>Ga0126307_10003456_pt1 | contig 10815 bp, 5 predicted proteins | sample Plot28_FD_89955 | JGI IMG/M metagenome (GOLD analysis project Ga0126307, IMG submission 89955) | Serpentine soil microbial communities from UC McLaughlin Reserve, CA, USA - Plot28 | ecosystem: Environmental > Terrestrial > Soil > Grasslands | place: USA: UC McLaughlin Reserve, Lake County...
ATGCAATACGAAAGTTATCCATCTATAACCCATTTGGGTTATGTTGTGCGCATCCCACGTTGTGTGAAAGGTCAAGTCCGCCAGGGCCGCCATTAGCTTGAGACAGGCTTTTCGGTAGGGAGACGATCCTAACCAGCTGCGCGTGGGACTCAAAGTCTTTCCAAGGGCAGGACGAATTGTTATTAGGTCTCACCTAGATAATGACGGGGCAGCAGCCGCGGTCATCGAACTCTCCCTTCCTGGGAGTGGCAACCCTCACATATCGGCCTGTAACATACAGATAGGCTGGCACAATAAGCTAGCCCAAGATAGCAGAGTGCTCGGATCCTAACAGCTCCTCGCAAACATCAACGAAAGGACCTCAGCGTGATACTCGTCACGGGCGGGACTGGCTTTATCGGAAGCCACCTGGTAGAGACCCTCTTGGCCGCTGGGCAGGAACCGGTGGTTCTTGACAACCTGGCCAGCGGCGACCGGAAGAACCTGCCTGACGGGGTGAAGCTGGTGGAGATGGATGTTGCCGACGCCGGGGTGGTGGAGATCATAGCCGAGCTAGAGCCGGAAGTGGTTATTCACGCCGCCGCGCAGGTAAGCGTCGCGGTCTCCATGCGGAACCCGCACCTCGATTTGGCGGTCAACGTGCAGGGGACGACGAACGTGCTCGAGGGCGCGAGGGCAGCCGGTACGAGGCGTTTCGTCTTCCTCTCCTCGGGCGGCGGGGTCTACGGCGAGGCTGATGGCGCCGACGAAGCCACCCTGCCGCGTCCGAGGAGCTACTACAGCGCGCACAAGTACCTCGGCGAGCGCTACGCGGAGTTGAGCGGGCTCTCCTACGCGAACGCGCGGCTAGCCAACGTCTACGGCCCCAGGCAGCGCTCAAACCTCGAAGGCGGGGTGGTCGCCATCTTCACCGAGAGGCTCCAGAGGGGGCAGCCCATCCTAGTCAACGGCACGGGCGAGCAGCGGCGGGATCTGGTCTACGTCGCGGACGTGGTCGACTCGCTCCTGACCATGGCGCGAAGCAACCGGGACGGCACGTGGAACGTCGGCACGGGGGTCTCTACCAGCATCCTCGAGCTCCTGCACGCGCTGGAAAAGGAGATCGGACCGGCAACGGAGATCCGACACGGCCCCCGGCGTCCCGGAGACGTCAACAACTCCCGTCTCGCGATAGGCTCGATCGAGAACGACCTGGGATGGCGTCCCAAATACGACCTCGCCGGTGGCATCGCCGACATGATCCGGACAGCGAATGCGGACCGGTGAACGCAGAACAGACGCCGCAGCCGCACCAGTAACGAGTACTAGAATTTCACCTTTATCGACGGGATGGAAAGTGGGCCAAGGTGGTTAGACGTCGGCCCTTGGTCGCTAATAAGACCTACAACATCGGTGGTGTGCTCTTTAGCGGACCAGCGGGGCGCTTGGCCCATACTGCAGCACCGTCACGGTATTCCCCGTTATCTGCACGTCGGCCCAGGTGGAGTTGTTCGTCTCGTTGCTCTCCAGGAACCGGTCGGACCCGTCTGCCGAGTCCCCGTCGGCCATGACGCGCAACCTGTAGCGCCCGTCGGCCAGGCCCGTTATGTCGAGGTACTGGCCGACCGTGTTCGCCCCGTAGGTGTCGCCCCATCCCGTCGAGAGACCCATCGTCACCCGGAGGGCATCCGGATCTCCGCCCCCGCAACCTCGGTAGTACTCAGGCTCGGAAGCGCCATAGTAAGCGTTGTCGAAGAAACAGAATCCCATCTTACTACCCTCTTCTACCACCGCCGGCTCCACGACGTTGCCGCTCGCGTCGAGGCGGAACAGCTCATAGTCTTCCAGATCCTTCACGTGCCAGTGGTTGTGCCCGTCGCCAGAGTAGAAGAGGGTGGCGGTGGTGGAACGGTCGCGGTAGTCGCCGACGGAGTCGTAGATGCGCTGGGTGGTGGTCATCTCCGAGGTGTTGGTGTCGGGGCGCCGCCCGGTAATTTCGAAATGTCCGGCCCCGACGTTCACGATCGTCGTGCTGAACCGCAGTTGCTTCTGAGTGCCGGTATTCTGGATCTGTATGTCGGCGAGTTGCGCCATCCCCAGGTCGGGGAGGAGGTCTGCGCCGGTATCGTTTACGTTCTCGCAGGAGCTAGCGATCCGGTCGGTGGGATCGGCCTGAACCGTGTCGTTGCCTGTACCGCAGTTAAACCTGTCCCTCTCGGCGGCGTTACCGTCCCTGTCGTAGAGGCGATCGTCGCTGTCGCCGCCGGTAAGTACGTCTACACCGTCTCCGCCCCTCAACTCATCGTTGCCGGGTCCTCCTTGCAGCGTGTCGTTGCCGCCTTCCCCATGGAGCGTGTCGTTACTACCTTGGCCATACACCGTATCCGAGTCAAAACCGCCCCAAAGCTCGTCCTGGCCGCTACGGCCGTTGATGGTGTCGTTGCCCCCGTAGCCGAAGATGGAGTCTGACGTATTGGTGCCGTTGAGTGTGTCGTTACCAGCGGTGCCGTTGATCACGGCGGCCAGCGCAGCTGAGCCGACAACAAACAGTGCAAAAGTAATCGAAGCGCACAGCACAACGAACCTGCTCACCCTTACCACCTCTCTTATTTACCTCTCTTATTTGCGCAACCAATACATCCTATCTCACGACAGGGCGCCAGTATGGTATTTCCGACTTTCGTAGTCCCTAAGCTCATCTTTCGGTTGTAAGAGATCAACACAAAAGTGCGTTCCACTACCCATAGGCACAGCAGCCTACGAACTCCTTCGGTGGCAATGTTTGGGCGGGCAATCGGCGAATCCGCCTGCGCAGTAGCGACCGCAGTAGCATCTCGATCCCGCGCCGGTCCATGACGTTGGCACAGTGGACCTCCGCCTTGAGTACGAAACCATACTCCCAGGACGGCTGCTCTCTAGCACGTAGAAGATGGCGCTAAGGATCTCGCGATCGCTGTGAGTTCTCGGCCGTCCTACCCTGTTATGAGCCGGGGCGTGGAGTCCCAGACACTCCCACTCACCATCCGATAGATCGGTCGGCTAGCGCTTTCCCATGCTTGGGAGCGTACGTCTTAGACCTACCACTCTCACTTTTCCAAACAGTTTCGGAGAGGAAAATCTGTGAACTTCGCGTGCATTCTACGAAGTTCGTCCTCATAAGAAATGTCCACCTGGCATATACACAAGCCAGCCTCGCTTGAGACAAATGGCCGGGTGGCCTATGGTCTGCCCATCTCCGAGTTAGTACGATCCTCTACAAGCGCTGCGCTCCGGCGCCGCGATAAGGGCAAACCCGCCGCGAGGCGGGGGCGCAAAGTCTTAGGGCCTGCTCTAAAGGAGAGCAGGTAGCCAGGCTACCGAACGGCGGGGGGGCATCATCAGTATTGGAGAGCCTCACCCTTTACGAGAGAAGGAGTGGGGAATATGAGGCGCAGCGTAGTTCCTAACAGGGTTGCGGCTCTGAGCATCGCGATTTTGTTGGCCCTGGCCACCCTAACAATCAGCGGCGTCATTGCTGCCATGGCAAGCGGCACGGAGACCAGGTCCCTAACCAGCAGCGCCGACACACAGATCGTCGAAAATGCCCCAACCAAGAACTACGGTGCTGCCACCTCTTTGGGCGTAAACGAGAATGATCAGAGCAGCATCGGTAAGGATAAGTTCGCCCTCGTCAAGTGGGATCTATCCGAAATAGCCCCTGGCACGCAGATCAGCTCGGCCTCGGTTACGCTGAATGTCACTGCCGTCAGCCCTCAGACCTACCAGGCTTATGTGCTCAAGCAGCCGTGGGTCGAATCAGCGGCTACCTGGAACGTCTACAGCAGTGGCATGCCGTGGGAGGTAGCCGGAGCCAAGGGTGCACTCGACAAGGAAGCGACTGTGGAAGGCTCTATAACTCCCTCGGTCAAGGGCAAGAACACTTTGACCCTTCCTCTCGCGGTAGTGCAAGGCTGGGTGGACAACCCGGCCACCAACCAGGGCATCATCATCGCCAATCCGTCCAGCACCCGCGGGTTCAATTTCGACTCTCGCGAAGATACCGATCCCACCCGACATCCTCAGCTCACCCTCGATCTGAGCCCAGACACCACCCCTCCAGAGACGACGATAGCCTCCGGGCCGTCAGGGACAATATCGAGCGGGGATGTGAGCATTACGTTCTCTTCGAGCGAGGCAGGCTCTACTCTGGAGTGCTCCCTGGATAGCGCAGCCTATACAGCGTGCACCTCGCCCAAGAGCCTCACGGGCCTTAGCGACGGCTCGCACACCTTCTCCGTGAAGGCTACTGACGCAGCCGACAACACCGACACTTCCCCGGCTTCCACCACGTGGATGGTGGACTCCACCGCCCCAGAGACCACGATAGATTCCGGTCCTTCGGGAACGATCAACGTCGCTGACGCTACGTTCACCTTCTCCGCCTCAGAGACCGAGGCTACTTTCGAGTGCCGCCTCGACGGGGCGGCTTACTCGGCGTGCACCTCCCCCGAGAGCTACACGGCTCTCACAGACGGCTCTCATACTTTCCAGGTAAAGGCTACAGATGCAGTGGGCAACACCGACGCCTCACCGGAGAGCTGGAGTTGGACGAGCGACGCAACACCGCCTACGATTAGTATTGTCGAGCCTGCGGAAGAAGCGACGGGTGTTGGGGCAACGAGCAACGTTGAGGCTGCCTTCTCAGAGGCTATGAACTCCTCCACGATAGACGGCTCCACCTTCACGCTAGCCAAGGAAGATTCCACTGCGCCGGTGGCAGCGCAGGTCACCTACGACCCGGTGAGCAGGAAGGCTATGCTCGACCCGGACGCGGGCCTGGAGGCGGACGCCACCTATACCGCCACACTCAAGGGCGGAGTTGGTGGTGTTAAGGATGATGCCGGCAACCCGCTGGCTGAGGACAAGACCTGGTCCTTTAGCACGGCGCCTGCATCATCACCGCCGGCCGACAGCACTCCGCCTGAGACCACCATAGACTCCGGTCCTTCCGGAACGGTGAGCGCCACCTCGGCGAGCTTCGCCTTCTCTTCCTCCGAGGAGGCAGGCTCCACCTTCGAGTGCTCCCTCGATGGGTCGGCCTTCGAGCCTTGCTCTTCGCCCAAGGAATACACTGACCTCTCTGAGGAATCACACATCTTCTCCGTGAAGGCCACGGACGCAACCGCCAACACCGACGCCTCCCCCGCTTCCACGACCTGGACGGTGGACACCACGCCACCCGACACGAAGATCGACAGCAACCCTAATGCCTTGACGAACAGCGCTTCGGCGAGCTTCGACTTCTCTTCTACAGAGCCAGGCTCGCGCTTCCAGTGCAAGCTCGACAGCGGCACCTACGAGTCATGCACCTCGCCCAAGAGCCTCACGGGCCTTAGCGACGGCTCGCACACCTTCTCCGTAAAGGCTACCGACGCGGCGAGCAACACCGATCCGACTCCGACCGATTTCACCTGGACGGTGGACATCACGCCTCCAGATACCTCCATAACCGACGGTCCCGCCGAGGGCGCTACGGACACGGATGGCAACGTCACATTCACTTTCAGCGGAACAGATGACAAGGCAATAGCACGTTATGAGGTAAAGAACGCAAAGGACGGAGTAGGAGAGCCCTTCGTAAGCAATGGCCTATCCACGACGAAGAGCTTTACGAACCTCACAAACGGTTCTTACTCCTTTAGGGTGCGCGCCGTTGACATCTCGGGCAATATCTCCACGGCTGCCGTGAGGAACTACTCAGTACAGATTCCACAAACCGTTAACCGGATAAGCGTTAGGGATTATGGCGCAACCCCAGGTGACTCCTCAGATGATTCAGCAGCCTTCAAGAGTGCTATGGCAGCAACGGGTACGGGCGAGGTAACTTACGTCCCACCAGCATCAGGGGCTTACCGAGTTGCGCTAGTCAATCCGCCATCTAATACCACATTGCAGGTAGATGCCGGAGCCACTCTGAAGAAGTTCGGCACTAATGCGGGGCCGCTTTTCAAGATACAAGGCCCGGACAACAACACCTTTCGTACCAACGTCCACATAGAGGGCGTCGGCGGCGACTTCACGATGGACACCTACGACGCCGGGCAGCAAACGGGTTGCATGACGTTCCTCAACGTGAAGGACTTCTCGCTAAGGCACGCCGTCTGCATCCAGAACAACGACAACCAGCTTCAGGAAGACCCCAGCTCCAGGCGTCCGTCTCTGAGCTTCAACCCCTCCAACACCACACAGCGGGCCGATGGTACCTACAACCAGCCGACCAACGGTGTGATAGATGATGTCCACTCGCTGCGTTCTCCATTCGGCTGGGGCCTCGTCCAGACGACCGGAGGCGCGCATCTTGACTTCATGGACATCTCCTCTGAAGGGGGCGTACCCTTGAGGCTTGAGAACTACTCGGGCGGCTGGACGCCGATGCAAGACATCTATGCTGATGGAGTAACTTGCAAGAACGGACATGACGCCGTGCATTGGAACGCGCACGGCGCAACGCATCCCGGGCCATTCAAGGTAACCAATGTGACCGCTGACTCGTGTGAGTCAGCAATCTCCATAGCGGGTGATGGCACGTATGGCCCGAGTGCATCGGTGGATGGAGTAACGGTCATACCGGGATCTACAGCACAGATTCGTGACCCCGCAGACACTCAATATCCCGGCGCGTGGTTAGTGGGCGACTCGAAATATTGCATAGATGACAGGACGTACGCATACACGGTCGCGCTCTCGAATCTCTACTGCGGCAGGTTGCCTAATAGATAGGGTTTTCTAGATGGCCTTCATGGTTCTACGGACACGGGCGGCAGCGTGTCGTTTGACTTCGCCTCCACGGAGGCGGGCTCCACCTTCCGGTGCCAGATGGCCTCGGGAGGCTACTCCTCTTGCTCGTCTCCTGAGAACTACACGGGGCTGGCTAGCGGGTCGCACGCCTTCAGCGTGAAGGCCACCGACCCCGCAGGTAACACCGATGCAACCCCGGCGACCCTCAACTTCAGCGTGCAGGTACCGGCGCAACCCTACCCGGGTCTGCGCTTCACCAAGACCGTGGGCGTCGCGGTCCTAGCCTCCAAGAACATGGACGCCCAGGACGTGCAGGACCTCTACGCCACCTACATGAAGCCCGCCTACCATGGCGTAGACGACTCTGTGGATTTCGTCGTGCAGACCAAGCTCAACTGGCCCGACGTTTTGGACAACCCGAGCGTGAAGCCAACCCTCGCGAACATGCGCAACCCCGACTGGAGCGGCTACGGGTGGGACACGCCGGGTTCTGAGGCGGCCGAGATAGACAGGATGCTCCAAGCCCCCTGCGTCGCGAACGGCAAGTGCAAGATATCCATAAACATCGGCACCGGCGCCACCGGCAGGACCAACCCCCCCGGCTTCATGCTGGCGAACAACCTCGCCTACGAGGGATCCGGGGGCGGCACCTACATCCGGGTGAAGTGGTACAAGCAGGAGGCCAGGGAGTATGCCGAGGCGTTCACGCTGGCCGCCCTGGAGCGCTTCGACGATCCGGGTGTTTCGTCCGTCAAGCTCAACGAATACTTCCCTGGCTCCAACAAGCCCTCCGACTGGGACGCCAACGGCGGACAGGACGCCTACGAAGACGGGTACTTCCTCTACTTGCAGGACGTTCTGGCCAACGCTCCCGTCGACGCCAACGGCGACAGGGTTACGATCTACCAGACGAACCCTATGGTCAACTCCGACGCCTTCACGGCGAGCCAGGTGCAGTCGATGAAGCTTGGCATCGCGGACTCGAACGCCCAGATGTTCGAGGAACCGGCGAACCTTGTGACCCTCCGCAAGCAGTTGCACGGGGTGGTGCCCATGAGTGCCCCGTTAGACGCCCCGCCCTTCAAGGGCAACTACGCGACCAACTACGGGACCGTCACGCCCAACGCCTGGAACTACTCAGGCTTGCATGTAATGACTGTTCCGCAGGCGGCTTGGTACTACGGCCATTCTGGTCCGCTTCCAATGGATCAGGAGTTCATAACCAAACCCGGTGAGCCGACGGGTTTATATCCGCTATGGAGCAGTTCGGTCCTGGTGGGTCTGACTACGGCATCGGCACAAGTGGGTGGGGCGGCGTGCCCTACGACTCCTAAGGACGTTTGGGCAGGCACCGAACCTGCACGAATATTATGGAAGATACTTTCCGCGCGAGGACCCCTCCCATTATCAGGAGGGGTCCTCGCCCGAGCGACGGTCCAGACAGCATTGGCATGAACAATGACAACAACCGGGGCGAGTCGCCCAGGAGGTGACGATGCAACACGCAATCACGATGCAGCTTGCGAACATCTCGTCAGAAGGCAGTGTGCCTCTCAGGGTTAAGAGTTTCAAGAGCAACTCTACTCCTATGGACAACATCATTGCTGGTAGCGTAACCTGTTAGAACAGGCGCGACGCGGTTCATATGAACCCGCACGGCACGAACTACGGGACCATCACTGTTCGCAGCGTGACGGTAGTCACGGGAGCCAATATGATCCGCACTTGCAGCTGAAACGCCCAAACATCACCAAGTGGAGTATAGATAATGAAGACGGCGAGCGTTCCGGCTGAGAGATGACTGTAGCGTAAGATCGTTCGCTGTTGTTTGCCCGAGAGCCTAAACAAGCTCACGAATATCACCCGCTCCTTCTCTCCGATGGAGTTGCCCGGCGCACACCCCTCCGATGTGCCATGCTGGTTGTCCTCGTCCTTGTCGACAGTGGTGTCATGTCATTTGTCCTCGGCCCCATCTTCGGTGAATAAGGCCCACAGTAAGGGCCGGGGCTGGCCTAAGCCCCGGCCCGGGTGGTTCTTTAGGATCTTCTTGTTAGTGTCGTGTTCTCACTTACGGGCGCGATGCGCTCGAAGTTCGGGAATCGCGGGGCGTGAGCACGCTGCTCGAGATCTCTTTGAGCAGATTCTTCATCGCGGTATCATGCCCCTAGAGCCGTAGTCTCGGTGCCCGTATCGTCAACTATACACTGTTGTGTGACCTGTGCGGCGTGTGCAGCGCTCCTCTACCCACCCAATCCACACCTGGGGTCGGCTATGGTCACGCTATCGGGGGCGTCCCTCAAGCAGAGGTCTAGAAGTTCGTTGTTGAAGACTGGCTGGTTGGCCGCGAAGTAGTCCGCGTGCATGAAGGTGTAGTCTTGCCACTCGTCTATTCCCGCGCTCACCTGCAAGGGGTTTGGCACCCGCCCATCTGTGTTCTTGTGCATTACCAGGTAATCGATGTGAGGCAGGCGAATCGGGTGGGACGACGGGCACGTGCCGTTCGTGGGACCGTAAACGGTGGCGCTTTCCTCGAGTGAGAAGCCGTTCCAGCACCAGGGGAAGATGACGTCAGTGGCCCACGACTTCGTGCAACCGTAGACCGGGGTGCTCTTGAAGCCGCTTCCACTGCCATCGCCGTCACACACGTACTGCTTGCGGGTGCCTAAGAGCTGCAAGCCCTTGGGGATGTTGGCTATCTTAGTCTGGTCGCCAGGAGCACGGTAGTAGACGTTCACACCGCTGACCGACTCGTAGCGCTCCCCCGGGAACCACCCGGCGGTAGTGAACCACGCCTGATCGCACGAGGTAGAGCGGTTGTTCAAGAGGCTATCGGCCGTCGAGTTGTTGGTGGTGGAGGTGTTGCCTATCTGGTGGTGGAGGTGGTCTGAGAAGGCTATGGGGTCCACGTAGTTCGTCGCGTAGACCTCGCAGTGGACCCTTATCCGAGGCTTTGCCTCCGCTCTTGCCGCGAGCAGCAACGCCAGCAGGAGCACGAGCAGCAAAACGCCGCTTATGCGCCACAACCTCGCAGGCCCACTAGTCCTCATGCCAGAAAAAACGTGCTCCAGTACCTGCGCCGCCTTGGGGCGCGCGGCGGCAGCAGGCGCTAGAATAGGGTCGTTCATAGAGACGTCTCCGTTTCTATTTTCGTAGGGGCTTCGGGGTGTTTGCGGCATCCCGGAGCCGTTTTTTGGTCTACTGGCTTTACGGAACAGATCTATGAAACGGCATGCAACGCCTGCCCCCCCTTTCGATAGCCCGGCTGTCTCTTACTAAGAGGTCCGTAGCTTTGCGCCCCCGCCTCGCGGCGGGTTTGCCTTTGTCCTGAGCCAATGCACTTTAGCAAGTCTCTTAGGCTCCGTGCAGCACAAATACGCAGCACCACTAGGTGTAGTTTTGCCTTCTATGCGTTGGGCCAGGAATCGGGGAGCAGTATGGCCCGATGAACGCCAACTATACAGGATCGTGAAAGTAGACTTGTGAGAAGAGGCTTCGTCAGAAGTTCACTCCCTGGTTACTGCTTAAGTACCAGGGGATCGAGAGGAATGCTACCGCCTTTGGCTCGGTCAGCCCAGCAAGCGGTTTCCGGATAACATTCTCAGCGGCTGTACACCTTACGTAATCCAAAACGACCCTTCTGCATCACCATAACTGTACGACCAATGGGCAATGTCTTTGGCGATCTCGTGCAGTACACTATCCGTGAACTTGACCAGTAGCGATGAACGCCTCTTGCTCCAAAGAAAGAAGCCTAGACGCCGCAGATCGCTCAACTGAGGCGAGCTCGGCGACTGGACCAGCCGGTATCTGACACTATGTACGCGCAGCCGCCTGAAGTAGTGGACGACACCATGGAGCAGCGCCCGCGCTACGTCGCGGCGCCCGGGACGCGTCGTGAGGTCGAGCACGTAGCCGGTGTCACCGTCCGCAGTCGAGTCGAGTACAGCGTAACCAAGGAGGGTCTGCCCTTCCCTTACGCCCAGGACGGTCACCGGAGATTGGGGGGAGCCCGGTCCGTAGCGCCACCGCAAGAACGCCGCGTCCTTCTCCGGCACGCAC
>Ga0126307_10003457_pt1 | contig 10814 bp, 9 predicted proteins | sample Plot28_FD_89955 | JGI IMG/M metagenome (GOLD analysis project Ga0126307, IMG submission 89955) | Serpentine soil microbial communities from UC McLaughlin Reserve, CA, USA - Plot28 | ecosystem: Environmental > Terrestrial > Soil > Grasslands | place: USA: UC McLaughlin Reserve, Lake County...
AGACCGTTCGTGCGCAGCGTGCTGCCGCTCGAGACCAGGTCGACGATCGCGTCGGCGAGTCCGAGTCGCGGTGCGACCTCCACCGACCCGGTCACGTCGACGAGCTCGGCGTCGATTCCCCGCGCCTCGAGAAGGTCGCGCGCGAGATGGGGATACGCGGTCGCGACGTGCGCGCCCGCAAGCTCGTCGAGCCGCGCGATCGGCGACTCCTCCGGCACCGCCGCCTCGAGGCGGCAGCCGCCGAAGCCGAGCCGCAGCAGCTCCGTGACGTCGGCCCGCCGTTCGCGGACGAGGTCCGCGCCCGTGATCCCGCAATCGACGACCCCGTCCTGCACGTACTCGGGAACGTCTGCCGCGCGGACGAGCAGCACGTCGACGGGTGCGTTCCGGCACGGGATCGCGAGCGCGCGCTCACCAGGCTCCTCGGGCCCGAGCCCGGCGTCTTCGAGCAGCGAGATCGCCGGTTCGCGCAGCCGGCCCTTCGCGGGGACGGCGATCGTCAGGCGGTCGCTGTCGCCGTCTTGCGCCGCCGCCGGAGCCGATCGAGCACCAACCGGTACCCGCCCTCTCCGTACCGCAGCCAGTGGGCCACGCGCGTGACCGTCGTCGTCGACGCGTGAGTGCGCCTGCTGATCTCGAGGTACGGCAACCCCTCCTCCAGGAGCTCCGCGACTTGCCAGCGGTGCGCCATCGCCTCGAGCTCCGAGAGTGTGCAGAGATCTCGCAGGAACCGCGTCGCCTCCTCCGGCGAGCGGAGACACGCGATCGCTTCGCCGAGGTTCTGGATCTCCGAGGTCTGCCATGAATGTGAAGGCTCTGCCGTTGACATCGCGGTAGCGTGTTACCAGGTTAACATGCTACCGCAGATCATGGAAGTGATACCCGCCATCGACCTTTTCGGTGAGGAGACGGTGCGCCTTCGCCAGGGCGACTACGACCGCGTCACCGGCTACGGCGACCCCGTCGAGCACGCGGTCGGGTACGCCGCAGCGGGCGCCACCTGGATCCACCTGGTCGATCTCGACGGCGCACGGCGCGGTGGGATCAGACCGGAGCTCGTCGCGTCGATCGTGCACGGGGCGGTGCCCGCCCGCGTCCAGGCCTCGGGCGGCGTGCGCACAGTCGCCGACGCGGAGGCGCTGGTCGCGTCAGGCGCGAGCCGCGTCGTCGTCGGCACTGCTGCGTGGACGCAGCTGCCGGAGCTCGTCGCCGCCCTCGGCGACGGGCTCGTCGTCGCCCTCGACGTGCGGGACGGCACCGTCCGGACTCGCGGCTGGACCGACGAGGGCCTCCCGCTCGACACCGCGATCGAACGCTGCCTCGCGCACGGCGTTCAGCGCCTCCTCTGCACGGCGATCGCGCGCGACGGCACGCTCGAAGGGCCCGACCTCCCGCTGGTCAGTCACGTGGCGGAGCGATCGCGACTCCCTGTGCTCGCCGCCGGCGGGGTTCGAGACGAGCCGGATCTCGACGCGCTGGAGCGTGCAGGCGCGGAGGGCGCGATCGTCGGCCGCGCCCTCCTCGAAAGACGGATCCGGCTCAGTCCTCGAGCCGGAACGGCGGGTACTCGTCACGCATGAGCGCCACGTAGGCGCCGACGCGGACGACCCAGCGCACCATCCCGAGCACGAGCGTGTGCAGGTTGTGTGGGTACTGCGCCGTCACGAGCAGGATCAGCACGGCGACGAATGTGAGCGCGCCGATCGCTCCCGGCGAGCCGGCGAGGACTGCGACGACGATCCAGTGCGGGAACGCGAGCAGCCACTTCACGAGCGGTTTCCAGTGCGAGAGCCGCTCCGGATACTCGACGCTGAGCGTCGCCGGGTACTCGGGCTCCTCGCCGAGCGAGAACGGCGGGTACCGGTCGGTGCCGAGAAGCGAAGTCGAGTAGTAGGAGACGCGCCACGTCCAGCGGAGGACGCCGACGTTGAAGTCGAACAGCCCGCGCGGGTAGCGGCCCGTGAAGAGGATCGCGAAGAACGCGACGACCGTCACGAGGGCGAACGCGATCCAGAGGAACGCGAGGACGACGAAGTGCGGGATCGCGAGAAACCATTTGACGAGCCACTTCCACCGGCTGAGCGGCTCGTCGAGCCGCGCGTCGACGTGTACCGGGTACGCGCCTTCGAGCGTTGCCGCGAGCGGGGATGCGGCAGTAGACATCGAGAGCCTCCTTGGTGGACTGGGTTCAGCATGCCTGTCGGGGCGGACTGCTGCCATCCGGACATTCGGGCGCCGAGTTGCGCGCAACTACGGAGCGTCCGTCGCGCGCGCGAGACTGCGCGTGTGGGAGTCGGCGAAGAGTGGCGCCACGTCCGCCGGTGGGCCCCGCGGCACCGGAGGCTCCTGTCGCGGCTGCTCCTCGTCGCACTGGCGACGTTGGTGATCGACCTCGTTGGCACGCTGCTCGTCTACAGCCTCGAGCGAGGAGAAGCCGGGGACGCCGACCTGCAGATCCACACGCTCTTCGACGCGTTCTTCTTCACAACCGTCCAGCTGCTGACGGTCTCCTCGCAGCTGCCGAACCCGGTCACGCCGGGCGGCAGGATCGTGGACATCGTCCTCGAGCTCTGGGCCGTGATCGTCGTCGCCGGGTCAGCCGGCGCGGTCGCGTCGTTCTTCGCCGAGGATCCGCGAACCAGCGCGCCGGCAGACGACGCCGCGGACGTTCGGGCTACGCGCCCGGCGTGAGCCAGATCGCGCCGAGCGGCGGCAGCGTCAGCTCAGCCGAGTAGGGCTGGTCGTGCCAGCCGAGCTTCTCGGCCTCGACCCGGCCGAGGTTGCCGACGCCCGATCCGCCGTAGTGGTCGGAATCGGTGTTCACGACCTCGTGCCAGCGGCCGCTGGTCGGCATTCCCACGCGATAGCCGTAGCGCGCGACCGGTGACAGGTTGCACACGCAGACGAGCTGCCGCCGCGGGTCGCTGCCGATCCGCGCGAAGGCAAGGACGTTGTTCGTCGCGTCGTTCGGCTCGAGCCAGCGGAAGCCGTCGGGCTCGAAGTCGACTTCCCAGAGCGCCGGCGTCTCGGCGTAGATCCGGTTCAGGTCGCGGACGAGCGAGCGCACGCCCTGGTGGTCGCGCTCCTCGAGCAGGTGCCAGTCGAGCGACGACTCGGCATCCCACTCGCGGGGCTGGGCGAGCTCGCCGCCCATGAAAAGGAGCTTCTTGCCGGGGTGCGCCCACATGTACGCGTAGAGGGAGCGGAGGTTCGCGAGCTGCTGCCAGCGGTCGCCGGGCATCTTGTCGACGAGCGAGCGCTTGCCGTGCACGACTTCGTCGTGGGAGAGGGGCAGGACGAAGTTCTCGCTGAACGCGTACATGAGCGAGAACGTGAGCTGGTGGTGGTGGAACCGCCGGTAGACCGCATCGCGCTCGAAGTAGTCGAGCGTGTCGTGCATCCACCCCATGTTCCACTTGAAGCCGAAGCCGAGGCCGCCGAGGTAGGTCGGCCGGGAGACGCCGGGCCACGCGGTCGACTCCTCCGCCGCGGAGATCGCGCCGGGCTCGCGCCCGTGAACGAGCAGGTTCAGCTCCTTCAGGAACTCGACCGCGTCGAGGTCCTCGCGGCCGCCGAACTCGTTCGGGATCCACTCTCCCTCCGCGCGCGAGTAGTCGAGATACAGCATCGATGCGACGGCGTCGACGCGGATGCCGTCGGCGTGGTACTCGCGCAGCCAGTACAGCGCGTTCGAGAGCAGGAAGTTCCGGACCTCGTTGCGCCCGTAGTTGAAGACGAGCGTGCCCCAGTCGGGATGCGACCCGCGCCGCGGATCCTCGTGCTCGTAGAGCGCGGTGCCGTCGAAGCGGGCGAGGGCCCAGTCGTCGCGCGGGAAGTGCGCGGGCACCCAGTCGAGGATCACACCGATTCCGCTGCGGTGCAGGTGGTCGACGAACCAGCGGAAGTCGTCGGGGTCGCCGAACCGTGCCGTGGGCGCGAAATAGCCCGTGACCTGGTAGCCCCAAGAGCCGCTGTACGGGTGCTCCATGACCGGCAGGAGCTCGACATGCGTGAAGCCGAGGTCGCCCACGTAATCCGCAAGCTGGCGCGCGAGGTCGCGATACGAGAGCGGCTTGCCGTCGGGCGTGCGCCGCCACGAGCCGAGGTGCACCTCGTAGATCGAGGCCGGCTGCGCGAGCGTGTCGCCCGAGCGCCGCCTCTCGAGCCAGTCGTCGTCGCCCCACTCGTGGCGTGACGCGAAGACGCGCGAGGCATTCGCGGGCGGCACTTCGGTCGCGAACGCGAACGGATCCGACTTGAGCAGCCGCGCGCCGTCTCGCGTCGTGAGCTCGAAGCGGTAGAGCGAACCCTCCGAAGCGCCGGGCACGACCGCCTCCCAGATCCCCGAGACGCCGTGCTGCTCCATCGGGTCCGCGCCGCCGTCCCAGCCGTTCCAGTCGCCGACGACCGACACGTTCGCAGCATTCGGCGCCCACACCGCGAACGCGACTCCGTCCTCCTGCACGTGCGCGCCGAGCTTCTCGTACAGCGTCTCGTGCCGGCCCTCACCGGCCAGATGGAGATCGAGCTCGCCGAGCCTCGAAGCCGTCACTCCGCGTCCTCCAGCATGCGGCTGATCGCCGCGACGGGAATGCCGATCCAGTCAGGCCTGTTGTTGAGCTCGTAGCGCAGCTCGTACACCGCCTTCTCGAGCTCGAAGATCGTCAGCAGCCGCTCGACCGCAGCCGTCCCCGACGGGATCAGCGCGTGATCGATCGTGACGTCGTAGCCGGCGAGGAACTCCTCGCGCGCCCGGAGCTCCCAATCGGCGGGAACGGAGATGCCGCGCATGATCCCGGCTGCGGAGACCGCATACGCGAACGACCGCAGCATCCCGGCAACGTCGCGTAGCGGAGAGCGCTTACGCCGCCGCTCGTGCAGCGACCGCGCCGGCTCGCCCTCGAAGTCGAGGATCACCCAGTCGCCGTCTCTCTCCGGTACCGCCACCGGCTCCGCCGACGACGCTCCGGCGCCCGACTCTGCCCAGAGCGTCTGTCCCAGGTGGTAGTCGCCGTGGTGGCGGATCACCTTGCCGAAGCTCGCCACGTGCGACAGGTGCGCGAGCCGCTCCCGCACCTCCTCACCACGCCCGCGGATCGGGTCGAGCGACTCCTCGTCGTCGGGCAGCTCGAGGAAGATCCGTTGAATCTCCTCGTCGACCGTCGCGGTCAGCAGCGCCAGCGACTCCGAGCTCGGCTCCTCCGGCGCGAAACTCGGGTCCGACGACACGTTGCCGAGAAGGGTGTGCATCACTCCAGTGACCTCGCCGAGCCGCCGCAGCCGCGTCAGGAACCGGTCGGGCGCGGTCTCGAGCTCCGACAGCGCGAGCTCCCAGCCGTCGACCGCGTCGCGGACGTAGCGCTGCAGCACGCCGAGGGTGGCATCCATCGGCGCGCCCGCATATGCGTACCAGCCGCCGAGCTGCGCGATGTTCTCGAAGCCGCGCTCCGTCAAAACACGGAGAAGCTCGAGCTCGGGGTTGACGCCGGGCTCGAGCCGGCGGAAAACCTTCAGGATCAGCTCGTCGTCGAAGACGATCGACGTGTTCGACTGCTCGGTTTCGATCCGCCGCACCTGCGTCAGCTCGGTGCCGAGGCCGGCGAAGCCCTCGAGCGGCCGGAACTCCACCTGACCCTCGCCGGCGTTGACGGTGACGCCGCGGCGCATCATGTGCACGAGCTCGCGGACGTGACGCGGATCGGCGAGCGCGTCGAGTGTGTCGTCGGTGAGGAGCTGGTACGTCTCGTGCGTCCCGGTCTCGAAGCCGAGCGAGATGAGCAGCAGCTCGAGGCGCGGGTCGGCATCGCGGAGCTCAGCCCGGTCGACGATCTCGGCGTGCGTGGGCGCGCGCGTCTTCGACGCGTACCAGCGCTGGCAGGCAACGAAGTCGATCAGCTCGCGTTCCGACGAGGCGGTCATTCCGCGTGCCTCAACTGGAACCAGAAGAACCCCCTCGGAGCGAGGGTCAAAAGGTACGGCAGGCCTCCGATCGCCGGGAAGCGCGTGCGGCCGAACATCTCCTCGGGGACCATCCCCTCGAACCGCGAGAGGTCGAGCTGCACCGCCTGGGCGCTACGGGCGACGTTGTGGACGCACACGATCACGTCCTCCTCGTACCTGCGGACGTGCGCAAAAATCCTCGGGTTGTCCGGTTCGAGCGGCTCGTAGGTGCCGAGGCCGAACACCGGGTGCTCCTTGCGGAGGTGGATGAACCGCTGGAGCCAGCGCAGGAGGGACGTCGGCGTACGGAGCTGCGCCTCCACGTTCACGGCCTGGAAGCCGAAGACCGGGTCCATCAGCGGCGGCAGGTAGAGCGCCGCGAAATCCGCGCGCGAGAAGCCGCCGTTGCGGTCCGACGTCCACTGCATCGGCGTGCGAACGCCGTCGCGGTCGCCGAGGTAGATGTTGTCGCCCATCGCGATCTCGTCGCCGTAGTAGAGGACGGGCGACCCCGGCAGGCTGAACATGATCGCGTGGAGCAGCTCGACGTCGGGTCGGCCGTTGTCGAGGAGCGGTGCGAGGCGCCGCCGGATCCCGAGGTTCAGCTTCATCCGCGGGTCCTTCGCGTACTCCGTGTACATGTAGTCGCGCTCCTCGTCGGTGACCATCTCGAGCGTGAGCTCGTCGTGGTTCCGCAGAAAGAGGCCCCACGCGCAGTTGTCGGGGATCTCCGGCGTCCGCTCGAGGATCTCGTAGACCGGCGTCGCGTCCTCGCGTCGAAGCGCCATGAACATCCGCGGCATCACAGGGAAGTGGAACGCCATGTGGCACTCGTCCCCGTCGCCGAAGTACTCGACGACGTCCTCCGGCCACTGGTTCGCCTCCGCGAGCAGCACGCGGTCGGGGTAGCGCGCGTCGACCTCGGCGCGCACGCGCTTCAAGTACTCGTGCGACTCCGGCAGGTTCTCGCCGTTGGTGCCGTCTCGCTCGTACAGGTACGGCACCGCGTCGAGCCGGAAGCCGTCGATGCCGAGGTCGAGCCAGAAGCGCAGCACGTTCAGGATCGCCTCCTGCACGTCCGGGTTGTCGTAGTTCAGGTCCGGCTGGTGCGAGAAGAAGCGGTGCCAGAAGTACTGGCCGCGCTGCGCGTCCCACGTCCAGTTCGAGGGCTCGGTGTCGAGGAAGATGATCCGCGCCTCGCCCCAGCGCGAGTCGTCGTCGCCCCAGACGTACCAATCGCCGCGGGGCCCGTCGGCGTCGGCCCTCGACTCCTGGAACCACGGATGGTCGTTCGAGGTGTGGTTGATGACGAGGTCCGCGATCACGCGGATCCCGCGCTCGTGCGCAGCCTCGACGAAGGCGCGGAAGTCTTCGACGTCCCCGTAGTCGGGATGGATTCCGAAGAAGTCCGCGATGTCGTAGCCGCCGTCGCGGAGCGGAGACGCGTACATCGGCAGCAGCCAGACGCAGTCGATCCCGAGCCACTGGAGGTAGTCGAGCTTGTCGATCAGCCCCCGAAAGTCTCCGGAGCCGTCGTCGTTCCCGTCGAAGAACCCGCGGATATGGATCTCGTAGAAGACTGCGGTCTTGAACCACAGCGGATCGCGCTCGAACCAGTGCCCGGGCTCGCTCATCCTCGTCTCCGTCTACGCCACGACGCGTCGGGCCACGCCGTGTCGGACACCACGAACGAGCGCGTGCCAAATCCGTGCCGGATGTGTGGCACGTCGAGCTGTTCTGCCAGATTCGGGCACCTCGCCCGGACATGTCGTGGTGTCAGACACGAGCACAGGTTCGTGCCGAATGTGTGCCGGATGCGTGTCACGCCTCGAGCTTGAAGATGTGGCTCTTGCCGGGATCCAACCGGACGTAGTTGCGGCCGAGCGTCCAGCGGTAGCGCTCGCCCGTGACGAGGTCTTCGACGGGGAACGCCGGCGGCAGGCCGAGCGCCACGGGGATCGCGCAAAGGCCTTCGCGTGGCTCGAGGGGATCGACGTTGACGATGCAGACCAGGTCGTCCTTCAGGTACGCGACGAGGTAGTCACTCTCCGTCTCGAGCCAGTGCAGGTTGTCGACGCGCTGCAGCGCGCGCTCGGCGCGGCGGATCTCGTTCAGCCGCGCGACGAGCGGCAGCAGCGGCCCGTCGAGCATGCGCTCCTTCTCCTCGTACTTCTCCGAGTCAAGGTACTCCTCCGACCCTTCGCGCACCGGAACGTTCTCGAATTGCTCGTAGCCCGAGTAGATGCCGTACGTCGGCGAGAGCGTCGCGGCGAGCACGAGCCGCGCTTCGAACGCGGGCGAGCCGCCGACCTGCAGGTACTCGTGAAGGATGTCCGGCGTGTTCGCGAAGAAGTTCGGCCGGTAGAAGGGCGCCCACTCGACGACCTGCGCCATCAGCTCCTCGAGCTCCGCCTTCGTGTTCTTCCAGGTGAAGTACGTGTAGGACTGCGAGAAGCCGAGCTTCGCGAGCGTCGTCATCATCGCGGGGCGCGTGAACGCCTCGGCGAGGAAGATCACGTCGGGATCGCTGCCGCGGACCTCCGCGATCAGCCACTCCCAGAATGCGACGGGCTTCGTGTGCGGGTTGTCGACGCGGAAGGCCTTGACGCCGCGCCCGACCCAGTAGAGGACGACGTCGAGGAGTGCCTGCCACAGCGCTTTCCAGTCCTCGCACTCGAAGTTCACGTTGTAGATGTCCTGGTACTTCTTCGGCGGGTTCTCGGCGTACTTCAGCGTGCCGTCGGGGCGGCGGTTGAACCACTCCGGATGCTCCTTCAGCCACGGGTGATCGGGTGAGCACTGGATCGCGAAGTCGAGCGCGATCTCGATCTCCGCCTCGCGGGCAGCCGCGACGAGCGCATCGAAGTCGTCGACGGTGCCGAGGTCAGGATGGATGCCGATGTGCCCGCTCTCCTCGGCCCCGATGGCCCACGGCGACCCGACGTCGTCCGATTCGGCGACCAGAACGTTGTTCCGGCCCTTGCGGTTCGTCGCTCCGATCGGGTGGATCGGCGGCAGGTAGACGACGTCGAAGCCGAGCTTCGCGAGCTCCGGCAGCACGCGCGCGACGCCCGCGAAGCCGCCCCACGAGCGCGGGAAGAGCTCGTACCACGCGCCGAAGCGCGCCACTTCGCGGTCGACGTCGACGCCGAGCTCGAGCGGCGAGCGGACCTCGCCGTGGCGATCGCCGGCCGGCGCGGCGACCGCATCCTCGAGCGTCACGTCGTCGCCGAGCAGCACGCGCCCCTCGGCGAGCTCGCCCGACAGATCCGCCTGACCGGCCTCGAGCTTCCGCGTCACCTCCTCCTGCCACGTTGCGATCCGGTCGGTCCACGCCGTCACGGAGAACGTCCACCGCCCGCACGAATCGACGACGAACGAGCCTGCCCATTCGTCGTTGCCGAGCGCCTCCAGCGGAGACTCGCGCCACCGCCGCGCGCCAGGCGGCCGGTAGCGCACCGCCGCGCCGAGAACGTCGTGCCCGTCGCGGAAGATCGTGGCCGTGACGACGACGAGCTCGCCGACGGTCCGCTTCACGGGATAACGGCCGCAGTCGACCTGCGGCCGCACGCGTTGGATCTGAATCCGCGGCGGCGAGTCGTTTGTGCGCGGAACGGGCACCGCGGGGGACACTTTCTACACGCTCCGCTTCTAAACCGTGCAGTTCACCCGCTCCTCCGGAATCCTTCTGCATCCGACGTCGCTGCCGTCGGGCCGTCTCGGCGAGGACGCACACGCGTTCGTCGACTGGCTCGCAGCGGCCGGCCAGTCGTGGTGGCAGGTTCTGCCGCTCGGGCCGCCTGACGAGAGCGGTTCGCCGTACGCCGCCGCCTCCGCGTTCGCCGCGTGGAAGGGGTTGCTCGCCGAGCCGCGCGCGCGGGTGACGGCGGACGAGGTCGAGGACTTCGTCGCGCGGCACCCGTACTGGGCCGGCAACTGGGCCGCACACGGCGGCGCCGGCGCGCTCGCGGATCAGGTTCGGTTCGAGCGCGAGTGGTCGAGACTCCGCGAGTACGCGTGCAAGCTCGGCGTGCGGCTGATCGGCGACGTGCCGATCTACGTCGCTGCGGGCAGTGCGGAGCATCGCGCGCATCCCGAGCTGTTCCGCGACGGCGTCGTCGCGGGTGCGCCGCCCGACGCGCTCTCTGCGACGGGCCAGCACTGGGGCAACCCGCTCTACGACTGGCCGGCGCACCGTGCGAACGCCTACCGGTGGTGGGTCGAGCGTTTCCGGCGCACGTTCGAGCTGGTCGACGTCACGCGGCTCGACCACTTCCGCGGCTTCGTCGCCTACTGGGAGATCCCCGCGCGGCACAAGACGGCTGCGCGCGGCCGCTGGCGCAGAGGGCCCGGCCGCGAGCCCTTTGACGCCGCGCAGCGCGAGCTCGGCGACCTGCCTGTCATTGCCGAGGACCTCGGACTGATCACGCCTGCCGTCTACCGGCTGCGCGACGAGCTCGGGTTTCCCGGGATGGTCGTGCTGCAGTGGGCGTTCGGCGGCGAACGTGCGAACCCGCACCGGCTCGAGAACCACACCGAGGACCTCGTCGTCTACACCGCCACGCACGACACCGCGACCGCCGCCGGTTGGTACGCGTCACTGCCGAAGCGCGAGCGCGCGGCGAGCGGGCTCGATCCGGCGGCGCCGCACTGGGATCTCATCCGCATGGCCCTCGCGTCGCCGGCGAGGCTCGCGCTCTTCCCGGCGCAGGACGTGCTCGGCCTCGGCGACGACGCGCGGATGAACCGTCCCGGCACCGCGAGCGGGAACTGGTCTTGGCGTCTCCGGCGCGGCGAGCTGACCGACGAGCTCGCGGCGCGCCTCCGGGAGGCGACGAAGGAAGCACGCCGCCTGCCCAGCTAGATTCACCTGC
>Ga0126307_10003458_pt1 | contig 10813 bp, 10 predicted proteins | sample Plot28_FD_89955 | JGI IMG/M metagenome (GOLD analysis project Ga0126307, IMG submission 89955) | Serpentine soil microbial communities from UC McLaughlin Reserve, CA, USA - Plot28 | ecosystem: Environmental > Terrestrial > Soil > Grasslands | place: USA: UC McLaughlin Reserve, Lake County...
ACGGTGCCCGGGAACGTCACGCAGAGAGCGGCGTCGAGCTCGCCGACGTCGATCCCGAGCTCGAGAGCGTCGGTGGCCACCACCGCGAGGAGCTCGCCCTCCACCAGCCGGCGCTCGATCTCGCGGCGCTGCATCGGCGTGTAGCCGGCGCGGTAAGGCGCGATCCGCTCGGCCAGGTCGCTGCGTCCCGAGTCCTCGAGCCGCGCCCGCGCGAAGCGCTGGATCAGCTCCACGCCGCGGCGCGACTTGAGGAAGCAGATCGTGCGCACTTCGCGTTCGACGAGCCCGGCGAGCAGGTTCGCCGCCTCCGAGAGCGCCGAGGCTCGCCGGCCGAGCCGCTCGTCCACGAGCGGCGGGTTCCACATCGCTATGCGCCGCTCGGCGCGCGGCGCGGCGTCGCGGTCCACGAGCTCCGTGTCGAGGCCGGTCAGGCGGCTCGCCAACTCGCCCGGGTTGGCGATCGTCGCGCTCGTGAGTACGAAGCGCGGCTCCGCGCCGTAGGCGCGAGCGAGGCGCCGAAGCCGGCGCAGCACGTTGGCCACGTGCGACCCGAACACGCCGCGATAGACGTGCGCTTCGTCCACCACCACCCACGCCAGGTTGGCGAGCACGTCGCCCCAGCCCCGGTGGTTCGGCAGCACTCCCACGTGCAGCATGTCTGGGTTCGTGAGGATCAGGTTCGAGCGGCCGCGGATCTGGCGCCGCTCCTCCCGCGGGGTGTCGCCGTCGTAGATCGCGTGCCGCAGCCAGCGGCCACCGAGGCGTGCAAGCGCGCGCGCCTGGTCCTGGGCGAGAGCCTTCGTCGGATACAGGTAGAACGCCCGCGCGGCGGGATCCGAGGCGAGCGTGTCGAGCACCGGAAGGTTGAAGGCGAGCGACTTTCCGCTGGCGGTGCCCGTCGTGACGATCACGTGGCCGTGCCGCGCTGCCTCGAGCGCATCGGCCTGATGCGCCCAGAGCGCCTCGACGCCCGTCTCCGCGAGACCCTCACGGAGCGCGGGATGGATGTCGCCCGGAACCGGCTCCGCGAGTCCGGCCTGCTCGCGCTCCCGGGAGGTCGCGACGAGCTCCTCGTCGCGCCCGGTTGCGAGCACTGGCTCCCAGGGGTAGGACGGCACCACGCGGCCCACGGCTTGCGATAGTACGGACACGTTGATCCGCGCCTTCCACCATCGCGATTTCTCGCTCGCGCGGCTGCTCGAGCACAAGGGCGAACGGATCACCGCCGTGCTGCCGACGCGCGAGGTGGCCGACACGATCGGGCCGATCGTGGAGCGGCTCGCCGGGCTCGAGGGGCTGATCGATCAGATCGTCGTGGTCGACGCCGCCTCGACCGACGGCACCCCCGAGGTCGCCGAGACGCTGGGCGCCGAGGTGTACCAGGAGTCGGAGCTCGTGCCCGAGTTCGGCCAGGCGCTCGGGAAGGGCGACGCCATGTGGCGAGCGCTGGCCGTGGCCACCGGCGACGTGATCGTCTACCTCGACTCGGACACACGCGACTTCCAGCCGCATTTCGCAACGGGCATGCTCGGACCGCTGCTGTGCCACCCGGAGCTGCGCTTCGTGAAGGCGTACTTCCGCCGCCCGTTCACCACACCCGACGGCGACGAGCGCGCGGGCGACGGCGGGCGCGTGACCGAGCTCACCGCGCGTCCGCTGCTGTCCGCGTTCTTCCCCGAGCTGGCCGGCTTCGTTCAACCGCTCGCCGGGGAGGTGGCCGGCCGCCGGGAGCTCTTCGAACAGCTGCCGTTCGCGACCGGTTATGCGATCGAGACGTCGATGCTGCTGCACGCGCGCGACGCGCTCCGCGGCACCGAGGGCATGGCGCAGGTCGACCTCGAGGTGCGCCGCAACTACCACCAGCCGCTGCGGCAGCTCGGCCCGATGGCGTACGCGGTCCTGCGGGTGGTGCTCGAGCGGTTGCGCGAGGAGGGCCGCCTGCTCGACGATCACGCGCCGCCGTTCCAGACCGCCGACGGCCAGCTGATCCAGGTGGAGCTCGTCGAGCGCCCGCCGTATGCCACGCTGCGCGCACGTGCATAGCACCTGGTGGTGATTCGCTGCATATACACCGATCTCGACGGCACGCTTCTCGGCAAAGGGGCGTCGCTCTTCCGCACCGCTGAGGGCGACTTCACGCTGCTCGCCGCGCGTGCCCTCGAGGCGTGTCATCGCGCGGGCGCCGAGTTGGTGATCAAGTCGGGCCGGCGGCGCGCACAGGTGATGGAGGACGCACGTCTGCTCGGCCAGAGCTCGTTCATCTTCGAGGTCGGCTCCGGGATGGTCATCGACGGCGAGCTGACCTTTCTGACCGGCGAGCTCCAGCCGCGCGAGGGCGCCACGATCCATGCCCAGGTGGCGGAGACGGGCGCGCCCGAGCTGCTGCTGCGCCGATACGACGGGCGGCTCGAGCCACACGCCCCGTGGCACCTCGACCGGGAGGTCTCCCACCTGTACCGCGGCCTCGTCGACGCGGCCGAGGTCACCGCGCTGCTCGCGGCGGAGGGTCACGGCGGACTGCGGCTCGTGGACAACGGCGAGGTCGGTCCAAGCACGCACACCTACCACCTGATTCCGGCGGGAGTATCGAAGGCGGCGGCCGTGGCCACACACATGCGCGCGCGCGGCTACTCGCCGACGGAGTGCATCGCAATCGGCGACTCGCGCGAGGATCTCGACGTCGCCCGAGTCGTCGGCCGGCTGTTCCTCGTCGCGAACGCCGTGGTCGGCGATGTCTCGGGCTTCCCGAATGTGGAGCGCACCGAGGCGGCGATGAGCGAGGGGTTCTACGAGGCCGTGATCAGGGCGATCGCGGAGGCGCGAGGCTCATAACCCTCGTTACAAGGTGCGGTCCGACGAAGCCTGGGAGCACACGCCGGAGTACGACGGCTTCCGCCCGTTCCCCATGCGTTGATTCCCAGTCGCCTATCGTGCGCCCATGGACCCGTTCGCGGAGCAGGTCGTCGACTCGATCAACGACGTGTCCGGCCGCCACCCGGGGCACCGCGCCGCACACGCTCGGGGCGTCCTGCTCGCAGGGACGTTCACGCCGAGCGGCTGCGGCCTGACGACTGCGGCGCATATGCAGGACGAGCCGGTGCGCGTGACCGCCCGCTTCTCGAACGGCGGCGGCGACCCGAACGTCCCCGATTACGCGCGCCGCGAGGGCCGCGGGCTCGCGGTCAAGTTCTACCTGCCGGACGGCTCGAAGACCGACATCGTCGCGCTGAGCCTGCCGTGCTTCTTCGTGAGGACGCCGGAGGACTTCCTCGAGTTCACGCGCGCGCGCAAGCCCGATCCGGCCACGGGCGAGCCGGACATGGAGAAGCTCGGGGCCTTCTTCGCCGCCCACCCCGAGGCGCTGCCAGCCGTGCAGGCGGCGCTCGGCGCCGGCGCACCGGACAGCTACACCACGGTGGCCTACAACTCGATCCACGCGTACCGCTGGATCGACGCCGGCGGCGGTGAGCGCTTCGTGCGCTACCGCTTCGAGCCGGAGACGGGTGAATGCTCGATCAGCGACGAGGACGCGCGCAAGCGCGGTCGGACCTACCTGCAGGAGGGCATCTTCGAGCGCCTGCCGGCCGCGTTCCGACTGGGCGTGACGATCGCCGGCGCGGACGATGATCCGGACGATCCCGCAGTCGCCTGGCCCGACGATCGGGAGCGAGTGGAGGTCGGACGCCTCGAGTTGACCGGACCCGAGACCGAGCGCGAGCGCGAGGGCGACATCCTCGTTTTCGACCCGACGAGGGTCGTCGACGGGATCGAGCTCACGAACGACCCGATCCTGCGCTTCCGCCCGCGCGCGTACAGCGTGTCGGTGGCGCGCCGGACAGGGTCCTCGCCGCCGTCAGCCTGAGACGAGCGCGGCGCCGGCCGCCTCGATCTCGCGCAGCGTCGTCGCCTCCGTGACGGAGGCGAGGTCGATGACGCGTTCGCCGAACGCGTCGAGCGCATCACGGCCGACGACGGCGTGGCAGCTGATGCCGCCCTGCCGGCAGCGGGTGGCGACCTCGCCGACCGCCTTGCCCTGGAGGGTCTGCGAGTCGAGCCGTCCTTCGCCCGTCACGACGAACGCCGAAGCGCGCATCGCGACGTCGAAGCCGATAGCGTCGAGCACGTACGCCGCGCCGGGGCGGAGCCGGGCGCCGTAATTCGCCCACAGCCCGCCGGAGAGGCCGCCGGCCGCGCCCGTCATCGGCTCGCCGCGCGGGTCGCGGTCGAGCTTGCGCGCCAGCCGTGCGAGACGCTGCTCGAGGCGCTTCACCGTGGCAGGGTCGGCGCCCTTCTGCGGGCCGAAGTCGCGTGGAGCGCGCTCGAACGGCGTACGTACGTCGCACAGCACATCGAGCTCGGGACGCAGGCCCGCCTCGGCGAGCGCCGCGAGCGCGCCCGCTCCACCGTCCGTCGTGGCCGAGCCGCCGACCGTCACGAGCACCCGGCTCGCGCCCGCCTCCACCGCGGCGGCAATGAGCTCACCCGTGCCGCGCGTGGACGCTGCCCACGCGTCGCGCTCGTCCTCCGCCAGCAGTCCGAGCCCGCTCGCCTGAGCCATCTCGACCACCGCCGAGCCGTCGGGCAGGAGCGCGAAACGCGCCTCGGCCGGTCGGTCGAGCGGGTCCGACACGATGATGCTGCGAAGCTCTCCGCCGAGCGCGTGCACGAGCGCGTCCATCGTGCCCTCGCCGCCGTCCGCGATCGGCAGTTCGACGGCCTCGCGTCCGGCACCTCGGAGCCCGTCGGCGATCGCGTGCGCGACCTCACCGGCGGAAAAAGTTCCCTTGAAGGAGTCGGGCGCGACGAGCGCCGGAAGCGTCAAAGCGCCTCGCGGAACGCCCGCTCGGCACCCTCGCCGTGCACGGCGAAGACGATTCGCTCGAGCCCGCCGTGGTGCTCGCGCGCGGCGCCGACCATGATCCGCGCCGCCTCTTCCAGCGAGAAGCCGCCAACGCCCGTGCCGAAGGCGACCAAAGCGAGCGTGCGGCAGCCGAGCTCCTCGGCCCTGGCAAGCGTCGAGCGGGTGGCCTTCTCGATGATCTCGGCGGACGTGGGCCCCCCGAGCTCCATCGTGGCCGCGTGGATCACCCAGCGGGCCGGCATGTCGCCCGCGGTCGTCTCAACCGCCTCGCCGAGCCCGATAGGCGACTTCTCGTCGGACTCGCGCTGCACGGCCGGCCCGCCCGCCCGCGAGATCGCGCCGGCAACACCGCCGCCGTGGCGAAGCTCGGTGTTGGCGGCGTTGGCGATCGCGTCGACCTCGAGCTTCGTCACGTCCGCGGCGATCACGTCGAGCTCGGCCACGGGCGTATGGTGCCCGACGAGCGGCCCGCACGCTGTCGATCTCGCCCTCTCCCGTTCGTCGTTAGGGTGAACGCGGCGACCGGCGCCGCGCGAACAGGAGGAGCACTTCGATGAGGTACATGCTCACGATCTATGGCGACGAGTCCGCCTGGGCGTCCGCCGCCAGCGCCGAGGAGACCCAGGAGGTTCTCGCGGCCTACGGTGCATTTGGCGAGGAGGCGGGCGACCGCATCATCGCCGGTGACGGCCTCCAGCCCACGGCCACCGCCACGACCGTTCGCGTGCGCGACGGTGAGAGCTTCCTCACCGACGGCCCGTTCGCCGAGACGAAGGAGCAGCTCGGTGGCTTCTACCTGCTCGACTGCGCAGACCTCGACGAGGCGCTCGGGCTCGCCGCGAAGATCCCAGGCGCGGCGACCGGCTGTGTGGAGGTGCGTCCGGTGATGGATTACGACGCCGCCGGCAGCGCCGACCGCCAGGCAGCGCGCCAGGGGGCCGCCTCGTAGGCGACGCGACTCAGGCTGCCGACCGCCTGTTCCGGCGCGAGTCGGGACGGGCGGTGGCAACCCTGATCCGCATCCTCGGCGACTTCGATCTCGCCGAGGAAGCGGTCCAGGAGGCGTTCACGACCGCGCTCGAGCGCTGGTCGCGGGACGGGCTACCCAGCAACCCGGGTGCCTGGATCGTGAGCACGGCGCGCAACTCCGCCATCGACCGGCTGCGGCGGGAGCGCCGGGGCGCCGAGAAGCTGCGCGAGCTGAGGCTGCTGATGCCAGGCCCTCCCGAGGGAATCGAGATCCCCGACAGCTCACTGCCCGAGGACCGGCTGCGGCTCTTCTTCACCTGCTGCCACCCAGCGCTCGCCCCAGACGCGCAGGTGGCGCTCACGCTGCGGATGCTCGGCGGGCTGTCGACCCCGGAGGTCGCGCGGGCGTTCCTCAGCAGCGAGGCGGCTGTTCAGCAGCGGATCGTGCGTGCGAAGCGGAAGATCCGCGACGCGCGCATCCCCTACGAGGTGCCCGACGACCATGAGCTGCCCGACCGGCTCCGCTCCGTGCTCGCCGCCCTCTACCTCATCTTCAACGAGGGCTACCTCGCCACGAGCGCCGACACGCTCGTCCGCCGCGAGCTCTGCGACGAGGCGATCCGGCTCACCCGCCTGCTGTCGACGCTGATGCCCGACGAGCGCGAGGTCCTCGGACTGCTCGCTCTCATGCTGCTGCACCACTCGCGCCGTGACGCCCGCCTCGGTCCCGGCGGGGAGCTCGTGCTGTTGGACGAGCAGGACCGCTCGCTCTGGCACGCCGACGAGATCGCCGAGGGGCGGGAGCTGGCGGGGCGAGCGGGCAGCGGCGGCCCGTACGCGCTGCAGGCGGCGATCGCCGCGCTGCACGCCGCGCCCGAGACCGACTGGCCGGCGGCGGCGCGGCTCTACGGGCACCTCGCCGAGATCGAGCCGTCGCCCGTCGTCGAGCTGAACCGCGCGGCGGCCGTCGGCCTCGCCGAGGGGCCGGGACGCGGGCTCGAGCTGATCGCCGAGATAGAGCGCGGCGGCGAGCTCGACCGCTATCACCTGCTCCACGCCGCACGCGGCGACCTGCTTCGCCGCCTCGGCCGCTCCGGTGAGGCGCGGGTCGCCTACGAGCGAGCGCTCGAGCTGGCGACGAACCCGGTCGAGCGGAGATTCCTAGAGCGGCGGCTGGGTGAGCTAGCGGGCGACGCGCACGCGCCGCCGTAGCGTCGGCGAGCGATTGCCGGCGACGTCGACGGCACGCAGCCGCAGCACGACGGACGCGCGCCGCCCGCTGCGAAGGGTGCGCCGCAACGCGCGCCGTCCGCGGCGCGTGAGGCGGGCCTTCACGCGCCGAGTCTCCCCGCCCGCGGCGGCCGCGCGCGCCGGGCGCATCCGCAGGCGGTGCCGGCCGAGCCGCAGCGTGCCTCCTGCGGCTAGTGAGCAAGGCTCGTCGCAACGCAGGCGGGCGACGGCGCCGCGGAGCCGCAGCACCCGCTGGCGACGCGGGACCCGCGCAGTCAGCACCGGCGGCACCGCGTAGGCGGGCGAGCCGGCGCGCGGCGGTGGAAGGCTCGCGGCGCCACGATTGCTCACGTCCAGGCGCAGGATCTTCCCGAGGAGCGAGCCCAGGCTTTGAGCGTCGCCCTCGGGGTCGCCCTGCGTGCCGCCGTCTCCGGTCGAGAGGTAGAGCATCCCGTCCGGTCCGAACTGGAGCTGCCCGCCATTGTGGTTCGCGGCCTGGTCGTGCTGCACCGTCAGGATCGGCCGGCGCGTGGAGAGTTCGGAGCGGTCGGGACCGGTCGCCGTGCGAACGAACTCATCGAGCTGGAGGTCGCCGCCGCGGTCGGTGTAGTAGACGAACACGCGGCCACTCGTCGCGAAGTCCGGCGCCACGGCCATGCCGAGAAGACCCTGCTCGCCGCCGTCCAAGACCAATCCGGTGAGGTCGAGGAAGAGGCTGCCATCGCGGTTCTTCACGCGACCGGCCTGCTCGATCACGAACAGGCGGTCCGGGTCGCCCGGAGGAGCGGCGACCGCGAGCGGCTGGGTGAACTCTCCTACCTTCACGTCATCGAGTGCCGAGCCATTCTGCACGAGGCGGTAGAGCCCGCCGCCGATTGACGTCGCGTAGAGGCGACCGAGCCCGTCTTCGCCGATGCTCGTGATCGAAACGGTGTCCGACGCGGTGCCCGCGTCGGGCGGCTCGGCGTGAACGCCAAGCAGGCGGAGGCCGCTGTCGAAGCGCCCGTACAGGTACCGGCCTGCGAAGGCCGCGAGCGTCGGATCGCGAATCACATAGCCGCCTATCACCACGTCCGGCCCGCTCGGGTACTCGAACGCCGGCAGAATGTGTCCGACCGCTGTGCACCCGGACTGAACCGCTGTCCCCGAGAAGCAGTTCCAACCGAGGTTGGCGCGTGCCTGGGAGCCGCGCGGTATGAACGTGATCTCCTCGTTCTGACCACCCACGTCGCCTACGTACATGTCGCCTGTCAGGCGGTCGAACGACCAGCGATACGGGTTGCGCATGCCGTATACGTAGATCTCCGGGCGCGCGCCGGCCGCGTTCACGAACGGGTTGTCCGGCGGGATCCGATACGAGACGCCGGCCTGCCCCGCGGCGCTCGCCGTGCAGGCGAGCGACAGCGCGATCGCGGCCAGAAGGGCGCTCAGGCGCGCAGCTGATCGATCAGGCACTCCCGCGGATCCTTGTCCTGGCGCCAGCGCAGGAGCTTCGCGCCGTGGCGGATGCGATTGCCGGTGATGTGGTCGAACGCGACCTCGACCACGAGCTCCGGGCGCAGGCCTTCCCAGACGAGCTCCTCCTCGGACTTCCAGCGGCTCGGCTCGCCGTGGCCGCGCTCACCGGTGCGATAGGGCCCGAGCAGCTCGAGGTACTCGCGCTTCTCCTTCGCCCGGAAGCTGGAGGTGTGGCCGACGATGTGCAGCTCGCCCGACTCGTCATACATGCCGAGGATGAACGAGCCCACGGTGCCCTCCTCCTTGCCGAAGCGGAAGGCCGCTACCACCGCGTCCGCCGTACGCACCCGCTTGATCTTGGCCATGCCGCGCCGCTCGCCCGGGCAGTAGACGGCGTTCGCCTCCTTGGCGATCACGCCCTCGCCCGTGCCGGCGAGCCACTCGCCGGCCGCGTCGCGCTCGGCGGTCATCGGGGTGAGCTCGACCGGGTCGGCCACCATCGCGGCGAGCCGCTCGCGCCTGTCGGTGAACGGCAACTCGAGCAGCAGCTCGTCGCCGAACGCGAGCAGATCGAACGCCACTAGCTGGGCGGGCGTCTCCTGGCGAAGCCGCTCGACGCGCGAGGCGGCGGGGTGGATGCGCTGGGAGAGCAGGTCGAACTCCTGGATTCCGTCAACGATCACGACCATCTCCCCGTCGAGCACGAAGCGCTCGTCGGGCAGCGCGAGCGCCTGCTCCGCGATCTCCGGGAAATAGCGGTTCATCGGCCGGCCGTTGCGGCTCTGCAGGTGCACGTCGTCGCCGTCTCGGAAGATGATCGTGCGAAAGCCGTCCCACTTCGGCTCGTAGCACCAGCCGTCGCCCTCCGGGAGCTCGTTCGTGGACTTGGCGAGTTGCGGCTTGACGGGCGGCTTGAGCGGGAGCGACACGGGCGGGAGGCTACTCAGCGGCGCCGGGGAGCCACGGCGGAGCCGAGGATGCGCCGCAGCATCGCGTCACCCAGCGCGGGCGAGATGCCGTTCACGACCCGCAGCAGGCGAACGATCGGCGGATGAAAGAGCTCGCGCCGGTCGTGCTCCACCGCCGCGGCCACCGCCTCGCCGAGCGGGCCGGCCGGCGAGCGGCGGTCCTGGTGGTACCAGGCCGGCATGCGGTCCCACTCGTGGTCGTGGAGCGAGCTCTCGATCTCACCGGGATAGACGGTCGTGACGGACACGCCCGTGCCCGCGAGTTCGTGGCGCAGCGCCTCCGCGAACACTCGCTGGGCGGCCTTTGTCCCGTTGTACACGGCGGCATGCGGAAAGCCGCGCACGCCGCCCCCGGAGGAGATCACCACGATGTGCCCGCGCCGGCGCTCGAGCATGGCGGGAAGCGCCGCCGCCACCGTGTAGAGCGTGCCGCTCCAGTTGACGGCTGTCATCTGGTCGGCTTCGCCAAGCGGCTGGTCGGCGAAGCGCCGGTAGTGGGTGATGCCCGCGTTCGCGACCGCCACGTCCACCGGCGCGAAGCTCTCGACCGCGGCGGCGATCGAGCCGGGGTCCGAGACGTCTGCGCTGAGCGCCGCGTGCCCGTGGCCGGGGAGCGCGGCCGCCAGCTCGTCCACGCCCGCGCGCCCGCGCGCGACGAGCCCCAGCGTGCAGCCGCGGGCGGCGAACGCGCGCGCGATCGCCGCGCCGATTCCGCGCGAGGCGCCGGTCACCAGCACGCGCGTCCCGGGGCCGAGCTTCACGCCGGGGAGCATCGCATGGGGCGCCAGTAGGATGGCGCCATGTCCCAGGAGCAGGCGACCGTCGCCGAGGAGGAGTACCTCCAGATCATCTATTGGCTCCAGGAGGCCGGCCTGCCGATCACCGGAGCGAACATCGCACGCGCGATGCAGGTCTCGGCGCCCACGGTGCACGAGATGATCGGTCGCCTCGAGGTGGACGGGTACGTGACGCGCGCGACGGACAAGTCGCTCGAGTTCACCGCCACCGGCAAGGACCATGCCGCCCAGATCGTTCGCCGTCACCGCCTGATCGAGCGCTTTTTGACCGACGTCTTCGAGATCCCCTGGGACCAGGTCCACGAGGAGGCGGAGCGGCTCGAGCACTGGATGTCGCCGGTTGTCGAGGAGCGCATGCTGCGCGCGATCGGCGACGCCAAGACATGCCCCCACGGGCACCCGATCTTCGAGGGCGAGCGCGAGACCGGAGTCCCGCTCGCCGACGTGGCGGAGGGGGCCAGCGTGCGCGTGCTCCGCTTCGAGAACGAGGCGGAGGACCTGCTCCACTACCTGAAGGACACGGGCCTCCA
>Ga0126307_10003459_pt1 | contig 10813 bp, 9 predicted proteins | sample Plot28_FD_89955 | JGI IMG/M metagenome (GOLD analysis project Ga0126307, IMG submission 89955) | Serpentine soil microbial communities from UC McLaughlin Reserve, CA, USA - Plot28 | ecosystem: Environmental > Terrestrial > Soil > Grasslands | place: USA: UC McLaughlin Reserve, Lake County...
GACGCAGGCGACGACGGCGTCGGGCAGGCGACCCTCCTGGTCGAGCATCTGGGCGCGCGCCTCACGGCCGATCACGGCCTGGAGCTCGCGCACGATCTCGGGATAGGGATGCGGGCCGACGCAGGAGCCGATCAAATAGTGCGTCGTCTGGACGTTCGTGATCCAGTCGCGAATCGCCTCGCTGGTCGCCTCCTTCAACGTCTTCGTCCCGAACTCGACCGGCCGGACCTCCGCGCCGAGAAGGCCCATCCGCTCCACGTTCGGTCGCTGCCGATCCATGTCTTCGGCACCCATGTAGACGACGCATTCGAAGCCGAAGCGGGCGCAGACCGTGGCGGCCGCGACACCGTGCTGGCCGGCGCCCGTCTCCGCGACGATCCGCTTCTTGCCGAGGCGATCGGCGAGCAGCGCCTGCCCCAGCGCGTTGTTGATCTTGTGGGCTCCGGTGTGGCAGAGGTCTTCGCGCTTGAGGTAGAGGCGGCGGTCCTCCCAGAGCCGCTCGGTGCGGTAAAGCGGCGTCGGGCGCCCGACGTACGTCCGGCCGAGGTCGTCGAGCTCGGCGCGAAACGTGGGATCCTGCCGCGCCGCGTCCCAGCCGGCGACCAGCTCGTCTAGTGCGGGCACGAGCGTCTCGGGGACGTAGCGCCCGCCGTAAGGCCCGTAGAAGCCGAGCTCCTGAACCGTCACCGTGCGGCCTCCACGAAAGCGCGAACGCGCTCGGGATCCTTGATTCCCGGGGTAGTCTCGAGGCTTCGGCTGGCGTCCACGCACCAGGGGTCGACCGCCTGGATGGCGGCTCTGACGTTCTCCGGGCCGAGCCCGCCTGCAAGGAGGACGCGCCCCTCGACACTGGCGGCTTTGTCCCAATGGGCATCGTCCTCGTCCAGCCACGGGAGATCGAGCACCCGCGCGACGGCTTGCCCACGCTGGAGCAGCACTCCGTCGCGAGCCCGGTGGCCGTTCTCCGACTCGTAGAGCTGGACGAGATCCGTGGTCGTGGACTCGACCTCTCCCACGAGGACGGCCACTGAGAGCATCGTCTCCGGGACGGGGAGGGGGGTCGCGGCCCGGCGAGGGCTTTCGGCGAGCACGAAGCCTGCGAGGTCTGCTCCGGCCTCGGCCGCAACGGCGACGTCCTCTGCGCGCGTCAGCCCGCAGACCTTGACTAGCGGCCGGGACAGGAGCTCCGCGAGTTTCGCGCCCGGGTCGGTCGCCCGCATGAGCGCCGACCCGACGAGGACGGCGTCCGCACCCGCCAGCTCCGCAGCGGCGGCCTGGGCGCGGGAGGAGATGCCGCTCTCGGCCACCACCAAGCGGTCGCACGGCGCGCGGGAAACCAATTCGAGCTGACGCGCCCTGTCGATCTCGAACGTCGAGAGGTCTCGTGCGTTCAGGCCGACGATCCCGGCCCCAAGCGCGATCGCACGCTCGAGCTCCTCCGCGTCGTGTGCCTCGACTAGGACGTCGAGCCGCAGATCGTACGCCGCAGCGAGGAACGAAGCAGACTCGCCGTCGTTCAGGTCACGGAGGAGCAGAAGCGCCGCGTCGGCGCCCGCTTCCCTGGCCTGGATGAGATCGTCCCGGTCCCGGAAGAATCCCTTCGCGAGGAGCGGGACGGCGCTGGCCCCTCGTGCCGCCCGCAGGTCGTCCCACGTCCCTCCGAAGCGCTCGTCGACGAGAATCGAGACTGCCGCCGCGCCGGACGCCTCGTAGGCGGAAGCGAGAAGCCGGGGAATGGCATCTGGACGCAGGTCGCCGGCAGAGGGGGAGCGCCGCTTGATCTCAGCGATCGCACCGAGCCCCGGTGCCGCGAGCGCCTCCCGAAACCGGCCCATCAGGCGACCGCCTCAGCTTGGGAGAAGGCGACCAGCTCGTCGAGCCGTGCTGCCGCGGCGCCCGTGTCGAGCGCCGCCGAGGCGATTCCGTAGCCCTCTTCGAGATCCTCGGCATGACCGCCGGCGGCGATCGCGCCTGCGGCGTTGAGGAGCACAGCCTCGCGCTTCGGGCCCCGCTCGCCCCGGAAGATCTCGCGCACGGTGGCCGCGTTCTCGGCCGGGGTGCCGCCGGTGAGGTCCTCGGGTTGGCAGCGCGGGACGCCGAAGTCGGCCGGGTCGATCTGCCGCTTCACGACCTGGCCGTCCACGACCTCGCAGACGAGATTCGGGCCGGCGGGCGAGAGCTCGTCGACGCCGCCAGCTCCGTGGACGACGAAAGCGCGGCGAGCACCGAGCTGTGCGAGCACGTCCGCGATCGTCGGCACGAGCTCCGGAGCGTAGACGCCGACCACCTGCGCCCGCGCGCCGGCCGGGTTCGTGAGGGGTCCGAGGACATTGAAGACCGTCCGGGCTGCGAGCTCTTTCCGGACCGGCGCGGCGTGGCGCATGGCCGGATGGTGCGAGGGCGCGAACAGGAATCCGAAGCCGAGCTCGTCGATCGAGCGCGCGATTCGCTTCGAGTCCAGCTCGAGCGAGAAACCGAGCGCCTCGAGCACGTCTGCCGACCCTGATGCAGAGGACACGGCCCGGTTTCCGTGTTTCGCGACACCTGCTCCTGCCGCTGCAGCCACGAGAGCCGCCGCCGTCGAGATGTTGAACGTCCGGGCGCCGTCGCCGCCGGTCCCGGCCGTGTCGACGAGGTCCTGGCGCTCGGGAAAGACTGCGAGGACATGCGACCGCATCGCCTCGGCGCACCCGGCGATCTCGTCCGCGGTCTCCCCCTTCAAACGGAGGGCGACGAGGAAGCCGCCGATCTGGGCAGGAGTCGCCTCGCCGCGCATGATGGCGTTCATAACCTCCCGGGCCTCGGCGCGCGCAAGATCGTGCCCCTCGAGGAGACGGGCGAGCGCTGCCTGGATCACCGACGTCCCTCCAGGAAGTTCAGCGCGAGCTCGGGGCCGGTCGGGGTGAGGACGGACTCGGGGTGGAACTGGATCCCGTCGATCGGCAGCTCGCGGTGGCGAACGGCCATCACTTCGCCGTCCGCCGTCGTGGCGCAGACCTCGAGCACGTCGGGGATCCGCGTCGCCGCGAGCGAGTGGTAGCGCCCGCCTTCGAACGGGTCCGGCAGCCCCTGGAAGAGACCGCGTCCGTCGTGGCTGACCGCCCCGGCTTTGCCGTGTACGAGGCGCTTGGCCTGGCCGACTTCGCCCCCGAAGGCCTCGACGATCGCCTGGTGTCCGAGGCAGACGCCGAGCGTCGGCGTGCTTGGCCCGAGGCGCTGCAGGATCTCGATGGTCGCGCCCGCGTCCGCCGGGCGACCGGGACCGGGGGAGACGACCAGGTGGGTGGGAGCGAGGCGCTCGGCCTCGTCTGCATCCAGAGCGTCGTTTCGAAGCACCGTCACCTCGGCGCCGAGCTCCTGGAAGAGGTGAGCGAGGTTGTATGTGAAAGAGTCGTAGTTGTCGATCAGGAGCATCATGGCGCGCGCTCTGCGTCGTCGATAGCAGCCTCGAGAGCCGCCAGCTTGTTCAAGCACTCCTGGTGCTCCGCGGCGGGATCCGATTCGGCGACGATGCCCGCACCGGCCTGGAGATGTGCGATACCGCCGGAGAGGACGATTGTTCGGATTGCGATGCAGGTGTCGAGCGCTCCTCCCGGGAGCGCGTATCCGACCGCGCCCGCGTAGGGGCCGCGACGCCGGCCCTCGAGCTCGAAGATGATCTGCATGGCGCGGACCTTCGGGGCGCCGGAGACCGTGCCGGCCGGGAAGCACGCCCGCAGGAGGTCGAGGCCCGATCGGCCGGGAGCCAGCTCTCCTGCAACTTCGGAGACGAGGTGGGTGACGTGCGAGTAACGCTCCGGCTCGAGGAAGCGGCCCACTCGCACCGTGCCCGGGACGCAGACTCGCGAGAGGTCGTTGCGGCCCAGGTCGACGAGCATCACGTGCTCCGCTCGATCCTTCTCGGAAGCGAGCAGGCGCTCTGCATCTCCCTCCCCGGCATCCGTCGTGCCGGCGATCGGGTTCAGGCTCGCACGGGCCCCTTCGAGCTTGACCAGGGTCTCCGGCGAGGAGCCCACCATTGCGAGGTCGCCCAGCTCGAGCAGGAAGAGGTAGGGCGAGGGATTGATCCGCCGAAGCGACCGGTAGAGGGCGAGCGCGGATGCCGAGGTCGGTCTCTCGGCGCGTTGCGAAAGGACGATCTGGAACGCGTCACCGATCCGGATGTGCTCCTTGGCGGCGCGCACACCTTCCTCGTACGCCTCCCGACTCGGAGAGCGCATGGTCGTTGCCTTCCGCGCCGCTTCGCCGGGGGCCTCGGACACCGGTGGAGGCGCCTCGAGGAGGGCGGCGATCTCGTCGCGGTCGCCTGCCAGGACCTCGGCGATGCTCGTCACGTGATCGAAGCGGACAAGGCGGTCGGCGACCACGAAGCGGCTTCCGGGCAGGTCCGGACCGTCCGCCGGCAGCACGACCGTAGGCTCGAGCTTCGCGACGTGGTCGTAGCTCAAGTAGCCGACCACGGGACGGCCTGCGTCGAGCTCGGCGCCTGTGTCCTCGAAGGAGACGACGCGTGACCCCGAGCCCACCAGGCTGAAGCGGCCGAGCCGCCCCTTCTCGACGGACTCGAGCAGGAAGCTCGCCGTCCCGGCGGCGCGCAGGCGCAGGTAGGCCCCGAGCGGAGTGATCAGGTCTGCGTGGATGTCGGTAGCGATCGTCATGGCAACAAAAAGACCTTCCGAGGAAGGTCAGGAGAGCGAAACGGGTGGTCGGCTCCTCTAGGTCAGCAGGCGACGCTTCCGCTCCGCTCGCGGCGCCAAGCCCACCAGGTGCGCATGGAAGTCGTCATCGATTCTCAGGGTAGGCCACCCGGCGGGCCCGGTCAACTTCGAGAGCGAGGCATCGGCCGTCCTCGGGACGGCCCATAATCCGCGCTGTGGAGCCCCACCCGATTCGTCTCGTCGTCACGGATGACCTGAGGCGCTCTCGCCTGACCGTCTTCTTCCGGCTCCTCCTGCTCATTCCGCACGCGATCTGGCTCGTGCTCTGGAGCTTCGCGGCCCTCTTCGCCTCGATAGCGAACTGGGTCGTGGTGCTCGTCACGGGAAAGCCTTCGGTCGACCTGCACAGGTTCCTGTCGGCCTTCGTGCGATATTCAACCCACGTCTATGCCTACGGGCTTTTGGCGGCGAACCCCTACCCTGGATTTACCGGCTCCCCCGGCTATCCGATCGACGTCCAGATCGATCCGCCGGCCCTGCAGGGTCGTCTTGGTGCGGCGTTCCGCCTGATCCTCGCCCTGCCGCCGCTCATCCTGACCGCGGCCCTCGTCGGAACCGCGACCTGGAACGCGGCGGGCGAGGGCAGCTACGACGCTTCCTCCTCGGCGGGCTCGACCGGCGGCTTCTCCGCGCTCGGGCTTGCGATCGTCGTCGCCTTTCTCGGCTGGTTCGCGTGCCTCGCCCGAGAACAGATGCCACAGGGCTTTCGAGATCTCGAGGCCTATTCGCTGCGCTACGCGGCTCAGACCTACGGCTACCTCGTTTTGCTCACCGACCGGTACCCGGACTCGGACCCGTCGTGGCCCGAGCCCGCGCCGGCGCCCGCCCCGCCGGCGATCACGCTCCATCCCGATGGAGACGACCTCCGTCGCTCACGCGTGAGCGTGTTCTTCCGCCTCCTGCTCACGTTCCCGCATTTCGTATGGCTGATCCTCTGGTCGATCGCTGCCTTCGTCGCGGTGATACTCAACTGGTTCGCCGTCCTCTTCACCGGCCATTCCCCGGCGGGGCTGCATCGCTTCCTGGCCGCGTACGTGCGTTACGACATCCATGTCTTTGCGTTCCTTTTCCTCGTCGCGAATCCCTTTCCGGGCTTTACCGGAGCCGCCGGGAGCTACCCGATCGAGATCGCCATCATGCCGCCTGAGCACCAAAGCCGCTGGACGGCGGCATTCCGTGTTTTCCTCGCCATGCCCGCGCTCCTCGTCATGAGCTCGTTCAACTCAGCCCTCTTCCTCGTCGGCATCGGCGGCTGGTTCGCTTCCCTCGCGACTGGGAGGATGCCGGCCGGTCTCCGCAACCTCGGCGCCTACGCTCTTCGCTACGCCGCTCAGACCGACGGGTACCTTTTTCTTCTGACCGGGCGCTACCCGTACAGTGGCCCGGCGCAGCTGCCCGCGCCGCCAGAGGAAGAACCCGAGGAGCCTCTGGCGCCCGCGCCACAAGCCGCGTGAGGGTCGCGCGGCGCCGCCTGGTCGCGGCAGCCGCTCTCGCCTTCCTGGCCGGAATCTACGCGGTGGCCTTCGTGCTGCTCTGGCGTTCCAGCGTCCCCGGAAACCTCCGGCTCCCAAGCCCCGACGTACAGGACTATTTCGGCGCCGCCGAGCTCGAGAAAACACGCGACTACCAACTGTTCGTTCGGATCAACTTCGCCCTCTCGCAGGTGGCCCTCCTCGTCGTGCTGGGGCTCTACGCCGTCCTGGGGCCACGTTTCGCGCGGGAGTCGGCAGCCGGTCGGATCGGCACGGGGATGCTCCTCGGAATGATCGGGCTCGCCTTCCTCTGGCTAGCCCAGCTCCCGTTCGGTCTCGCGCAGCTCTGGTGGGAGCGACGGCACGGCATCTCGCACATGGGCTATGGCCGGTGGGTGCTCGAGAACTGGCTCGGCCTCGGTGGCGCGTTTCTCTTCATCTGCCTCGCCATCCTGATCGTGATGGCGCTCGCCGCTCCCCTGCGCGAATGGTGGTGGCTGGCAGGAGCGCCGGTCTTCGTCGGCCTCGCGCTTCTCTTCGCATTCCTCTTTCCGTACCTGATCCCGAGCGTCCACCCTGTGCGGGACCAGGCTGTGCTGGCGCAGGCCGAGGCGCTCGCCGCCAAGCAGGGCTTGGAGGACATCCGGGTCGAGCGGCAAGACGTGAAGGAGCTGACGAGCGCACCGAATGCGGAGGCCGTCGGCCTCGGCCCGAGCCGCCGCGTGAACCTCTGGGACACCCTGCTCGACCGCTTCGCAGACGACGAGGTGAGAGTCGTGCTGGCCCACGAGATCGCGCACCTCTCCAGAAACCACATCTGGAAAAGCGTCGCCTGGTACGCGCTCTTCGCGCTGCCCGGCGCGTATCTCATCGCACGGGCGACTCGCCGCCGGGGAGGCGTCTACGCGCCCGCTGCGATTCCCCTCGCTCTCTTCGTGTTGGTCGTGCTCCAGCTCCTCGCCTTGCCCCTCCAGTACGCCTTCACCCGCCATCTCGAGGCCGAGGCGGACTGGGTCGCGCTCGAGACTGCCCAAGACCCCGAGGCAGCGGAACGTCTCTTCGTGCAGCTCGGAACCACGAGCCTCTCCGACCCGAGCCCGCCGACCTGGTCGTATCTGCTCATGCAGACCCACCCGACGCTGATGCAGCGAATCGCGATGGCGGAGGCGTGGAAGATTCGGGACAGCCGTGCCGCTCCCTAGGCCCCGGACGCCCGCGCGCGCCGAGGTCGTGGGAAGCCTACTCAGGCCGGCCGCGCTCCGCGCCGCGATCGCGCAGACCTACGCACCGGGACACCGCGCGATCCTGCCCGAGGAGCGGGCCATGGACCTGAGCTCGTTGAAAGCCGTCGAGGATGAGGCGATCCGAGTGGCGGTCGCTCGCCAGGAGGAGATCGGGCTCGATGTCGTCACGGACGGCGAGTTTCGCCGCTACATGTTCCTGAACTCCTTCTGGGACGCCGTCGAGGGATTCTCGACCGACCGGAATCCTGTCGAGTTCAGGAACGAGCGCGGCGAGGCCGTCGTCTGGCACGTGCAGAAGATAGAGGAGCGTCTGCGGCTCGTGGACAGCCCAGCGGCGCGGGAGGTGGACTTCCTCGCCATGACTGCGACCCGCCCGTTCAAGGTGACCTTCCCGGCCGCGTCGCTCTTCCGCCACCCGTTCACTTTCACGCCCGAGCACGCCTACCGCGATCTCGACGAGCTCGTCGCCCACGCGATCGAGATCGAGCGCGGCCTGATCGCCGACGCAATCGAGGCAGGGGCCCGGTACGTCCAGCTCGACTTTCCGCTCTATCCCTACCTCGTCGACCCGCAGTGGCTCGACCGCTTCCGGGCCGCAGGGGTCGGCACGGACGAGGTCCTCGAACGCGCGCTCGCCGCCGACAACGCCGTCGTCGAGGGCATTCCCGCTGAGGTCACCGTCGGCCTCCACGTCTGCCGCGGCAACTACCGGTCCCGTTGGCTCTGCGAGGGATCGCTCGAGCCGGTGGCAGAGCGTCTCTTCGGGGAGCTGGAGCGCTACGACACGTTCCTGGTCGAGTGGGACGACGTGGGGCGGGACGGCGGCTATGAGCCGATCCGCCACGTTCCCTCCGGTAAGACCATGGTCATGGGCCTCGTCAGCTCGAAGACTTCTACCCTCGAGTCCGAGGACGACCTGCTTCGGCGGCTCGACCAGGCCGCCGCATTCCTGCCGCTCGGCCAGCTCGCGCTTTCGCCCCAGTGCGGCTTCGCGAGCGTTCTCGAAGGCAACGAGCTCGACGAGGAGACGCAATGGCGGAAGCTCGAGCTCGTCGCCCGCGTCGCCGAGCGGGCTTGGGGGGCAGGCTAGAAGCTAGGCTGGCCGGGTGGCTCGCTCCGTCATCGTCTCCGCGGTTCGCACGCCCTTCGGGAAGCTCGGCGGTGCCCTCAAGAATTACCCGGCGCCGGAGCTCGGCGCCGTCGCGATCCGGGGAGCGCTCGACCGAGCCGGCATCGAGAACGAGGACGTCGAATACGTGATCATGGGCCAGGTGCTGCAGGCAGGCGCCGGTCAGGCGCCGGCGAGGCAGGCCAGCGTCGGTGCCGGCCTGCCGAAGGAGATCGGCTCCGACGTCATCAACAAGGTCTGCGCCTCGAGCGTGCGGGCGGTTGAGATGGCAGACCAGATGATCAGGGCTGGAGATCACTCGGTCATCGTCGCCGGCGGCATGGAGTCGATGTCGAACGCCCCGTACCTCCTCAAGAAGGCCCGATTCGGCTACCGGCTCGGCGACGGCGTCCTCATCGACTCGATGACTTCTGACGGCCTCACGTCGACGTTCGACGAGCTGCATATGGTCGCGCAGGCCTCGCTCGTGTCCCGTGAGCTCGGGATTTCGCGGGAGGATCAGGATCGGTGGGCGCTTCGGTCGCACCAGCGGGCTGTGGATGCCATGGACAGCGGCCGCTTCGCCGAGGAGATCGTGCCGGTGGGCGAGGTAGCCACCGACGAGGGTCCGCGGCGCGACACGTCCTACGAGCGCCTCTCGCAGCTGAAGCCGGTCTTCGATCCGGAGGGGACGACGACGGCCGGGAATGCGCCGGGCGTCAACGACGGTGCCGGCGCGCTGGTCGTCACGAGCGAGGAGTTCGCCCGCGAGCGGGGTCTTGAGATCCTGGCCACGATCGTCAGCCAGGCCTACGTCGCGGACGACTACGCCTACCTCGCGAAGACACCCGCCCTCGCCGGCCGGAGAGCGCTCGAGAGGGCAGGGAAGTCGATCGAGGACGTCAAGCGTGTGGAGTTGAACGAGGCCTTCTCGTCTGTCGTCCTGAACTCCACCGCGATGCTCGGCACGGACCCGGAGCGCGTCAACGTGAACGGTGGCGCTGTCGCGCTCGGCCACCCGATCGGTGCCTCGGGAGCGCGCATCCTCGCGACGATGATCCACGAGCTGAGGCGAAACGGCGGCGGGCTCGGCCTGGCGGCGATCTGCTCCGGCGGCGGCCAGGGCGACGCGCTCCTGCTCGAGGTCTAACCCCTCTAGCTTCAGGGAACCTTTCGGGCTGCCGATCCGTCCTAGTGACGATGCGACGCCTTGGACTCTTCCTCGCTCTTCCCCTCCTTCTCGCTGCAACGGCCTGCGGGGGCGCGTCGCCCACGGCTTCCGACTCCGGTGCGGAGCCGGAAGCGATGACCACACAGAAGCAGAAGAATTTTCCGGACTCCTCTCCACGCCCGCCGAAGCTCGTGCTCGAGAGCAGCGCGGGCTCGCAGGTCGCAGTGCCCGGAAGCAGTTGCGTCACGGGTCAGGGAGCCGCCGTTTGCTCCGATGCCGCCTACCCCCACCCGAAGCAGCTCAGCATCGTTCGGCCCGGCGAGGTGATCACGGTCTCGCTCGAGCACGCGCAAGTGGTCAGGGCCGAGGGCTGCAACGGCGGTCGCGAACAGGACTGCATCGGCGTGATTCGGGTTCACCCGCTCGGCTGCGAAAAGCTCGTCGCCTACACGATCTCGCTCGAGCCCGGAAAGGTGACGCGCTGGCAGGTGGCGGTCCCGCCGGGTGCCTACGAACTCGAGACCTTCGCGTACTTCCAGAGCGACGACGGTCGAACGAACGGCGATGCCAGCGGTAGCTTCGGGCTCTACGTCGACTCGAGCCGGAGCACAGAGGTCGTGCCTGCGAGCTCCGTCAGCTCGGATCGGACCGCCTGCTAACCCGCTAGATTCTTCTCATGATCGTGCTCCCGGGCGAGCGCATCGTGCTGCGGGCGCTCCGTCTCGATGAGCTCGACATCGTCAGCGACTCCTACCTGAAGGCGGACTACCCGCTCGGCGGTGCGAAGCCCCCGACTCGCGCCCAGCTCCGCCGCCGGATCGAGCGCTCCGGGACGCTCTGGAACGGGAAGCTCGATCTGGGCATCGAGGCCGGGGGCCGCCTTGTCGGGGACGCTGGTGCCCGCGCCCCGCGCGGAGCCTTTCCTCCGGACGTCTTCGAGATCGGGGTGACGCTCTACGACGCCGCCGAGCGTGGACGCGGCTACGGGCTCGAGGCCACGAAGCTCGTCACAAACCACCTCTTCGCTGCGGAGGGAGCGGAACGCGTCCAGGCGACCACGGCCGACTGGAACGCACCGATGCGGCGCGTGCTCGAAAAGC
>Ga0126307_10003460_pt1 | contig 10812 bp, 9 predicted proteins | sample Plot28_FD_89955 | JGI IMG/M metagenome (GOLD analysis project Ga0126307, IMG submission 89955) | Serpentine soil microbial communities from UC McLaughlin Reserve, CA, USA - Plot28 | ecosystem: Environmental > Terrestrial > Soil > Grasslands | place: USA: UC McLaughlin Reserve, Lake County...
AAGGCGGTGAGGATGTTGGCCAGCGTGTCGGCTCCGCGCCGGTTCGGGCCCTCCGGACGCTCCCCTGGATGGCGGTGACTCCGCCGACCAGGGCCAGGACCGATAGCGCCACCGGGACCCCGCGGAGTTAGGCGGTGACGTCGTACTCACCGGAACATTCACCATTTCCGGCGGAAGTGGTCGGTTAGCCGGCGCCACCGGCCAGGGAAGCTTCGACTGTGTCAGAAATACGGTGACCGGAAAGGCATCTTCCCGTACACAGGCATCATCAGCTACTGACTGTGGGCGGCCGTGTTGGGAGGCCAGGGAGAGTCGTCCGTACGGCTGGCCTGGGTCAAGGAGACCGGTGTTGCGACTCCGCTCCGGGTAACGGCTGCAGCGGTGGTGGCGCTTCTGACCCGCTGCGCCAGTGGACCCGCCATCAAGGCGGAGTCCCCGCGCAAGTGTGCTGGTGCTCGCTGACTAGATCGTCCGGGTCAGGTCAGGGTCATCACCGTCCGGCGGGTCGTGGGATGCGATAACCCGTTCCTCCGAAGACTTCAAGACCTCCTTGGCCTGCGCCTCAGGGTCGGCGCTGCCGCCGGCTGTCTCTTCCTCAGGTAGTAGCCGTGCTCGATTACGGATCTGCTCGTCGGTCGGTGACTCGTCTGGGGCTGTCATCCCATGGGGTTGCCCGGTTGGAAATCGGCTACTCCAGACGGACCGGGCACGGAGCCCTCCCAGGCGCATCTTGACGAATCGGGCGAATGCGACGACGGTCAGGTTGAGGCCACCGGTGAGTTGGCAACGGGGCTTGCTCATGCGTGGTCGGCGAGGAAGTCGTCATGCGCGTCCGCTCACTCATCGTTGCCGTTTCGGTCTGTGGCGTAGTCGGAGCCTTGGCCCTCCCCGCGGAAGGTCGGGACCGCCCGTTCTCAACCACCAGGATGACGGTGCGGCCCGAGATCGGGGCGACGGCAGGCGTGGTGAGCGGCGGGTCGGGCCGGTTCAGCAAGGTGCAGATCGAGCGGTACCGGTGTCAGGTCGCGGCGGGTGGCGCGTACGGGACTCCGGCTGGCGCGATGGACATCTCGTGCAACGACCGGCAGCCCTACCGGCAGGACTTCAACCCGGACAACGAGCTGGCCATCGTGGTGAACCCGAAGGTGCCCACCCACCTGCTGGCCGGCTCCAACGACTACTTCTACCGGTTCAACAACGCCACCGGTGCCCGGCAGGCCTTGGTGCCCACCGGCTTCTTCACCTCGTTCGACGCCGGCACCAGTTGGGTGGACGGGCAGGTGCCGATGCGGTCCGGGAACGGCGCCGGCGATCCGTCACCGGCGTTCAACGCCAAGCTGTCCGGAAACACCGCGCAGACCGGCTGGGCGATGATGGCCCAGCTGGAAAACACCGGCGGCCAAGGTGGGGCGTTCGTCACCCAGGGGGACGTCTCGGTGAGCTACTCCCGGAACGGGGGGATCACCTGGAGCGAGCCGGTCACGGTGATGAAGGGCAAGGGTGCGTCGATCGGGCCAGCCAACCGCGCCACCTTCTTCGACAAGGAGTGGCTCACGGTCGACAACAACGCCAGCTCGCCGCACTACGGCCGGGCCTACGTGGTGGCGGCCCGGTTCCTGAACGCGCTCCACGGCGCTTACGCCGAGTCCGCGGTGTACTTCGCCTACTCCGACGACGGGGGTCGTAGCTGGTCCCGTCCCAAGGCCATCTCCGGGTCCAACACATTGTGCACCGAGCAGAGCAGCGGCTCGGTAGGGGAGTGCGACGAGAACGGCTTCCCGATCCCGGAGGTCGCCGTGAATGGCGATCTGGTTGTGCACTTCCAGAACAATAACGTGGAGGCGGCCTGGGAGACTCCCGACGAGTTCGAGTCCACCCTGATGGCCGTGAAGTCAACCAGTGGCGGCGCGACGTTCACCGCACCGGTCGTGATCGCTCATCTAGAGGACGGCTACGCGGACACCCCGTGGAGCGTCATCGGGCGCCAGACCGTAACCGGCCACCAGATCCGCTGGCAGTCACCCGGAACCATCACCGCCGACCCCACCAATGCCGCCCACTGGGTGGTGGTCTACAACGACAACTTCGCCGGCACGCACGACGCCGCCCCGGCGAGCTGCCTGGACGACATCCCCGGCGAGGCGCCGGACTACAACCCGTGCAGCGCGGTCACCGACACGAACATCTACATGGCCGAGAGCTGGAACGGTGGCACCAGCTGGACACCGCGGATCCCACTCGACACCTCTGCCGGCGACCAGTGGTTCCCTTGGGCCGACTTCCGATCCGACGGATCACTGGCCGTCGCCTACGACTCCAACGAGAACATCGCCGACCCCGCCGGTGACCGGGACGACACCTTCAATCACGTCCTCCTCACCATCGCTCCACGCACTGTGGCAGCTGGTGCGCCTGTCGTGACCGGCCGCGAGACCCTCGTTCCGAACGGCGCGGGCCGCTCGACCACCGAGCAGATCGACATCTCGGTCACCCACTGGGCGGGGCAGTACGTGCCCCAGCTGGCCTGGCCCCGGGTCTGCGGCCCCGACGGGTACACGGACCCACCAGTGACCAACGCCGAAGGAAAGGACTGCAACGTCTTCCACGGTGACTACACCGGCCTGGCAGTCGGCTCAGACAACAGCATCAATGTCGTCTGGACCGGTCTCAACCGCTTTGCCGTCTCCCCGCAGATCGACCCCTACACCGGCGCACAGCACGACGGCTACGCCCAGGACGCGATGTTCGCCCGGAGGTAGCCAAGCTTGGTTCGTCGCAGTGTTATCGAAGCCGATCCCGTACGCGTGGACCCCCGGGTCAAACCCCCGAGATATCAGGTGGCCGTGGGTGCACAGGGCTGATCCGGCTGCGCCGTAAGGGCAGCCGCCCGGGACCGTGGCGGTTCGCGGGCGTGCTGCCGTTCGGTGCGGTGTCGGATGCCGTGTGGGTGGGCAGACGTGCAGACCAGACCTCCGGGAGGCGTCGACCAGCGGCTCACCTATCGAGCGCTCCGTCGAGCCCACTACGGTTCTTGTGGATGATCAACTGATGTCGCCTGGGACCGTCGCACCCCTCCAAAGGGCCGCATCGGCTTCGTCGCGCCGATAGCAGTCGAGGTGCCAGCAGTCCAGAGACCCCTCCTCCTGCCCGCGAACCGCGATCTCCATGAGGGATCGAGAACCTCGGCGGAAGGTTGTGCAGACAGCGTCTGCACAATGGTTGCCGGTCAATTCTGTAGACGATGTCGCCGCCCGGGCGCCACGCCCACGTGCTGGCGCAACCGGCCGCCGCCATCTCAGGGAACGAGGTCTACTCGGTCCGCAGGAGCCATAGGAGGGCGTCGCTGAACTCCGCCCGCCAGTGCTCGAAGGTATGGCCGCCCCGATAGCGATGGCAGTTCACTTCACCACCGTTTTCCTCTAGTACTGCGCGAGCCCTTTCGACACCCGCGATCTGAGAGATGCCCTGAAAGAGACCGGTTGGCGGATGGCTGACGTTTGCGTCGGTCTCTTCGTCGCCAACGCTGAGCCAGAACCGGGTCTTTACCGGGGGACGCTGCTGAGCCAACTGAGCAAATGCATCCGGCTCCACCCAAAACGATCCCGACTGACAGAGCGCAGCGGGAAACCGTGTGGGATACAGCAGCGCTATGTGCGCGGCGGCGAGACCGCTGAGACTCACTCCACAGATCAAGTGCCGCTCTGCCGCAAGGCTCGGGACTCGTGCCCTGGCTCGGCTCACGACATCCTCGGCGATGAACCGAGCGAACTGCGGGTCACAGACGTAGTCCGAGTGCCGTGCCGCGGCCCCCCCATGCGACACGAGGACCAACGTCATCGGCGGAATGCTTCCGCGCTGCATCAGCGTCGAGAAAATCGGAAGCGCATGAACGCTGTCTCGATAGAGCTCACCGTCAAGGAGTACGCACAGCGAGTGGTCCGTCTTCGGCCCCTCGATGAGCCACGCGGACCGCGCGTACTCGCGCTCGGTGCTCTTGATGCTCATTTCCTCAGCGAGCACGGGTTCCATCTTATCGGGATGCTCGCTCGGGTCAGCCCACCCAGATGGTGCGGACCGGTCGAGTAGCCTGGTGGCCTTCCACTTCGAGCCGTCGACGTTGATGAACTTGACCCCGCAATGCGTTCCCATGACGAACCGGTAGGTCGCGCACCCGGACGTCCTGTGTCGGGTCAGGTTGTTGCAAGACCCGATCTGAATCTCCTTGGCAGCCGCTGACAGCCACCGCCGCGGCTGAGCCGCCCGTGTTCCCGGACGGTGACTTTGTCATCGCCGGATCTCTCTTGACTGCCCTTGGACGACGGAGCATGTTGAGGCTGACCTTGGCCAGCGTCACGATGTCGGCGGTCGTGACGGGCGAATGGGGGACGGTTGGAGCGCCTCATCGTCGCCGGCGCATAAACAAAGTCGCGTGCTGCTCGGCCTTGCCGGCAACTTCCGCGACTCGACTGCGGGAATCAAGATCGCTCTCGCGGTCATGGCCTGCCGAGTGGCCGGACATTCTCGTGTACCGCGCTTGCCGCAGAGGAGGGTTCTATGACCCGACGGATATGCATTGTTGTCTTCGTCGTCCTGGCGGGACTCGCCGGGATGGTCTTGGTCGGGCCAAGCGCGACGGCTGCCGGCCCGAGACCGTTCGAAGCTGACTTCGCCGGCCAGGCTGTCTTCACTCCGACATCAACACCTGGCATCCTCAGCGGCATCGGCACCGGCTCAGGCCGAGCGACACATCTCGGGAGAGTCGACGTTTCCGTAACCGAGACTCTCGACCTGACGTCCCCCACGGGAGTAATCGCTCTCGAAGGTCGGATGATCATGGTTGCTGCGAACGGTGATGAGCTGCACTGGAACTACAGCGCGACCGGTACACCGCCGGACGCCAGTGGAGACATCATGCTCAACGGGACCTTCGTGATCACTGGTGGAACGGGCCGGTTCAGTAGCGCCGCCGGGGAGGGCAGCTTCGAAGGCGTTGGAAGCGTTGTCACCGGGATGGCTTCGTTCACCTACACCGGAACCATCAGCTTCTGAGCCACTCCAGCAGTCGCTAACCGGACCGCTCCCTCCTTAGCGCTGCTACATCGACTTGAAGCCGATCTCATGTGTTCGCTAGTGCCGGTTCCGTGCTCTCGTTTCAGCTGCCGAGCGAGTGCTCGGGAGTGGCACTCTGCCCGTGCGGCGTTGGGGTCTGCATCACCAGGCATACGCCCGCGAGGACTGCACGGATAGTGCGCCGAGGTCCGAGCCTGGCGAATCGCCCGTCCTCGTCTGCCGGGATCCCATGGGATTCTTGCCGGAGCGGGGACGCTGGCCGGATGCTATCGACACTCGGAGCAATGCACGTCGTCGACCGGCCTTCCCGCGACCAGATCGCGTGTCCAGTCCGACAGCTTCACGCCGTTCACGCTCTCGGAGTAGAACCGGTCGTCGTTCAATGCGACGTGGTGCCTACCTGGAGCCGTGTAGCTGTGGAGGGCCACCCCGGCACGTTCGATGCGGCGCTCGTTGGCGTCGATCCGCTGGAGGAGGTCTCCGGTGGGCAGGCCCACCCGCGGGTACCAGATGGCCTGCCCCTCGTCGTAGGCGTAGTCGTGGCGGGCGCGCACCACGTCGGGGTGGTTGTGGGCGGTGAGCTCGAAGAGTCCCGGGATGCTCCACGACTCGCGGGGCCTGCTGCCAATGAGTGCACCGATCGCATCGTCGGTGCCCCACATGCGGGCGAAGGTGTCGTTGAGCCTGTCTAGGTCCGGGTAACCACCTGATCCGTCCGCGACCACTGTGACCCGGGCGTCGGGGAGCCGGTCGTGCACCAGCGCGCCGTACACCGGTGAGGCGACGGCCCCGGCGCTGCCGCCGGTCACGACGACCTGGTTCGCCTGCGGGAAGGTCTTGCTGACGTAGTCGACCGCAGCCGTTCCGTTCGCGAACCCGCGGTGCTGGATGGTCAGACCGCTGCGGTAGGTCGTTGTGGCGTTGCCGAGGAACACGTCGGCGGTGCAGTAGGGGACGTAGATGAGCGTGTAGTCCGCGAACGGGTTGCGCGGGTCGTCGAGGGCGAAGATGCCCGACAGGCCGGGCGCGGGCCGTTCGGCGTCGACCCGGTAGATCTCGGTCGCCGGGTCACACAGCTCTGCAGTGAAGCAGGCACCACCACCCTCGAGGTAGACAAGGACCCGGGCCGGATCGCCGTCGTGGACCAGGAAGCTGAACGCGGAGCCGTCGGAGCAGGCACACTGCCCGCCGGGGACGACCTTCTCCCATCCCATCACTGCGCTTGTCCCCGAGTCGGTCGGGCTGAAGGTCTGGTTGGCCGGGTCGAGCTGCTCGCACGCCCGGAGTGCGTCCTGGAACGCCGGAGAGTCTTCGTCGATGTCGGTGGTGCTCAGGTCTATGCCGTCGTCCGTAGGATCCGGGAAGTCGGTGATCCCGTGCTGGCGCATGCAGGCGGCGTGGCCCGCCAGATTGGCGGCTGCCGAAGATTGGAACTGGTCTGCGTCGGCTGCCGGCGAGTCGCCGCTGCTGCAGCCGGCGGCCAGCAGAACCCCGGCCAGGGCCGCCACGCATCCGAGAAGAGCACCACGCAGGGACCGCGAGTTCATGCGTCGAGGCTGCAACATCCACAACCGTTCGGCATCGGGGATGACCCTGAACCGCACCGGACCCCCCTAGCGGCTTGAGCGCGGACGCGCGAACCGCCGCAAGTTCACAGCCTGTGAGACGCAATCCCGCGGTGACGCCACCCGACGTCGTGGTCGGCGCTTCCCGTAGGCCGCGGGTGGGTCGATCCGCGCATCATGCTGTGTCGGCGAGCGGCCCGTGAGCCGTGACCTGGAATGCGGAACTTCGCCCAGTGCGGCTCGACCGAGCAGATGCAATGGTCGGCGCCTGCTACAAGGGCATGCCACCGGTAACCGCGATCACCTCTCCGGTCACGTAGCTGGACTCCTGTGAGGCGAGGAAGACGTACGCCGGAGCCAGCTCCGCCGGCTGACCGGCTCGGCCCAGCGGCGTCTGTTCCCCGAAGCTGTCCATCTTCTGGTCGGGCATCGTCGCGGGGATGAGCGGCGTCCAGATCGGCCCTGGGGCGACGGCATTGACCCGGATCCCCCGTTGGGCCAGCATCGCCGCCAGGCCTTTGGTGAAGTTGACGATCCCGGCCTTGGTGACCGCGTAGTCGAGCAGCTCGGGAGACGGCTGCGAGGCCTGGATCGAGGACGTGTTGATGATCGCCGACCCCGGCCTCATGTGGCGCAGCCCCAGCTTGCAGAGCCAGAACATGGCGTAGAGGTTGGTCTTGAGCACCCGGTCGAGCTGCTCGGTGCTGATCGCCTCGATGCCGTCGGGCTGCGCCATCTGGTAGGCCGCGTTATTGACGAGGACGTCTATCGTGCCCAGCTCGGCCACTGCCCGTTCGATCAGCCGTTGGCACTGGTCCTCGTCCGTCAGGTCGCCTGCCACCAGCACTGCCTGCTGGCCGGAGTCCTTGACCAGCCGGGCCGTCTCGTCAGCGTCGGACTGCTCCTGTTCCAGATGGGCGACCACCACGTCGGCCCCTTCTCGTGCGAATGCCAGGGCGACTGCGCGTCCGATGCCCGAGTCGCCACCGGTTATCACGGCCTTCTTGCCGGCGAGCCGGCCGGAACCGCGGTAGCTCGACTCGCCGTGGTCCGGCTGGTCGGCCATCGCTGTGGTGCTCCCCGGAGGTTCCTGCTGATGCTGGCCCTCGGTGTCGGGCTGAGCGTGCTGCCTGGTCGGGTCGCGCTGAGCGTACTGATCGTGGGTCATCGGGCGCCCACCTCCGTCTGCCCGGCCGGCTCGGTCTGCCCGCTCGTGCCCGTCTCCGGCACGGTCACGACGTCGCGCGGCTGCGTCGGTTCGTCCACCCGTCGGCGGGCCAGGACTCGACCGGCAGCGACTCCTGCCGCGGTGGCTCCAAGACCCGTAGCGCGCCTTGCCGCCGGGCGCGCGCTCGCCAGGACGGAGGTGAGGCTGCGTCGTCCGTCGTGTCCGCCGATGTCTCTGCCGCTGCCGGTCACCGGGGCCTCGAGATTGTCCGCGGGCTCCGCTGGCCCTGGGTCCTGCTGCCCGCGCAACATGCTGTTCCCGGCCGTCATGAGCCGGTCGGTGAGCCCCGGGGCCAATCGCTGGCCTGCGAGGAAGCCGAGGCCGGACCCTCCCACGACCACCTCACGGCGTGGGTGCTGCGCCATTCGGAGGATCACTGCGGCCACCGAGTCCGGCGTGTACACCGGTGGTGGCGGCTTCGGTCGACCCGCCAGGTGCGACCGGGCATGCGCGAAGAACGGCGTGTCGATGGCCGCAGGCAGCACGAGGCTGACCGCGACGCCGGCGTGGTCGGCGTCCAGGTCCATCCTCAGGGAGTCGCAGAACCCGCGAAGCGCCATCTTGGAGGAGACGTAGGCCGCGTGCAGCGGCACGGCGCGGACCGACTCGACCGAGCCGATGCAGATGAGGGTGCCGCCGCTGCGGCGGAGCTCGGGGAGGGCGGCGAGCGCACCGTGCACCTGTCCCAGCCAGTTGGTGCGCATCACCGTGTCGTACTCCGCTGCCGAGGTGTCCCATGCACGGCCGTACAGTCCGACGCCGGCTACGCCCACCCAGGTGTCGATGCGACCGAAGCGCTGCACCGCAGCCGACGCCGTAGCGGCCATGGCGGCCTCGTCCGTCACGTCTGCGACGACGTCGACGACCGTGCCCGGTGAGCTCCCGCACTCCTCGAGCAGGGATGCAAGATCATCAACGGAACGAGCGGCTGCGACAACGCTGGCGCCGCGCTCGGCGAGCCGCCGCACGGTTACGCGACCGATGCCGCTCGAGGCCCCGACGACGACGACCACCTGGTCGTCAATGCTCTTCCGGCCCGCAGGTGAAGTAGAGGTATGCCGCATGGTGCATCTCCGTAGGACGTTGGAGATCCGGCAGCGGCGGACTCGGCTACCGAATGTGCCCGGGCTGCCCCCGGCCGGCTGCTCCAAACCAACTACCCGTGGCCGTCGGCGCCGTCGGCGCCACTACCCACGACCTCGGGGGTCTCCGAACCCGCCGGCGGCTCGTGTCATGGTCGCGGGTCGTGCCGGCGCCACGGCCGCTCGTCTCGACGGGCGCCCTGCGCGGCCGAGCACCGGGGGCAGACCCGAGTCACCCCGTCAGCAGAGCCACCAGTGGTCGGCTGGACCTCGGGCCATCCCACGTGCGGGAAGCGCTGCAGCTGCGACCGGCGCAGAGAGAGCCCGCACACAGTCTGGTTGTGGCCGGGTTGCCAGGCATGGACCTCTCCGGTCGGGAGCCGCACTCCGTACTCGTCGACCCAGCGGCCTCCAGCAGCCACCCGGACCTCCGGCGACCTCACCCGCATCTCGGGCCGCTGCCCGGCGCCCAGCCGCAGAAACCTCCGTGTGCCCAGCGCACGGACGCACGTCGTCAGCGGAAGGCTCGCGACTGGGTCTCCTCGTCTGCCACTCGGACGCCGTACCGGTAGGCCAGCTCACCGCCGAGCCACCCGGACGCCCCGAGCACCGCGATGGCCAGGAGACTGAGCACGAACCCGGCCGAGTCGAACTCTTCGTAACCGTTGGCGGCTCGCACTGCGAAGCTCGCTGCGAACAGGACGACCACGACGAGATTGAGCGCCATGTGCGTCAGGCCGGTCCGGAACGCCTGCGTTCCCCGCGGAATGGCCAGCAGATCGAGGAAACCGAACACGGCGGCGATCAATGCTCCGACGATGCCGATGCCGATCAGCCAGTACGCCCCCTCAGCGAACGCTGCCTCGTCATCGCCGACCAGCGCGACCACATCGAAGACGACACTGGCTGCCCAGGCACCTATGGGCACCGTGACCAGAGCGGGGTGGAACGGATGCCCGTAGGGTCCGGCGAGCGCCGTGCGGGGACGCTTAGCGTGGCTGTGACCTGAGGTGGACATGTTCGTCTCCGATCCTCGGAACGATGATGGTCCTGCCCAGCCCGGGCGTCCCACGACCGGACGACCGGCAGGGGCTGGACTTCGCCGTCAGTCCGCGTAGACGCCGCGGACGACGGCGACGACCTGCTCAGGTGACGCGTGCTCGGCGACATCCGCCTCGCTGACCACACCGATGAGCCGGTGACCGTCGATGACGGGCAGCCGCTTCACCTCATGCTGTGCCATGGTGCGCACGAGCTCGTCGAGACTGTCGTCGGCACCGATGGTGACCGGCTTGCCCTCGGCGAGCTCGCCCGCGGTCGTGCCGCCGGGCTCGAGGCCTTCGGCCAGTACCCGGACCACGATGTCCCGGTCGGTCAGCATTCCCTTGAGCCGGTCGTCGTTGCCGCAGATCGGCAGGGCGCCTACGCCCAGATCCCTCATCTTCTTCGCCGCGTCGAGTACCGACTCGTCCTCGCGGACGCACTCCACACCGCCGGTCATGATCTCTCGTGCCGTGCTTGCCATGGCGGCCTCCCGTCCCAACGCCCCCTGATGAACGACGCCCACCCGATGTACGCGCCGCCCTCCACGTATGCCCGCACCCGGGCGGGCAAAGCGCCGTTCCGGCAAGCAGAAGCGGGCATCTGGATCAACGGGTGACTCAGACCACCAGAGCGGCTCGAAGTGGCCGGCGGCGGCGATCTGCCGGGCCCACGAGGCCGGGACCATCCCGCCCGACGGCCTTCGCAGAGGTTTCAGCGGTCCCCGGCCGGCGATCCATCACGGCATGGAGCACGACACCATCGCTCAGGCATTCATGTGGGGGCTCGTGGGCCTCGTCGCGACGATGTTCGTCCTCTCGATCAT
>Ga0126307_10003463_pt1 | contig 10809 bp, 11 predicted proteins | sample Plot28_FD_89955 | JGI IMG/M metagenome (GOLD analysis project Ga0126307, IMG submission 89955) | Serpentine soil microbial communities from UC McLaughlin Reserve, CA, USA - Plot28 | ecosystem: Environmental > Terrestrial > Soil > Grasslands | place: USA: UC McLaughlin Reserve, Lake County...
ACTCCTGGCGCTCTGTCTCCTCTTTGTGGTGCTTTAGAATCTGTTCGATCTCGGGATCGTCGGTTGTAGAGATCATCGAGTCGAGCATGGTGGAGACGTTCTGCTCTAAGGCGTGGGCGTCCTCTATGTAATCGATGAGCTTCTGTTGGAGCTTGTCATCAGCCATACCTCATACCTCCTTCGCAGGCTAGGTACTCTCCTTAGCCTGCCTTAGTTTGATCGATACGAACGCATTGGTACCCGCCCTGTGCATGGAGGCAAACGCCTCATGTCCGGTGCGGGATGCCACCGCGTACTTCGGAGAAAACCTCTTCCACGCTCACTGCAGTGAATATGGGCGAGGAAGAGGCCGGAGCGTTGCGCTCCGGCCTCTTCCTTTTCGACCCGTTAGGAAGTTGGATGAGCTCGGAGGTAGGCAAGGATGCCCTCTTCCTATTTCTGCGCTATCTGCTGTTGGCGCACATGGCCCCGGCGCAGTTGGCCCTGAAGCACTCATCGAACCGCGCGGGCGAGACCTCGAGAACGCCGCCCATCTGGAAGGCGCCGGCGTTGTAGACCAGGACTTCGGGGTCGCCGAGTTCGGCGCGTACCCGCTCGAAGGCCGCAGCGACCGAGTCGGAGTCCGTGGCGTCGGCGGAGACAGGGATCGCCGTACCGCCGTCGCCCTCGATGTACTGCCGGATCTCCCCAAGGCTCTCTTCCCGGCGGGCCATCATCGCGACCGCGAAGCCCTCGCCGGCGAAGCGGCGGGCGACTGCAGCCCCGAGCCCCGGGCCGACCCCGAGTACCACCGCCACTCTCCCGTTCATCGGATGCTCCTCTCTTCTGTGGCCCAGGCGCTCCCCGCCGGGAACTCGAACTCGTCCAGGGACTCAGGCTTTATCTCGGCGGAGTAGCCAGGTACTTGCGGCGGAACGTAGCGGCCGGCACGGATCTCCACGGGGTCCACGAAGTGCTCGTGGAGGTGATCCACATACTCCAGAATTCGGTCCTCGAGTGATGCGCCAACGGCTATGTAGTCGAAGATGGAGAGGTGCTGGACGTACTCGGACAGTCCGACGCCGCCGGCGTGCGGGCAGACTGGCACGCCGAACTTCGCCGCCATCAGGAGCACGGCGATGACCTCGTTGACGCCGCCGAGGCGGCAGGCGTCTATCTGACAGAACGAGATGGCATTCGCCTGAAACAATTGCTTGAAAAGGACGCGGTTCTGGCAGTGCTCGCCCGTGGCGACACCGACGGGGAAGACCACCTCTGCTATGCGCGCGTGACCAAGGACATCGTCGGGGCTGGTAGGCTCCTCGATCCAGTACGGTTCGAACTCCGCGAGACGCTCCATGTTCTCGATGGCCTGACCCACGTCCCAGACCTGGTTGGCGTCCATCATCAGGGTGCGGTCGGGTCCGATCTCATCCCGGATCAGGGCTGCTCGCCGCACGTCGTCCTCGATATCCCCGCCGACTTTCATCTTGAAGTGCGTCCAGCCCTTTCCTACCGCCTCGCGCACGAGCGAACTCAGCCTCTCGTCGGAATACCCAAGCCATCCCGCGGACGTGGTGTAGGCAGGGAAACCGTCCCCCAGCATCTCGGCCTTACGGTCCGGCTTCGTCGCTTCGTTTCGGCGCAGGATCTCGAGCGTCTCCTTGGGTGTGATAGCGTCGGTTATGTAGCGGAAGTCTATGCAGGATATGAGTTCTTCCGGGCTCATGTCCGAGAGGAGCTTCCAGAGGGGTTTGCCTTCGGACTTCGCATACAGGTCCCAGACGGCGTTCACTATCGCTGCGGTTGCAAGGTGGATCACACCCTTCTCGGGTCCGACCCACCTGAGTTGGCTGTCTCCCGTGACGTGCCGCCAGAAAGCGCCCATGTCGCGGGTGAACGACTCGAGGGTCCTTCCCTCGACAAGCGGCGCGAGTGCCTCGATAGCGGCGACGCAGAGCTCATTGCCCCTGCCGATGGTAAAGGTGAAACCGTGGCCCTCGAGCCCGGCGTTCGTCTCGAGCAGGACATAGGCAGCCGAGTAGTCGGGCGCCTCGTTCATGGCGTCGGAGCCGGAGAGGTCCAGCGACGTCCGGAAACGGATGTCGCGGGCTACTACCTTGGTTATGGTGGTCACGCCGCACCTTCTCCTGAACTCTTGCCAGCAAGGACCCAGAGCCACGTCTCCGCTTCGTCGCCCGTGCCCTTACTCGTGCGGGGTTCGGCGTAGTGAATCTCGAAGCCTGCCTCGCGCAGCATCGCCACATTGGCCTTACTGTCGTAGTGGCTCCACACCATCGGCGCCCCCCATCCTTCCCAATCATCATCCCGGCCTTCGTAACCTGTGACGGTCAGGGTCGCCAGAAAGACACCTCCCGGCTCGAGCCAGCGGTGGATACGCTGCAGAAGGGTGGGATGTTCGGTCCGTGGAACATGGATGATGGAGTGGAAGGCGACCACGGCGTAGAAGGTCTCGGGCGCGAAAACCACCTCGGTCATGTCCGCTTTCAGGAAAGTGCCTTCGGGGATGTTTCTCCGGGCGAGCTCCAGTTGCCTTGCCGAGACGTCGACACCCGTAACGGCGAATCCTCTCTCGGCGAGCCAGCGCGTTACCGGCACACCCGCGCCGCAACCCAGATCGAGCACGGCGGCTTCCGATGGCAGGAGGGGAGCTAGATCCTTCAGTGCTGCGAGCGCCAGCGGATCTTCAGGATCCTTGGTGGCGAGGTATTGCTCCGCCATCCGGTCGTAGCCGGACTCGACGGTGCGCCTGTGGGCCTCGTTCACCTGGCCGTCACGCCCCCGTCTACGATCATGCACGCCCCGATTACCGATGCAGATTCGTCGGAGGCGAGATAGGCCGCCATCGCGGCGATCTCCTCCGGCGTGACGAACCGGCCGTGCGGCTGACGGGCCTGCATGTTCTGGCGCGCCTCTTCTGGGTCGTCGTAGCCGGCGGTGATGCGGCCGATCCAGGGCGTATCCACGGTGCCCGGCGCGATGCAGTTGACCCTCACGCCCTCTTCCACGTGGTCGATGGCCGCGGCACGGGTGATGGCGAGGATCGCACCCTTCGCCGCGCTGTAGACGGCCCTGTCGGTAATCCCGACGAGCGCGGCGACCGAAGACATGTTGACGACCGACCCTCCCCCCGAATCCCCTATGGCCGGGATGGCATATTTCATCCCCAGGAACGTGCCCCTGAGGCACACGTCCATCACCCTCTCGTAGTCCTCTTCGGAGGTACTGGTGGTGGTGCCGGCCACGCCTATTCCCGCGTTGTTGACCATAATGTCGAGGCCGCCCCACTCCTCGAGCGCGGTCCCTACCAGCGCCTCGACCTCGCTCGAGTCGGTGACGTCGGTCGTACCGGTGAGGTGCTCGCCTTTAACTTCGCCTCCTGCCTCGGCCGCCACGCTCGAGGCCGCCTCTTCGTCCACATCCGAGATAACTACGCGGGCTCCCTCCTCGGCGAGTCTGAGGGCGATGGCGCGGCCGATGCCGGAGCCGGCGCCCGTGACTATGGCCCTCTTCCCTCTCAGGCGTTCCATCCCACCCCCTGACACTCTAGGAGCGGTCAGTATAATGACGTCCCGACCGGCGGCGCAAACGCGCCGCTCGAGGGGAAAGGAGCCGCTTTGAACCCTTATGCGCTTTGGATCCAGGACCTCCCGCAGGTGGACACCCCCTTCGAGGGTTTGGAGGGGCGGATGATCTCCGGCCCCGACGACCAGGCGGTCTTCTTCAGGGCCGAAGAGAGGCTCGAAGTCCCTCCCCACTCCCACGGCGCACAATGGGGCATAGTGGTGAGGGGCCTGCTTCACCTGACTATAGCCGGCGAGCCGGCCACATACGAGCCCGGCGAGATCTACGATATCCCGGCCAGTGCCGAACACTTGGCTATCCTCGAAGCCGGAACCTGCGTCATAGACGCCTTCCAGGACCCCGACCGCTACAGCCCGAAGTAGCGCCGGTCCCCTGATCGCCGCGCGGCGCCGCTGGACGTACAATAGGATCGCGATGCTCGCTACGGGAAGGTGGAAGCATGAAGGGGATCGTGTGGCACGGGCCTGAGCAGATGTCCGTCGAGGAGGTGCCCGAGCCGGCCGTCGAGCCTGGGACCGTCGTCGTCCGCCCTACCGCAACGGGGATCTGCGGCTCGGAGATCGAAGGCTACCTCGGCAGGATGGGCAACCGTACCCCGCCCCTCGTCATGGGGCACGAGTTCGCGGGCACCGTCACGGAGGTCGGTGGAGGCGCCGACGAAGATCTCCTCGGCCGCCTCGTGGCCGTAAACCCGCTCTCCTCCGACGGCACGTGTCGCCTGTGCCGGTCCGGGCTGAGCAATCTATGCCCGGATCGCAAGCTGGTCGGCATCCACTCTCCTGGCGGCTTCGCCGAATACACGCTCGCGCCCGCGACGAACGTCTACCCGCTCCCCGATGGCGTCGAGGCGCGTACGGGCGCCCTCGCCGAGCCGCTCGCCAACGGCGTGCACGTCGCGAGGCTAGGACTCGCTGATGATGCCGTAGAGCACGCCGTCGTGATCGGGGCCGGCACCATCGGCCTGATGTGCCTGCAGGCCGCGGTCCTCGCCGGCATCCCCGAAGTACATGCCGTCGAGCCTGTAGGAGCGCGCCGCGAGCAGGCGCTCGCCCTCGGAGCGGGCGCGGTCCATGAGTCCGGCGAGGAAGCGCGCAGGGCCCTGGAGGAGCCTACGGAGGGACTCGGCGCAGATCTCGTCATAGACGCCGTTGGTGCCGAGGTCACTCGGCGGATGGCCCTGGATCTCCTGCGGCCTGGCGGGAGGGTCGTGTACATAGGGTTGCATGACGACGACACGACGCTCGGGTTCCACGACGTCGTGCGGGATCAACTAGATCTGCAGGGCTCCTACGCGTACACGGCGGAAGACTACGAGCAGGCGCTCGAATGGCTCGTCGAGGGCAAGGCCGGTATCGGGGAGCTACCGCCCGTCTTACCGCTGGAGGATGGCCCTGAGGCGTTCGCCGAGTTGGTGCGTGGTCCCTCGGCGCAGATCAAAGTCTTCCTCGCGGAGTTGGGGGAGTAGTGCAAGGCGCGGCTCTCGCGGGGAAGACGGCGCTCGTCATCGGGGCGAGCAGCGGTATCGGGCTCGCCACGGCCAACCTCTTCGCCGACGCCGGGGCCACGGTCCATGCCGCGGCCCGTCGCCGCGAGACCATAGAAGGGGGCGCAGAAGGGCGTGACGTCACGGCGCACGCGCTCGACATCTCGGACAAAGAGACAGTCTGGAGTACGATCGAAGAGATAGGGGAATCAGACGGGATAGACATCCTCGTCGTCGCTGCGGGGATGAACTTCCCCGAGCGGCGGCTGGAGCAGCTCACGGCCGAGGGGTGGGACGCCATGATCTCGGTGAACCTCAGCGGCGCCTTCTACGCGATTCGGGCGGCGCTCCCTTACCTGCGGGCTTCGCAAGGCCTCGTCGTCCTGATCAGCAGCGTCTCGGGACGGTGGCCCGACGCCTCGGGCCCTGCCTACCAGGCTTCGAAGGCCGGGATGGTCGAGCTGGCGCACGCCGCAGGCTTCGAGGAACACGTAAACGGCGTGCGCTTCACCTCGATCCTGCCTGGTATCGTGGACACGCCCATCCTGGACAACCGCCCCGAGCCGCCCCCGAAGGAGGTTCGCGACGCAGCCCTCAAGCCCGAGGACGTGGCGCAGGCCTGCCTCTTCCTCGCGACGCTCCCGCCGCACGCCTACGTCCCCGAGCTGACGATGGTCCCGACCGCGATACAGGCCCTCGGCAAGACCTCGACAGCGACCCCTCCGGTCTCACGGGCCGATGAGTAGGACGAAGATCACACAAGGAGATCTGCCATGACTTCGGAAAACGGCCGGCCCGCACGCCGGTTCCGATCGCGCGACTGGTTCGACGATCCGCATCGCAAGGACCAGACCGCGCTGTATCTCGAGCGCTTTATGAACTACGGGACCACACCAGACGAGCTCCGCTCGGGCAGGCCGATAGTAGGGATAGCCCAGAGCGGCAGCGACCTCTCGCCCTGCAACAGGCACCACCTCGAGCTCGCTGGCCGCGTGCGCGACGGGATACGCGATGGCGGTGGGATCCCGATAGAGTTCCCGGTTCATCCCATCAACGAGAACTGCCGCAGGCCGACCGCCGCGCTGGACCGCAACCTCTCTTATCTCGGGCTCGTAGAGATACTCTACGGCTATTTCATCGACGCCGTGGTGCTTACGACGGGCTGCGACAAGACTACGCCGGCGGCGATCATGGCCGCCTCGACGGTGGATATCCCTGCCATCGTGCTCTCCGGTGGTCCTATGCTCGACGGCTACTTCGAGGGTGAGCTCGTCGGCTCGGGGATGTCCATCTGGAAGAGCCGCCGGAGGCTAGCTTCTGGCCAGATCGACGAGGAGGAGTTCTTCGAGACTGCCCTTGCCTCCGCGCCTTCTGCAGGCCACTGCAACACTATGGGAACGGCCTCCACCATGAACGCCCTTGCCGAGGTGCTCGGTCTATCGCTGCCCGGGTGCGCTGCGATCCCCGCACCCTACCGCGAGCGCGGCCAGATGGCCTATGACACGGGGAAGCGCATCGCGGAGATGGCCTACGAGGACTTGCGTCCTTCGAAGATCCTGACTCGCGAGTCCTTTTTGAACGCGATCGTTGTGACCACGGCATTGGGCGGGTCGACCAACGCCCAGCCGCACATTATGGCCATGGCGCGCCACGCAGGAGTGTCGATCAAGCCCTCTGATTGGGAACATGGCTACGACGTGCCACTACTCGTCAACATGCAGCCGGCGGGCGAGTACCTGGGCGAAAGGTTCCACCGCGCGGGCGGCGTGCCGGCCGTCCTCAGCGAGCTTCTGCAGGCCGGCAAGATCGACGGCGATGCGACGACCGTCACGGGCAGATCCCTGGCCGAGAGCGTCGCCGGACGCGAGAGCACGGACCGAGAGATGATCACACCCTACGACGAGCCGCTACAGGAGCGGGCAGGCTTCAGGGTCCTCTCGGGCAACCTCTTCGACTTCGCGATCATAAAGACCAGTGTGATCTCTGACGAGTTCCGTGAGCGCTACCTGGGCGGTCCGGGTAACGAGGACGTGTTCGAGGGCCGCGCGGTCGTCTTCGACGGCTCGGATGACTACCACGAGCGGATCAACGACCCCGACCTCGACATCGACGAGCGCACCATTCTGGTGATCCGGGGCGCCGGACCCGTCGGGTGGCCTGGCTCGGCCGAGGTCGTCAACATGCAGCCCCCCGACAGGCTCCTCAAGCGCGGGATCAACACCCTGCCAACCATCGGCGACGGCAGGCAATCAGGCACCTCGGACAGCCCTTCGATCCTGAACGCCGCGCCGGAGAGCGCAGCCGGAGGCGGCCTGGCCTGGCTGCGGACAGGGGATACCATCCGCATCGACCTGGGTACCGGACGCTGCGACATGCTGGTCCCCGAAGAGGAGATAGAACGCCGCAAGCGGGAGGAAGGCATCCCTGAGTTCCCCGAGAGCCAGACACCCTGGCAGGAGATCTACCGCGCCTCGGTGGATCAACTCGACGGCGGCGGGGTACTCGAAGCAGCGCTGAAGTACAGGGGCATCGCCACCAAGACGCCTCGCCACAACCACTGATGGAGTGATCATTGGGCGATGCGACGATGCAAAGACGGGTCGTTCTTCGTTGAACGGGCCGCCGGGACCGGTCGAGGTTAGGCGTTTCCTGGCCTCGCAGCCACCCGAACTGCGGGTGCCCGACGCCCTGGAGAGGATCAGGCACAAGACGAGCGAGAGTGGCCGGCGCCTCGCGGTTCTCGACGACGACCCGACGGGCACCCAGACCGTGCACGGCGTCCCCGTCCTGACGACGTGGTCCGTCGAAGACCTGCGGTGGGCGCTGGAGCAGCCCTCCTCCACGTTCTACGTCCTTACCAACTCGCGCAGCTTCCCCGAGGAGGAAGCAGCCAGGATGAACCGTGAGATCTCGGCCAACCTCGTGTCGGCGGCGGAAAGGACTAGCAAAGATTTCGCCGTCGTCAGCCGCAGCGACTCCACCCTGCGCGGCCACTACCCTGCCGAGACTGAGGCGCTGGAGAGGGCCCTCGGGGTGGACTTCGACGGCGTCGTACTGTGTCCCTGCTACATCGAGGCAGGCCGACTCACCGTGGACGACATCCACTGGGTGCGCCAGGGTGAGAGGCTCGTGCCAGCGGGAGAGACGGAGTTCGCAAGCGACGCCAGCTTCGGCTACTCTTCCTCGAACCTCGCCGCGTGGGTCGAGGAGAAGACGACCGGCCGCATACGGGCCCCTGAGGTCACGAGCGTGGGGCTCGCGGACATCAGAGAGGGCGGGCCTGAGCGGGTCGCCGAAGTCCTGCTCGGCGCAGGCGGCGGCAGGCCCGTCGTGGTCAACGCGGCCTCCTACGCCGACCTAGAGGTCTTCGTCCTCGGCCTGCTCGACGCGGAGGAGAGCGGCAAGCGCTTGCTCTACCGTACGGGGCCTTCCTTCGTGCGGGTGCGCGGCGGTATCTCGGAGAGGGGACCTCTGAGCGCGGAGGAGTTGTACGGGCATCGTCCGCGGCGAGGACACGGGCTCGTGCTGGTAGGCTCCCACGTCGAGATGACCACGCGCCAGTTGGAACACGCGCTCGCGCTCTCAGGCGTACGGTCCGTCGAGCTCTCTGTCCCCCTGTTGCTCGACGCCGGTGCACGAGACGGGGAGTTGGACAGGGTGGTTTCGGAGGTCAACCTGGGGTTGGCCGAAGCCGAGGTCGTCGTGTACACGAGCAGGGAGGTCGTGCATGGCGGCGCAGGCAGGACGGAGCTCGAGATCGGGGTCTCGGTCTCCGACGCGCTGGTGGAGGTGATGCGGCGGGTGGACAGGAGGTCGCCGCTCGCGTTCGTGGTGGCGAAGGGCGGCATCACGTCGAGCGACGTCGGTACCCGCGGTCTCGGCGTGCGCCGGGCCGAGGTCGCCGGCCAGATGCTCCCGGGCATAATATCCGTCTGGATCCTGCCTGAGGACAGCGCCTTTCCCGGGCTGCCCTACGTCATCTTCGCCGGCAACGTAGGCGAGGAGGACTCGCTGGCAAGGATCATCGAGATCCTCAGGGAGGGATAGATGCAACGTGCCGGATTCGTAGGTCTCGGGGCGATGGGCACCCCGATGGCGAAGAGGATCGTCGCCGCCGGTTTCGCCCTCTCGGTCTTCGATGTACACCCAGAGAACGCGGAGCCCCTGGTCGAACTGGGGGCCAGACGCGCGGGCTCGCCACGAGAGGCGGCCGAGGAAACGGAGGCGCTCTTCTTGATGGTTGTGAACGCGGAGCAGGTGGAGGAGGCCCTGTTCGGAGAGGATGGCGCAGCCGAGACCCTATCGCCGGAGTCCGCCGTCGTAGTCATGAGCACGGTCGGGCCCGGGGCGGTCCGTGGGATCGAACGGCGACTGGCCGGGCGCGGGGTACGGTTGCTCGACGCGCCCGTCAGCGGCGGGGTGGCGCGGGCCGAGCAGGGAGATTTGCTCATCATGACGGGCGGTCCTGCCGACCTGTTCGAGGAGCTCCGACCCTCGCTCGAGGTGATGGGGTCGACGGTTGCGCACTGCGGCGGGTCGGTGGGGGACGGGCAGTCCGTAAAGCTGGTCAACCAGTTGCTCTGCGGGGTGCACATCGCGGCGGCGGGAGAGGCGCTCGCTTACGCGGAGGCGCTAGGCCTCGACCCGCTGTCGGTGTTCGAGACGATCAGGCACGGCGCGGCCAACTCGTTCATGCTCGAGGACAGGGGTGAACGGATACTCGGGCGCGAGTTCGTCCCCGCTAAGAGCGCCCTCGACATCTTCGTCAAGGATATGGGGTTGGTGCGAAAGGCCGCGGAGGAGCGGGGCTTCCGGACGCCGCTTGCCGACGCCGCGCACAGGCTGTACGAGCTGGGATCCTCGCTCGGACTCGGCAGAGAGGACGACTCCGGTGTCGTGCGTGTCTTCGAGAGCACGGACGGAGCGGGCCGAGATTCCACGTCGCGGTAACCGGAGAACTTCGCCCGGTAGCAGGAAATTCTCTTATAGATCTAGCTCATTTGTACGATGGGCGTAATACCCTCTCTCCGTTAGGGTTTTGCTCGGAGGGTTTGCCAGGTAGGGGATGGCGCGGAGGTGTCGGGATGGAGAGGGTGATAATCGTAGCTCCCCACGTCTGGCCTCCCGCGTTGTTTTTTTCGCTCGGAACCAGTATGTTACTCGAGCATCAATCGTAAGGAAGAAAGGTTACAGGGAGGTGACGGTCGGATGGGTTTCTCGGAAGAGGTCGCGTGGGTCACGGGGAGCAGCACGGGGATCGGATGCGCCGTCGCAAAAGCGCTCGCCGAGCAGGGACGCCGGGTTGTGGTCCACTACAACGCGAGCGAGGGTGAGGCGCGGGAGGTGGTAGAGGAGATCGAAGCCTCAGGCAGGGAGGCTTCGCTCGTCGGGGGTGACGTCTCCGACGCGGACGAGGTCACGCGGATGGTCGGGGAGATAGAGGACCGTTTCGGACGGCTCGACGTCCTGGTCAACAACGCGGGGTCACTGATCGAACGCAGAAGCCTATCCGAGATGACCGATGACCTGTGGGACCGTGTGATGGACGTGAATTTGAAGAGCGTCTACCTGGTCTCGCGGGCGGTGTTGCCGATCATGAGGCGGCAGGGGGGCGGCAGGATCATAAACATGACCTCGATCGCGGCTCGCAATGGCGGTGGTCCTGGCTCGGTCGCCTACGCCACGGCCAAAGGCGGCGTAAGCACCCTTACCCGCGCGATGGCCAAGGAACTCGTCTCCGA
>Ga0126307_10003464_pt1 | contig 10805 bp, 12 predicted proteins | sample Plot28_FD_89955 | JGI IMG/M metagenome (GOLD analysis project Ga0126307, IMG submission 89955) | Serpentine soil microbial communities from UC McLaughlin Reserve, CA, USA - Plot28 | ecosystem: Environmental > Terrestrial > Soil > Grasslands | place: USA: UC McLaughlin Reserve, Lake County...
GCCTGCCATCGATCGTTGCATTGCCTGAGGGATCTGTATATCTTTTACCTCAACCGCACTGACGGGGCTTCGAAACCGTCGCAGGTTAGGCGCAGGGAGGAGGCAGAGGCGGAGCGTCGCTATGAAGAGACTGTAGGGCACGCCCGCAGCGAGCAACGGGCTATGCAGGAACTGGCACCAGAGGGGACTAACCTCCCCGTCAACCCGACGCCGGCCGAAGACGTCGCGGTACCAGGGGAGCTTCCGCCTGATGCGACGGTGCTGGGCGAGGAGCAGCCCTCAGGCGAGAAGCCGCTAAGGCCGGGCCTCTCCTAACCACGCCCCACAGGGGAGATCCGAAGAGTCCCTTCCCCATGGGAGGTGCACGTCATCGTGACATGATGGGCACGTGGCTATCATGTGCTCCTGATCGTTAGTCTCGTACACGGCCCACTCTCGGTGTCGTAATGGCGGGCCAGCGCCACGAGAGCACGCAGCTTGGGGCGGTGCTCGATAACGCAGGTGGCGGCGGAGGTGATCTTCTTGACCGACACAAAAGAGCTGCACTAGGTCAACCCAGAGTAGCACCCGAAAGGGGAGCGACTGCTCTGGCGCCCAGACTTCCAGGAGCACAAGCTCTCGCAGGCGAGCGGCGACAAAGTGCTCCGCTACGAGAGGAACCTCAAGCGCAGGCTCGTGTTAGAGTTCAAGGACCTGCTCAAAGAGCGCCTGCCGTACTGCGAGATCCGGTACGCGTTCTAACCCTAACCTTAGCTGCTCTCGTCAGTAGCTACTTTCGGCCCGGGAGTCCCCGTTGTTTTTTAGGCAGGGACCTTCTCGGGCTCTTTTTGGGGGATCTTCTCCTCCCGGCGCTCTTCTTTACGGCGCTCGGGTGTCGGCTCCACTAGGGGCTCTACAACCTCTTCGCGTTCGGGCTTCTCGTCGCCGCCAGCCTGAATCTTCACCACTTGCTTGCCTCCATCTCTGAGTATATACGTAGTTCTTCTGGTCCCTCCACTACTTCAGCCTCGAGCAGGTCCGCGATGCGAGAGAGCTTCTCTTGTGCGAGACGAGGGAACGCACCTGCGCCCCCGCGCGGCCGGACAAAAGCTATAGGTAGAGCCTTCTCAGCCCTGAAAAAGGAGCGATCCGCGTGGTGTATCACCCGCCCCCATGCCAGCACGGATCCCACAACGTACGGAAGAAGGTGTGCCTCCTGTATCGGCTCGTAGCGAGCGTACAGCCCGCAGGAGCAGCCGAAGCTCGGGGCAGCTTCGCAGGAGCTGCTCCTTCTAAGCGTCCTACCCGGTTCTCCCTGGAGGCGCGGCGGGCAGTTTGCTATGGTTGCTCCCGCTAAGGACCAGCTCCGAAACCAGGTTTGAGCGTGCAGGCTTTCGGAGGGATCTACCCATTTTCCCGGTATCACCCTCCATACTCTGTACCCGACGATAACGCCGGTTCTATCTGGAATCTGCATACCCTTATATTACCGCCCTTATGGCTGTTAGTCTCTTGGGGCAGCCGGTAAGGGTGGGGATCCCTACGTGCTGCGAGAAAAGGGTGCCCGCACGAAATTGATGGACTCGATCTGCGATTCTGAAAGCCGGTCATGGTGCTCCTTAACACCCGGCAGCTCTACCGAGCGCATCAGGTGGGCTCTCCGAGTGCTAGCCCGAAGAGGTTTTCAGCGTCTGTATAGAGGTGGAGCAGCCGGAAGCCGGCTTCGCGGAAGGAGGTATGCACTGAGTCTGGGGTGAACTTTGTACTGATCTCCGTGCGTATCCCTTCCCCCGCCTCAAAGGGGATCTCAAGATCCAAAGCAGCCATCGGCACCTTTTGCTTAACCTCCGAGTCGAGCCACATCTCTATTCGCGTCTCCGCGGTATCGTAGATCACCCGGTGAGCGAAGAGATCAGGGTCAAACTCCCCACCGAGCTTGTGGTTGAGGACGTTCAAGAGGTTCTTGTTGAACTTGGCTGTAATACCCGCCGCGTCGTCGTAAGCTGCCTCAAGGACGCCCGCGTTCTTGACGAGGTCCACCCCGATGAGGACGTAGTCTCCTTTTGCTAGCCCAGCCCGCACCTTACTCAAGAACGACTGTCGCTGCTCTGGCGTAAAGTTTCCTATAGTCCCCCCGAGAAATACAATCAGTCGTCCGCCAGCTTGCCGGGGATGAGCCAGCAGGAACTCCAAGGAGCGGTCGAAATCTTCGACGAAGCCGGAGATCTCCAAAGCCGGGTACTCTTCGAGTAGCCTCTGCGCGCTGTCGCGGAGCGCGCTCTCGCTGACGTCAAGCGGGACGTAGCGAACTGGGCTCTCACCTCCGCAGGCGAACATGGCGTCGAGCAGGGTACGCGTCTTGTTTGCCGAGCCGCTTCCGAGCTCGACGAGCTCCCGGCACCCGGTGTACGCGACGATCTCCTGGGCCTTTTCCCTGAGGATCGAGAGCTCCACGCGGGTTTGGTAATACTCCGGCAAGCTCGTTATCTTCTCAAAGAGCTCCGAGCCTCTTTCGTCGTAGAAGTACTTGGGCCAGGGTGAGAGGTCTTTAGGAGTGCTTAGCAGGCCGGCTCGTACGTCTTTGATCATCTGCTCGGGGTCCTCAGCTCTTCCCCTGAGTAAGCCCACCGTTGCTCTCAAAGTTTCACGGTCCATACGTGTCATCCCCTATTCGTGACGGGCGCGTTAACGCGCCCCACAAACAAGCGCTGCCATACAGACATGTCTGGCGCTCAAAAACCGGACTATACCCTTCCGGGGGCGACTAGAAAACCCCTTCTACAGACCCAAGGAGCACTCGTCGTCGAACTCTCTCCGCCAGAGAGACTGCCAGCGTTCTAAGGGGTCGAAAAAGTACTCCTTGGATAACTCGTCCCAAGTGTTCCGCTTCGCGGAGCACTCGTAGCAGATAGCCTAGGGTCAAGGACATGGGAAGGCGTCCACCACGAAGTGCTCCTTGGTGCCTTGTCCTCGCGCACTGGCGGAAGACCTTCCCAGAGGGAGCTAGGCATCTTCTTTTCCGACGATGCACGCGTCGAGCTTCCCTAACTCTATAATTGATTCAAAGCGAGGAGTATCGCGGCGACGCCGCTGGAGCTGGGGATCTTGCCAGCGGTGATCTTCGGCAGAAGCTCCCCAACCGGCAGGTGTACGACCTCGACCCGCTCGTACTCGTCGGGCTGCGGGGGCGCCTCGCGCTCAACGCTCCGGGCGAGGTAGAGGTGTGCCCAGTTGTCCTTGAGGCTCGGCGAAGAGGCTAGGGAGCCCAAAAACTCCCACTTTCCCCCCGAGTAGCCGGTCTCCTCCAAAAGCTCCCGTCGGCCTGCCTTCTCTGGATCCTCGTCCTCCTCGACAAGCCCTGCGGGGAGCCCTAGCTCGATCCTCCTTATCGGGGGCCGGTACTGGCGCACGAGCACCACCTCGCCTCCTTTGGTGAGTGGAAAGATTATGACGGCATCCGGGCGTTCGATAACGTAATACGGGTCCTTTACAGCCCCGTCGGGCAGGCGGAGCTTATCCGTGCGCACGGCGAAGTACGATGTCTCCATCAGCCTCTCTGAAGAGAGGTGCTCCCAACGCTCGGCCTCAGGCACCAAAACCGCTGCCACCTCCCAGTATTCCTGGCAACTCTTTAGTAAAGGCGCTCCGAGCCATCACGCGGTCGCAGCCGGTCTCGCGGGCGGCGATGGCAAGGTCCTTCTGAACATGCGAGAGAAAGCCGACGGTAGGTACTACCCTCAAGGTTTCGTTGGACTTGAGCTGCTCGAGTAGCGTAAGGGGCTCGAAGCGTGCCGAGTTGAGGTCAAGGACGAAGAGGTCCGGCGGGGAGTGTGCGGCGTGCTCGATGAACGTTTTCGGATTGCGTGGAAAGGAGGCCTCGATGCCTAAAGTGTTGGCGGTCTCCAAGATCTTGCTCTTGAATAATAGGTCTTCTACGGCCGCAAAAACTTTTCGTGTCACCTACAGCACCTCTCCATGAGATAGTTCGCGGAGTATTCCTCGCACATTTTACCCCTTGGGGGTGCGGTATCCTAGCTTCTATGTTCACGAAAAGATTCTCGGCGGTAGGCGAGGGACTCCAGCGTGCGAAGACGGCGCTCTCGCACTTCGCGCCTTTTTTGGCGCCGCGAAAAAAGGGCTTGCTCCTCGCGCTCGTGCTCTTGCTCTTGGAGACCGGGGCGAGCCTGGCCCAGCCGTGGCCGCTAGCCTTAATATTGGACTACGTGCTCGGAGCTGAGAGGCTGCCCCTCCAGATCAACGGACAGGTCGTGCTCATCGGCATCGCCTTTCTGCTCGTCTTCGTCTCTACTACTAGCCGGGGCGTTGCGGCTACGAGACGCTACCTCCTGCAAAAGCTCGGACAGGAGACCGTCTTCGACATGCGGGACGCCCTGTACCGCAAGGTGCATGCGCTAGGGCTAGACTACCACGGAAAACGCCGGACCGGCGACACGATCACGCGTGTCACCAGCGACGTCAAGGAAGTCAGGAGCTTGCTCGTTGACTCTGTCGTCGAGGTCGGGTCGAGTTTTCTAATCCTCATCGGTATGCTCGTCGTCATGCTCTGGATGAGCCCAAGCTTGACCGCGCTCGCGCTCCTCGTCGTGCCGTTTTTGTTCTTAGCTGTCAGGCGCTACCGGCAGGCGCTCGTAGAGAGGATGCGGGTGGTGCGTGCCAAGGAGGGCGCGATAGCGAGCGTAATCCAGGAGGCCGTAACCGGTATTCGGGCCGTAAAGATCTTTGCCCGCGAGGATGACGAGATAGACCGTTTCCGCAGAGAGAGCCGCGACTCCTTGACCGCGAGCGTGGACTCTTCAGCTATAGAAGCGAAGTTCAGCGTGCTTTTGGGCATCGTCGGTGGGATCGGCACGGCGCTTGTTTTGTACTTCGGGACGCAACAAGTGCTCGCCGGCGCCCTCTCCATCGGAGATCTTACCGTCTTTGTAGCTTACCTAGGGCTCTTTCTCTCGCCCTTATGGGCCTTGAGCCGGCAGGTCAACCAGATCGGCAAATCCTTCGTCTCCGGCGAGCGCATCATCGAGCTACTCACCGCAGAGCCAACCGTCAAAGACTCCCCGAACGCCCGTCCGGCGCCGCCTTTGAGAGGCCACGTCACGTTCGAAAACGTTCATTTCTCCTACGAAGAGGAGGCCGGCGAGGTCTTGCGCGGGGTCAGCTTCGATATCGAGCCTGGCTCTCGCGTAGCGCTTGTGGGGGTAAGCGGCGCGGGTAAGACGACCATCACGAGCCTCCTCGCCCGCCTTTATGATACGCAAGAAGGGAGCGTCCTCGTGGATGGCGAGGATATAAAGAACTGTACTCTAAAGTCTCTGCGGGACCAGATTACGTTCGTACCTCAAGAGCCAATGCTCTTCAGGGCCACCGTTGCGGAGAATATCTCGTACGGCAAGCCCGGAGCGGCGATGGAAGAGATCGAGGAGGCAGCCCTTCTTGCGGGGGCGGACGAATTCATTCGAGAGCTGCCGGAGGGGTACGAGACTACCTTGAGCGAGCGCGGGGAGAGCCTCTCTGGAGGGCAGCGCCAGCGCATATCGATCGCGCGGGCGATGTTGAGGGACACCCCGATACTAATCCTCGACGAGCCTCAGTCCGGCCTCGACGCCGAGGCTGCCGAGGCGGTCGAGGAGAACTGGCGCACGCTCACCGAGGGACACACCACTTTCGTTATCGCCCACGAGCTTAGGTTGGTCAGGAACGTGGACAAGATCCTCGTGGTTGAAGACGGTCGAGTCGCTGAGAGCGGTACCCACGATGAGCTCCTCACCTCCGGAGGTCTCTACGCCCGGCTCTACACCCTGCAAGAGCAGGGCCGGGACCCCGTATATTAGGGAGAGCATGGCGCGCACGTTCGGAAACTAGGCTCCGGGATCGGTTCCTGGAAGGGGGGGACCTCGACGACGCAGCGTGGTGCTGGAACGCGAATTACGGACCCGGCGCTCCTCAAGAGGAACTGCTTGGCCAGTACCACCTAGGGAACTTAGCATAAAGCTCTTTGAGGCCCTACAACAACCGTTCTAAAGGTCCTGAACTACCGACATGGGCTATTCTTCGGTCGTCGTGCTCTCTTTTTCGCGTTCGCGCACCATAAGGTGGGCGACTCGGGGACCGTCCACCTCGTCTACGCGTAAGACGTAGCTATCTAAGATGACCTCGTCACCGATCTCGGGGGGGCGTCCAAGCTGGCCCAAAACTAGGCCGCCTATAGTATCGAAGTCCTCGCTTGCGAATTCAGAGTTTAGGGCCTCATTCACGGTGCTTATTTGGATGCGGCCATCTACCGAGTAGGAGCCGTCGTTGAACTTGCTGATCGCTGGCTCCTCCTCGTCGAACTCGTCCCGGATCTCGCCCACTATCTCCTCGAGTATGTCCTCGATAGTGAAGAGCCCCTCGAAGGATCCCCACTCGTCGATGACTACGGCCATCTGTATCTCCTGCTCTTGGAAGTCTTCCAGGATCTCGTCTATACGCTTGTTCTCCGGGACCGTCAATATCTCGCGCATCAGGTCTTTGGCGGTCAAGTACGCTTCCAGGCCCCCTACCGACTCGACGGCGCGCAGTACGTCCTTGATATGTACCATCCCGATGATCCGTTCTGCGGAGTCGTCCTCAAAGATGGGGTAGCGAGTGTAGTTGCCCGCCGCCGCTACCGATACGAGCTCCTTTAGACCCATCTCTGCCGGGAGGGCCACAACATTCGGTCTTGGGACCATGATCTCCCGCGCCCGCGTCTCTTCAAGCTCGATAACTGCCCTGAGCATGTCCTCCTCGTCCTCTTCCAGAATACCCTGCCTGGTTGACTGGCCGATGATCATACGCAGCTCCTCTTCCGAGTGAGCCTCCTCGGTCTCAGAGGCTGGGGGCACGCCGAAGGCTCTAACAAAGGCGTTTGCTGTCCCATTAAAGATCCAGATGCTGGGCAAAAAGAGGTAATAGAAAAACTTCATAAACGGTGCCACGAGCTGGGAGGTCCCCTCGGGCTTGGCAATGGCCAAGCTCTTTGCCGCAAGCTCCCCAAAGACCACGTGCAAGAACGTGATGATCCCGAAGGCTATGGCGAAAGCCACGGCGTGGAAGAGGCTCTCCGGCAGGATAGATGCGAGCAGCGGCTCGATGAAGGCGGCGATCGCCGGCTCACCTAGAGCGCCCAAGCCTAGGGAAGAGATCGTGATACCAAGCTGACACACGGCAAGGTAGGCGTCGAGGCTACCCGTGGCCTCCTTGATAAGGCCGGCTGATACCTGGCCCTCCTGCACCATCGACTCGACCTTGGTTGACCTGATCTTTACGAACGCGAACTCCGCCGCCACGAACAACCCATTCAAGACCACCAGGAGGAGCGCAGCGAAGAGCTTGAGCCCGGAAGAAACTATCTCTTCCAAGAGAGCTCTCCTATCGAACGTGCCGGCCTGCGCCGCCAGGGGACCCGTCGGAAGGGATCCGGCGACGCGCCGTTACTTCGTGTATCGTCGTGTTCCACGATGATGCCCCCGAACATACCCACCGCAACCTCTCTATCAAACGTTTAGCGACCAGCTCTTGCTACTGCTGACTGCTGGTAGATGAATGCTAACCTATGATGATGGGGGACGAGAAGGTGGACGGACCGCGGCATCCCTCATGCGGAGACGTGACCCCGATGCCCTCGCCGGGCAGGACGCGAACCCGCTCGGAGGTCCATCGGCTTCATGCGTGCGGGCCTGGGCGTACCTTTGGGCTGGTTGATTTTGGGAGTCGCCACGCTAAGGGCGCGAGTCTTCCCGCGCGTGGCCACCGCGGTTCTCACCGTTAGCGCGTTGCTTGCCCTCTTGCCCCTCCCTCTCATCACTAATGCAGCTTGGCTCGTCGTCTATGCGAGCTGGGTTGGTTAGGCCTCATCGTTATGTGGGAAGGGGAACGCGCTCTCTCCACCGAGTAGCGGCAGCCCGCACGCGTTAACTGAGTTTCCGACAAGACTCAATACAGGGAAGCGCGGTTTCCGAGAACACTAGCCATCTAGAAGGAGGAAGCTCCGCGAATAGAGGCAACCTGCCCCCTATAGGCGCTAGTTCTTCGGACAGTTGCACTGGAGAGCGTGGGAACAAATACTTATCGCCTATTAGCAGCAAAAGGCGTGCGGAGAATTAATCTAGACATATTCCTCTATTCACCGCCCGATACCTGATAATCTCCTGCGAATACTGTAATTTTATCGGACAGAAGCCAATCGTCCAATACTACCCGATCATCCGATAGACCGATGGAGCTTTACCTCCTTCGGTCTATCGGACGCCATCGGTTGAAACGCCTGTCGTCCGATAAAAACTACTAACTTACGGGTAAAATATCCTATCGAGCGATTGGGTGAGGGGAATAGAGAGAAAAGCTAGCCGCGTTCTAGTTAGGAGTGAGGGTAGCGCAGCCGTGATGCCCCTTCACCTCTTTCCACTCGCCCAGATAGACGTGTTTATTATGTGCACTGACCGGGACCGTAGTTCGAACCTGCACTTCTCTAGGCTCGTACTGCAAGGCTCCCAAGCTCTCCAAGTTAGCAAAAAGCTCCTTCCCCGATTACAGTCTAATAGACGTATAGGCTCCTCCACAAGAATCGTAGGCAAGTGTGAGCACGCGAGTCAAACTAGAAGAAGTACTGCCTAGCGCCATCGTTCACTCCAGAAACCTGCAAGGAGGGCGGCCGTCGCGGCGACCGCCGCCGGCAAGGCGTAGATCCCTAGCACCAGGGTGGAAAACTCGTTAAGGGCCAAGAGGAGGGCGTCCTCCGAACCTTCTTGCAAGGAGCTCAGAGCCAAGACCCCCACAGCGAAGAGGAGAAGCGCAGCTGGCACAGAGGAAAGGTCCTCTCGGCTCGGCACGCTCCCTAGTGCGAAGCTGAAGGCCAGGTAAACCCAGACGGCTGCCACGCCCGTGCTCTCTGTGAGAAACCTGCTTGAGAAGATTCGCTCCTCGAATACGTCAGTCGAGGGTCAACAACCTCAGTTAGAGTAAGTGGCGTTAGCAAGACGGTGACAAGCAGGACTCCCATCGGGTTCAGAACTACCGGCGCAAGCCCGATGAAGGCTGTAACGGTAGCCGAACGTCTCTGATGCCTCACGTAGCCGAGTCTCAGCTGGCCATCGGGGGAACTTTTAGGCGAAAAGGGCACGAAGCGCCCGACCTGGGTCCCGGTAACTAGGCACGCCAGGTAGTGGGCAGTTTCGTGCAGAGCGACCCCTGGGAGCACCAGGAGGTAGAAGGCCGCCTTCCCGGGGCCGCTTCCGAAGCCCCAGGCGGCCAGGCGGGTCATCGCGTAGGAGCCACAACTGTAGAGCACCACGAGTTCGAGCGCGAGAATCAAGACGGGCGACATCAGATTTCCCTCGACAGCCGGTAGTGGCCCCAGGAAAGTCTCACTGCTAACCGACACCTCAAACCTCCTTGTGCGCCCCCTCTAATCTCGGCAGCCCACTCCGAAGTGTATCCTGCCAAGGGTGTCTCTCGGTAACCGCATCCTCCTCCGCCGTGGTTAAAAGCTACCCGGTCACGGAGGTTCACGGTCGAAAGGTCGTTGGAGAGTCGAAGGGTTAAGGAGACCTTTACTATGGTCTGGTCTCCTTAAGCTTGTGAGCTAGCCACAAGCCTGGCAGTGCCATTTCGTACTAAGATTCACGGCATAGAGCTTGTAGCCGGGGCCAAGCCCACCGCTCCTTAAACCTGCCTCAGAGGCCGTTGAAACCGCAGAGGTAGTGCCAGTGGCCTCTGGGCCCACACCAATCTGCAAGCGCTCGAAAATCTAAGGCGTTTACTCCCGTGTTTACTCGGAGAGGCAGGATGGCCTTTTTCAAAAGATTCAGAAGGTCTGCTCCGCTGTCGATTTACATCTAAAATGGCTCGGAGATCCCTGGAGGGCATGCTGTAAGCTTCTCGGCTGAGAACTACTCGCTAAGCCAGAGGCGACTCGCCCTCAACCAGGGGCAAGCTCCTTAGCTTGGCTTTCAAGAGGGTGGATCTTTATCCAACCTCATTATTAAGTTGGTAACAAGCGCACACTGCGGAGGCCCCTTAAGCGAGGGTTAGCACCCTCATTACGCCAGGTTTATGCACTCGGCTGGATATGGAAAATTTCTCTAGGCAGCCTAGCGTATAGGGGTCTGGGTTAGTTTATAAGTGGGTATACAAAAGTTGCCAAAATCTAGTCCCAATTGTGCGATGGTCGGTCACGTCCGGGAAGGAGAGTGAGCATGGGCATAAACCGCTGGCAGGGCGGGATAGAGCGCCGCAAGATGAACGAAAAGGAGGCCAAGGCGGGCGACATAGAGGAGGAGATCCCCAAGGGGAAGACGGGAGATCCCTCCTCTCGCCTACAGGCCTCTGAGGAACCGGAGGAGAACCCCGAAAAACGCCAGGTTATTGAGAAGCTTAAAGAGCGAGAACACCAGGACTAGCCGCCAAGGTTCTGAGACCACTTACTATGCCGAGGCTTTACCTGCGAGCTTTTCGTACCCTTGAAGAGTAGTCCAGGGGTTTCCCGGAAGACCTTAGAAGCGGAAACTGAGTTGCCGAGAAGGTGTGTTCTCGGCAACTGCTCAATAAAGGGCGGGGTGCTTTTTCAATCTTCTTGGAAATTCTCCTCTGGCGCTAAACGCGAGACTTCTCGGCAGGAAACGCCACCACCTAGCGTAACGATGCGCTTAGGGGGAGTTATCATAAGTGGGAACGTAGGGGTCATAGAGAGGAAGCGAAGGTAGGGAGATGAAGGTCGCGCTGGCTCAGATCGACACTGTAGTAGGCGACGTGTGGGGAAACGCAGAGAAGGCAGCCGATGCTTTAGA
>Ga0126307_10003465_pt1 | contig 10802 bp, 11 predicted proteins | sample Plot28_FD_89955 | JGI IMG/M metagenome (GOLD analysis project Ga0126307, IMG submission 89955) | Serpentine soil microbial communities from UC McLaughlin Reserve, CA, USA - Plot28 | ecosystem: Environmental > Terrestrial > Soil > Grasslands | place: USA: UC McLaughlin Reserve, Lake County...
GGACCGCACCGCCGGCCTGGCCGACTCACGCCTCATCGCGATGACGGAGCTGTACCGACAGATGGGGCAGTGAACTACCTTCGCTGGTGATGATCCGAGGCGAAGGCACCGCGATCGCGCGAGTAGTCACGCCGCAGGAAGCGTTCGACTTCGTCCTCGACCCCGCCCAGTACACGAAGGCCGACACCAAGATGGTGTGGGTCCAAGCTGGGCGACACCGCCGACGGGATGATCGCCCGCGAGGACGGCCGGTTCCTCGGCAAGTTCCGCGCACGACGACGCGGGAGAGGGTCAGCCGCGGTAGCCGTGCGCGTGCGCGGCTTGGCCCTGCCTGGTCGCGCCCCGCTTCGCCTTCTCCCTGCCGTCCTTGTCCCCGGGCGAGTAGCGGTACTTCTTCCCGCTGTCGCCCCACTGGTAGTAGGGCCCTTTCGCGTCTTTGCGTCGGCGGACGGGCATCGCGTGCCTACTTCGACGCGTCCATTGCCTTGCGCACCCGGCCGCGGGTGGCGAGGTCGGTCGCGCGTGCGAGACCGGGTGCGGCGCCCAGCCGGCTGAACCCGCCGATGCGTGGCACGGTGATCGTGCGGTATCCGGGGACCCCTGTACGCGTGAGCGCGCGCTCGATCGCCTTCGCCACCGCCTCCGGCGGCAGGCCGTAATCGAGCGCGCCCGGTTGCCCGGCGGGCTCGCCGGTGCGGATCCGGGCCATGAACTCGGTCTTGATCGGACCGGGCGCGATCAGCGTGACGTCCACCCCGCGACGCACGACCTCGCGGCGGAGCCCGTCGGTGAAGCCCTGCACGGCGAACTTCGTCGCGCAGTAGACGGCCTCGCCCGGCGCGGACACGTACCCGGCGATGGATCCCACGTTGACGACGTGTCCGCGGCTCCGCTCGAGCATCCCCGGCAGCACCCGCTGGGTGAGGTCGATGAGCGCGACCACGTTCACCTCGAACAGTTGCCGAACCTTGTCGGGCGGCATGTCCTCGACCATGCCCTTCCACCCGAGGCCGGCGTTGTTCACGAGAACGTCGACGGGCTCGCCCTGCTTGACGAGCGCGGCCCGGTCGGCGTCGTCGGAGACGTCACAGGGCGCGGCCACGATCTCGGGGTGCTCCGCCGCGAGCGCCTCCAGCCGGCGCTCGTCGCGGGCAGCGGCAAAGACCCGCGCTCCTCGTCGGGCGAGGCGTAATGCGGTGACGCGCCCGATGCCGGTCGACGCGCCGGTCACAATCACGCGGGTGCCGTCGAGATCCATGGACCCTCCTGTCGGGATGGGTCCTCGTGTTCTACCCGCTTCCCGGCTCAGGCGACACGTCGAGCGGCGGCGAGATGATCCGCGACCGAGCCGCACGCGTCGACGAGCGCGGGCACGAACGCGCGGGCACCGAGCACGCACGCGGCGTGGTCGGTGTCTGCCTGGTGGATCGTCGCGCCCGGGATCGCTTGGGCGAGCTTGCGTTGCCGCGACGGCGAGACGAGTTGGTCGCGCAGCGTGACCACGACCGCGGTGGGAACGTCGATCGACCCGACCCACTCGTGCGACGTGAACTGCCCGAGCGCGTACGCCGCACCGATCATCGACACGGGATCGCACCGCAGCATCTCGCGAATCGCCCACTGCGGGAGCCGCACGCCGTCGAGCGACTCGGGCGCGGGCGGCGGGATCGCGACGGGTGGTGAGCGACGCGGCCACGGCAACGCGTCGGCAAGGCGGAGCGCGGTCAACGCGCCCCAGAGGCTCCAGAATCCCCACCGCTCGTGCGGCTTGCCGCTGAAGTTGCGACTCGTCGCGCACAAGACGAGGGCGTCGACGCGATCCCGGTGGTGACGCCACATCAACTGCGCGACCGGGCCCCCCAACGAGTAGCCGACCGGCATGCAGCGCTCGATCTCGAGGGCGTCCATGAGTGCGATGGCGTCGTCGGCGCAGTCGGTGAGCCGGTACCGCGTACCCGCTCGTAGCCCGTGTCCGTGACCGCGCAAGTCCATTGCCACAACGCGGAATCGTTCGCTCAGGGGACCGAACGCCGGGAACCAGTTCAGGAGCCCCGACGCGCCGAGGCCGTGAAGGAGCAGCAGTGTCGGGGCGTTACGCGGGCCCGGCATGTCGTAGGCGAGGATCGTGCCTCGCCCCGCGAGCTTGACCGGCTTTCCGGCCGGGACGGTGTCTGCCGACAGCCGCCCCAGGCTGAGCCCGATGACCTCGAACACGCGACCTCCCCCTACCTGTCGCGCCCTGTACCAATCCTTACCAGATTGCGGACCTCCGGTGGTCGACCTGACGTGCCTGTCATACAGTGCGAGCGCGCCGGCGCAGCCGGTGCGACACGCGAGGGGGGAGCAGGGCACATGGCCAAGGTCGAAGAGTCCCGGGTCACGCTGGACACGAAGGACGTCGACCGTCATCTCGGTCAGCCCGTCGGCGGGGGGCAGCTCAAAGAGCCGGTCGCTGTGAACGACATCCGCCGCTGGGTGCAAGGCATGCAGTACGCGAATCCTCTGCACTACGACGACGTCTTCGCGGCGCAGAGCAGGTTCGGCCGCATCGTGGCGCCGCAGTCGTTCACGATCTGCTGCGACGTCGGCCACGGCGCCGGCCCCGCCATCGTGGGCAGCATCCCCGGCACGCACATGATCTTCGGCGGCGACGAATGGTGGTTCGGCGGACCGCGCATCATTCCCGGCGACCTGCTGCGCATGGAGCGGCGCTTCCACGACTACAAGGTCTCCGACACGAAGTTCGCGGGCCCGACGATGTTCTCCCGGGGTGACACGCTCTACCGCAACCAGCGGGGCGAGGTCGTCGCCCTGCAGCGCTCGACGTCGGTGCGCTACCTCGCCGAGGAGGCGCGCCGGCTCGGCTTCTTCGAGCAGACGGCTCCACGCCCCGAGTGGACCGACGACCAGCTCGCGAACGTGGAGAACATGCGCCTCGCGTGGATCCGCTCGAACCGCCAGGGCGAGACGCCACGATGGGGTGACGTCGAGGCGGGCATGCAGCTGCCGCGCCGCGCCATCGGGCCGCACACCATCGCCAGCTTCGCAACCGAGTGGCGCTCGTACACGTTCACCGTGTGGGGCTCGAGCTACCAGGAGGGCCCCGAGCACCTGCAGGAGGCGGGATGGCTCCCCGAGATGGAGCGGAACCTCGAAGCCGGTGAGGAAGACCCCGCGTTGACCGATGGGCTGTACCGCGGGCCGTCGCGCGGGCACGCCGACGAGGAACACGCGCAGCTGATCGGTATGCCGCGCGGCTACGGGTATGGCGCGTCGATGGGCGCCTGGGTGCTCGACTACGTCGCGTACTGGGCCGGCCACGAGGGTTTCGTGCGGCACTCGAACATGCAGTACCGGTTCCCGGCCTTCGAGGGCGACGTCACGTACCTCGACGCCGAGGTCACGGGCACGCGGCACGACGAGACACTCGGCGCCTCCCTCGTCACGCTGGACGTCGTCATGAGCACACAGGACGGCGCGGTGATGGCCAAGGGACCGGTCGAGGTGCAGCTGCCCGAGTAGCTCGTCGGAACGGGCAGTCGCATGACCACCTTCCGAGGTCCGCCCCCCGACGCCGAGGAAGGGATCGGCGCGCTCACCCTGAGCGGCTTCCTCCTCGAGGTGGCGCGCCGTCACCCCGAGCGCGAGGCGGTGGTCTTCCACGAACCCGACGGCGCGGAGGTGCGCTGGAACTATCGGGACCTCGAACGCGAATCGGGCCGCGTGGCACACGCGGTGCTCGGCACCGGAGCGGGCAAGGACAGTCGCGTCGGGATCCTGATGGGGAACCGCCCCGAGTGGGTCGCAGCCCTGTACGGCGTCGCGCTCGCCGGCGCCGTCGCCGTGCCGTTGAACACATACTTCGAGCCGCCAGAGCTCGACTACGTCCTCCGCCACTCGGACACCAAGCTGCTGCTCACGCAGACGCGGCTGCTCGGTCACGCGTACGTGGACCAGCTCGTCGAGCTGTGCCCCGAGCTCGCCGGCGCGGCTCCGGGCGAGTTGCTGTCCAGCCGCTTCCCGCACCTCCGCCGGGTCGTTGCGCTCGGGTTGCACGAGCGTCGCGGCGCCATCGAGCCGTGGGACGAGTTCATCCGTCTCGGCGACGTGGTCTCGCAGGAGCTGGTGGAGGCGTCCGCCGCCGAGATCACCCCGGCCGACCACGCTGTCATCATCTATACGTCGGGCACGACAGCGGCGCCCAAGGGTGTCCTGCACCCACACCGGGGGCCGGCCATCCAGAGCTGGCGCTTCGCGCAGCAGCTCCGGCTCGACCCGAACGTACGGGTGTGGAGCGCGTTCCCGTTCTTCTGGTCGGCGGGCCTGGTGATGGTGATGGGTGCGACCCTCGCCGCCGGGGGCAGCCTCGTGCTCCAGGAGCACTTCGAGCCGGGTGAGGCGCTGGAACTCCTCGAGAACGAGCACGTGACCACGCCGCACGCGTGGGCACATCAGCTCGCCGAGCTCGAGGACCATCCCGATTGGCCGAGTGCCGACCTCTCGGCGATCCGCCACTGCGAGGCGTTCACCAGCTTCGGCCGTCATCCGAGCGTGCGCGTCGACGACGTCTGGAGCCCGCGCGCCGCCTACGGCCTCAGCGAGACGTGCACGATCATCAGCTCACTTCCCGCCGACACGCCCCGCGAGATCCGCGACCGCAGCCAAGGCGTGATCCTGCCCGGGAACCTGGTGCGGATCGTCGATCGCGGTGACGGCGCCGCGCTGCCGGTCGACTCGATCGGGGAGATCGCGGTCAAGGGCACGACGATGATGCTCGGGTACGTGAAGAGGCTTCCCGAGGAGTGCTTCGACGAGGACGGCTTCTTCCACACCGGGGACGCCGGGTTCGTCGACGGCGAGGGGTTCCTGCATTGGACCGGTCGCATGACGGAGATGATCAAGACCGGCGGCGCGAACGTGTCGCCGGTCGAGATCGAGGAGACGCTGCTCCGCCATCCGGCGCTCAAGTCGGCTCTCGCCGTCGGGATCCCGGACGAGAAGCTGGGGGAGGTGGTCGTGCTCTGTGCTGTCGCGCACGACGGCGTGGCCGTCGAGGAGGGCGACGTGCGCGACTTCCTGCGGGGCCGGGTCGCCGCGTACAAGATTCCGCGCCGGGTGCTGTTCTTCGACGAGGACGAGTTGTCGTTGACCGGGAGCTCCAAGATCCGCGGCGACGAGCTGCGCAAGCTGGCGGTGCAGCGGTTGTCGGTCGGCGAGACGATCTGACCAGCGATGAGTTCCCGGCGTCGCGGTCGTCGTACGTCGAGACAGTCGCCTCAGCACGCAGCCCGTCGCCGGGAGGTCAAGTGATGCAGCCGCAATCGGCCGCGAGCCCCGAGCTGGCGCCCCTCGAGCCGCTCGTCGGTCAGTGGACCATCGAAGCGGTGTTTCCGAACCTTCCGCCCACCGACGCGCGCGGGCGGGTGGTCTTCGAGTGGATGACGGGAGGGCAGTTTCTCCTGCAGCGTTGGGAGGTGCCGGTTCCCGAGGCGCCCGACGGGCTCGCGATCATCGGGCTCGACGGCAGCGGTCCGGCGTACTTGCAGCACTACTTCGACTCGCGTGGCGTCGCCCGGGTGTACGCCATGAGCTTCGACGACCGCGTGTGGAAGCTCAGCCGGACGACCGCGGACTTCTCACCGCTTGATTTCTCGCAGCACTTCACGGGCACGTTCAGCGACGACGGTCGAACAATCGAGGGCAGCTGGGAGATCTGTCACGACGGCTCGACGTGGGAGCACGACTTCGACATCGTCTACACGAGAGTGCGGTAACGACGAGCGGATGACGATCCTGCAGGGGGAGTCCGTCCGGCTGCGACCCGCCACGCTCGACGACGTGCCCGAGCTCGCACGGATCCGCGCGACCCCCGAGGTCCACCACCACTGGCGAGGCGGCGACAACATGGTCGCCGCCGTTCTCGAGGACTTCCGGGAGCAGGACATCACGGCGTACGCGATCGAGCTCGATGGTCGCGTCGTCGGCTGGATCCAATGGCAGGCCGAGGAGGAGCCCGACTACCGCCACGCCAGCATGGACATCTACGTCGATCCCGCCGTGCACGGTCGAGGCGTCGGCACCGACGCGGTCCGGACGCTGGCCCGGCACCTCTTCGACGACCACGGCCACCACCGCCTCACGATCGACCCCGCCGCCGACAACCCCGCCGCCATCCGCGCGTACACCAAGGTCGGGTTCCGCCCGGTGGGCATGCAGCGCCGCGCCGAACGCGGCACCGACGGCACCTGGCACGACAGCCTGCTGATGGATCTCCTCGCCGAAGAGCTCGGCGAAGAGAATCCCGACACGCCCTAGCGTCTGGTCGTGCAGTTCAGCCCCGAGTTGCGAGATGACGTGGCGTCCGGCGATATCACGGTCTCGTTCAGGCTGTGGCGCCGGCCGAAGGTCAAGGTGGGGGGCCGCTACCCGGTCGGACCCGTGGTCATCGAGGTGGACTCGATCGAGTTGGTGCCGTTCTCCAGCGTGACGCGCGCCGATGTTCGGCGATCGGGGGAGCAGGACCGCGAGGAGCTCCGACAGCGCGCCGCCCATGCAGGGCCGATCGACGACGACACGCTGCTCTACCGCGTCGAGTTCCACGTCGTCTCGTAGGCCGGCGGGCGATAGCGTCGGGGGCGATGAAGGCTGCTGTCTACTACGAGACCGGACCGCCGAGTGTCTGCCTCTACGAGGACGTGCCGGACCCCGTGTGCGGGCCGGGCGACGTGCTGGTCGACGTCGAAGCGATCAGCATCGAGGGCGGAGACACCCTCAATCGTGCCGGCGGCGAGATGGCGACGTCGCCGCACGTGGTCGGCTACCAGTGCGCGGGGACGATCGCCGAGGTCGGTGCGGACGTGCACGACCGCCGGCCAGGGCAGCGCGTGGTGTGCACGATGTTGTGGGGGTCGCACGCCGAACGGGTCGCCACGCCGTCGATCATCACGTGGGTCGTGCCCGACGGGCTCGACATCGTGGAGGCGGCGTGCGTGCCGGTGGCGTGGGGTACCGCGGACGATTGCCTGTTCGAGTTCGGGCATCTGCAGTCGGGCGAGACGGTCCTGGTTCAGGCGGGCGCGAGCGGTGTCGGGCTCGCGGCCGTCCAGCTCGCCAAGCGGGAGGGCGCGACCGTGCTCGCGACCGCGTCGAGTGACGAGAAGCTCGAGCGTCTACGCGAGTACGGGCTCGACCACGGCATCAACTACCGCACGAGCGACTTCCCGGCGGTCGCCCGCGAGCTCACCGGCGGGCAAGGCGTCAACCTCGTGGTCGACTCGGTCGGCTCGACGCTCGCGGGGAGCGTGCAGGCGCTCGCCCACCGCGGCCGGGTCACACTCGTCGGCAACGCCGGACGCGATCCGCAGGCGCTCGACGCGTCGATGCTGATGATGGGTAATCAGACGCTGACCGGCGTCTTCCTGGGCGCCGAGATCACCACCGATCGTGTGCGCGCCAACATTGCCCGCCATCTCGAGGACATCGCCGCCGGTCACCTCCGGGTCGTCGTCGACCGGACGTTCCCGCTGTCCGACGCCGCCGGCGCCCATGCCTACGCCGAGAGCCGTCAGGCGTTCGGGCGCGTGGTGCTGATCCCGTAGCTCGTTACACGGGCACGGAGGCGACGAGCTTCTCGCTCGCGTCCCAGAGGCTGCGGGCGGCGTCGTCGTCCTGTGCAGTGCGCGACGGAACGGACGGCTTGCACTTGTAGAAGTATCCGCCCGACGTGCCCTCCACCTCCGGCGAAGACGCCAGATAGGCCGTCGTGCGCGCGCCCTTCTCCGGGCTGATCGCGAACGGGCTCGCCAGGTACTTGATCCCCCAGCCGTAGATGCCGCCGAGGTCGCCACCGCGACCGAATTCGCTGCGCACGAACCCGGGGTGCAGGGCGTTCACCGTGACGCCCGTCCCCTCGAGCCGCCGGGCGAGCTCCCTGGTGAAGTAGATGTTCGCCAGCTTCGACTTGTTGTACGCGTTCATCCACTTGTACTTGTGCTCGGACTGGAGGTCGTCGAAGTCGAGGCCGCGTCGGGCGCCCTTGTGCGCACCCGACGACACCACCACGACGCGGGACGGTGCGCTGGCGCTCAATCGCTCGAGCAGCAGGTCCGTGAGCAGGAAATGTCCGAGGTGGTTGACGCCGAACGTCTCCTCGAAGCCCTCCTGGGTCTCGGAGCGGCGGTACAGGATCAGCCCGGCGTTGTTCACCAGCACGTCGAGGTGGTCGAAGCGGTCGAGCACGTCGGCCGCGAACGACCGGATCGACCGGAAGCTGGCGAGATCGAGCGGCATCACGTCGACCGAGTCGTTCCCGCTCCGCTCGGCGATCTCCTGTCGAGCCGCCCGGCCGCGCTCCTCGTTGCGGGAGGAGATGACGACCTGCGCCCCGCGGCCGGCGAGCGCCACGGCCGCTTCCTTCCCGATCCCGGTGTTCCCGCCCGTGATCACGATGACTCTCCCGGCCATCTCGTTCATGACCGACCACGCTATCCGTGGCTGCCCATCCGATGACGGGGTGGTGGGCGAATCAACGTGCGATCATCGGGAACGATCTGACCGCTCTGCGGGAGAAGGCAGAGGTTCATGAGCACGGACGGGTACCTCCCCATCGAGGACCACGGCGTCATCGGTGACCTGCACACCGTCGCGCTGGTCGGCACGGACGGGGCGATCGACTTCATGTCGTACCCGCACTTCGGGTCATCGACGATCTTCGCCTCGTTGCTCGACGCCGAGAACGGCGGCCGTTTCCAGCTGCGGCCGTGTCACGCCAGCGGGGCGGTGAAGCAGATGTACCTCCCCGACACGAACGTGCTCATCACCCGCACGCTCGATCCCGACGGCGTGGCTGAGGTGTCCGACTTCATGCCTGTCGGCACGGACGAGCACGAGCACTGCCACGCCCTCGTTCGTCGCGCGAAGGGGGTCCGGGGCGAGTCGTCGTTCGACGTCATCTTCGATCCCCGCTTCGACTACGGCCGCGCCGGCCACAAAGTCGACGTGCGCGAGGGCGAGATCCTCTTCCATTCCGAGGGCCCCGACGGCAGGACCGTCCGGCTCCGGTCGCAGGTGCCGCTCGAGGTGAAGAACGGCGCCGTGGTCGGGAAGTTCGTACTCCGTGCCGGTGAGACCGCTGCCTTCGTGATGGAGCAGGCCGAGCCCGGAGTCCCGAGCCCGTCGCAGTCTCCGCACTACGTCGCGGATGTGTTCAAGGACACCGTGAACTACTGGCGCACCTGGGTCGGCCGCTCGCAGTACCACGGCCGGTGGCGCGAGACCGTGAACCGCTCCGCGCTGGTGCTCAAGCTGCTGGTCTCGGATGTGTACGGGTCGCTCGTCGCCGCCCCGACCTTCGGACTTCCCGAGGAGCTCGGCGGCGAACGGAACTGGGACTACCGCTACACCTGGATCCGCGACGCGTCCTTCACCCTGTACGCGCTCATCAGGCTCGGCTACACGGCCGAGGCGGGCGCGTTCATGAAGTGGATCGAGGACCGCTGCAATGACCTCGAACCGGACGGGGCTTTGCAGATCATGTACGGCATCGACGGGCACAAGGACCTCACCGAGGAGATCATCCCGAACCTCGAGGGATACGCCGGCTCGTCGCCGGTCCGCATCGGCAACGGCGCGTACGACCAACTCCAGCTCGACATCTACGGCGAGCTCATGGACTCGGTGTACCTCTACAACAAGTACGGCGCGCCGATCTCACACGACTTGTGGCAGAACCTCGTCCGACTGGTGGACTGGGTGACGGACCACTGGCAACTTCCCGACGAGGGTGTGTGGGAGGTGCGCGGCGGTCGGCACGAGTTCCTGTATTCGCGGTTGATGTGCTGGGTGGCCGTCGACCGGGGGATCCGTCTCGCCGACCGTCGTTCGTTCCCGTACCCGTTCGAGCGGTGGCGAGCGACCCGCGACGAGATCTACGACGACATCTACACGAATTTCTGGGATCCGGAGCAGCGGGCATTTGTGCAGTACAAGGGCACGAAGACGCTCGACGCGTCGACCTTGCTGATGCCGCTGGTCAAGTTCATCAGCTCGACCGATCCGCGCTGGCTCTCGACACTGCGGGCGATCAAGGAGAGCCTGGTCGAGGATCCGCTGGTGTTCCGGTACCGCATCGGTGACGCCGCCGCCGACGGCCTGATGGGAGAAGAGGGCACATTCAACATGTGCTCCTTCTGGTACGCCGAGGTGCTCGCCCGTTCCGGCGATGTGCAGAAGGCGCGGCTCGTGTTCGAGAAGATGCTCGGCTACGCGAACCACGTCGGCCTCTATGCCGAGGAGCTCGGGCCCCACGGTGAGCACCTCGGCAACTTCCCGCAAGCCTTCACGCACCTCGGGTTGATCAGTGCGGCCTACGCCATCGACCGCAAGCTCTCTGATACCGGTTGGGTGGCGTAGCTAGAGCTCGACCTCCCACGCTCGCGTCTCGATGATGTCGCGCACGCGCGCCAGAAAAGCAGACGCGTATGCACCGTCGACGGCGCGATGGTCGAAGCTGAGGCCGAGCATCCCGACGGCGTGGACGACGATCGCCTCGCCGCCGCCGTCGAGCTCGACCACCACCGGGCGTCGCTTGACGCCGTCGGTCGACAGGATCGCCACCTGCGGCTGGTGGATGATCGGCGCCGAGATCGTCGTGCCGGACGGGCCCGGGTTCGTGATCGTGAAGGTCCCGCCAGTGACGTCATCGGGGGTGAGGCGTTTCGCCCGGGCGCGGGCGGCGAGGTCGGACATCTCCTCGGGGAGGGCAACCAGACGCTTGTCCCGCGCGGCGCGCACGACGGGCACGA
>Ga0126307_10003466_pt1 | contig 10801 bp, 10 predicted proteins | sample Plot28_FD_89955 | JGI IMG/M metagenome (GOLD analysis project Ga0126307, IMG submission 89955) | Serpentine soil microbial communities from UC McLaughlin Reserve, CA, USA - Plot28 | ecosystem: Environmental > Terrestrial > Soil > Grasslands | place: USA: UC McLaughlin Reserve, Lake County...
AGAGTCCACCCGATGCCCAAGGGCCCGCGACCGGTCGAACGCCAGCAGCGCGCAGCACACCGTCAGGACGGCCCACGCCGGCCACAGCCACACCGGCGTCCACCAATACAGCGCAACCATCGCGATCAGCAGCATCGCGGGAAGCGTCAGCGCCCGCGTCCAGCGCCTGCGCGTCGCCACCGCGCCATGCCCGCGCAGCGGTCCGCTGACCACATCCGGCCGGGCGATCAACTCCGACAGCACCGCCTCCGCCGTCACGTGTGGGCACGGCGGCAGCAGCAACGACGCTTCCCCCGCGCCGTCCACGCCCGTCATCACCGCGTCCAGCCGGGCACCGCCGAACAGTCGCACCAGCAGCGGCTCGCGCAGCGTTCCTCCGCGCAACCTGCGCATGTCGAAGGTGTGCTGGCGCACCCGCAGCAGGCCGTGTTCGAGGTGCAGCACCTCCCTGTCGCGGCGCAGCACCAGATTCCCGTACGTAACCAACGACCGCAGCACCGACAGCGCCACCGACGCGGCGACCACCACGACCGCCGCCACCGCCACGCTCGCAACGACGCCGAAGCGCTCCACCGTGTCCAGCCCAGCCCGTGCCAGCCGCGAATCCTCAAGCGCCACACCGGCTCCCGTTTGGTATACCACGCCGATGGCGGCCAGGATCATCGCCAGTCCGGTGAAGCTCAGCGGGCTGTATCGCAACCAGGACGGCTGCCAGCGCGCGAGCTCCCGGCCCGAGTCGGACACCTCCTGCTCAGCAGGGGCAAGCGAATCCGCGAGCAGAATCGCCCGTATCCCGGGCACCTGCGATGCCTGCACCGCATCAAGGGCGAACGCCGCGTCACCCCTGGCCTCCTGCCCCGTGCTCACCCGCAGCACGGTCAACCCCAGCAGCCGATGCAACAGCCGCGCGTCGGTCGATACCGAGCGAATCCTGTTGCGCGGCACCGAGAGAACCTTGCGCTGCAACACGCCGGTCCGCAGCTGCAATTCTTGAACGTCGATCCGATATGTGGTGGTGAACCAGCGGGCGAGGCCGTAGCCGACCACGAGCGCGAGCCCGACAAGTGTCCACATCGGATTGCCGGTCGCTGAGCCCAGCACCACCGATCCGATCAATAGGGGTATCTGACGCAATACCTCGTGGACGGGGTGCACCAGCAGCATCCGGGGGCTCAGCCGCTGCCACACCTGCGGTGCATCGACGGTCATGCCTCGACTCCCGCTCGCTCCGGTCCTCGCTTCGCGCGGGAGCTTGCGGTTCGCGCCATCAAGCCCGGCCTCGCTGCGATCCTCACTCGCGCTCGTCTTCGGGTGGTCACGTCGCGTCCTCGGCGCCGATCGCGGCGATGTCGGTGAGTTGCGCGACGATTCGGTCGGCGACGTCGGAGTCCAGCGCGACGATGCGCACCGCACCGGCCGACGACGCCGTCGTCACCGTCACATTGGCCAGACCGAACAGCTGATCCAGCGGGCCGCGCTCGGTGTCGACTGTCTGCACTCGGGAAATCGGCGCGATCCGGCGTTCCTGCACCAGCCAGCCCGTCCGGGTGTACACCGCCTTGGCGTCGATGTCCCAGCGGTGCACGCGGTAGCGCCACAACGGCACCACGAAGACGAACACAACGATGCCGAGCACCGTCACCGCGCCCGCAAGGACATGCAGCCAGGACAGCCGTCGGTCGAGTGCAAACCACACCACCTGCCCTAACGCCAGCGCAAGCCACGGAATGGCAGCCCCGATCGCCCACACCAGCGGCGCCTTGCGGCTCGGCGGATGGGCGGGGTCGACGAGATTCATGATTTCTCGAGCTGCAGAAATTGGGTGACGCCGAACAACCGCAGCATCCGCATCGTCCGCTTCGGAATCATGTGCGCCACGTCGGCGATGGCGACGAAGCTCGGCCGGCCGACGTCAACGCGCTCGCCCTGCGTGACGACGGTGGCAGAACCGACGATCAGCGTGCCGACAACCATCGCGGCCACTCGCATACCCACAGAACGAAACTATCCGGCGACGCAAGACCCGGCCTGAGTATGTTGAAGCCCATGAGTGCCAAATGGACCGCGGCCGACGTGCCGGACCAGTCCGGTCGGGTCGCCATCGTCACCGGCGCCAATTCCGGTATCGGTTACGAAGCCGCAGCCGTGCTCGCCGACAAGGGCGCACACGTGGTGCTGGCGGTGCGCAACCTCGACAAGGGCAACGACGCCGCCGAACGGATCACGTCGAAGAGTCCCAACGCCGTCGTGACCGTCCAGGAGCTGGATCTGACGTCGCTGGACAACATTCGCAAGGCCGCCGACGAACTGCGCGCCAACTTCCCCCGTATCGACCTGCTGATCAACAACGCCGGCGTGATGTACACGGAAAAGGCCAGCACCAAGGACGGTTTCGAGCTCCAGTTCGGCACCAACCACCTCGGTCATTTCGCGCTCACCGGCCAACTGCTCGACAACATGCTGCCGATCGAGGGCTCGCGGGTGGTGACCGTCAGCAGCGTCGGCCACCGGATCCGCGCCAAGATCCATTTCGACGATCTCAATCTGGACCGCAATTACAACCGAGTCGTCGCTTACGGCCAGTCCAAGCTGGCCAACCTGTTGTTCACATACGAGCTGGCGCGCCGGCTGAAGGCCAAGGGTGCGCCGACGACCGCGCTTGCCGCCCATCCCGGCGCCGCGGACACCGATCTACTCCGCAACATGCCGGGCGGCATCAGGCAGGTCAGCCAGTTCTTCTGGTCGAATTTCATCGCGCAAGGGCCGGATATGGGCGCGGAGCCGACTCTGCGCGCGGCCGCGGATCCAGGTGCGCAAAACGGCCAGTACTACGGACCCGGTGGGTTCGGAGAACAAAAGGGCCACCCGAAAGTCGTTAAGTCCAGCGCACAATCGCACAACGAGGACATCCAGCGCCGGCTGTGGACCATGTCTGAGGAGCTGACCGGCGTCACCTATCCGGTCTGATGCGGACCGTCGAAGACCACCGGCGCGTCGTCGCCAGCCTGATCACTCGCAGGCCACCGGTCACCCTGCCGATCGCCGAAGCGCTCGGCCTGGTGCTGGCCGACGATGTGGTGGCTCCGCTGTCGCTGCCCGGGTTCGACAACTCGGCGATGGACGGGTACGCCGTCGTCGCCGATGACGTCGCCGCCGCGACGCCCGAGCAGCCCGTGCTGCTGCCTGTCGCCGACGACATCCCAGCCGGACGTACCGACCCGCTCACGCTGAAACCGGGTACGGCACACCGGATTATGACGGGCGCACCGGTACCGATGAGCGCAACCGCGGTGGTTCCCGTCGAGGCCACTGATGGCGCCACCGACACCGTCGCCATCCGTGCGAAGGCCAAAGCCGGTCAGCACATCCGCCGTGCGGGCGAGGACGTCACGGCAGGGACCACGGTGCTGCGGGCGGGCCAGGTGGTCAGCCCCGCAGTGCTGGGCCTGGCCGCCGCTCTGGGCTTGGGCGAGTTGAAAGTTGTTCCGCGGCAAGGGGTTTTGGTGATGTCGACGGGTTCGGAGCTGGTATCACCGGGCACACCTTTGCGCCCCGGCCAGATCTACGAGTCCAACGCTGTGATGCTGGCCGCGGCCGTCCGTGACGCAGGCGCACACGTGATCGCCGCTCCGATGACCGGCGACGACGTCGCCACGTTCCGCGACGCCCTGAGCCGCCACACCGGAGACGCTGATCTGATCATCACGACGGGCGGCGTCAGCGCGGGGGCCTACGAAGTCGTCAAGGATGCGCTCGGAGCCGGAGGGCCGGCGACATCGGGCTGGAGCGGGGAGGTCGACTTCGTCAAGGTGGCCATGCAGCCCGGCATGCCCCAGGGGGCAGGCTCCGTGAACGGCACGCCCATCATCACGCTGCCGGGCAACCCTGTCAGTGCGCTCGTCTCGTTCGAGGTGTTCATCCGCGCGCCGCTGCGCGCCGCGATGGGGCTGCCGAACCCGGACCGGCCGCGGCGCACGGCCGTGCTGTCCGACGATCTGACGTCACCGCGCGGCAAGCGTCAGTTCCGCCGCGGCGTGCTCGACCGCGAGGCGGGCACCGTCACCAGCTACGGCCCGCCGGCATCACACCATCTGCGCTGGCTGGCGTCGGCTAACTGCCTGCTCGAAATAGACGAGGACGTCACCGAAGTCGCTGCAGGGTCGCCGGTGCAGATCTGGGACTTGGCATAGGCAGATGAGCCGGGCTACCCGCCCGTAGAATCGCTGCACGATGGCCAGACGCCCCGACCTCAAATCCGGCCCCGCGCGGCTCGCGGCGCTCGTCCGTACCACCATTCCTCCGATACACCCAGCGGGTTTGCCGTTCGTCGGGGGCAGTCTGGCGCTCGCGGCGCTCATGCGAAAGAACCGCTGGCTGCGCCGGGTCGGGCTGACGTCGGCCGCCGCGAACGCCGCATTCTTCCGGCACCCGCCGCGGGTACCGCCGACGCGGCCCGGCCTGATCGTCGCGCCGGCGGACGGCCTCATCTGCCTCATCGAGGACGCGGTTGCGCCCTCCGAACTCGGGCTGCCCGCAACGCCGTTGCCGCGGATCAGCATCTTCCTGTCGATTTTCGATGCACACGTGCAGCGGGCACCGATCAGCGGTGAGGTCGTCGCCGTCGAACACCGCCCAGGCCTGTTCGGCTCGGCCGAGCTGGAGGCCGCCAGCGAGGACAACGAGCGCAACAGCGTGCTGATCCGCACCCCCGACGGCGTCGAGGTGATCGCCGTGCAGATCGCCGGCCTGGTGGCGCGGCGCATCGTGTGTGATGCCAAGGTCGGCGACAAGCTGGCGATCGGCGAGACCTACGGCCTGATCCGCTTCGGTTCGCGGCTGGACACCTACCTGCCCGCGGGCTCCAACGTCTTGGTGACCACGGGGCAGCGGGCGCTGGCCGGCGAAACCGTGTTGGCCGAGCTGCGATGAAGCCGCGCATCAAGACACCGGTCGTCAGCGTGCGCATCCTGCCCAGCGCCATGACCGTGGCCGCTATCTGCCTCGGCTTGAGCGCGGTGAAGTTCGCGCTCGACGACCGGCCAACGGAGGCAATGGCGTTTCTGGCTATCGCCGCGATCCTCGATGCACTCGACGGTCGCATCGCCCGCGCACTCAAGGCGACCTCGCGCATGGGTGAGGAAATCGACTCGCTCGCCGACGCGGTGAACTTCGGTGTGGCACCGGCGTTCATCGTCTACGGCACGCTGCTGTCGCATTCGCGGGTCGGCTGGATCGTGGTGCTGCTGTACGCGGTGTGCATCGTGTTGCGGCTGGCCCGGTTCAACGCACTGCTCGACGTCGAACAGCCGGCCTACGAGAAAAAGTACTTCATGGGCATGCCCGCCCCGGCAGGTGCCATCGGCGCGATCGGTCCACTAGCCGCCAAGATGCAATTCGGTGAGGGATGGTGGACGTCGGAGCCGGCAGTGGTGATCTGGATGATCGGTGTGTCGCTGTTGGTCGTGAGCACCCTACCGATGCGCAAGATCCACACCTTTTCGGTGCCGCCGAACATGGTCGCCCCGCTGTTGGCGTTGCTGGCAATCGGTGTCGCGGCGTCAATTCTCTACGGCTATCTCATGATTCTGGCGATCATCGTGGCCTACGTCATCCACATCCCGTTCGCGATCCGCACCACACGCTTTTTGGCGGCACATCCGGAGGTGTGGGACGAGCGGCCACGACAACAACGCGCGGCGCGCCGGGCGATCCGACGCGGAAGTCCCCATCGGCGGTCGATGATGCGGCTGGGCCTGCGCAAGCCGGGCGCGTGAGATGACGCAGACCGAGGTCGCGGTGGATCCACCGCTGGGCCACCTGCGGCTGACAGCACGCCTGAACACGTCGGCTCTTGATGCGCGCCGCGGCGTGGTCCGATTGCATCCGGAAGCCATTGCCGCCCTTGGCATTCGAGAGTGGGACGCGGTGTCGCTGACCGGTGCGCGCACCACCGCCGCGGTGGCCGGAGTGGCGCCTGCGGGAACACCGGCGGGCACCGCACTGCTCGACGATGTGACACTGTCCAACGCCGGGCTGCGCGAGGACACCACGGTGATCGTCTCGGCGGTGACCGTCTACGGCGCCAGGTCGGTGACGGTGAGCGGCTCGAACCTGGCCACCCAGTCGATCTCGTCGGCGACGCTGCGTCAGGCCCTGCTCGGCAAGGTGATGACCGTCGGCGACACCGTATCGCTGCTGCCCCGGGAGCTCGGCCCAGACATCCCGACGTCGAAGGCCACCGCGGCGCTGGCATCGTCTGTCGGCATCACCTGGACCTCCGAGTTGTTGACGGTCACCGGCGTAGACCCTGCGGGACCGGTCAGCGTGCAACCGAATTCGGTGGTGAGTTGGGGTGACGGCGTGACCCCCACCGTTCCGGACACGGCGGGCCAGCACACGGTGTCTACCCCGAAGAAGTCGGCGACCGTCAACATCGACGACCTCAAGGGCTCCCACGCCCAGGCCGGCAGGCTCACCGAATGGCTCAAGCTCGCACTCGACCAGCCCGAGCTGCTCGAAACGCTTGGGGCCACAGCCAATCTCGGTGTGCTGGTGTCCGGGCCTGCCGGCGTCGGCAAGGCCGCGCTGGTGCGTGCGGTCTGCGCCGACCGGCGGCTCGTCGAACTCGACGGGCCCGAGGTGGGCGCGCTGCGAGCCGAGGACCGGCTCAAGAGCGTCTCGTCTGCGGTGGCCACCGTGCGCGACGGCGGAGGCGTGCTGCTCATCACCGATATCGACGCGCTGCTGCCAGCCAGCGAGGAGAGGCCCGCCGAGCCCGTATCAACGCTGATCCTGGGCGAGCTGCGCAACGCCGTCGCCACTAAGGGGGTCGCCTTCGTCGCCACCTCCGCGGTGCCCGACGGTCTCGACCCGCGGCTCAGGGCACCAGACCTGTGCGACCGCGAACTCGGGCTGAGCCTGCCCGACGGCGCCGTCCGCAAGCAGCTGCTCGAGGTGCTACTGCGTAGCGTGCCGTCCGGGGAACTAGTCCTCGACGAAATCGCCGAACGCACACCGGGTTTCGTCGTCGCCGATCTGTCTGCTCTGGTGCGGGAGGCCGCATTGCGGGCGGCGGCGCGCGCCAGCGCTGACGGCAAGCCGCCGATGCTGACGCAGGACGACTTGATCGGCGCGACTACCGTGATCCGCCCGCTGTCGCGCTCGGCCACCGAAGAGGTTTCGGTCGGATCGGTGACGCTCGAGGACGTCGGCGACATGGCCGCCACCAAACAGGCGCTCACCGAGGCGGTGCTGTGGCCCCTGCAGCACCCCGACACTTTCGCGCGGCTCGGCGTCGCCCCGCCGCGCGGTGTTCTCCTCTACGGTCCGCCCGGCTGCGGCAAGACCTTCGTGGTACGCGCGCTGGCCAGCTCGGGGCGGCTGTCGGTGCACGCGGTCAAGGGCGCCGAGCTGATGGACAAGTGGGTGGGCGCCTCGGAGAAGGCGGTGCGCGAACTGTTTCGGCGTGCCCGCGACTCGGCGCCGTCGCTGGTGTTCCTCGACGAGATCGATGCGCTGGCGCCCCGGCGTGGGCAGAGCTTCGATTCCGGCGTCACCGATCGTGTGGTCTCAGCGCTGTTGACCGAACTCGACGGCATCGAGCCGCTGCGCGATGTGGTGGTGCTCGGCGCGACCAACCGACCGGAGCTGATCGACCCCGCGCTGCTGCGGCCGGGCCGGCTGGAGAAGCTGGTGTTCGTCGAGCCGCCCGACGCCGAGGCGCGCCGCGAAATCCTGCGCAGTGCAGGCAAATCCATTCCGCTCAGTGACGACGTCGACCTGAACGCGCTGGCCGACGACCTGGATGGCTACAGTGCGGCAGACTGCGTGGCACTGCTGCGCGAGGCTGCGCTGACCGCCATGCGCCGTTCCATCGATGCGGCCGACGTCACCGCCGGCGACGTCGCCAAGGCTCGAGCAACGGTGCGGCCGTCGCTGGACCCGCTCCAGGTGGAGTCGCTGCGGGCGTTCTCGGCAGCGCGCTGAGGGCCCGACAGAAACACCCGCCACATCAGCACCGCAGTGTGGTGGTGACCCAAGTCGAAAACGTGATATCGCGGGCGATATCACGTTTGGAGAGATCCACTTTGTCGGACGCCGACGGTGTCGGCCGGCTGCACCCTGCTCAGCCGCGCTCGGCGAGGTCGGCGAGCCTGTCGATAGACGCCCGCAGCTTGTCGGTAGTGGTGGCTCGCGCACGAGGCAGGCGCTTCTCGTCGGTCAGCTGCGACCAGTCGTAGGTGTGGGTGACCAACGTCCGTGCGGCGTCGAGGGGTTCCAGCTGCCACCGCCAGAGGTGACCCGGCGGCTCCAGCCCCGGCTCTGACGGTCGCCACGCGATGAGTCTGCCCTCATCGAACTCGACGACGTGGTTGTCCCGCACGCTGCCCTGGGTGATCGTCATGGTGAAGACATCACCGACCGCCCGCACGCGTTGACCGGCGGCCGCCTCGGCCAGGTTGTCGTTGCCATCCCATCGCGGCTGCAGCGATGGATCGGCGATCAGTTCGAAAATCTTGTCCGCAGGCGCCGCAATCTCGCGGCTCGCACTGACGACCTTGGTAGTCACGATCTCGATTCAACAGCATCTTGACACTGACAAGTTCGCAGTGCATAGTCGATCCTGGAACTTGCCACTGACAAGATCGACCATGGAGGGATCATGACCGCCCCAACCGCCATGTCCGTTCGAGCCGGCGATAGCGACCGGGAGAAAACCGCGGGCCTGCTGGGCCAGGCACTGTCGCAGGGATACCTCGAGATGGACGAGTACGAGAGCCGGCTGCAGGCCACCTTCGCCGCCCACACCACCGCCGAGCTGCGCCAGCTCATTGCCGACCTGCCGATCACGCAGCTCCGCCGCAACGATCCGCAGCGCCAGGCGGCTCGACGGCGCGCGGCACGGCTTGGCGTGCGGATCCATCTCGGCGCCTACCTCGCGATGGTCGTCATCGTGCTCGCGGTGTGGCTGGCGGTCGGGCTGACGGCAGGCGCCTGGTACTTCTGGCCGATCTGGCCGATCCTTGGCGCAGGCATCGGCGTGGTCTCCCATGCGATCCCGGTTCGCCTCACGGCTCCCGGGTTATGTCACGCGCGTCCAGCGATCGATAGCCGCGGCCACTTCGGCGGCGCCAGGTAGCCGTTCGCTGGCCCACGCGACGTAGCTGTCGGGCCGGACGAGCACGGCGTCGGGCAGCTCCGGATGAGCGTCGACGGCGTGCACGACGTCCGGCCGATCCAGCTCCATCGGCGCGGCGGTCACCAACACGAACTTGCCGGCGCGCAGCATTTCGTAGACCCGCTTGCCGTCGCACACGATGTCGGGCATGCGGCGGCCAACCAGCCAGTCGTCGCCACGCTCGTGCGGATAGGCGATCCCGATACCGCTGAGCAGGTCGGCGATCAACCGGCGGCCGCGGGGCACCCGGGTCGCGACTCCGACGAGCGCGGTGCGCAGCAGTCGCCGCGCCTTGGAGTTGCTGAGCACCAGCTGGTTGAAGGTATCGGTCAGCCGCAGCACGCTGGCGCCGACGGGGTGGCGTTCGGCCTCGTAACTATCCAGCAGAGCGGGCGGCGCGGATCCGCGCACCGCTGCGGCAAGTTTCCAGCCGAGGTTCATCGCGTCGCCGATCCCGGTGTTCATGCCCTGTCCGCCGAGCGGCGAATGCACATGGGCGGCATCGCCAGCCAGAAACACGCGGCCTTTCCGGTAGTGCCGTGCCTGCCGTCGCTCGCTGAGAAACCGTGAGCTCCAACGCATCTCGGTCATGCCGAAGTCGTGGCCCGCGATGCGGCCGAACGAGTCACGGATCTCCTCGAACGTCACGGGTTCATCCAGCGGCGCCTGTTCGCGCAGTCGATCCCACACGATCGCACGGAACCAGCCGTCGCCGAACGGAATAACGAGCACCACGCCCTTCTCGTTGGTGATGCCCGTAAGTGTCTCGCCCGGTGCCCGGCTCAGCTGCACGTCGGCCAGCAGGATGTGGGTCTCGTACTGCTTGCCGACGAAGTCGATACCGAGCTGGCTGCGCACGGTGCTATGGGCGCCATCGCAGCCCACCACGTAGCCGCCGCGCACGGTGTTGCCGCCCGCGCACTCGACCGTCACCGAATCGCCGTCCTGCGTCAAGCCGACCACTTCGGCGCCGCGGACGATTTCCACGCCGAGCTGCTCAGCGCGCGCCTGCAACACCTGCTCCGTTCCGCTTTGCGGGACGATGAGCACCATCCCGAAACGGGTGGGCAGTTCCCGCAGGTCCAGCTCCACGCCGCCAGGCGGGGCGACCTCGCGGACCGGCACGCCGCGAGGCAGCAGATCCTCGGCCATACCTCGCGCGTCGAGCAGCTCGAGGGTGCGCGCGTGCACGGCGAATGCCCTGGTGATGTTGGGTTTATCGACGCGCGCCTCGAGCAGCCGCGCCTTGGCGCCACCGAGCGCGAGCTCACACGCCAGCATCAGCCCCGTCGGTCCGGAACCCACCACAACAACATCCGCAGTCTCCACGAGGCCGGATGGTAGCTGCATCTGCCCACGTAGACTGGCGGTAATCCAAAAGCCCTTAACCCGGCTGACACCCCGACCCGGACGATCGGAGTGCCATGCTCGCCATCCTGCTCGCCCATGCCGTCGCAACGGCACTCGCCCCGCTGCTTGTATATCGGTGGGGGCGGATGGCGTTCTACCCCCTGGCATTGGTGCCGCTGGGCTCGCTGGTCTGGGTTGCGCTGAATTGGCCGGGCCCAGGTGCAGCGACGACGGCGAACGTCGAATGGCTGCCCGAGCTGTCGATGAACATCA
>Ga0126307_10003467_pt1 | contig 10799 bp, 13 predicted proteins | sample Plot28_FD_89955 | JGI IMG/M metagenome (GOLD analysis project Ga0126307, IMG submission 89955) | Serpentine soil microbial communities from UC McLaughlin Reserve, CA, USA - Plot28 | ecosystem: Environmental > Terrestrial > Soil > Grasslands | place: USA: UC McLaughlin Reserve, Lake County...
CGAGTACCTGCCGGCCGTGGCGCCCGCGGCCGAGGCCGCGCTCCTCGCCGGCGGCTTCACGCTCGAGCGCCGGATCGCGCTCATGGTGGCCCAGCCCGGCGACGCTCCGGACCTCGCGCCTCCGGAGGGACTCGAGCTCGTCCTGCCCCGCACGCGCGACGAGCTCCACGCCTGCGCCATCGCCTCCGCCGAGGCCTTCGGTGAGCCCGCGCCCGGCCCGGCCGACGCGGACCGCCTGGCCGAGACGATCGCCGCCGGCGGCATCGCCGTCCTGGCCCGGAGCGCGTCCACCGCCGAGCCCGCCGGAGCCGGCCTGTGCACCCCACCGGCCGACGGCGCCACCGAGCTCGCCGGCATCGGCGTCCGTGAGCCGTTCCGCCGCCGCGGCCTCGCCGGCGCCATCACCGCCCGCCTCGCCCGCGAGGCCTTCGCCACCGGCGTGACCACCGCCTTCCTGACGCCAGGGGACGAGGGCGCGTTCCGCGTCTACGAACGCGCCGGCTTCACGCCGCGCGGCGAGATGCTCCACCTCGCTGCTCCGCGCAATCACGCCGCCCGCTCGTAACGCCCGCCGAAGCCTCGCCGCACCAGGCCGAGCGACTCGAGCTCGCCGAGGCCGGCGAGGACCGCACGGGCCTCGCCGGCGGTCGTCGCGAGCTCGGCCACCGTCCCGCGGCCGCGCTCGACCGCGGCGAGCAGGGCGCCGAGGTGATCGGGCGCCGGCGGCGGCTCGGGCGCCGTGCTGAAGCTGCGTCCCGTGAGGTCGGCGAGGAGGTCGAGGACGTCGGCGGCGTCGCGGACGAGATGCGCGCCGTCCTTGATCAACGCGTTCGTCCCGGCCGCGAGGCGCGTCGTGACGCGGCCGGGGACGGCCGCGACGGTGCGGCCGAGGTCGGTGGCGAAGTCGGCCGTCGTCAGCGAGCCGGAGCGCTCCGTCGCCTCGACCACCACGAGGACACGGGCCAGCGCGGCGATGATCCGGTTGCGCGCCACGAACGCCCAGCGGTGGATGCCGGTGCCCGGCGGCATCTCCGAGACGACGCAGCCGTGTTCGCGGATCGCGACGTGGAGGTACTGCTTCTGCGCCGGGTACGGCCGCTCGGCGCCCGCCGCCAGGACCGCCACGACCGGTGCGCCCGCCTCCACCGCGCCGGCCTGCGCGGCCGAGTCCACGCCGAGGGCGAGACCCGACACCACGGTGGCGCCCGCGACCGCGAGCGCGCGGCCGAGCTCGCGCGCGACCTCGAGCCCATACGGCGTGGCCGCCCGCGCGCCCACGATGCCCGCCGCTCCGCGGTCCGCGAGCGCAGCGGCATCGCCCGCGACGTGGAGGACGGCGGGCGGGTCGGAGAGGTCGTGGAGCGCGCCGGGATAGCCCGCGCTGCACCGGCAGACGGCGCTGAGGCCGACCGCCTCGATCCGCTCTCGCGCACGCTCGGCGTGGAACGTCGCAAACCGCCGCTCGATTCGCGTCGACGCGCCGACCGCGAGCAGCTCCTCGTCGTTCAGCGCCAGGACCCGCTGCGGGGCCTCGGTCCTGCGCCACTCGATGTCCAGCCGCCCGGCGATGGCGCCGATGACGTCGGTCCGCCGCAGGCAGTCGTCGCAGGCGTCGATCACGGCTCATACCGCCGCGGCCAGGCCCGGCTGCTCGAGGCGCAGCCCGGCGGCGATGTGGATGTGACCGGGGCCGACCTCGTCAGAGCCCTCGAGGTCCGCCACCGTGCGCGCCACGCGCAGCAGACGCGTGTGGCCTCGGGCGGACAGGCGATGGCGGTCGTGGAGCTCGTAGAGGAGCCGCAGCGCGCTGGGCGTGGCGCCGACGAAGCGGCGCATCAGACGCGGCGTGAGCTGGGCGTTGCAGGTGACGCCGTGGGCGCCGAGCCGCTGCGACTGGCGCTCGCGCGCGGCGATGACGCGCGCGCGGACGTCGCCGGAGGACGGGCCGGGATCGGCGCGCAGCGCTTCGGCGCTCGGGCGGCCGACGGCGACGAGCACGTCGATGCGGTCCAGGAGCGGCCCGGAGAGGCGGCGCTGGTGCCGGGTGAGGTCGGCGGCGGTGCAGCGGCAGGACTCGTCGCCCATTCCGCACGGGCAGGGGTTCGACGCCGCGACGAGCATGAACCGCGTCGGGAAGACCATGACCTGCTGCCCGCGGACGATCGTCACCTGACCGTCCTCGAGCGGCTGGCGCAGCGCCTCGAGGCTCGAGCGGACGAACTCCGACAGCTCGTCGAGGAAGAGGACGCCGTGGTGCGCGAGCGTCGCCTCGCCGGGCGTCGGGTGGCTGCCGCCGCCGACGAGGCCCGCCGCGGAGATCGTGTGGTGCGGCGCGCGGAACGGCCGCGCGGCGACGAGGCCGCCGCCGTGGTGCAGCCCGGCGACCGACTGGATGCGCGTCACCTCGATCGCCTCGGCCGCGGTCAGCGGCGGCAGGATCGACGGGATGCGCCGGGCGAGCATCGTCTTGCCCGTGCCGGGCGGGCCGTGCAGGTAGAGGTTGTGGCCGCCGGCGGCCGCGACCTCGAGCGCGGGGATGAGCGCGCCGTGGCCGCGGACGTCGCAGAGGTCGAGCGTGGGCTCTTCCTCGGCGGCGGGCGGCTCGGGCGGTGGGGGCGGCGGCTCGGCGCGGCCGGCGAGGACGTCGATGCCCTCGTGCAGCGTCGAGACGCCGACCGCGTCGATCCCGGGGACGAGCGCCGCCTCGCGCACCCGCGAGGACGGGACGACGAGGCGCGCGATGCCGTGGCGCCGCACGGCCTCGGCCATCGCCAGCACGCCGCGCACCGGCCGCACCTCGCCCGTGAGCGACAGCTCGCCGGCGATGGCGCAGCCGTCGACCTGCTCGGGCTCGAGCTGCGCGCTGGCGACGAGGAGCGCGACCGCGAGCGGGAGGTCGAAGCCCGGCCCGATCTTGCGCAGGTAGGCCGGCGCGAGGTTGACCGTGATGCGCTTGAGCGGGAACTCGAAGCCGGAGTTCGTCACGGCGGATCGCACGCGCTCACGCGCCTCGCGGACGGCCTTGTCCGCGAGCCCGACGACCGTGAACGCGGGCAGCCCCATCCGGATGTCGGCCTCGACCCAGACGTGCCGCGCGTCGACGCCGTCGAGGGCGAAGGTGGTGACGCGGGCGATCAGAACGCCGCCTCCAGGTGATCGAGGCGGACGAGATCGCCCGTCGCGGTGAGGGTGATGCCGATCGCGTCGAAGCGCACGTCCGCCCACCACGGGCGGTCGTCGTTGCGCAGCAACCACTCGATGGCCATCCGGCGCACCTGGCGGCACTTGGCGACGTCGAGCTTCTCCCACGGGTCGCCGGCCGTGCCGAGCCGGCGCGTCTTGACCTCGGCGAAGACGATCGCGCCGCCGTCCTCCGTGGCGAGCACGAGGTCGAGCTCCCCGCGGCGCGTGCGCGCGTTGCGCGCCAGCACCCGGTAGCCGAGGCGCTCGAAGTGCGCCGCCGCGAGGTCCTCGCCCCGCCGTCCGAGCTCCTTCGCCGCCGCATCGCCGCCCACGAGCGCGACCGTACGGCCGCCCCGCGCACGGATCAGCGCGCGATCGTCACGGATTCGTGACGATTCGGGCCATGTCGCCCATCGCCGCCCTCGACCACGTCCAGGTCGCCGCCCCGCCCGGCTGCGAGGGCGACGCGCGGCGCTTCTACGGCAAGCTGCTCGGGCTCACCGAGATCCCGAAGCCGGACGAGCTCGAGCCGCGCGGGGGCGTGTGGTTCGCGGTCGGCGACGCGCATCAGCTCCACGTCGGCGTCGCCGAGGACTTCACGCCCGCCCGCAAGGCGCACCCGGCGTTCAGCGTCGCGCCGGGCGAGCTGGAACCGCTCGCGGCCCGTCTCGTTGAAGCCGGCGTCGACATCGCCTGGGACGACCGGCGATTCCACGCCCACGACCCGTGGGGCAACCGGCTCGAGGTGCTAGAGCGCTAGCTGCTGGTAGGCCATCGACTGGAACGACAGCCGGTGCAGCGGCGAGACGCCGAGGCGCTCGATCGCGGCGCGGTGCTCGGGGGTGGAGTAGCCGACGTGCTCGGCGAACAGCCAGCCGGGGTAGCGCTCCTCCATCCGCTGCATGAAGCGGTCGCGCGTGACCTTGGCGATCACCGAGGCGGCGGCGATCGAGGCGCTCATCGCGTCCCCGCCGACCACCGGCCGCTGGTCGAACCCGGTGGCGGGCACGGGGAAGCCGTCCGACAGGCAGAGGCAGCCCTCGCGCCCCACCCGCGCGAGGACGTCGCGCAGCGCCGCGAGGTTGGTCTTGTGCAGCCCGCGCTCGTCGATGCCGCGGACGCAGCGCGACGTGATCGCCACCTTCGTCGCCGCCCGCAGCACGCGCGGGAACAGCTCCTCGCGCGCCTCGGGCGTGTGCTGCTTGGAGTCGTTCAGCGCCGACAGCGCGCGCAGGTCGGCCAGCGCGAGCCGCTCGTAGTCGAACAGGACCGCGGCGGCCACCAGCGGCCCGGCCAGGCACCCGCGGCCGGCCTCGTCCGCCCCCGCGACCCAGCGCACGCCGAGGGCACGGTCGAACCGGAACAGCCGGCTGCCGGACGACCGCCGGCGCCGCGCCTTAGAAGATCCCGATCCGCCCCGGCGGCCAGTAGGTGGCGAAGGCCTCGCCGATGATCCAGTCCTCGGGGACGGGTCCCCAGAAGCGGCTGTCGTCGGAGGAGCCACGGTTGTCGCCCATCATGAAGTAGTGCCCGGCCGGAATGGTCACCTCTTGCGGGAAATTGCAGTCTTCGCCGCCGCCGCAGGGCTCCGCGAAGGGCTCTGAGGCCTCCCGGCCGTTGCGGATCACGTGCCCGTCGCGGATCCGCAGCCGGTCCCCGGGGCCGGCGACGATCCGCTTGATGAAGTTCACGTCGGCCTGCGCGCGCGTGGGCTGGTTGCAGACCTCGCCCTGCTGCGGGCTCGTGCCGCACTGGTTGTTGCGCTCCGCGCCCGCCGGCGGGTGGAAGACGACGATGTCGCCGACGTTGGGATCGCCGAAGTGCATGCCCACGCGGTTGACGAGGACGCGCTGGCCGACCTCGAGCGTCGGCACCATCGACTCGCTCGGGATGCGGTACGGCTTGACGAGGAAGGCCTGGATCCCGAGCGCGAGGCCGAGCGCGACCGCCACGATGAGCACCAGCTCCAACAGGGAGCCGGAGGCGGACGAGCGCTTGGTCTTCACGGGCCTACTTGGACTCGTCGTCGGCGACGGACTCGGCCTCCGCCGAGGCCTCGACCTCGGCCGCCTCGGCCTCGGCGAGCGCCTGCTCGTCGACCGCCTCGCCTGGGACCTCCGCGTCCGCCTCCGCGGCCGCCTCGGCGGCGGGATCGTGCAGCAGGCCCGCCTCAACCGTCTCCTCCGGGCCGATGTAGCGGCGCTCGCGCACCCGCGCGCGCTTGCCGACGCGCCCGCGGAGGTAGTAGAGCTTGGCGCGGCGGACGTCGCCGCGCGCGGCCACGTCGATCTTCTCGATCTTCGGCGAGTGCACCGGGAACGTGCGCTCCACGCCGACGCCGAACGAGTTCTTGCGCACCGTGAACGTCTCGCGCACGCCCTCGCCCTGGCGCTTGATCACGACGCCCTCGAAGACCTGCGTGCGCCGGCGGGTGCCCTCGACGACCTGGAAGTGGACCCGTACCCGATCGCCGGCGGAGAAGCGGGGAATGCGCCGGAGCTGCTGGCGCTCGAGGGAGTCGATCACGGTGCTCATGGCGAAAAAAGACCGCGGCGCCGGTCGGAGGCAGTGGCGAGCCGCGGGCGGGTCATGGTAGCGAACGGCGGCGGCTCTCCTCCGAGCGCCAGGCGCGGATTCGCTCGTGGTGGCCGGACAGCAGGACGTCCGGAACCGCCCATCCGCGCCACTCGGCGGGACGCGTGTAATGCGGGTACTCGACGCCGCCGGCGAGCGCCTCGGAGAACGACTCCTCGACGGCCGACTCATCCTTGCCGAGCACGCCGGGGAGCTTGCGCAGCACCGCGTCGCAGACGACCATCGCCGCCAGCTCCCCGCCCGAGAGCACGTAGCGCCCGATCGACACCTGGTCGCTCACGAAGTGCTCGAGGATGCGCTCGTCGAACCCCTCGTAGCGCCCGCAGAGCAGCGTCAGCGCCGGCTCGGCCGCCAGCTCCCCCGCGAGCGCGTCGTCGAACGGCCGCCCGCCGGGCGTCAGAGCGATCACCCGGCGGCCCGCGCGCACGTCGACCGGGTCCTCGCCGTAGCGCGCGCGAAGCGCCGCCTCCACGACGTCGACGCGCAGCACCATCCCCGCCCCGCCGCCGAACGGCGTGTCGTCCACCTGGCCCCACTTCAGCGGCGTCGACTCTCGGTAGTCCACGCCGTCGAGCGCGTGCCCCGCCGACAGCGCGTTCGCCACGTGCCGCTGCTCGCGGAACCAGTCGAACCAGCGCGGGAACAGCGTGAAGACGTCGACGTTCATCCCCGCACGAAGGCCATGTCGACGTCGATCACGCGCGCGTCGCGATCGATCGAGCGGATGGCGTCGCGGACCAGCGGGATGAGCTCCTCCCCCACCTCGAGCGCCTCACACGACGGCAGGGCAACCATCCGCGCCACCACGCCGACCTCGACCGGCCCGTCGACCACCCGGCAGCCCTCGAGCTCGTGCGCCCAGTACTCGCCCTCCTCGAGCGTCATCTCCGCCGCGGCCTGCAGCTCGAGGCCCCGCAGGGCCTCGGCGCCCTCGCGCGTCGTCGTGCCGGCCAGGCGGATGATCGGCTTCTCGGGCGTCCCGGCGCGGCGTTCGATCGTGCGCACGGTCCCGTCGACGGTCACGGCGCGCCCGACGTCCAACAGGTCCGGCACGGGCCGCGTCACGTGGAACGAGCCGTCGAGCCCGTGCGGCCGGCCGACGCGGCCGGCGGCGATCTCACTCGACGATGTCGACGAGGACGCGCCGGTTGTCGCGCGCCGCGGCCGCCTTGACGACCGTGCGGAGGGCCTGCGCGGTGCGTCCCCCGCGCCCGATGACCTTGCCGTAGTCATCGTCGGCCACGGAGAGCTCGAGCACCAGCGTGCCGTCGTCCTCCTCGAACTCCTCGACGCGCACCCGGTCCGGCGCATCGACCAGCCCGCGGGCGAGCGACTCGAGAAGATCCTTCACCTAGATGGTCGATCGCGCGACCGGCGCGGCCGCATGGTCGTGGACCGGCGCCGCGGGACGCGGCCAGGCGGTCGTGGTGGCCGTGTGATCGGCCATCTGTACCTAGCGCGTGATGCCCTGCGTCTTGAGGAGCTTCACGACGGTGTCGCTCGGCTGCGCGCCACGGTCGAGCCAGTGGCGGACGCGCTCCTCGTCCAGCACGATCGTCGACGGATCCGTCTGCGGGTCGTAGCGGCCGATGGTCTCGATGACCCGGCCGTCCCGCGGCGAGCGGCGGTCGGCGACGACCACGCGCCACTTCGGATCCTTCTTCCCGCCCACGCGGGTGAGTCGCATGCTGACTGCCATGACGGCGCGGCAGGATAGCGCAGCCCTCCCTGCGATCAGCGGCGCATCATCTGCCCGAGGTCGGGCATCTTGCCCTGCTGCATCCCGCGCATCATCTTGCGCATCTCGCCGAACTGCTTGACGAGCTGGTTGACCTGCTGGACGGTCGTGCCGGACCCCTTCGCGATGCGCAGGCGCCGCGAGCCCTTGATCAGCTCGGGTCGGCGGCGCTCCTCCGGCGTCATCGAGAGCACGATCGCCTCCACGCGGTCGAGCTCGCGCTCGTCGACCTGCAGCTTGGAGAGCTGGTGGCCGGCCAGCCCGGGCAGCATCCCGAGCAGCGACGTCAACGGGCCCATCTTGCGGATCCGCTTGAGCTGCGTGAGGAAGTCCTCGAGCGTGAACTGGTTCTTGCGCAGCTTGCGCTCGAGCGCCTTGGCCTCCTCCTCCTCGATGGAGGCCTCGGCCTTCTCGATGAACGACAGGACGTCGCCCATGCCGAGGATGCGCTGGGCCATCCGGTCGGGGTGGAAGCGCTCGAAGTCGCCCAGCTTCTCGCCGGTGGAGGCGTAGAGGATCGGCTTGCCGGTCACCGCCTTGACCGAGAGCGCGGCGCCGCCGCGGGCGTCGCCGTCGAGCTTGGAGAGGATCACGCCGTCGAAGTCGGCGACGGCGGCGAACTGCTCGGCGACGTTGACCGCGTCCTGGCCGGTCATGGCGTCCACGACCAACAACACGTCGGTCGCCTTGACGCGCTTCTTGATCCGCGCGAGCTCCTCCATCAGCGCCTGGTCGACGTGCAGGCGGCCGCTCGTGTCGACGATCAGGACGTCCTTGCCGTCGCGCGTCGCCTCGTCGAGCGCCCAGCCCGCGATGTCGACGGGGTCGCGGTCGGTCCCCTGCTCATAGACCGTCGCGCCGGCCTGGGTGCCGACCTTGACGAGCTGCTCGACGGCGGCCGGGCGGTACACGTCGCAGGCGGCGACCGCGACCGAGGAGCCGTGCTCGTCGCGCAGGTGCCGCGCGAGCTTGGCCGTGGCCGTGGTCTTGCCCGAGCCCTGCAGGCCGGCCATGAGCACGACGGTCGGAGGTCGCGGCGAGAAGATGAGCCCGGCGGAAGCGCCGCCCATGAGCGCGGTCAGCTCCTCGTTGACGATCTTGACGACCTGCTGGCCGGGGTTGAGCTGGCGCTGGACCTCGGCGCCGAGGGCGCGCTCCTTCACGCGCGCGGTGAACTGCTTGACGACCTTGAAGTTGACGTCGGCCTCGAGCAGCGCGAGGCGGACCTCGCGCATCGCCCGGTTGATGTCCTCCTCGGTCAGCGCGCCCTTCTGGCGCACTCCCGCCAGGGCATCGTGCAATCTCTCCGACAGCGCGTCGAACACTGCGAAAGACTCTAGAGCCAATGGAACTCGACCTCCTCGTCATCGGATCCGGCCCAGGCGGCCAGAAGGCCGCGATCCAGGCCGCCAAGCTCGGCAAGCGCGTGGCCGTCGCCGAGCGGCGCGACCGGCTCGGCGGCGTGTCCATCCACACCGGCACGATCCCGTCGAAGTCGCTGCGCGAGGCGGTTCTCGACCACCTGGCACAGCGGCCGCTCGACGTGCTGGACCCGACACGGCGCGAGGCCACCGAGCACGAGGCGCTGGTCAACCTGCGCGATCGCGGCGCCCGCGTCGTCGCGGCCGAGACCGCCGTGGTCCGCGAGCAGTTCCGCCGCAACCACGTCGGCCTCCTGCCGGGCGGAGCGGTCTTCGAGGACGACCACACCGTCCGCATCGAGAGCATGGACGAGCCGATCAAGGCCGAGCGGGTCATCATCGCCACCGGCACGCGCCCGGCCCGGCCGGACACCGTCCAGTTCGACGACCGCACGATCATCGACTCCGACGGCCTGCTGCGGCTCGAGCAGCGGATCCCCCGGACGATGACGGTCGTCGGCGCGGGCGTGATCGGCATCGAGTACGCGTCGATGTTCGGCGCGCTCGGGATCAAGGTCACGGTGGTCGACGCCCGCGACCGCGTCCTGAGCTTCCTCGACGGCGAGATCGGCGAGGCGTTCCAGTACCTGCTGCGCCGGCGCAACGTGACCTTCCGCTTGCGCGAGAAGGTCGAGGCGGTGGAGAAGCTCGAATCCGGCGCGCGCGTGCACCTGGCGTCCGGCAAGGACATCCTGTCCGAGACCGTGCTCTACGCCGTCGGGCGCCAGGGCGACACCGACGCGCTCGGGCTCGACCGCACCGGGCTCGAGACCGACAAGCGCGGCCGCCTGAAGGTCGACGAGAACTACCGGACGAGCGTGCCCCACATCTTCGCGGTCGGCGACGTCGCCGGCGGCGGCCTGGCCGCGACGGCGATGGAGCAGGGACGGATCGCGAGCCTGCGGGCGTTCGACGAGCCCGTGAGCGAGCTGCCCGAGCTGATCCCCACGGGCGTCTACGCCATCCCGGAGATCGGCTACGTCGGCCGCACCGAGGAGGAGCTGACCGAGGAGGGCGTGCCCTACGTGGTCGGCATCGCGCGCTGGAGCGAGCTGGCGCGCGGGCTGATGACCGGCGACGAGGACGGCCTGCTCAAGCTGCTCGTCTCACCCGAGGACCGCTGCGTGCTCGGCGTCCACGTCATCGGCACCGGCGCCACCGACCTCGTCCACATCGGGCAGGCGGTGATGAACGGCAAGGCCGGCGGCCTCGACTTCCTCGTCACCGCGGTCTTCAACTACCCGACGTTCGCCGAGTCCTACAAGGTCGCGGCGCTGGACGCCGCGAACCGGATCAGGGCTATGCAGGCGGTCGCGTAGACGCGTCGTCGGCCGCGGCCGAGGCCTCGTCGGCCGCGCGCCGGGCCGCCTCCGCATCGGCCTGCGCCTGCTGGGCGGCGGCCTCCGCGCCGTCGCGCGACGCCTGCGTCGCCCGGGCGGGCGGCGGGTTGAGGCCCAGCCGGTCGGTGACGTTGGCCAGCGCCTGGCTGAACTCGGACGGGATGACGAAGATCTTGTTCGCCTCGCCCTGCGCGAGCTGCGGCAGCATCTGGAGGTACTGGTAGCTGAGCAGCGCCTGGTCGGGCGCGCCATCGTGGATGGCGCCGAACACCGTCTCGATCGCCTTGGCCTCGCCCTCGGACTTGAGGATCGCCGCGGTGCGCTGGCCCTCGGCGCGCAGGACGGCCGACTGCTTGTCACCCTCGGCGGTGAGGATCTGCGACTGCTTCACGCCCTCGGCCGTGAGGATCGCCGCGCGCCGGTCACGCTCGGCCTTCATCTGCTTCTCCATCGAGCTCTGGATCGACTGCGGCGGGTCGATCGCCTTGAGTTCGACCCGGTTGACGCGAATACCCCACTTGC
>Ga0126307_10003469_pt1 | contig 10795 bp, 7 predicted proteins | sample Plot28_FD_89955 | JGI IMG/M metagenome (GOLD analysis project Ga0126307, IMG submission 89955) | Serpentine soil microbial communities from UC McLaughlin Reserve, CA, USA - Plot28 | ecosystem: Environmental > Terrestrial > Soil > Grasslands | place: USA: UC McLaughlin Reserve, Lake County...
CTACTTCACCAGATCAGGCGACGGCCGTCCGAAGATAGCGGAGTTGCGCGAGAGGGTCCAGCGCATAGACTTTATAGCGACCACGAGCGAGACGGAGGCGCTCGTCCTCGAATCTAACTTGATAAAGCGACACCGACCACGCTTTAACGCCTCCTTAAGGGACGACAAGAGCTACCCATACGTCGTGGTTACGAGCGGGGACGAGTATCCGAGGGTGTTCGCCACACGAGGAACCCACGATCCACGCCACCGCTATTTCGGTCCGTTTCCGAGCGCATCGTCGGTCCATTCGACGCTGGATGTTTTGAACAAGACTTTCCCGTTTCGCAAGTGCCGCGGCCCAGAGCCGGGCCGTAGAAGCGGGGTGCCGTGCTTGAACTACCACATCGGCCGGTCGGCGGCGCCGTGCATCGGGGCGGTCTCAAAGGAGGAGTACGATAGGATCATCGCCGATGTTATAGCCTTCCTCGAAGGAAGGGTGGATCGTCTGATCCATGAACGCGAAGCCGCCATGCGCGAGGCCGCTCGCGAGATGGACTTTGAGAAGGCGGCGAAGCTGCGCGACGAGCTTGCAGCCCTCACCCACGTCCGCGACCGCCAGCAGGCGACCATCGCTTCCGAGGACTCCTTCGATGCGTTCGGGGCTTACACCGAGTGCGAGTCGGCCTGTGTGCAGGTCTTTGCGGTGCGCGAAGGCCAGATCGTGAACCGCGACTCTTTCCTTCTAGACAACTACGCCGAGGCCCCGAGAGAAGTAGTCGCCCTACAGTTCGTCCCCCAGTACTACGGCTACGGCAACGCTGTGCCCCGCGAGGTCCTCTTGCAGACAAGCGAGCCCGAGGAGTCTTTAGCCCCGCTTGGAGCGCACCTCTCTGAGCTCAGGGGCTCCCGGGTCGAGGTGCGCGCACCCCAGAGGGGGGACAAGCGGCGCATCCTGGAGATGGCCGAGAAGAACGCGAAGCTTAGTTTGGAGCACGAGAAGGCGCTCGAAGAGACGCAGCGCAACCGGGTTGCTTCGACTCTGGATGCGCTACGCGAGGAGCTGGCGCTGCCGAGGCTGCCGGTCAGGATAGAGTGTTACGACATCTCGAACACGATGGGGACTAACTCGGTGGCCTCGATGGTCGTCTTTCAGGGGGGACGACCGGCCAAGGATCAGTACCGGAGGTTCAAGATCAAGACCGTCGAGGGCGCCGACGACTTCGCGAGCATGGCCGAGGTGATACGCCGTCGCCTCGAACGCCTGAAAGAGGGCGATGAGAAGTTCGCCCAAGCCCCGGACCTCATACTGCTCGACGGCGGCAAGGGACAACTCTCCGTGGTCGTCCCGGTCTTCGAGGAGCTTAAGGTGGGCGAGGTTCTACCGGACATCCCCTTGCGCTCGCTCGCCAAGCGCGATGAGGAGGTCTTCCAGCCGGGCCGCCCCGAGCCGGTGGTTCTCCGGCGCGATTCTCCGGAGCTACACCTCCTCCAACGCGTCCGGGACGAAGCACACCGCTTCGCCAACACCTACCACCGCAAGGTTCGCGGTGAAGCTATGACAGCATCCATCCTCGACGAGCTGCCCGGCGTGGGCCCTGCGCGAAAGAAGAAGATTCTGAAACATTTTGGTACCCCAGAGGCTTTTCTCTCGGCTTCTTTGGAGGAGCTCGAGGCCGTGCCGGGGTTGCCGGACAGGGTCGCCCGCGAGGTACACGCCCAGCTACATCGTTGAAGTTATCGGAGGGGTATGGCGTTTCTCCGTTGCGGCGTCGGCTTCGGGGTGCTAGGCTCGGTCAAGGTGGCTTGTTTATCACAGGAGAGTAGGAGGAGTTTGTAGTGAGCGACGCACCTTCGCTCACGCACCAGGGCGGGCCCCAGAAGAAGAAGCGCAGGAGGCTCGTGGTCATCACCGGTCTCTCTGGGGCCGGGAAGACCAGTGCTTTGAAGGCGTTTGAGGACGCCGGATACATCTGCATAGACAACCTGCCCCCGAGCATGATCCCGGACGTCCTCGCCCTCGCCCCTTCAGAAGACGTTGCGGGCGTGGTCGTCGTCGTGGATATCCGGGGTAGAAGATACCTTGGCGAGGAGATAGAGAAGGATCTGGGTCTTCTTAGGGGCGAGAGCGCCTCCTGGGAGCCCCGGATCGTCTTTATCGAAGCCGACGACGGAACGCTCATTAGACGGTACAAGGAGACCCGCAGGCCACACCCGGCAGCAACCGACGGGGACGTCTTGTCCGCTATCAGGGCCGAGCGACGGGAGCTTTCGAGCCTGCGGGAGATGGCGGACACTATCATGGATACCTCAGGGCTCTCGGCGGCCGAGCTCAAAGAGCGTTTTGTCCGGCTCGTCGGCGGCGCGAACCGGCTTTCGGTGAGCCTGATCTCCTTCGGCTTCAAGTACGGAACGCCCCTTGATGTGGATATGCTCCTCGACGTCCGCTTCCTCCCGAACCCCCACTACGACCCCGAGCTCAGACCTCTAACCGGCTGCGACGAGCCCGTTCTAAACGCCGTCCTCGGTCAGAGCGACACCAAAGAGTTCCTCGCGCGCGTCCGTGACCTCCTCCTCTTTCTCATCCCTCGCTACGTCGCCGAGGGGAAGACGTACTTCACTCTAGGGATAGGCTGCACCGGTGGCCGGCATCGCTCCGTGACGATCGTTGAAGATCTCGCCCGGTACCTCGTGGAGGAGGGCGTGGATGGACCCGAGATCGAACTCTTCATCCGCCACCGCGACCTCGAGGCCGGTGGTTAGAACGGCGCGTCCCTATGATAGCTTGGTTGCGTCAAGCTACTGAAAGGAGGCCGTTTTGACGCCGGGCATGCTGGTCGAGGGCGAGTGGAAGACTGAGAGGCAGCAGCAGGACGAAGAAGGCCGCTTTATCCGACCGTCGTCTGCCTTTAGAAACATCGTGACCGCGGATGGTTCGAGCGGATACAAAGCGGAGTCGGGGCTATACCACCTTTACATCTCGTGGGCCTGCCCCTGGGCGCACAGGACGGCGATTCTACGCAAGCTCAAGGGTCTGGAGGGCGCGATCTCCCAATCTGTAGTCCATCCTGTGATGGGGGAAGGGGGCTGGGCCTTCTCCGACGCCTATCCCGACCAGATAAACGGCGCGAGTTACCTACGTGAGATCTACACAATAGCCGATCCCAACTATACAGGCCGGGTCACCACCCCCGTCTTGTGGGATAGAAAAGAGGAGACCATCGTCAACAACGAGTCCCGCGAGATCATGCGGATGCTCGACACGGAGTTCGAAGCTTTCGCAAAGGAGAGCGTAGACTTCTGCCCTGAAGACTTGCGCGAGGAGATAGACCGAACGCTCGACGAACTCTACGAGCCTATAAACAACGGCGTCTATCGCGCAGGCTTCGCTATAGAACAGGCTGCCTACGAAGAAGCCGTAACCGACCTCTTCGAGGCGTTGGACCGTTGGGAGGAGGTGCTTTCGGGGAGGCGCTACCTCTGCGGAGACCGCGTCACCGAGGCGGACTGGGCCTTCTTTACTACCCTGATACGTTTCGAACCCGTCTATCACTACCATTTCAAGTGCAACCTGCGGCGAATGGTGGATTACCCAAACCTGTGGGGCTACTTGAGGGATTTGTACCAGCAGCCTGATGTAGCCGAGACCGTCGATCTCGATCACATAAAGCGCCACTACTACGTTAGCCATGGGAGCATTAACCCGACTGGTATCGTGCCTAAAGGTCCGATCCTGTACCTCGACGAGCCTCACGGCCGCGAGCGTCTGTCCAGCCAGAGGGTATCTGAACCGTAAGGTTATACTGGCCGATGATGAGTAGGGTCGGCGGCTTGCGGGTAGTGGCGTTCGGCGGAGGGACGGGGCTGCCGGTATTGCTTCGAGGCCTCAAAGACTGGGTTGGAGATCTAGTAGCGGTCGTTACGGTAACCGACGATGGAGGGTCGAGCGGCCGGTTACGGCAGGAGTTGGGGGTAGCGCCGCCAGGGGACGTGAGGAATTGCCTTGTGGCTCTGGCTGGGCGGAATCAGCTTGCCGAGGTCTTTAGCTATCGCTTCGAGGGCGGGGGTGACCTCTCGGATCACTCGGTAGGGAACATCATTATCGCAGCGCTCTCGGATATGGCTGGAGGGTTCTGCGAGGGGGTCGAGCAGGCCGCCCGTTTTTTACGCATAAAGGGCCGGGTCTTCCCGGCGGCGACCGAAAATTTGACCCTGGTGACCTACTTCGCTGATGGGACGATCGTTCGCGGCCAGTCAGCCATGCATGCAGCTAGGAAGCCGGTATGGAGAATCGCGGTCGAGCCAGAGGGGACACCGGCTCCATCAGGGGTCATCGAGGCGATCGAGAGGGCGGACGTGGTGATTCTGAGCTCGGGGAGCCTGTTTACGAGCACTATCCCCGCCCTCTTGGGCGGCGGGGTCAAGGAGGCACTAGGGGCGTCCGGGGAACCGGTGGTCTACGTGGCGAACCTGATGACCCAACCGGGGGAGACTGAAGGTTTTACGGTCTCCGATCACTTGCGGGCTATAGTGCGCCATGTCGGACCGGTGGTGACAGATGTGCTTGTTCACTCCGGCGAGTTGCCACGCGCGTTCGTCGAGCGTTATGAGACCGAAGGGGCGTTGCCCGTCGCCGTGGACCGCGAGGAGATCCGGGCCTTAGGTGTAAGGTTGCGTGAGGCGGACCTGCTCTCCGAAGTAGGCTCCGAGGTGCGCCATGATGCCTCACGGCTAGCCGAGGAGGTGCGCAAGGTTGCCCTCGTTCGCTTCTGAGCTTAAACGCCAGCTCGCCGCCCGCACGGGCGACCCGGCGAGCCCCAATCGGAAGGCCGAGCTCGCTGGTCTCGTGGACGCCGCCGGCACCTGCGACGACTCGGGCGTAACCATCCATACCTCCAGCGCGGCCGTTGCCCGCTCCGTGGTCAGGCTCTGGCGCTCGGAGTTCGGGCTTGAGCCCCGGCTCTCTCCGTCCGGATCAAACCTCTTCGGTCAGTCCCGCTACGTGGTGCGCGTTGAGGGCAATCGCGCTATTCAGGCCGCAGAAGAGCTTCGTGCTGAGCGGGAACGGTCCTGGCGCGAGGCCGGCTCCGCAAGGGTGGCTTTTCTTAGGGGCGTCTTTCAGGGTGTTGGCTCCGTAACCCGCCCAGGCTACCGTCGCGGACATCATCTAGAGTTCGTCCACGAAAACGAGGAGTTTGTAAGGCGTGTCGCCCATCTCTCCCGGGCGCCTCTCAAGGTGGTGAGCCGCCGGGGCCGGTGGGTGGCGTACACCAAGAGCGCCGATGGTTTGACCACGCTCCTCGCCCAAATGGGCCTGCATGAGGCTGTTCTCGAGTATGAGGCCCACGCTGTCTTGGGCGAGGCCAAGGCCAACGCCAACCGGGTGACGAATTTTGACGCGGCGAACGCTGCGCGCGTGGCGGCCACCGCATCCCGCCAGCAGGAGGTTTTGGAGAGCCTCGACCCCAAAACGCTACCCGGAGCACTCCGCGAGATGCTAGAGCTCAGGCTCGAGCACCCCGACGCCTCCCTCTCCGAGCTGGCCCAGCTCGGCGGCCTCACCAAGAGCGCTGTTAACCACCGTCTGCGGCGGTTGGTTAGCTTCTCAGAAATCAGTAATCAGCGGTCAACTTCCGGTCGTCGCCGATAGGAGAACTCGGGAGGCAGCTTTTCGTTGCTCTACCAGCGCTCTACAAAAAGACCGCTCCTGAAAAAAGTGCGTCGCCATCGGAACGGTGTAGGATTGGAACGAAAAGCTGCTAGCTGAGGGCTGAAAGCTGGTAGCTCTTAAGAGACAATAGAGAGCGTAGCAAGAAGAGACGACGAACGGAGGAGTTCATGGCCGTACGCGTAGGGATAAACGGTTTCGGTCGTATAGGGATGCTGGTCGCAAAGGCGGCGATGCAGCGGGGCGATGTCGAGATCGTGACGGCGATCGACCTAGCGCCGATGGATGCTCTGGCCTTGCTGTTCAAGCGCGATTCGGTGCATGGAATCTGGCCGGAGGACGTGAGCCTCGACGGCAACATCCTGCACATCGGCGACCGCGAGGTCAAAACCTTCTCCGAGCGCGACCCGAAGAACATCCCGTGGGGCGAGGTCGGTGCGGACATCGTCGTCGAGTCTACCGGCGTCTTTACGAGCCGCGAGGGGGCTGCGGGACACCTCGAAGGAGGCGCTAAAAAGGTCGTGGTCTCCGCCCCCGCCAAGGGCGTTGACGCGACCTTCGTCTACAAGGTGAACCACGAGTCCTACGACCCCGAAAACCACGACGTCGTCTCCAACTCCAGCTGCACTACTAACTGCGTCGTGCCGATGGCGAAGGTGCTCGTAGACTCCTTTGGGATGGAGTCGGCCTACATGACTACCTGCCACGCCTACACCAACGACCAGAGCCTGCTGGACGCGGCCCACAAGGACCCGCGGCGCGCCCGGAGCGCGCCGGTGAACATTGTCCCCACCTCCACAGGCGCGGCGCGGACTATAGGCGTGATTTTCCCAGAACTTCAGGGCAAGGTGGATGGGATGGCCCTGCGCGTCCCCATCCCCGACGGCTCGATCACCGACTTCGTAGCCAACCTCGCGCGCGAGGTTTCCGTCGAGGAGGTCAACGCCGCTTTTAAGGAGGCCGCCGAGGGCGAACTAAAGGACGTCCTCGAGTACTCCGAGGCTCCCATAGTCTCCAGCGACATCGTCGGCAACCCGGCGAGTTGCATCTTCGACTCGGTGTTGACGATGTCGAGCGGTAAATCAGTCAAGATTCTCGGCTGGTACGACAACGAGTGGGGCTACTCCAACCGTACCATAGACCTGGTGCGGTTTATCGGCGAGAGCCTGTAAGGCAGGCTCAGGGGCGACCTCGTTCCCCCGCTTCGAGAAGGGAGGCTTCGGACGGTGGAAACGCTATGAACAAGCGGAGCGTGAGGGACCTGGATGTGCGGGGCAAGCGGGTGCTCGTACGGGTGGACTTCAACGTGCCGATCAGGGACGGGCGGGTCGTGGACGACGCGCGCATCGAGCGGGCGCTCCCGACCATCCGGTACCTCCTCGAAAGGGGCGCGCGGCCAGCCCTGATCTCGCACCTCGGGCGCCCTAAAGGAGAACCGGATCCGGAGTGTACGATGGACCCGGTCGCCATACGGCTCGAAGAGCTGCTCGGGGTACCGGTCCTAAAGCTCGACACCGCCGTAGGAAGGGAGGTTGAGGAGGCGCTCGCCGCCTTTAGCGAGGGCATTGTGCTCCTCGAGAACTCTCGCTTTTACCCCGGCGAGATGAAGAACGACCCCGAGTTCTCGGAGCAGCTTGCCTCTCCCTTCGATCTATACGTGGACGACGCCTTCGGAGTAGCCCACCGGGCGCACGCCACGACCGTAGGCGTCGCGAAACTTCTGCCCGCCGCAGCCGGGCTCCTCATGGAGGAGGAGCTTGACTATCTGGACAGGATCCGGCTCCACCCAGAGCGGCCCTTCGTCGCTATACTGGGTGGAGCCAAGGTCTCGGACAAGCTCGGGATCATGCAGAGCATGCTCGAGCTCGCCGATGCACTGCTCATCGGCGGCGCGATGTGCTTCACGTTCTTCAAGGCCAAGGGATTAGAGACAGGGAACTCCCTCGTCGAGGAGGATTATCTCGAAGAGGCGAAGCATCTTATGAGCGAGGCCGGCGAGAAGCTCGTCCTGCCCGTGGACCTGGTGGCGGCCGAGATGATGGAGGAGGGAGCACCCTCAAAGCTCGTAGGGGTCGAGGAGTTTCCCCCCGGTCTGATGGGGTTGGACATCGGACCGGAGACGGTAGAGGAGTTCAAGAGCTACATATCGAGAGCGAAGACCATCTTCTGGAACGGGCCGATGGGTGTTTTCGAGGTAGACGCTTTCGCCAAGGGTACGGAGGGCGTGGCGAGGGCCGTCGCCGAGAGCGAGGCTCTGAGCGTCGGCGGCGGCGGAGACTTGGTCGCGGCGGTGAGAAAACTCGGGCTCGAAGACGAGATGAGCTTTATCTCGACCGGCGGCGGAGCCTCCTTGGAGTATGTGGAGGGCAGGGAACTGCCTGGGGTGGCGGTGCTGCCCGATAAGGAGAGGTCCTGGATGGCGCGCCGCCCGCTAATGGCGGCGAACTGGAAGATGAACAAGGTCGTCCGGGAGGCGGAGGTGTACGTGACGCATCTTCTACCCCGGATCTCCGACGCCGAAGAGTTGGACGTTGCCATCTTCGCCCCGTTTACCTGTCTACATGCGGTAGCCCGGATGACGCAGGACACGCCGGTTCTAGCCGGAGCGCAAGATTTTTACTACGAAGACTCGGGGGCGTACACGGGGGAGGTTTCGGCGCCGATGCTCAAGGACATCGGGGCCGGGGCGGTCATAGTCGGGCACTCGGAGCGGCGCGAGATCTTCGGCGAGACAGACGAAATGGTAGCCCGCAAAACGGCCAGGGCCGTCTCCGCCGGCCTTCTACCCGTGGTCTGCGTCGGCGAGAAGGGGGCAGAGCGTGACGCCGGCAGGATGTGGGAGAGGGTTTCGGGGCAGGTTCGGGCAGCCTTCGAATATCTCGACGCGGGCGGGATTCGTGGCGGTGCCATCGTCTTCGCCTACGAGCCCGTCTGGGCTATCGGGACCGGAGAGGTGGCCTCCCCCGAAGACGCGCAGGACGCTATTGGGAAGATCCGGGGCCTGTTGGAAGAACTTGGCGGAGGAAGCTTCGCCGAAGAGGTTCGCATTCTCTACGGAGGTTCGATCAAGGTCGGTAATATAGGAGAGATCATGGCCCAAAAAGACGTGGACGGCGGCCTGGTGGGCGGCGCGAGCCTGGAGGCCGGCTCCTTCGCCGAGCTGGTCAACGGCGCCAGGGCTGTGATAGAGTAACGGTATGGTTAACTACTTACTGGCGTTCTTACACACGATATTCAGCGTAGCCCTCGTGGGGCTCATACTCCTTCACTCCGGCAAGGGTGGAGGGCTCTCCGCTTCTTTAGGCGGCGGTATGGGGGGCACCTTCTCCGGCACGACCGTCATGGAGAAGAACCTCACACGGCTCACCGTGGTCGTGGTCGCCCTCTTCGCCCTCTCGACGGTGGCCCTGATCTTCCTCGGCTAAAGCCAGCAGCCCGCGCTAGAGTCCATCTGCATAGAAAAGGAGCCGCCCGGGTAGCGATTAACGCCTACCAAACCCATCCTGTAGGTTCGCTTTTTCCGTCTCTACACGGTGGCAGTTAGGACAAAGGGTGATAGTGTTCTCCTCGGTGTAAGGCCCGCCGGGAACGATGCGGTGCAGATCACACCTAGCTTCGTTCCACCCGCAGCGCTCACAAGCGTCTTTACGAAGTATGTTCTTCTTTCTTTCCTCGTAGGTCAAGCTATGAGGCTTCCCGCGATTCTTGCTCGGGCCATAGCGGAGGTAGCGGTGATGACTGCAAAGTTTGTGGAACGCTACCGAACCACCCGGCTTACGCCGAAGTATGGCAACGGCGTTGTCACAACCTTCAGCTTTACAAAACGGGTGACGATGTTCTGTTTCCAGGCTGTGCCTCCTTGTCAAGCGTAGGCCGCTAAGTACTGCAAATAGGTTGCACGTTAACGGCTTGAGGAAATTATAACTAAAGAAAGGGATCGCCCGGGGAGGATGGGGAGAACAGGCGATCCCTGCCTAGATTATATACCTGAGCGTATAATCACAAGTATAAACAGTCACAGAACTTGCGATGAGGCAAGCTGCCTAGCAACGTCACGAGAGACTTTTTCGTCTGGAGCTTATGAGACGGCGGGGAACCGCCTGTTGTTTTCTATGTGATACGGGTATCGGGGGGAGACTCAATCAACACCAACTGGTGCCTAACGTTGCCCACCAATCGATCACACTCCGGCGATCTGGTCCAGAATGACCTTCATCGGCTCTGGCATCGCAGAACGCTCCGCCATCTTGTCGAGTACCAGGTTCCTGAACACTTGCGAGTCCGTCTTGCCGGACAGGTATTTGCCAGCAAAACGTTGCAAGACTCGACGTCCAGGAAACGCCTTCAACCATTCTTCGGACTCCAAGGTATACTCTGAAGGACAGCTCGATGAGCTTCCGCCTTCTGCGACAGTTCGTTCAGGGTAAGACGATTCCCAACGGCTGCTACTCGTTTAACTGAGCCTTTGATTGAAGGAAGAAGGTCTTTGGCAGGTGACGTCGTATCAGGACGTCCTCCGATCTCTTTTGCGGAGATGAGTTCATCGTTCACTTCGGCTTGGAGGCGCTCGAGGACCAGTGAGTCAACTAGCTCACGAGCACACTCTCGAAGTGCGTCAACAACATCGTCGTCTGAGTTGAATGGGTCTGCATCCGTCAGAACAGTGCGCAAGGCCCTTAGGATGCTACCTGGGTCGAGCAAGTAGTTTTCGATGTGATATGAATCCCAAGTAAACTCTGATGCACCCGTACCAACCTCCCTGGCCGCTGCAGAGTCCTTGTCCACAATCGCGAAGAAACGGTTCTGAATGCCAACCTGACTAGCAGCCTCTCGCGGAGCCGCGTATAGATCGCGGACCCGTGACTTGTTGCCGCCGCTGACCAGATTCACTCGCTGAGCGAATTCAGGAAATAGACGCTTGACCATATCCACATCGAAGCCATTCTCGCTGTGGCCTTCGAGAATCACGACCTTGCCGTGAGGCCGATACGATGCGAGATCGCCTATAAGCTCGATAGTTACACGTTCAACGTCGTCGTCCTTGAGGATCTCGACGGCCTGATTGTCTGTAGAGTCGGCGGCAGTTGCCGGCACCATATGATATACCCGGTAGTTGGCGTTGCCGACCGCTTGACGGAGAAGAGTGTC
>Ga0126307_10003470_pt1 | contig 10794 bp, 14 predicted proteins | sample Plot28_FD_89955 | JGI IMG/M metagenome (GOLD analysis project Ga0126307, IMG submission 89955) | Serpentine soil microbial communities from UC McLaughlin Reserve, CA, USA - Plot28 | ecosystem: Environmental > Terrestrial > Soil > Grasslands | place: USA: UC McLaughlin Reserve, Lake County...
CATCGACGTGCAGGCGATCGGCTGCGACTTCCTCGCCGTCTCGGGGCACAAGATGTGCGGCCCGAGCGGCATCGGCTTCCTCTGGGGACGCGCGGAGCTGCTGCAGGCGATGGAGCCGTTCCTGCTCGGCGGTCACATGATCCGCAAGGTCGGCCGTGACGAGACGACATGGGGCGAGCTGCCGCACAAGTTCGAGGCCGGCACGGCCCCGATGGCGGAGGCCGTCGCGCTCGGCGCCGCGATCGACTACCTCGAGGAGGTGGGCCTCGACGCGATCTACGCGCACGAGCAGGAGTTGGCGGCGTACGCGATCGAGAAGCTGAGCGAGATTCCAGGCGTAACGCTCTACGGCCCGCCGCCCGAGCGCCGCGCCGGCATCGTCAGCTTCAACCTCGAGGGCGTGCACCCGCACGACGTGGCGCAGATCCTCGACCTCGACGCCGTTGCGATTCGAGCGGGGCACCACTGCTGCCAGCCGTTGATGTCGAAGCTCGGCGTCGCCGCGACGAACCGCGCGAGCTTCTACCTCTACACACTCCCCGAGGAGATCGACCGCCTCGCCGCCGGCGTCCTCCGCGCGAAGGAGATCTTCGCGTGAGCGAGTTCGACCAGCTCTATCGCGAGGTGATCCTGGATCACTACAAGAACCCCCGCGGCCACGGGCTGCTCGCTGACGCCGACGCCGAGGCCGAGGGGCAGAACCCGCTCTGCGGCGACGAGGTGGCTGTGTCGGTTCGCTTTGGCGCGGACGGCGACACGATCGACGACGTCGGGTTCGAGGGCCGCGGCTGCGCGATCTCGCAGGCGGCGACGTCGATGCTGACCGAGCTCGTGAAGGGCCGGAAGGCGTCCGAGGTCGCGGCCCTTCCGAAGGAGGAGCTGCTGGACGAGATCGGGATCCCGCTCACCCCGGTCCGGCTCAAGTGCGCGATCCTCGGCCTCGGCGTCCTGAAGGTGGCGCTGCACCGCGCGAAGGGGACGCCGCTCCCGGAGGAGTGGCAGTCGCTCGCCGAAGACTTCCAGCTTGGCTGAGCGCGCAGGTGGCTGAGATCGCCGTCGCGCCGCTCGCCGAGTTCCCGCCCGGCTCGGTCAAGATCGTGACCGTGGGGTTCGTCAGCGTCGGCGTCTACAACTGCGGCGGGGAGCTGCTCGCGATCGAGGACCGTTGCTCGCACGACGACGGCCCGCTCTGTGAGGGGGACTGGGAGCACGACGAGTGCAAGGTCATTTGCCCCCGCCACGGGTCGGCGTTCGACCTGCGGAGCGGGCGGCCGCTCTCGCTCCCGGCGTTCCAGCCGGTGCCGACCTTCCCGGTGCGTGTCGAGGACGGCGTCGTCAAGGTCGAGATCGCCTGAGTGGAGCCCGAGCCGCGCCGCTGCTGGGAGACGGCCGACCCGCTGTACCGGCGCTACCACGACGAGGAGTGGGGTCGGCCGGTCCGCGCCGAGCGCGGCATCTACGAGCGGTTGTGCCTCGAGGGGTTCCAGTCGGGGCTCTCGTGGCTGACGATCCTGCGCAAGCGCGAAGGCTTTCGCGCGGCGTTCGCGGGCTTCGACCCCGACCGCGTCGCCCGCTTCGACGACCGCGACGTCGAGCGGTTGCTGGCCGACGCGGCGATCGTCCGCCACCGCGGCAAGATCGAGGCGGCGATCGCGAACGCGCGGGCCGCGCTCGAGCTGCGCGAGCAGGGCACGCCGCTGCACGAGCTCGTGTGGACGCACGCGCCGCCCGAACGGCCGGCGCCGCATACGTGGGACGATTGGCCGACCCAGACCGCGGAGTCCAAGGAGCTCTCGAAGCGGCTCAAGCGCGGCGGCTTCCGCTTCGTCGGCCCCACGACGGTCTACGCCGCCATGCAGGCCTGCGGCGTCGTCAACGACCACCTCGCCGACTGCTGGGTTCGCGCTGCGGTCGAGGCGGAGCGGGTGGCGTCGTGACCTATGTCCTCGTCCACGGGCTCGGCGTCTCCCACCGCTACTTCGAGCGGCTGCGCGTGCGGCTTCCCGACGCGGTTGCGCCCGACCTTGCGGGGAGCAGCGTCGGCGAGCTCACGACGTCGCTCGCGCGCGCCGCGCCTGCGCGCGCGACCTTTATCGGCAGCTCGCTCGGGTGCCAGGTTGCCGTCGAGCTCGCCCTTCGCGAGCCGGCGCGGGTGGAGCGGCTCGTGCTGATCGGGCCGAGCGGTTACGGCCACCCACTCGCCGCCTACGCGTCGCGACTCGGCGTCGACTGGATCCGCGAGCCGCCGAGCCTCGTCCTTCTCGCGACCGCCGACTACTTCCGCTGGGGGCCGCGGCGCCTCGCCCGGACTGCGCGCTCGATGCGCCGCGACGGGTTCGCCGACAAGCTGCCACTCGTGGGGGCGCCGACGCTCGTCGTCCGCGGCGCCGTCGATCCGATCTGCCCGCAGGACTGGGCGGAGCACGTCGTCTCACTGCTCCCGCGCGGGCGGCTCGCCGTCGTTCCCGGCGCCGCTCACGCCGCCCAGTGGTCCCACGCCGCCGACGTCGCCCGGCTCGTCCAGGAAGCGGAGCACGACGCGCGCGAAGGTTGACGGCGCGTCGACCATCGGCACGTGCCCGGCGCCGCGGAGGATCTCGAGCCGCGCCCCCGGGATGAGCTGCAGCCACGCCAGCCCGAGCTCGGACGGGACGAGCTTGTCGCGCGAGCCCCAGATCACCAGCGTCGGCGCGCCGATCTCGCCCGCGAAGCGGTGCCGCATCGCCGCGAAGGCGCCGCGCGCCAGCGCCTCCGGGCCCCACCGCGCGGCGTCGCCGATCATCGTTCGAAGGAGGCCCGGCGGCGACGTCGCCAGCGTTCGCGCGAGGCCCGTCCCGTAGCGCCGGACGGGGAGCGGATCGCCCGCGCCGACGGGCGCGACGAGGACGAGGCGCCGCACGACGTCCGGCCGCGTAACCGCGACCGTCGCGGCGACGAGACCCCCGAGCGAGTGGCCGACGAGGTCGGTGTCCGGCTCGAGTGCCTCGGCCAGCCAGCCCGCGGTCTCGGCGGGACGGAACGCGCGCCCGAAGCGCGGCAGCTCGACGACCCGCACGTCCCGTCCGCTCAGGAGCGGCAGCACGGGGCGCCACCAGCGCGACGAACCCGACAGCCCGTGGACGAGAACGAGCGGCACTAGACTCGCATGATGCTGGACGACCGTGTCCGCGCCGTCCTGAACCGCCTGCAAGAACAGGATGCAGGTGAGCGCGCCGCGGGTCTTCCGCCCGCGCAGCGTGCGCGGCAAGTCGCCCCCACGACCGGCGCGTTCCTGTACTCGGTCTGCGCCCCGCAAACCGATTGCGAGGTGCTCGAGATCGGAGGATCGCGCGGGTACTCGGCGATCTGGCTCGCCGCCGCGGCGCGAATCCTCGGCGGGCGCGTGCTGTCGCTCGAGATCGACGACGAGCGCGCGGAGACGTGGCGCGCCAACGTCGCCGAAGCCGGTCTCGCCGATTGGGCCGACGTCATCGTCGGTGACGCGCTCGAGACGCTGCCGGCGATCGACGACGTCTTCGACGTCGTCTTCCTCGACGCGGAGAAGGAGCTGTACGAGCCGCTGTTCGCGACTGCGCGGACGAAGCTCGAGACCGGCGCGCTGGTGATCGCCGACAACGTGCTCTCGCACCTCGACACGCTCGGCGCGTACTCCGCCGCGCGTCAGGCCGATCCCACATGCGTGAGCGTCACCGTCCCGCTCGACCGCGGGCTGGAGCTCACGTCCGTCCTGACGGATCCGCTACTCTAGGGCTACCGCGGAAAGGAGGTGGTCCGGTAGTGGAGATTTCCAGTACGGGCAGTGGAGGTACCAGCTCGTAGAGGCGTGTCCCCGTGACCTGACGGGGAATCGCCTAGCCAGCGTGGGGGACTCGCGTGACGCGCCGCCGACGGGACGTCGGCCGGAAGCGCCTCTACGAAGTCCAAGCTGGTACTGAAGTGGGGGTCGCGAAAGCGACCCCCAACTTCTTCGTGGGGGGGAAACCTTCGTTTCCCGCCACGGGCCGCGTTCCGACACTTCCGCTGGCGCGTTCGGAGGCGTGGCCGCGCTACACGCGAGACGGCTTTCTGTGGCGGCGGCACGGGCAAGCCCGCACCGCCGTCAGTTGAAACCGCGCGCAAGTCCGCCTCAGGGGCGGACGCGCCAGAGGTCGTTGCCCTGCCAGCTCGGGATCCACGCTTCGCCGTCGATCTCGGTGACGACGAACGGGCCTTTGCCGACCGGGAACGTCTCGCGGACGCTGTTCGTGCCGGTGTCGACGATTGCGACCGAACTGTCCTTCACGCTCGGCACCCACAGGTCCGTGCCGACGATCGCGGGGTCGCCCGGCTGCGCACCGACCTTCACGGTCGCGCTGACCTTGTTCGCCGCGGGGTCGATTCGGCTGACCGTTCCGAGCGACGGCTGCGTCACCCAGACCGCGTCGGCCGACGCGGCCATCCAGGTTGCGGCAAGCACCTTGATCCGTGCGACGACCTTGTTCGTGCGCGGGTTGATGCGAACGACGACGCCGTCGCCCTCCAAGCCGGCCCAGACGGATCCGAACGCGCCGACGACTCCGGCCGCGCCCGCGCCGACCTTGATCGCCTTCACGACCTTGTTCGTGCGCGGGCTGATCTTCTCGACCGTACCGCCCGAGAAGGTCGTCGCCCAGGCAGCGCCGAAGGCGTAGGTCGCGTCGTACGGCTGGGGGCCGACGCGGACCGCCGCGGTCCGGCGACCCGTCGTCACGGACACGCGGCTGATCGTGCTGCTGCCCGTGTCCTCGATCCAGACCGACCCTGCACCGAACCCGAGGCCGCATGGGCCGAAGCCGATCTTCGTCCGCCCGACGACCTTGTTCGTCATCGGATCGATTCGGAGAAGGGCGTTGCCGCGGTAGAGGCTGACCCAGACGAACTTGCCGCCCTTGAACGCTGCGCACGGGCCGCTGCCCGCGGGCACGGCGATCTTGGCGACCACTCCGGGCGCCGACGCGGCGGCGAAGGCGCACGCCGCGAAGGCTCCCGCGGCCACGACCGTGAGGAGGAAGGAGCGCATGCGCGGGACCCTAGTACGACGCCGGAGCATCAACTCCGGTTTCGTATTAAGTGTCGGTTAAAGCAGCCGCGACGGCAGCATCGAGCCGGCGAAGCGCGCCGCGAACCTCTTCCTCGGGGACGTCGAGCCTCGTCCGGATCGCCTCCGTCGCCCGCTGCAGCGCCGGCCAGCCGGCTCGCCACGCCTCGTCGCCGGAAGGCGTGAGCTCGAAGAGCGCAGACCGCCCGTCGACCGGATTCGGGCGGCGCCCGACCTGCCGACGCCGCTCCAGCCGCCGCGCTGTGTCGGACATCGTCGTCAACGGCGTGCCGAGCATCGTCGCGAGCTCCGTGAGCGTGATCGGGCCGAACGCGCCGATCGCGCTCAGCGTCGCGTAGTCGTCGAGCGGCAGGGCGTCGCGTGCGAACTCCCGCTGGACCAGAGCGCCGGTTCGCGAGTGGAGCGAGTAGATCTCGAGCAGGAGCGAAACCCGCTGCGGCGGCGCATCGCTACGCGGAGCGGCGGATCTGCTCATCCAGCGGGAGGAGCGGGATCTGAAACCTGTCGACCGCGTCTGATGAGCCGACGACGTTGTCGCCGCCCTGGAGCATCGAGACCTGGTCGACCGACAGCGGCGCGCCCGGAAGGCGCTCGGTGAGGCGCGCCCCTGTCCGCGCGACGGTCCACGGCACGTGGACGAGGCGCCGCCGCTTGTGGAGGACGCGTGCGATCCGCTCGTAGAGCTCGTTCCAGGTCACCGTGTCGGGCCCGCCGATCTCGTAGGTTCGGCCGGCGGCCTGCGGCAAGTCGATCGCCCGCGCGAAGTACGCGGCGACGTCCTCGACCCAGATCGGCTGCGAGCGCTGGAGCCCCGGTCCGATCACCGTCACGACCGGCGACACCTTCACCTGGCGGATGAACGCCGTCAGCGCGCCTCCTCCCGGTCCGAAGACGAAGCTCGGGCGGAAGATCACGTGCTCGAGGCTCGAAGCCTGCACATCCTGCTCCATCTGCCATTTCGCCCGGTAGTAGGGGACGACGTCCTTCGAGGCGTCGTTCGTTCCGAGCGCGCTCATCAGGACGACGCGCTCGACGCGCTGCTCCTTCGCGGCGGCGAGGACGTTCCGGAAGCCCTCCGTCATCACACGGGCGAAATCGTGCGGCCGGCCGCGGAGGATCGCGACCAGGTGGATGACGTGCGTGCAGCCGTCGATCGCATTCCGCACCGTGACGGAGTCGGTGACGTCGCCGGTCGCGAGCTCGACGCCCCAGCTCGCGAGCTGTGCGCTGCGGTCGGGGCTGCGGACGAGCGCGCGGACCTCCCGGTCCTGCGCGCGCAGCGCGTGCACGATCTTCGGGCCGATGAAGCCCGTCCCGCCCGTGACGAGGATCTTCAAGCCACCGGCTCCGATGTGAAGTTCTGCCAGTACCGGCTCGGCGTCGGTCCGCGCTGGCCCTGGTACTTCGAACCGAGCGCGTCGCTGCCGTACGGGGCGGACGCCGGCTCGGAGAGCTGCATGAACGAGAGCTGGCCGATCTTCATCCGGTGGTAGATCGTGATCGGGAGGTTGGCGACGTTCGAGAGCTCGAGCGTGACGTGGCCGTCGAAGCCCGGATCGATGAAGCCCGCCGTCGAGTGGATCAGGAGGCCGAGCCGACCCAGCGAGCTCTTGCCCTCGAGCCGTGCGACGAGGTCGTCCGGCAGGCGGACGCGCTCGAGCGTCGACCCGAGGACGAACTCGCCCGGGTGGAGGATGAACGGCGTGTCGCCCTCGACCTCGACCAGCTCCGTCAGGTCCTCCTGCGGCACCCTCACGTCGATGTGCGGGTAGACGTGGTTGCGGAACACGCGGAAGTACCGGTCGACGCGCACGTCGAGGCTCGAGGGCTGGAGGAGCGCAGGCTCATACGGATCGATCTCGATCTGGCCGTCGTCGACGAGCCGCGCGATCGTGCGATCCGACAGGACCATGCGCTGATTCTCGCATCAGCTCGTCCGCGAGGATCCGAAGGCCCTCCAGGAACGCGGCGCGCTGCTCCGTGCCGAGCGCGGCGAGCGTCGTGCGCAGCGCGTCGTCGCGTCGCCCGAGCCACGCCTCGACCTCCGTCGAGCTCTGTCCGTTCAGGTAGACCATCGTCCGGCGGCGATCCTCGAGCGCCTCGCGCCGGTGCACGAGGTCGTGCTGCTCGAGGTCACGGGCGAGCTTGCTCGCGGCCGGGAGCGAGATGCCGAGCTCCTCGGCGAGCTGGCCGACCGTTCGCTCGCCCTCGGTTCCGACCTGGACGAGCAGCGCCATGTGCCGCCGCCCGATCGGCGGGTCGCCGCGAACGAAGCGCTCGAGCTCGGCAGGCGGATGCCGCCGCCGCCAGAGCCCCCGCACCACGAGCCGCAGCAGGCGGCGCAACTCCCGAACCTCCGGATCCGCACGAGGCATCGGTTGCGCAGTGTAAACAGTTACCATTAGGTAACTGTTATGCTGAGAAAACAATTACACGAAAGCAACTGTTACCGAATTGGCAGCTTCGACAGGCGACTCCGGTGAGAGGCGGCACGACACCGTGCGCGGCCAACGACGAGGGCCGGCTTTTCGGTAGCCGAGGACGCGAGAGGAGGTGAATGAGCATGTGTGGACACGGCGATCACGTACGCGGTCACCGGGCGCGCGGGTTCCGCGGCTTCGGTCGCGGCGGCTTCCCGAACCGCGAGGAGTGGCTCGAGCGGCTGCAGGGCCACCAGCAGCGGCTGGAGGAGGACCTGCGGAACGTGCAGGACCTGATCGAGCGCCTGCAACCCGCGCCCGAAGAGCGCGCGAGCGTGTAGAGAACGCGCTCGTCGTCCGGAATGGCCATGCCCCGGGTCTGACCCGGGACATGGCCGCTCGGGCCACGAGGGACGCGCCGCCGCGACGGCGCGGGCTAGCCGATCTTCGCTGCGATGTTGCGCGCCGCGGTGCGGAACGCCGACGCCGCCTTCACCGCGCGCGGGCCGCGGGTCGACTTCGCCCACGCAGCGCTGAGGTCCGGCCACACGCTCTCCATCTGAGGGATGTTCGGCCACGGGACGCCGGCCTCGCCCGCGCGTCCGAACTGCGCCAGGTACCGGTTCTTGACGCCCTTCGCGGCCTGCGACGCGGCGGGGTAGCGTCCGCTCGCTGCTGCGATCCCCTCTTGCGCCGCGGTCGTGAGGAGCGCGTTCGTCACGAGGTCCTTCGCTGCCGCGTCGAGTCCGTGGACCGCCGCGTACTTCGTCACCATGTACCCCTGCACGCCGAGCAGCGGGACGGACCGGTTCACGATCGCCGGCACCTGGATGATCCGGACCCTGAGCTCGGGATGCTTCTCCAACTTCGCGATGCTCCACGGGCCCGTGACCCAGAACGCGGCTCTGCCCGTGAGGAACGCGGTCTGAGCGCCGCCCGCGTCCACCCGCGCGCTCATGAGGCCGAGACGGTTCCACCGGTCGACGAGCGACGCGTTCCGGAGGAATGCCTTGTTCGCGACGCCCAGCTGCGAGGGGTCGAGGTTGCCGGCGGCGTTCGTCCCGAAGACGTACCCGCCGAGGCCGGTGAAGAACGGGTACATGTGGTAGCCGTCGCCCGACGCTCCTTGCTGCACCGCGAGCGCGAGGTTCCCCTTGCGCTTCTTCTTGAACGCGAGCGCCGACTTCTCGAGCTGGCTCCACGTGCTCGGAACCTTGACGAGCTTCGTGTTCACGACGAGCGCGATGTTCTCGACCGAGACGGGAACGCCGTAGAGGCGCTTCGCGCCAGGCCCGTACGAGAACGCGTCGAGCGTTGCCGTCGGAAACTGGCCGGAAAGGGTCCTCGGCGGCGACAGCGGCACGGCGAGGCCGCTGGTGGCGAGCGCCGCCGTCCACGCGTTCGCGGCGACAGTGACGTCGGGCGCGTCAGGCCCCGAGGCCGCGGCGAGATTGTCCTGGATGCTGCTGAAGCTCTTGGGCACGACGGTGACCGCGACGCCGCTCGACGCGCTCCATTCCGCTGCGACCTTCGTCACGGCCGCGACCGATTTCTGGTCGGCCCAGATCGTCAGCGTGGGCACGGTGGCGGACCGCGCCGTCGCCGCGCCGAGAGCGACGCAGAGGCACGTCGCGACCGCTCCCGCGAGCGACCACCTGCGCGCCCGAGGGCGGAGCCTCGCGGCTCGTTTTTCCCAAGCGGACACGGGCGGCCAAGGTAGCGCTTCCGACGTTTACGCGGCCAGAGCCGAGTCCTGCGTTACGCTCACCCCGATGGCGACCACTCGCGCGATCAACCTTGCCACGGACATCCCCGGGCCTCGTTCACAGGCGATCGTGGAGCGCCTCGACCGCGTCGTCGCAAAGCCGCTCGCGCTGACGTTCCCGATCGTCGCCGCGGAGGCGCGCGGAGCCACGGTCACGGACGTGGACGGCAACACCTTCATCGACTTCACCGGCGGGGTCGGCTGCCTCAACGTCGGCCATTCGCATCCGCAGGTGGTCGCGGCGGCGCAGGAGCAACTCGAGCGCTTCAGCCACACCGACTTCACCATCGTGCCCTACGAGGTGTACGTGACGCTGAGCGAGAGGCTCCTCGCCGCTGCGCCGTTCACCGGCCCGGCGAAGGCGGCGTTCTTCAACGCGGGCGCCGAAGCGGTCGAGAATGCGGTCAAGTTTGCGCGGGCCTACACCGGCCGCCCCGCGGTGATCGCGTTCGACGGCGGGTTCCACGGGCGCACGCTGCTCTCGCTGAGCCTCACGTCGAAGACGCGCCCGTACAAGGCCGGCCTCGGACCGTTCGCGCCGGAGGTCTACCGCGTCCCGTTCCCCCACGAGTACCGCGGCATCTCGTCGGCCGACGCGCTCGCGGCTCTCGAGCGCGCGTTTCTGACGCAAGTCGCGGCGGACAGCGTGGCGGCGATCGTGATCGAGCCCGTGCAGGGCGAGGGCGGGTTCGTCGTCGCGCCGCGCGATTTCCTCCAGGGCGTCCGGCGAATTGCGGACGAGCACGGGATCGTGCTCGTCGTCGACGAGGTGCAGACCGGGTTCGCGCGCACGGGGACGTTCTTCGCGATCGAGCAGTTCGGCGTAGAGCCCGACCTGATCACGGTCGCGAAGTCGATTGCGATGGGCCTGCCGCTCTCCGCGGTGCTCGGGAAGGCCGAGATCATGGACGCGCCGGCCGCCAACGCCGTCGGCGGGACCTACGTCGGCAACCCCGTCGCGCAAGCGGCCGCGCTGGCGGTGCTGGACGTGATCGAGGAGGAGGGTCTCTGCGACCGCTCCGTCGCGATCGGCGAGACGATCCGGGCGAGGATGCGATCGTGGGAGGACCGCTGGCCGGAGGTCGGCGACGTCCGCGGCCTCGGCGCGATGACGGCGCTCGAGCTCGTGGCGGACCCCGAGACGAAGGATCCTGCACCGGACGTGGCGTCGCGCGTCGTCGAGGAGGCGGCGCGGCGGGGTCTGCTGATGATCAAGTCCGGCATGTACGGCAACTGCATTCGCGTGCTCGTTCCGCTCGTCGTCTCCGACGCGGAACTGGACGAGGGCCTCGACGTGTGGGCCGAGTCCCTCGAGGCCGTGCTCGGTTAAGCCGCGCGGGGCGCGGTACGGTCCCCGCGATGGTCGGCAACGTCCTGTCGGATCGCTACGAGGTCGAGGAGCTCATCGGCACGGGCGGGATGTCGAGCGTCTACCGCGCGCGCGATCGACTCCTCGGCCGGATGGTCGCGCTCAAGGTTCTTCACCAGCAGTACACCGAGGACGAGGACTACGTCGAGCGATTCCGCCGCGA
>Ga0126307_10003471_pt1 | contig 10794 bp, 9 predicted proteins | sample Plot28_FD_89955 | JGI IMG/M metagenome (GOLD analysis project Ga0126307, IMG submission 89955) | Serpentine soil microbial communities from UC McLaughlin Reserve, CA, USA - Plot28 | ecosystem: Environmental > Terrestrial > Soil > Grasslands | place: USA: UC McLaughlin Reserve, Lake County...
GAGCATACCCCACCGCGGCAGCGCCCCGGCCTGCCGCTAGAATCGCTCGCCGCAACTCGCCGCCATCGTCTAGGGGACTAGGACGCCGCCCTCTCACGGCGGAAACCGGGGTTCGAATCCCCGTGGCGGTACTGCCGGTCCGCGTCTGAGACCATCGCGCGGTGGTGGACCTTCGTGCCCGGCCGCACACGACCGTCATGATGGCGGCGCACGACTCGCATGCGACCGTACGCGAGAGCGTCGAGAGCGTTCTCGCGCAGACGGTTCCCCAGCTCGAGCTGATCGTCGTCGACGACCGCTCTTCGCCGCCGATCGCCGACGCGCTGCGCGGGGTAGACGACGAGAGGTTGCGCGTCGTTCGCCACCACGCGAGGCCCGGGCCGAGCGCGGCCCGCAACACGGCCCTGCGCCTGGCGCGGACACCGCTCGTGTCGCAACTCGATTCCGACGACGTCTGGCACCCGCAGTACCTCGAGGCGATCCTGCCGCGGTTCGATGACCCGCAGGTCGGGCTCGTGTACGCGAACGTCGGCATCCGCCGCCATCCCGCCGGTCGCGAGATCGGGATCACGGATCCCCGCCCCCACCCGGTCTACCGCTTCCCACGGATGTGCGACGCGTGCGAAATCCCCTCCGCGACCCCCACGATGCGCCGGGCGGCGGTGGTGGCGGTCGGCGGCTACGCCGAGTGGCTCTTGCACACCGGGGACTACCACCTCTACCTGAAGCTCGCCCGCGCGGGCTGGCGCTTCGACTACGTGCACCGCCCCCTCGCGACCTACCGCTGGCCCACCGCCGAGAGCGGCATGACCTTCAACCGCGAGGACGCGCAGCGCGATGCGCTCAAGATGTGGCTGGCCTTCACCGTGCGCCACCCGCTGACGCCGGGCCCGCGCCGGCAGGCGCGCCTGCGGCTCGCGCGGCATGTCCGCGCGAAGGCCGGCCGCTGGCGGGCAGCGGGCGCGCCGCCGCTTGGCTGAGCAGGTTCCGTCGGGTGCGATCCTCCGGAGCGGTCTCGGCGATCAGCGCGAGCACGGGCTCGAGCCACCTCTCCCAGTCGGGACGCGCACTCGGGTCCAGGCGCCCGCGGGCCTCGGCGATGTCGAGTATCGCCTGTGCCACGTCGGACGGCAGCTCCGGGTTGGGTCGCACGGGTCCGGTGTAGCGGCCGATGTCGGCGGTCTCGGTGCGGCGGCCGTCGAGACTCCCGACGATGTTGAGGTGCACCTCGAGGCCGAAGCCAGCCGGCAGCCGTCCGCGGGCGAGAGCCACGTCGAGGATGCGAAAGCCGCTGAGCGGGACGCGCGGAACCGTCTCGATCGCCTCGGGAAAGAGCGCGCGCGCCAGTGACTGCCAAATCGTGGTGGTCACGGGCCGGAACGGCTTCTCGGGCCACTCGAACTCGCCCACGACCATGTCCGCTGCGGTGCGGTCGAGCGCTCGGCGGAGCGTTTGCGGCACGTTCGTCGTGGTGCTCTCGATGTCCGCGTCGAGCAGGCACAGATGCCGCGTCTCGCAGCGGCCGACCGCAACCGCGACCGCGCTCCCCTTGCCGAGCGGCGCTCGCACGACGTCCGCGCCGAGGCGGCGCGCCAGCTCGCCGGAGCCGTCGGAGGACGCACTGTCCACGAACCAGACGCGGTCGCCCGGCAGGCTGGCGGCGCGTACCTGCTCGATCGCGTTCGAAAGCAACGCGGCCTCGTTGTGACCGACGACCGCGAACGTGATCAACGCCGGCGTCCGTCCGCGTGCGCTCGCTCGGCGTCCAGGACGCTGTCCATCCGCGCGAGGAAGCGTTCCTCGGAGAACGGCTCGACGGCGGCACGGCACGCCTCGGGATCCGGCCGCAGGCGCTCCACCGCCGCCACGGCTTCGACCACGGCACTCGGTTCGAGTCTCTCGAGGAAGACCCCGTTCACTCCCTCGCGGATCAGCTCGAGCGCCCCGCCCGCGCGCTGTCCGATCACCGGCGTGCCGCAGGCCAAGGCCTCGGCCATCACCAGGCCGAAGGTCTCGAGCGAAGGCGTGATGACTCCCCGAGCGCCGCGGTAGAGCTCGCGCAGCTCTTCGTCGTCCGCGAACCCGACGAATCTCACGTTCGGTGGTGCGTCGGCCTTCAGGCGGCCGAGCGCGGGGCCCGTTCCGGCCACGACGAGTTCGACGTCGAGCTTCGCGAACGCGGCGACCACCAGGTCGAAGCGCTTCTGAGACGTCACGCGCCCCACCGCCAGCCAGTGGCGGCGCTCGCGTGGCGCCGGGGTGAAGAAGTCCACGCGCACCGGCGGGTGGAGCACCTCGGCGGTGAGCCCGTGCACGTTCTTCATGTGTCCCGCCGAGTAGTTCGAGTTGGCGATCAGCCGGTCGGGACGACGCATCAGCCGGGCGTGACACGCGCACAGCGCGGGCACCGCGGCGCGTACGGCCGGCCGGAGCACAGCACGCTCGTCCTGCAGCGCGAGGTCGCTCTGGCCGAAGAGCGTCGGTGGCCCGGAGCTGTAGGTCACGTGGCGGGTACCTCGGCGCGTGCGGGCTCCGACGCTCGACCCGCCCTGCGTGAGCGAGAGCACGACATCCGCTCCGCTGGAGGGAGCGAGCGCCATTCGCCCGGCGTACAGCGGCATCAAGAGCGAGTGGCGGCTGCCCGGCGTGCGCAACCCCCGCACCCGCTCGGCCCCGCGCGGGCTCCGGCCCTCGTGCCGCGGGCGCCGGCGAAACTTCAGCGCCACCGCGTCCGCCGCCGGGTAGCGCTGAAGGAGCGATTCGAGGACCCGCTCCTGACCCCCAAAGGTCTGAACCTGGTCCCCAACGATCAGCAGTCCCGAGCCGTCCCAAACCACGCGGTGCGGAGTCTATGGGCGCTGGGAGCGGGCAGGCGGCGCCGGGACGCGCAATCGCCACCGCGACGGTGTCGCATTCACACGTGGAGCTCGTGCGCGTACACCCGCTCGGCGAACTCGCCCTGGGAGCCGGTGAGCGGTTTTGGCATGGCGCTCAGCTCCTGGCAGGGCTCGGGATGAGGCTCGGAGACCGACAAGTTCCGCTCCTGGGGCGAAGCCGTGGGAGCCTCGCGCCTTGCCGCGGCGTCGTGGCTGCGCTGCTGGCGGGGACGACCGTCAAGTGCGATCGGCCGCCACCGACCATGCGACTTCCCACGGCAGCACGCGCGGGTGCTCGAGCAACCGAATGGGGCCCTGGTTCAGTGCGGGGAACTGCGTGCGGTAACGCGTCATCGCCGCGAGCTTGGCCGCCGTCTGCGCGTCGTCAAGCCGGCGCACGCGCGAGCTCAGGGCCGCTCGCTCGACCGGTGCGGAGCTGAGGTGATGTTCCCAGTCGGCGTCGGCGACCACGCGCGGGTCGGCGGGCGCACCGGTCACCCAGCTCGGCCAACCGAAGCGGGCCGCGTAGGGCAGCTCCGCATAGAGCGCGAGCGGCATCCCGAGCCGGCGGCTCAGGCCGATCGCGACATCGCGGACGAGCACGTGATCCGCATGCCCTCCGATGCCGGCGGGCGCGTGGAGCATCGATGTCGCCGGTACGGCGTCGCCGATGGCGTCGGCAAGCTGGGTCGCATCGGGATCGCCGCTGCGGTACTGGCAGTCGAGAAAGGATAGGTAGATCGCCGACCTCGCGGCGAGCGCGAGCGCCGCGCGATCTTCGTTGAGCCGCTCCTTCATGTGCTCGCGACTGTCGCGGGCGCCGGTGAGCAGGTCCCAGCGCGGGACCGGACCCGGTTCGGGGATGCCGGCGAACACGTTCACGATTGCGACGTCGCCTGCGCCGGCGATCACCGACCACGCGCTGAGCACCGCGTCATCCAGATGCGGCGACAGCACGACGATCGGGGCACCCGCGACGTACTCCACTGCGCGGTTATATGCGAATACGCTTGGCTCGCGGATGGCGCTGCATGCGGAGCTGATCCACAGCACGGCGGCGCTCGAGCGCCACGCGGACGCGTGGGATGCCCTTGCCGTCGCACGCGGGCGACCGTACTGCGCACCGGGCTGGATGCTCAGCTGGCTGCGCGCGGTGGCTCAGCCGGGCGCCCTGCTGCGAGCGTGCGTCGTGCAAGACGGCGACGAGCTCATCGGCATCGCTCCGTTCTGGACGAGCGCCGAGGACGGCGGTGGCCGCTACGGCCTGCTTGCCGAGCGCACGTCGTCGCCTGTGGAGCCGCTCAGCGTCGCGGGCCGCGAGAGCGACGTCGCGGTAGCGGTGGGTGAGCTCCTCGGCGCGGCCGATCCGCGACCACGCGAAATCGAGCTTCAGGGCGCACCGCGCGACTCTCCCTGGCCGCGGCTGTTGGCGGAGCGCTGGGCCGGCTCGCCTCCGGCTTCCATTACGCGCACAAGGGAAGAGCCGCTCCCGAAGGTCGGGCTCGGCCACGAGGGCATGGAGGCGTGGCTCGCCACGCGGAGCCGCAACTTCCGCCAGCAGCTGCGCCGCGACCGCCGACGGCTCGATAACGCCGGCGCGCGGTTCCGAGTTTCAAACGTCAGCGATCTGGACCGAGACGTCGACGCGCTCGCGCGGCTTCACCACGCGCGCTGGAGGCCGAGGGGCGGCTCCCGGGCTCTCGACGCCGGCGTCGAGGCGATGCTCAAGCTGGCCGGCCGTGAGCTTCGCGAGGCTCGGTTCCGGCTGCTGTCGATCGACGTCGGCGGCGTCTCGATCAGCGCCCATCTGTTCGTACGCGCGGGCGCCACGAGCGCGTATTGGCTGGGCGGCTTCGATGACCGCTGGGCTGCGTGCCGGCCGTCGATCCAGGTACTGGCGGCGGCGGTGGAGGAGGGGATTGAGCGCGGCGATGAGTGCCTCGAGCTCGGCCCGGGAGGCCAGGACTACAAGTACCGGCTGGCAGACTCCGAGGACGGCCTGGAGTGGGTCACGCTCCGCCCGTCCTGAGCCCGGCGCCACGGTTCAGGCCGGCGTGGCGAATCACCGCTTCCTTGAACTCGGCGTACGCGGCGTGCGCCGCGGCGATCTGGCACTCCGCAGCCGCCAACAGCGTCTCACGCAGCTCGTCGGCCGCATCCCACGCGTCGTCCAGCGCCGCGACCAGCTTCGCGCCGAGCTCCGGATCACGCGCCGCCAGCACGTGGCAGCCGCCTGGAAAGAGATCCGCGAGACCCTCGAGCTTGGCGTCGTAGTACGGCGTGGCGCTCAGCCCGACCACAGGCACGCCCTGCGCGAGCGCGAACACGGCCGCGTGGTAGCTGCCCGCGACCACCACACGGCAGCCGCCGGCGCCCACGATCGCCTCGCGCGCGCTGGTAGCGTCGCGGACCTGCCGGTCGAGCACGTGGCTGAGGCTGTCGTGATCCGCGTCATGCGGGTGGAGCGAGATCGGCAGCGCTCGCAGCTCGCTGCCGCGACGCGCCGCCGCGGCGCGAAGCACGTGTCCGATCGCTCGCGCCGTCGTCGGCGTGAGTCCCGAGTAGGTCGACAGCCGGAGGCCGACGCCGATCGCATGGCGAGGCACGCCGTTCGGCCTCAGCCGGTAGGCGAGCTCGACCGCGTCGTCGCCGGTCACCGCAACCCGCTCGGCGCGGACGCCGAGCGCGTGAAGCAGCGGGATGGCCGAGCGGCGCTCGCGAACCGCGAGCACATCGACGCGCGGAAGGACCGCGCCCGCCCGGGAGCGCAGGTCCTCGTCCTCGATCGGCCCGAGCCCCTGGCTGAACATCGCCGTCGGGATTCCGAGCGCGGTCGCGCTGTGCACGAGCTCGAGCAGCTCCATTCCGTCGTCGAGGAACGCGTCCGTGGTGCCGCCGCGACCGCTCACGACGACCGCGTCGGCACTCAGAAGCCAGCTCGCGAACTTGCGCAGCTCAGCGCTCGCCGGCTCGCGCGCGACGAGCTCGGCGCGAACAGCGGCCCTCGCCAGCCGCGGGGTCGAATCGCCGAGCCGCCGCACCGACCGCTCGACAAGCGTGCGCCCCCGCCCGGGGAGGAACGGCCAGTACGCGCCGCCGTGCCAGCGCCCGGCGAACCACTCGGATTGCCCGGACGCGGGAACCGCCTCCACGCCCGGGCAGTACCTGCCGAGCCGATCGGGCGCCTCGGTGACCACGCCGATTGCAGCATCCGGCCACAGCCCCTGCAGCCGCTCCACACATACCTGGGCCATCGCGATATCGCCGAGGTTGAGCATCGCGTGGCTGCCGGGCTCGACCAGCAGCCGTGGCCGCCCGCCCGCCGGCGGCGCGAGGCGCTGCCTCGCCACGGCCAGCGCGTGTTCTAGCTCACTGCGCGCGCGTACGCGCAGCTGCCGGCGCGGCCCCGGCGTGCGCGGGTGGCGTACCACGAACGAGGCGAACACGGCGTGGTCCCAGAGCTCGTCTCGACGCGCGTCGTGGCTCGTCACACGACCGCGGCAGCGCGCCAGCTCCCGGTCGACGCAGGCGAACCGCCAGCCCGCGCGGGCGAGCTTCATGTAGAGGTGGTAGTCGGCGCCGTGCGACAGCCAGCTCGCGTAGCCGCCGACGCCCTGCACCGCGCGCGCTCGCATCGTTGCGGTCCCGGGAGGCACGGGGCTCCGCTTCGCGATCTCCGGAAACTCGTCGATCGGGTGCGCCAGCGAGTCGCCGGCGTTCGCGTAGACGAGGCCGACCTGCGGGTCGTCGAACGACGGAAGAACCGCCTCGAGGTAGTCGGCGTCCCAGACCTGGTCGGCATCCAGCTGTGACACGAGCGGCGCTCGCGCCGCGCGCAACGCCGCGTTACGAGCGGCCGCGGCGCCGCTCCTGCGCGCGCGCCGCAGGATTTGAAGGCGCGAGTCGTCCAGGTCCGCGAGCAGCGCGGCGACCGGCGTGCTCGAAGCGTCGTCCACGACCAGGAGCTCGAGATCCCGGACGGTCTGGCTGAGCACAGAGTCAACGGCCTCCCGGAGCGTCGCGTCGGCCTCGTGTGACCACATCATCACCGTCGTCCGTGGCGCGGCACGCGGGTCGCCGCGGACTTCCGTCCGCCTCGCGGCGCGCCTCCGGAAGCCGGGCGAATCGTCGCGCAGCCGGGTGGCCGCCGGGCGCGCCGCCGCGCGCTCGAGCCCGTCCACGATGAGATCCGCGAGCTCGTCGCTCCCGCCTCGCGCCCGGAGCGCCCGCTCAACCTCGGCGAACTCGACCTCGGCCTGGGGTCCTTTGATCTCTACCGCCGCCAGCGCGTCGGCGTCGAACTCGCGTGGGAAGGCGGTGGCCTCTTGGCGCCGGCCCGTCGCCTCCAGCGCAAGCATCGTAAGCAGGCATTTCGAACAGCGCCCGCAGTTGTCTGGGCGGTCCTCGCAGTAACACACCTTCAGCAAGGGCAGGAGGTCCGGACGCCGGCGTGCGATCCAGTCCACCTTCGCCGGACGCGTTCCGGGCACGTCGTGCTCGACCTCGACTTCGGCGGTGGAGAACATCGGGTCGAGCAACGGGCTCGTCCCACACGGCCCGACCGTGCCGGCGCCGTCGCTCGACGGGATCACGATGTGGCCAAGACCTCCTGACATCGAGGTGCCGAGGAACGAGAGCCCGGCGCCGACCATGTCCTCCCAGTCGCCTACGACCTCGTCCGTGAGCTCGCGGATGTTGCTCTCAATCACGACGAGCGGCAGTCCCAGGCGCGCCGCCGCTTCGCCGGCGAGGCGCAGCTCCTCGGCCCGGACGAATGCGCTGTGGATCGGCTCCAGGCGGTCGCAGAACACGAGCCGGCTGAGCCGGCCGGGCATCTCGCGCGGCGACGCGGCCGAGTACATCGCGTCCACCCCGCGCGATAGGAAGCAGCCGATGCCGCTTGCCCGCGGCGCAGGTTCGAGCTCCCCGGCGGCTCGCATGCGAGTGCGCGATAGCCTCGGGTCCCAGCGCGAGTAGAGGTCGACGATCCGCGCCACCCGTGCCAGCAGCGGGCGCGAGACCGGGCCGCGAACGTCGAGGTCCTCGCCCAGCCGCATCGCGAGCAGGATGCTCGCGGAGAGAAACGGCGACGCGTCGGGCCGGCCGCGTGCGAACTCGGAGGGCATCGTGACCCCGAGCCGGAACTCACCACCCGCCCAGCGCAAGCGAGCCGAGCTCGTCGCGCGGCCGTCCCGTCCCTCGGTCTCAAGCTCGTCGATGATCATCTTGCGGCCGCCTTGCTCGCATTCTCACCGATCAGCTACACGGCGGGTTGTGGCCGAGCCCGCCGGGTAGGCGCCGCGGGCGCATCGTCAACGTGACCTCCGTCCACGAGCACCTGCCGCTGTCCCTCGCCTCCGCTCAGCCGAACTTCTTGCGCACCGCGCGGCAGCGGTAGAAGGTCTCGCCGAAGGGCGTCCGCTCAGGGCCGCAGTGGAACGCCACGCGCGCGCGTCCCACGAGCTCGCCGGATTGCCGGACCTGGAGGTCGAGGGCGGCCTTCGGGGGGCTGCGGAACGGGTCGCCCACGACGGCGTCCGCCATGACTCCGTATGGCGCGATCGTCCGGAACGGCTGGGCGTACGACAGCAGCGCTCCGCCGTTCAGATGATCCGGTCTGACGGTGCGGCCGGGCCACATCAGGGCGGTCGCCCACGCCGCGATCCGCGGATTGCGGCTGCAGATCAGGTCGTAATAGCGGCACCGGAGCGGACTGGTGGCGAACTCCTCCTTCGGGATGTGCTTCCTGTAGTGGACGAGCTCGCTCGGCCGCATCGCCACGGGCATCTTCCGCTCCTTCGCGCGTGCGGACGGGAAGCGGGTGCTGGCGGCAACTCGGAGCGAGATCTGCATTGGCGAGACGTCTCCGCGCTGGGGGTCGCTCACGACGGCGAAGACCACCTGGCTGTCCGTGCCGCTCGCCTTCCTCAGGTAGTACGCCCGGCTGGGTCGCGTGGCGGTGATGGGCAGCGCGGTCGTGGCGGTGGCCGTGCAGGTCGGGTCATCCGGGTTCTCGCGGTTGTCCTGCACCCATGTCGCGGTTACCGCGAGGCTGGCGCTGACCGGCACGATCAGCTTCATACGCGCTCCGCGCCTTCCGATCACGCGGACCCCTTCCGGCACCGAGAGCGCCACGTGATCCACGCGGTCCGAGAACTGGGCGATCATCGTGAGCTCGTGCGTGGCGACGAGCGGCACGTTCACCCCTCCCTCCGAGAAGTCATAGCTCGGGGAGACCGCCGTGCCGGGCGGACATGGATCGGCCGAGGCCGCGGCGGGCGCGAGCAGCCCCACGAGAATCGCCGCGGTTGCGCATGACGATCTCCAAGGGCTGTGTCCGGTTCGGGCCACGGTGGAAGCGACTCCGTGACGATCATCTCGCAATGCGCGCTCCGTGGGAAGCCCTCGCGCGAGAAGAGCAGACTAGTCGTGGCATCGCCGGGTACGCGGGTCGCATGGCGAAGACCGCGATCGTCACGGGTTCCGACTCCGGCATCGGCAAGGCGACGGCCGTGCGGCTTGCCGAGGACGGGTTCCACGTCGGCGTGACCTGGCACAGCGACCAGGACGGCGCCGAGGGCACCGCGCGCGAGGTGCAGGGTCATGGGCGGCGCGCGGTGGTCGCGCAGCTCGATGTGACCGACTTCGCGAACGCCGCTGACACCGTGGAGGCGCTCGCTCGCGAGCTCGGCGGCCTCGACGTGTTCGTGAACAACGCGGGCGGCGGCGAGAGCCACCCGTTCCTCGAGTTCCCGCTCGAGGACTTCCAGCAGGTGATCGACCTCAACCTCACCGGCGCATTCGTCTGTGCCCAGCGCGCCGCGCGCCTCATGGTCGACGCGGGCGAGGGTGGGCGCATCATCAACGTCACATCGGTGCACGAGCACGTACCGCTGCGGGACGCGGCGGCGTACTGCGCGGCGAAGGGCGGGCTCGGGCTGCTCACGAAGGTGATGGCGCTCGAGCTCGGCGAGCACGGCATAACGGTCAACTCCGTGGCGCCGGGCGAGATCGCCACCCCGATGACCGGAGCGCACGACGAGGACCCGAGCGACCACGAGCGGCCGGCTCTGCCGGCCCGCCGCCCCGGCAACGCGCACGAGATCGCCGAGGCGATCGCCTTCCTGGCGCGCCCGGACGCGCGCTACACGACCGGCAGCTCGATCGTCGTCGATGGCGGCCTGATGCTCGGCGCGGCCGAGTTCAACAGGGTCGCGGCGTCGTAGCCACGCCGGTACGCTCGCGCCACACGACTGAGGAGAACCGATGCGCGCGACGTTCCGCTCCAAGCTCACCTACGCGAACGTGGTGGCGACGCTCGCGCTCTTCGTCGCGCTCGGGGGCAGCTCGTACGCCGCCATCGCGCTGTCCAACAACAGCGTCAAGTCGAGGCACATCGGGAAGGGCCAGGTCAAGCGCTCGGACATCGGGCGGAACGCGGTGAGCTCCGGCAAGGTGAAGAACTTCTCCCTGCTGGCGACGGACTTCAAGGCCGGGCAGCTGCCCGCCGGCCCGAAGGGCGACCCGGGCGACCCGGGACTGGCGCGCATCGCGGTCACGATCCTGGGGAGCGGCAACATCTACCGGGGCTCGCTCGAGGGCGGCTCGGTGCGGAGGGCGGCGACGGGCCAGTTCTGCTTCGACCTGCCATTCGTGCCGGTCAGCGCTGTGGCGACGCGGTCACCCGACGTCGTGCACCAAGCCGACCGCGACAGCGTGGTCACCGTCGCGGTCGGCATCGAGGCCACCTGCAAGCTGAGCGAGGAGCTGCTGGTGACGACGCTCGAGATCGACGCGAACGACGACGGCACCATCGACAACACGTTCGTGAACAGGTCGTTCTCGCTGTTGGTCAACTAGAGCGGTCGCAGCGCGAGCCGGCCGTTCCGCGTCACGATCTCGAAGACGCGCGCCTCCA
>Ga0126307_10003472_pt1 | contig 10793 bp, 9 predicted proteins | sample Plot28_FD_89955 | JGI IMG/M metagenome (GOLD analysis project Ga0126307, IMG submission 89955) | Serpentine soil microbial communities from UC McLaughlin Reserve, CA, USA - Plot28 | ecosystem: Environmental > Terrestrial > Soil > Grasslands | place: USA: UC McLaughlin Reserve, Lake County...
CCGGGGTCGACGCCGCCGCGTACCACGCCGGGATGGGCTCCGTCGAGAGGGCCGCCGTCCAGGAGCGGTTCATGACCGACGAGCTCGACGTGGTCGTCGCCACCGTCGCTTTCGGGATGGGGGTGGACAAGCCGAACGTCCGGTTCGTCGTCCATTCGAGCGTCCCAGGGAGCCTCCCCGCCTACATCCAGGAGTCGGGACGTGCGGGCAGGGACGGCGAGAGCGCCGAGTGCGTCGTGCTGTATCGTGGCGCCGACCTCGGCCGGCGCAAGCGGCTGGTTACGCTCGGCACGGCCGGGGAGCGCGAGGTCTCCTCTTTCTTCACGGCGCTCGCCGGGGTGGAGAGCGATGGGAGGGTCAACGTGCCGCCCGCTTCGCTTTCGGCGCTGGGAGGCGTCGATCCCGAGTCGGCCGGCATCGTCATGGGGAGCCTCGAGGAGTCCGGTCTTATCTCCCGCGGCTACGACCTCTGGGCCGAGGTCGAGGTGCGCCGTATCGAAGAGGAGCCGAAGGGCTTGCGCGAGGAGGTGGCCGCGGTGCACGCCGCGCTGCCCGGCTCGGGCTCCGTCGGACTGCCCGCGCTCGCCCGCAAGGCAGGGCTGCGCCCCGCGGTAGTCCAGGGAGCCATCTACAGGATGATGGCCGACGGTGTGGCCGAGATCATACCCCGCGGCTCCCTGGTTGACGTGAGGCTCAAGACTCTCTCGCTGGCCGACGACAGCCGCAGGAACATCGCGGGCAGGCTCAAGAACCGGGCGAAGACGGCCTACGCCCAGATCCGGGACGTAGAGTCGTTCGCAGAGCTGAGGACCTGCCGCCGCGAACACCTCCTCAGGCACTTCGGCGACATGGAGAAGGTCGCACCCTGCGCCGGCTGCGACGTCTGCCTCGGCGAGACGGAAGAACCCCCTCGGGTAGAGGCCGCAGCGGCCGGCATGCCCGAGGGGACGCCCCTGGTGTCCGCGTTCGCCGGGCTCTCACCGGCGGATGAGGACCGTCCGGGGGTGGACGCGGCGCTTTTCGAGCGGCTGAGGACCTGGCGGGGCGAGCAGGCGAGGAGGCAGCGGGTGCCCGCCTACGTCGTGCTCCACAACTCGCACCTGGAGGAGATCTCCGCCCGCAAGCCCAGTACCATCCATGAGCTTGGCGCCATAAAGGGAGTGGGCCTGCGCCGCGCGGCCCGCTACGGGGATGAGCTGCTCGTCCTGATACACGGGCAGGAGACGCCTGAAAGCGCCCCCGCCGAGAACGGTTTCAGAGAGCACCTCGAGGCCGCCGGCAGGCTGCTCCGGTCCGGGCGCGGTGCCGACGCTGTGCCCGCGCTGTTCCGCGCTCTCGAGCTCGGTGGCGCAGAGGCGCGGCGCGAGGTTGACGAGCTTCTAGGGTCGATGGCTGCCGAGTGATGGAGAAACGAGAGGAGTCGTCATGAGATTAGAGGGGAAGAAGATCGCGGTTCTCGTGGCCGAGGGTTTCGAGGACCTCGAGTACTGGGTCACGGTGATGCGCCTGCAGGAGGAGGGGGCCGAGGTCGTCTCCGTCGGGCCCGACACCGAGCCGGTCAGCGGCAAGAACGCCCTGGAGGCGCAGGCCGACACGACCGCAGACGCCGTGGACGCCTCTGGGCTCGATGGCGTCGTGGTGCCAGGTGGCTGGGCCCCTGACAAGCTGAGGCGTTATCCCGAGATAACGGACCTGGTAAGGACCGTGCACGACAGCAACAAGACCGTCGGCATAATCTGCCACGGCGGGCTCGTCGCGATCTCCGCCGGCATAGTCGATGGCGCGAGGGCTACGGGCTCGCTGGGCATCAAGGACGACCTCGAAAACGCCGGCGCGATCTGGGTGGACAAGGCGGCGTTCCGCGATGGCAACCTGGTCTGGGGCCGCGTGGTCCCCGACATCCCCGCCTTCTGCCGCGAGCTCGTGGCCGCTATCGCTGGGGAGTAGGCACACCAGTCGGTACACCAATGTAGGGGCGCTGGGGAGCCGGAGAAGGGTCCCGTCGGTCACCCTTCAACACAGGTTGGTACGCAGCGGATAAGTGTGTTCTGCAAAAGATTGCGGATGCGCCTCCAGACGCTTGGGTGAACCAAGGGACCAGGGATTCCTTCGCTGCTGTAGTGTTCCCTGGTGGTGTTGTTCGCTGCATGCTACGCGGCAGCATACCGCATGGATTCAGATCCAACGGGGCAATTCATTCGTGATCTGTCAGACATACAACAGTTTCTGCAAGGACTCGAGTATCCAATCAACAAAGAAGACATAATTGAGCAGGCCAAGGAGGAAGGCGCCAACGAAACTCTTCGTTCGACCTTGATACAACTACCCGATCAGAAGTACGAGAACTCGGCGGTTGCGAGACGGGAGGTAGGTGAATCCAAAGATATGGGTTTCGTTAATGTCCTTTATTTCTCCGTGATGACGATTACCACCCTCGGCTATTCCAGTATAGAACCCACGTCGCCATGGACTCAGAATCTCGCTTCTCTGGAAGGGTTGTTGGCATTTGTCTGGACGGCGATCGTATTTGCTCTGCTTCTCCTTCACCTGGAGTCTCAACACTTTGGGGGACACGACGGTCGACGACCGCCGAGAGAAGAATCGATCGCTCTGCCGCAACGAGTTACCACCCTCATCGAGGAACTGGAGGCGGAACTGGTTCTGTTGGAGCAGAAGCGACCTGTGTAGCGCCGTGTGCCTCCACCACCCACGTGTCGTCGTTCACGGCGCAATCGACCGACACGCCCGCCTCGTGACGCTTACCGAAGCAGCCATCCGCCTGATGGAGATAACCCAACTCATCCAGTCGTACTGCCGCCTCGCCGAGCTTGAGGTCGCGTCCGGGGACTTGCCCAGATTCCCGGGCAAAGGCTACGTGGCGCTTCCCGAGGACACGCCCGAGAGGGCGAAGGAGTGGGCCGAGGGCGAGGCGCAGAGGGAACAGCGGCGGGCGGAGTTCGTGGGGAGGCTCCAAGCGGTCGGCGAAGACCCGAGGGCGGCGCTGGAGGGGATGAGGTAGACCGCCGACCGCAAGGTGATGTCTTTACCCGAGGATGCTTGCCATTTTCTACCGCTTGGGACTCTCTGAGAATCTCCCTTCTACGAGCTTCGGTAAATAAACCTTTCGGGTCAGCCTCACACGGTGATGACTACTTTTCCTTGAGCGTGTCCGTCTCCGACATAACCAATAGCTTCAGGGACCTCGCTAAGCGAGTACGTCTTATCGATTGCCGGTGCGAACTTGCCGGCTTCATAAAGCTCCGTCATATACACCATATCCTCTAAACTTGGTTTAACTGCCAGGATGCGTACTTTCTTGCCCGTGGTTGCTCTAATCAATGGTCCCAGGAACAAGATCTGCAACATTGTGGCTACAGAACCTCCTGCAAGGAAGTAACTTCCATTGGATCTTAGCGCCCGCTTGTAGGCGAAAACCGAACGATGCGCCACAATATCGAGGATCAGATCGTACTGTTTTCCGTTCTTGGTGAAGTCTTCTTGGGTGTAATCAATAACATGGTCTGCTCCGAGGGAGTGCATAAAGCCCAGCTTGCCGGTGTTATCCACCCCAGTCACCTCAGCCCCATACATTTTGGCAAGCTGTACCGCAACTGCTCCGGCGCCACCACCGGCGCCATTAATCAAGACCTTCTGTCCTGTCTGGACCTGTCCTTTATCACGAATTCCCTGCAGGGCGATAACTCCCGATTGCGGGATGGCTGCTGCTTCCTCGAATGTCATACTGGTTGGTTTCAGTGCCAACCTGTTTTCAGGCGCACAGACATACTCGGCAAAACCACCCAAACGCGGCAAGATGTCTCCGAAGACTTCATCACCTGGCCGAAATCGCTTGGCGTTTCTGCCAGCCATTTCGACGCGACCGGCTATGTCCGATCCGAGTATCTGCTGACGTGGTCTTAGAAGCCCCCCGATGCGAGCATACAACGGTTTGCCTCTCAGTCCCTCCCAGTCAGATCTATTTACGGATACCGCCTGAACCTTGACAAGTATTTCATCGTCCTTAGGGGCAGGTTTTGTCACCTCTTTGAGCTGAAGAACCTCTGGTGGTCCGTATTTTGTGTATACGATCGCTTTCACAGGTGTTCCTCCAAAGCAGTGTGTGCCACTTGCTCAGCGCTGATTGGGTGTTCGATCTGTGGGAGGTGCATCTCTTGTACCCTTTCCACACGCTCCTGTGTGGACAATTATCTTCTTACTGCCTTCTTGATTCCAATAACCACGAATCCCAAGAGAGCACCCCAGATTACATTGACGACTATGCCGCCAATAAGACCTGCGGTCAGTAGTAAAGAAATAGACGCCGTTTCTTCAGCGCTCCATGTGAAAACGTCTGCAAGAAAACGGCCATAGCAACACCGATAACCGCATAGGCAGCACCAGCCATTGCAAGGACTTTGACTGGTTCTGCTACGTTTCCTATCACCGCCGCGCCAACCCAAATGAGCGCGATCAGGGCGGTCACGATTATCGGGCCTTGTGGTCTGAAACCATCGAAGAGTCCAGCGGTGCTCATAATTGGTCGGGTTAGCTGAATAAAGGCCAGGATGAATATCAACGTCCAAGGCAATTGTCGTAGTTGTTCCATCATGGGCTTGTAAGGATTCCCTCCTTTAACTAAACGGTTCATCCTTTCTCTATGGCATCTACTGCGCGGATCACTACCTCTCCTAGTACGTCTTCAGTCAGGTTAGAGTTGCCTAAGAGAAGGACCTTACGGCTAAATCAGTCGCAGAGGTATCAGCCAAGGGGCGGCCGAGGAGCCCCTGAGGGGAAATCTGGATGCTGCTGGGCTCAGGGCGCAGGTGCTCGGGCGCATTGAGGAGCTTGAGGCGCGGGAGCGGGAGAGGAAAGAGCTGTTTGCCGAGCTCGTGCCCGTGATGGAGCTGCAGAGGTACGACGCGGGAGCGGTGAAGGCGGCGCTAGGCTGGTAAGGAGTAGTCAAACCAATCAGGCCGTGATCGCTTGGCCTCCAGTTCACACGTCCGGTAGCAATCCATCTATCCCCTTGCGTCCAATGAGTCGCACGCCCGTGCTCTTGGCCAGTTCGATGGCACCCTTCGTAAAACCTTCGGGAGCTACTACCCAGGCCTGTTTGGCCCCGTAGTGCTTGGCTCCGGCATAGACTGCCGATACCGCCGCGTTGCCAACCGGCTTCCCGTACTTCTTGCACTGCACGGCTATGGGCTTACGTCCTTTCTTTAGCAGCAGGTCCACGCCCTGGTCCCCGACGCCGCCAACCGCGTCCACCTTGTAGCCTGCCGCTCGGAACAGGTCCGCCATAAAGTGCTCGAACTCCTGACCGCTCATGGAGACGCTCTTGGCCCAAGTGCCCTGGAGCGTTCCGGCGAGGGTGTCTCGGGGACCGCTTTGGGCTTCGCTATCCTCGCCCAGAAACCTCTTCCACACTATGAGGCTGACGATGCCAAAGATCCCTGCCAGAAGCCTTTTCCACATGGTGAAGCCAATGATGCCACAGCTCCCCCTCCGCCGCCGGGGAGAGGCCGAGGGCGCAGACAGTAGCCAACCGACCGCAGGGTCTCGGGCGGGTTCTCTTCCTCTTATCCACCCGGAGCCCCTGCCCAAAAGGTGGGAATCGCCTGTCGGGCCCGTATACTTGCCGAGTATGCGTCAGCCATCCCCAAGGTGACCGCCGGGTGATTTCCAGGGCGGACATAACTTCAGTCATCGATGAGGCAGAGGGTAGCTTTCGGGAGTGTTGGAATACGCTCTCTCCAGGTACGAATCTCGAACTACTAAATTGCCGGAGTTGCACTTCAGTGCTCTATTGGATAATGATGGTGCCCGAGATGTGCGCTTCGAGCGGGCGCTCCGCATTTAATACTGTCCAGTGAGTCGTATATCGATTCGGCTCCCAGATATCTTGTGATCATCTACGTGACGCCTAAGGACCAAATGGTGGTTCGTGACCCTAGGGGGAGTAGGAATAGGAACGCAACCCAGCGTCCCCCCCTCTCAATCGACGTCGGGTTGCGTACCAACCGGCCGGATACCCCAAAGTTGGGGCTCCCAAACCAGAGTCCCATCATCTCACGACACGCCCAAGACGCAATACACACTTCGATACCGCAATACACACTTCGGTACATTCGTGTCCATTCTTGAGGCTCCGATACCTAGCACAAGCGGTGGGCGCGGTGGTTGGTCGTGAGCTTCGTTGCAAATCCTGGAACCTTCGGATAAGATGGAGCCTTCTTGTCATCGCGTTTCTCCCTGCGGGGACGCGACCGGAGGACGGGGTATGCAGGAAAGAGACCACGCCGATCCGATCAGGGTACTCCTGGCCGATAACCACACCATGTTCAGGGAGGGCATAGCTAGCGTCCTTGCCGACTACGGCAGCATCGAGGTCGTGGGCCAGACCAACAACGACGAGGGGGCCGTCGAGCTAGCCCGCCTGAGCAAGCCCGATGTCGTCCTGATGCAGGTGCAGGTGCCCATCCCGAGGGCCAGGGAGAACCTCCTTAGGATGCGCGAGATCTCCGATCCTGCGCCCAAGGTGGTCATAGTCACCATGATCGAGGATCCGCGCGAGGTAAGGGAGCTGATGGAGCTAGGGGCGAGCGCCTACATCGTCAAGAGCGCCTCCACGGAGCACCTAGTGGCCGCAGTGCGGACGGCCATCCTTGAGCCGAAGAGCAAGAACGTGGTGGTGGGCATGCCCTTGGAGTTGCTCGAAGAAGCGCAGGAGGGATCGGAGGGGGTGCTCTCGGCCAGGGAGCTTGAGATACTCCTCTTGGCCTCAAGGGGCCTCTCCAACCGCCAGATCGCCGCTAGGGTGCACCTCGCCGAAGGGACCGTCAAGCGCCACCTCACCAACACTTACCACAAGATGGGGGTCGGCTCGCGGAGTGAGGCCACGAGGATGGCCCTGTTTGAGGAGTGGATCACCATCCAGGACGTCACCGACGACACGAACGGGCCCGAAGGGACAGGGTAGGCCCTCCCCGCCACCGTCCCCTTACGACAACCGCTCGGCCCCCTCCAGCACCTTGAACAGATCCTCGAGGCAGATGTCTTGGACCTCGGAGGTCGTCGCATCCAGTTCGATGGTGGCGTCGATGCGGTCGGGCTCCTTGAGAATCCGGACGCGGCACACAACGCCCTCCGCCAACGACGCCGGCGGCGACCCCGCTTCGTCAGCGTCCTGCACGAGCACGTGCGGCCCGAAGCGCTCAGTCCTCCCATTTAGGGGCCAGGGGGGGGCGAGCAGCACGTCGAAGTCCGGGCGGCGGCGGTGGATGGAGAGCGCGAGAACCTCCCTGTACAAGCGCGGCGTAATGGTAAGCAGTATTCGCACAAAGCCCGCCTTTCTGCAGACAAGGACCGCATGAAAGGAGCCACGCAGAGATCATCCACTTTGTAGTGGTCCTCCCAGCATACACCCGCTGCGCACGTCTACAAGGGGTCCGGCGAAGAAATGTATCTAAAGGTGCATGCCGTCCGGCAAAATTTGCGCACCCCTGAGGGCGTGCCACGCATTACCCGGGTTACCAGCCCCCCCCCTTACGCAACGGGTAGCGAACTTCTTCGGAGAAGGCCACTTGCACGCACTCGGGTGATTAAGGGCTTAGGAAGAAGGGCCCGCGCGACGGTAGTGGGGTGTCCGCGCAGGCCCAGCAATATAAGGACAGAAACCGGCCTCCAAGGGAAAGGAGTAGAATAGAGGCGGGCTTCGTGCCATTCGTAACATCTTTATCATCACATGTCTTGGGTGCCTCGTCTGTACACAATTTGGCACATTCTCCGGTCCTATAAGCCAGGCACATTACAGACAGAGAGGCGGAGGGATCCACTCATTGGTGTGTTGTCCAGGGCTTTAGGAGGTTCCGGCCTCTTGTGGAGTCGTGGCCCCTCGCAGCCGGGCGACCACTGCCCCACGACCCCCTACTCGGTCGTTATCAAACCACAAGAGCCGCTGTACAGAAATCACTCATTTGCAGTATATGCTCCGGCTCCCCTCGGTACTATAATCAGCCCATAGTCAAGCCGGGCGCCCCTCATCCCCCCTCCGAGGACGGCGACCCGGCTTTCCTACTGGCTACTAAGCCCCGGTCCTATGCCCCAGGGCACCGCCTAGCATCCCCCCTCACCTGCCGATGATACCGGACGTAGAGTATGTCCCTCCCTGTGACCCTGGCCCGTCGGACCGGGGCTGTGCCAACTTCTTAGAACGCCGAATAGGCGAACATCCGAAAAGGCTCCTTCCAGGCACTTGGGTGAAGAGAAGGCAAAAGGTCGGGATCCTAGCTTCGCTGGGTTCTGGCCTTCCTCTGCAGGCTCCCAAGCCGCGGCGATGAGTCCTGTGAACTCAAGACGCCCTAATCTCCTCGATGATCCAGTCTAGGGCTTAGAGGAGCCGCTCAACAACGGCGGCCTCCTTGAGCAGGCCCAGGGAGATAGTGGGGCGCTTGCTGATCTTGGCGAAGGGGATCCTCATCACCTCCTCAACCTACATCTTCAAGGAAAACAGGTACGAATCTCAAACTACAAAATCTACTGAGCTAATCTTTAGCGCTGCAGTAGGTGATGACGGTGCCCGGGAGGTGCGCTTCAAGCGGGCGGTCCGCGCCTGATTCTATCCAGGGAGCCGTATATCTTTGAGACACCCACACGTCTTGCGATCACCTACTTGACGCCTACGGGATGGAAAGCTCTTTACCTAAAGAAACCCAACGGTACGTGCATGCGGGCTTCCATATATAGACTTCTGAGGAAATCTCTTACCCAAAGATGGTGCATAGGGGTGCAGGTTCGCTCTCTGCTCCAAGGCTGCCTCCTATACGACCAAGGCAGCGGACGTCGCTCGGGTTCAGACCTCGACAGAGGCGCTAGTGCCTAATACCCGGCCCGAACGCTCTTTAGCTCGCACAGCCATGTACGGATCAGCGGTTCGGACCACCATGGCCGTCTCAAATCCGTCCCGCGGGATCGAGCCCAACGACTCTAGGCGTCCTGCTCTCCGGCCAACTAGCACCTCCCAGCTTGCGACCTCCGTAGCACCGTTCCAGCTAGCGTAGACCCTTGCCTCGTCTCTTGAGGCGCGCTCTGCCACGACAGCGGGTTGATCTTGCGGTTGGGCGCTCCAAGGGAAGCGAAAGGCTTTGTAGGACCTGTTCTCTGGCGGCAGCCTCAGATCGAAGAGCAACTTGCCATCGTGGCTGAACTCCGAGATCGCAAGCGCCCTGCCCCACCCCACGAACACGTTGCCGTTCTCTAGCACCTGGGCGTTGCCGGCCGCGTCGGCGTGCTGCTCCTCTGGGTGGGTGTACTCGCGCAGGAGCGTTGCCTTCATCTTCTGCTCGTCGAGCTCCAGCACGATAGCGCGGGACTCTTCTACGACCTTCGCCAAGCCGTGTTGGAAGATCGTTTTGCCGTTGTCGAAGATGGACAAGGTGCCGTCGGGCAGGCGGCGGGCGTCGTGCTGGAAGGCGAATCTGGCGCCAGGGCCCATCTCGAAGTCGCTCTTCCTGCCGCCAAGACGCCAGATGATCTCTCCCGTCTTGCGGTCTATCTTGTAGACGGCTGAGGTCTTGCGGGCGGAGACGAGCAGGTTGTCGTCGTGGTCCACGTCTATGGAGTTGAGGTGGAAGTAGTCCAGTCCGGGGTAGTCTTTATCCTCTCCAGGCTTGCCGTATGTCTCATCGAGGTTTACATGATCAAGGCTGTGCCATTCGAAGAGCACGTTGCCGCTCTCTATGTCCAGCTCTTGAACGATGCCTTGCATCGCCACGCTGTCACTGGAGCCGCCGACAGAAGAGAGATCCCAGGGTACCGCATTGTAGATCGCGATCAGTGCTGTGTCCTGCGGGCTGATGAGGAACTCGTGGTGGTCGCCATCGTAGCCGTTGCCAGCAGGAAAGCGGGCTATCTCGCGGTAGGAGCTGTCGAAGATAACGAACTCGCTCACGTACTCGCCCGGTGATTCTATCCAGGTCAGCACGGGTCTACCTCGGTAAGCTTGCACCTGGAAGTTCATCGCGCGCCCATAAATGCTGTGCAGGGGACGAAACCACACGACCTGCCCGCGGTCGTCGATGATCAAAGAGCCACCCTGCCCTGCGTCGCCCTCCTGTGGGGCGACGAAGATATAGCCGGCGGCGGTGTCGTAGTCGGGCATCTTGGTCACTTTTACTGAGGGAGGGCTGAGGTCGGGGCGCGAGCGGAAGGACCACACGCCCTTCGTAGGTGCGGATGAACCGCTTGGCAAGGGAAAGACCCTTTTCGGGATGCGCAGGGGGTCGAGCTCTGGGGTGTGCAAGGACCTAACCTTCGGAGCGCGTCCACCCAGTTCACATCCTACTGTGCTTGCTAACGCGAGGTACGTCGCGCTGGCGCCCACAGCTTTGAGAAATCGGCGGCGTGTCAGCTTCGTGCCCATCGTGAAACTGTCTCCTATCAAGAGGGCCTTTTCAACGATCTGGTCTTCTTCGTGATCCAGCTAGTAACCCATAGAGTCCTAAGCGATGAGAACCTTCCGGGCGGGAGCGTAGGCGTGGACTCGGAGCTGGCGGCGCGCACCAAGGTGGAGCTGAGCGTGCTTCGCGACTAGCGATACCCTTAGAGCACCTCTCACCCACATCGGTGGATAAGGTCGTTTTGGAGCGGGAGATTAGCCGTCCTCTGCCTCGCGACATTCCTCGGCTGAGCACTTCCTGAGCGCGTCGAGTTGCTCCTCGAGTCGCTGCGTGAGCTCCGGCGGGGCGGTTGCGTACACGTTGTGCAGCTCGTGAGGATCTTTCCTCAGGTCGTAG
>Ga0126307_10003473_pt1 | contig 10792 bp, 11 predicted proteins | sample Plot28_FD_89955 | JGI IMG/M metagenome (GOLD analysis project Ga0126307, IMG submission 89955) | Serpentine soil microbial communities from UC McLaughlin Reserve, CA, USA - Plot28 | ecosystem: Environmental > Terrestrial > Soil > Grasslands | place: USA: UC McLaughlin Reserve, Lake County...
GCGCTCCTTCGCGTAGGCGAGCGCCTCGTCGAGCGCGCCCTGCGCCAGGCCGACGCCCATCGCCGACACGCCGATGCGCCCGCCGTCGAGCGTTTGCAGGAACTGCCGGAAGCCGTGTCCACGCGGCCCGACCAGGTTCTCCTCGGGCACACGGCAGTCCTCAAAACTGAGCGGGCGCGTGTCGGAGGCGTTCCAGCCCATCTTCCGGTACGGCTCGCCGATCTCATAGCCCGGCGTGCCGTTCGGGATGAGGAGGTTCGAGACCTCGTCCTCTCCCGTGCGCGCCGTGATCGTGACGAACCCCGAGATATCCGTGCCGCTGTTGGTGATGAACTGCTTCGCGCCGTTGACGACCCAGTCGTCGCCGTCGAGCTCCGCGCGCGTGCGCGTGTTGCCGGCGTCGGAGCCCGCCTCCGGCTCGGTGAGCCCGAAGGCGCCCAGCAGCTCGCCGGCGCACAGCCGCGGCATCCACTCGGCCTTCTGCTCGTCGGTTCCGAACGCGTACAGCGGCCAGGTGCCGAGCGAAGTGTGCGCGGCCACGGTGATCGCCACGCTCGAGTCCACGCGCGCGAGCTCCTCGATCGCGATTGCGTAGCTGAGGTTGTCCGCGCCGCCTCCGCCGTACCCCTCGGGATAGGGGATCCCCATCAGGCCGAGCCCGCCGAGCTTCGCGATTATCTCGTACGGGAAGCGCTTCTCGCGGTCGAGCTTCTCCGCCACCGGCCGCACCTCGGCATCCGCGAAATCGCGAACGAGCCGGCGGATGTCCTGCTGCTCCTCGGTAAGGTCGAACTGCATGCGGCGCGGATGCTAGTGCGCCCGCGCCGCCGATCGGCTCAGCCGAACCGGGTCAGGCGGCTGAGACAGACGAGGGAGCTGCGCACCCGATCCCCTGCGTGCACTCGCGAGAACGTCCAGCGGCCCCCGCTCGCGCCGGCCGGGTGGCTGCCGCTCAGCTCAATGTCATCGGCCGGATCTACGACGCTGCCGGTGGCCGCGCTGAACTCGCTCCGCCTGCAGCTGTGCGAGAAGCGCCCGCCCGCGCCCGGGCCGACCCGGTTCGCGAGCTCGCGCCGCCTGACCCGGAAGGTCATGCTCGTGGTCGCACCTCGGCGGTGCGCGCTCACCACGCGCTTCAGGCAGCGAGCCGTGAGGCGCGCGCGGGTGCGCGACGCGCTGGTGTCCTCGATGCTGAAGTTCCAGCCGTTCGCCGTCGGGATCGCCGCCGCGATCGTCACGTCGCGGCGGGCGCCGCGGTCGAGCCCGTACCCGGTCGCGACAAAGCCAGCTGGGCAGCCGGTCTGAGCCGCTATGAACGAGCCGGCCGGGACCTCGAAAAGGGGCGACCGGCGCGTGCTCACGACGAGGCGCGCGCCCGACAGCCCGACCGGGACCGCCAGGCGCACGCAGCGCAGCACGGCCCGAACGCTTCGGCTGCGGGCGCCGGCGGCGGCGGTCAGGCGGAAGCGCCAGTCGTCAGGGGCAGCGCCCGGAATCGAGCGGCGCACGGTCACGCCGGCGCCGCGCCGCGTGACGGCCGCGTTCAGCGCCACCGCCGCGGCGGGGCAGCGGAGCGTCAACGTGCTCGCGCCGCCCGCGGGAACGGTGGTGGAGCCCGACACGGAGCTCGGGACCACGACATCCGCGGCAAGGGCACTGGCCGGGACGGCGAGCAGGGCGATTGTGAGCGAGGTACAGAGGGCGAATCTCGTGCGCATGTCGCACGCTACCACCAGTTCGCGCGCTCCGCGCGCGTTCTATCCTGGCCGGCGTATGGGGTCGCTACTGCTGATTCTGGCTCAGGCCGGCTCCGGCAGCTCCGGGTTCGGAGGCGGCGGAGGAGGCGGTGGCGGGGGCTTCGGAGGCGGCTCGTCGGGCAGCGGCGAGGGCGATCCACTCGTCGCGGTCGTCGTCTTCGGCCTCTTCGGCATCTTCCTTCTCTACCTCGCGATCCACTCGGTCCGCTACCGACGCAAGCTCCGGGAGCGTGACCGGGCCGTCCGCACCGCCTCCGCGGAGGCGGCCGAGGACGACGCCTACTTCGCCTCGGATGAGCTCGAGCGCCATGCCGTAGCGCTCTTCCGCGCGGCACAGATGGCGTGGGATGCCCGCGACCACGAGGGCCTCGCCCGGCTCGTGGGTCCGGACCTGCTCGTGGAGTGGAATCGCCGGCTCGACGACTTCGATCAGAAGGGCTGGCACAACCGCGTGGAGGTGGTCGGACATCCAACCGTGCAGTACGTGGGCATCACCAACCGCGAGAACGACGACGAGGACCGCGCGGTCGTCCGGGTAGAGGCGAATCTGAAGGCGTACGTGGAGGATCGCGCCGGCAACCGCGTGCTGCGCGACGGCGAGAAGGACGAACTCGTCACGCTGGTCGAGTACTGGACGCTTGCCCGCTCGAACGGCGCGTGGATGGTCCAGTCGATCGAGCAGCGCGCCGAGGGCGACCATCACCTGGACGGGCAGATCGTGGCCTCGCCATGGTCGGACGAGCAGCGCCTCGACGACGAGTCGCTCACTGAGCTTGCGGTGGCCGACGGGCTTCCGAAGGGCTTCACCACGGCCGACCTCGCGCAGCTCGACTTCGACGGTGACGCGCGCGCCCACGCCCTCGACCTGTCGCTCGCCGATGCCCGTTTCGCGCCCAACGTGCTCGAGGCGGCCGCGCGGCGTGCGGCCGAGGCGTGGAGCGAGGCGGTCGACGGAGACGATGCAACGGTCGAGCGAATCGCGTCGCCGGAGGCTGTCGCCGGACTGCTCTACGGCGGCGACGCGACGCGCTCGACGCGCCTCGTCGTGCGCGGTCCGCTCGTCAAGCGCATCCGGATCGCGGCGGTGCAGGTGGACCGGGTGCCGGCCACGATGACGGTCGATCTGGAGCTCGCCGGCCGGCGCTACGTGGAGGACCGCGACACGGCCGCCGTCGTGACCGGATCGAAGGACAGCGCGGCGACGTTCACGCAGCGCTTGACCCTGGCTCTGGACGGGCCACCCGACGCGCCCTGGCGGATCGTCGGAATCGCGTGAGCGCTGTTGCACAGGCCCCGGGCGGTTGCCAGCGGCGCAGCGACGCAGCTTCCGTCCGGGGGACGCATCAGGCTCGCGTTTCGTGAGTGAGATTTCCGTCGTCGCCACCGCCCCTTCCGCCCGCTTCGCACTCCCATCCGACCGTCAGTACCTCCCCGGCCGGCACGTCTGGGCCCGGATCGAGGACGGCATCGCGACCGTGGGAGTCACGGCGCCATTGGGCGAGGTCCTCTGGTACACGCCGGAGATCCAGTACTGGGCGGTGGATCGCGTGGACGTAGGGGAGACACTGGCCACCGTGCAGGGGCGCTCGAGCCGAACCGTCGCCGTCGGCTCGCCCGTCCGCGGCGCGCTACTCGAGCTGAACCCACTGCTGCGCAGGGCGCCGCACGCCCTGCTCGCCCAGCCCTATGGGCGCGGCTGGGTGGCGCGCATCTCGGCCGACCGCTGGGAGCGCGACGAGGCGGGCATGGTCTCGGCCCGCGACTACCGCAAGATCCTCGACGCCGACCTCGCGCTGGGCCGGGAATTCTGCTTCGGCGGAGCGCTGCTCGCACCGCGGCCCGCCGCTGAGCCCGACACCCGGCCCGCCGCCGCGGCCTAGACGCGCTCCACGCGCGCGCTCACGACCTGGTCGTCGTCGTTGAAGCGGTAGACCCAGCGCGACTGGGTGTCGGCGAGCCGGCCCTCCTTTATGGTCCGGACCCAGCCGCTCACCACGACGGAATCCCCCTCCTCGGTCACCGAGTAGGCGCCGGCGCGTATCTGGGCGCCGTCGCCCTCGAAGCTCTCCCAGAAGCCGCGCAGCTCCTCGCGGCCCTCGAGCACGCGGCCCTGCGCCGCGAGCGGCTCGAAGACGACGTCCTCGGCCGAATGCGCCAGCAATTCCTCCGACGCCCGGCCGAGGTTGTTCGTCTCCATGAGCTCGAAGAGTCTTCGAATCAGCTGTACGCGAGGCGAGTCCAAGCGCCACCGCCCGTGTAAAGGGGCACGAAATGTGTCACATGCCCGGACGCGCTACAAGCTCAGGCCGGCGCGGGTTCGCGCTCGCGCGGCTTCAGCGTCGCGACCGCCACACCGGCGATCACGATCGCAACGCCGAGCAGCTGCACCGCCGAGGGCGCCTCGGACAGGAGCAGCGCGCCCAGGAAGACGGTCGAGACCGGTTGGAGCATCAGGACGATCGAGGTGAGCAGCGCCGGCAGGCGCGGCAGCGACACCGAGATCAGCAGCCATCCGAGCACCTGTGAGGACAGCGCGAGCAGCACGAGCCAGGCCTGCGCCTCGAGGTCGGGTGCCCAGTCGATGTCACCGACCACGATGCCGCCGATCGCTGAGAACACCGCCCCGCTGAGCGTGGCGTCGAACAGGGGCCCCGCCGGCCGCCGGTCGTCGGTGTTGCCGTGCCGCAGGATCAGGATGAAGAGCGCGTAGGTGATTGCCGTGAGCACGCCGAAGACGACGCCGAGCACGGGATCGTCGCCGTACGCGCCGCTGCCCACCACGCCCGAGATCAGGATCACCCCGGCGAACACCACCGGAATCGAGGCCAGCGAGCGGTTGTCCGGCCGCTCGCTGAGCACCGCCCAGGCCAGCAGTCCGACGAGCACGACCTGGGTGTTCCCGAGCACCGTCGCGAGCCCGGCGCCCACCGCCTCGATCGAGTGATGCCAGAATGTGAGGTCGGCGGCGAACATCACACCCGCGATCCAGAGCGGCACGCGCTCGCGCAGTGTTCGCCGCCCGTAGCGCCGGCTCTCGCGCCACGCCAGCAGCGCGAGCACCGGCAGGGCGTAGACGCAGCGGAAGAACGCGGCGGTGGACGGCGACACCTCGGCGAGCCGCACGAGGATTGCGGAGAACGCAATCACCATCGCGCCGAGCACACCGGCGAGTACGGGCCTGTCAGTCACGGCGATCGAGACTAGCCGGGGATATGGTCCGGTCGGTGAACCGCGACACCGTGCTGTGGACCCTCGTGCTCTTCTTCGGCGCGTCGATCATGTTCGGCGCGATTCGCAAGGCGACAGAGGACGAGGGGGCGGGTCTGTCGCTCGGTGTTCAGCTCGCGGCCGGCCTTCTGCTGATCGGCGTGGTCGTGGTGCTCGTGAGACGCCGGCGGTGAGATGGCTGATCGACGGCATGAACGTGATCGGCTCGCGCCCGACGGGCTGGTGGCGTGACCGCCCCGGCGCGATGCGAGCGCTGGTGGAGCAGCTCGTCAGCTTCGCCGAGCGCAGCGGCGACCCGGTTACGGTGGTGCTGGACGGCAGGCCGTTCGAGCTGGAGGGTGGCCCCGGGGTGACAGTCCGGTTCGCCTCGCGCCGCGGGCCGGACGCGGCCGACGACGACATCGCGGCGATCGTGGAGTCCGACGCGGACCCTGCCGATCTGTCAGTCGTGACCTCCGACGGCGAGCTCGCTCGGCGCGTCCGTCACGCCGGGGCAACCGTTCTGGGTGCCGGCGAGTTCCGCCGCCGGCTCGACCCCTAGCCGCTCGCCAGCGATTACGCGGCAACCGCGCCCCGGAACGACGGTCACGTGGCGGATCACTCCGCGCTCGGGGCGCTGCGACGGCGCGCGCAGGCGCATCCGCTTCAGGACCTCGCGCAGCACGGTCCTCATCTCGACCTGCGCGAACGAGGCGCCGATGCAGCGCCGCACGCCACCGCCGAACGGGATCCACGCGTACGACTCGGCACCGCCGTCGAGGAAGCGCTCAGGCCTGAACTCCTCGGGCGACTCGTACAGGTCGGGACGCGCGTGGAGCACCGCGATCGCCGGCAGCACGAGCGTGCCCGCCGGCAGCTGCCAGCCGGCCACCTCCGTGTCGCGCGTGAGCTTGCGCGCCACGTCCACGATCACCGGGCGTACGCGCAGCGTCTCCTTCACCACCGCGTCCACGTAGTCGTCGTCCTCCAGTGACTCGGTGAGCCGCTCGAGCACGCGTGGCGTCCGCAGCAGGCGCTCGAAGGCCCAGGACAGCCCCGTGGCGGTGGTCTCATGGCCCGCGGTGAGCAGCGTCATCAGCTCGTCGCGCAGCTCCACGTCGGTCATCGCCGTGCCGTCCTCGTGGCGGGCCGACAACAGCAGCGAGAGCACGTCATCGCGCTCCTCACCATCGCCCGCCGCGCGCCGGTCTGCGATCTCCGCGTAGATCAGTTCGTCAACGGCAGCCAGCGCCTTGCGGAAGCGGGCCGCCGGGGTGAGCCCGCCGAGGTCGCGCTCGAAGAACGGCATCCAGTTCAGGACGCTCGTGAGCTCGCCGAGGGGCGGGATGCGCTTGCGGAACAGGTCCATGCGCTCGCCGTCGCGAACGCCGAACACCGCTCGCAGGATCACCTCGAGCGTGATCGCCTGCATGCGCGGGCGCAGCTCGATCTCCTTCCCGATCGGCCAGCGCGCCACCTCGCGCTCGGTGGCCTCGGCCATCACCTCCACGTAGCGGCGCACGCTCTCGCCATGGAACGGCGGCAGCAGCAGCTTGCGCTGGCTCATGTGGCGCTGCTCGTCGAGGGTCAGGAGCGAGTGCTGCCCGAGCGCGTCGCCGAGCGCGAGCGTGTTGGCCTCGCCGGCGTGGAAGATCGTCGGGTCGCCGGTGAAGACGCGCTTTATCTCCGCCGGGTCGGCCACGTAGACCACGCGGCCGAAGATCGGGAAGCGCGACGAGAAGATGTCCCCGTAGCGCCGCCAGCGGCGGACCATCCAGCCATACGGCGACGCCGTTACGAACGCCGCCTGGATCAGGCTGGGCATCCTCGGGCCAGGTGGAAAGCTCACCCGAGAGGTTGTACCGCGTGGGAGCGGGTAGTGCGAACCCGATGCGTCTCCGCTCCCTGCTCCTATCGGCTGTGTTGTGCCTGCTCGTGGCCGCGTCGGCCCACGCGCAGAGTGCGCTGGAGAACGCGGCCCAGGCGCTTCGGGACAGCCCGGTATACGTGGACCCCGATGCCGAGCGCTCGCTCTCCGAGCGCCCGCAGGCACGGCTGCGCGAGCTGATCGCCGACAGCGGCGCCGGGCCGATGTACATAGCGGTGCTGCCGGCCTCGGCACGGGACGAGGCTGGCGGTGACACGACCGCGGCGCTGCGCGAGATCGCCCGGGACCTCCGCGAGCCGGGCGTGTACGCGGGCGTGATCGGCGACTCCTTCCGTGCCGGCTCGCTCGGGGCGGACGTGCCCGCAGGCGAGCTCGCGAGCGAGTCCCTCAACGCGAAGGGAACGGACGGGACCTACGCCGTGCTCGCCGACTTCGTGCGTCGCGTTGGCGACGCGCGCGCCGGCGGCGGGTCCGGGGGCAGCGGCCGCGACGGAGGCGGCGGCTTTCCGTTCCTCCTGGTGCTGCTGCTCGGCGTCCCGCTCGCCGCGTTCGCGCTCAGCCGGCGGCGGCAGCGAAAGCGCGAGGCGGAGTACGCGCGGGCCGAGCTCGAGGAGGTTAAGGAGGTGGCGCGCGAGGACCTCGTGGCGCTCGGTGACGACATCCGGGCGCTCGACCTCGACGTGCAGATGCCGGACGCCGACCCCGAGGGCAAGCAGCACTACAACCAGGCCGTCGAGCGTTACACCGACGCGGAGCAGGCCCTCGACCGGGTCCAACGGCCGGAGGACGTGGAGCGCGTGACCTCGGCGCTCGAGGAGGGGCGTTGGGCGATGAGTGCCGCGAAGGCCGAGCTGGCCGGCGGTGAGGCGCCGGAGCGCCGGCCGCCCTGCTTCTTCGACCCGCGGCACGGGCCGTCGGTGGGCGAGGTGGAGTGGGCGCCGCAGGGCGGCCAACCGCGGTCCGTGCCCGTGTGCGCAGCCGACCTGCAGCGCATCGAGGACGGAATGGACCCAGAGGCGCGCCGGGTCCCGGTGGGCGGGCAGATGGTCCCCTACTGGCAGGCTGGCCCGGCATACATGCCGTGGGCGGGCGGGTTCTTCGGGGGCGGGCTCCTGCCGGGGCTGTTCGTCGGCTCGCTGCTCGGTGGCGGCATGGGCCTGATGGGCGGCGCCATGATGGACGACGCGTTCGCCGCGGACGGCGGCGACTTTGGCGGCGGCGACTTCGCGGATTTCGGAGGTGGCGGCGACTTCGGCGGCGGCGACTTCGGCGGCGGCGACTTCTAGGACGGATTCGCCAGGAACTTCCGGATGGCCGCGTGGGCCTCACGAGGCCGCTCCAACTGCGGGACGTGGCCGCATGGAAGCTCGACGTGGCGAGCGTTCGGCAGCGCCTTCTCGACGTGCTTCATGAACCCGATCGGGACGAGCGTGTCCTTGCGGCCCCAGACGAACAGCGAGTCGCACTGAAGAGTTCTTAGGCGAGTCCAGAACCCGTTCTCGCCGTGCGGCTCGTCCAGATATATGTTGCGCGCCGCGGCGTAGAAGGCCGCCCGCCCGCTGCGGCTGAGGTACGCGCGCAGGAACTCGTCCACGCCCGCCGCGGTCCAGCCGCCGTTGGCGGCCGGCACTAGCCGCCGCACCATGGCCTCGACCACGGGGCGCGGGGCGGGCTGGATCAGCCCGAGCTCGGGCCGCAGGGCTCGCAGCACCGGCGCCCACGGCCGCGAGCGCAGCCACGCGAGTGCCGGGCTCAGCAGCAGCAGCCCGCCGGTGCGGTCGCGATCCATGAGCCCCGCCTCGATCGCCACGCGTCCGCCCATGCTGTTGCCGGCTATGTGCGCGCGCTCGATCCCCAGCGCGTCCATTGCGGCGAATGCGGAGCGGGCGAACCAGGGCGCGTCGTACGGCGCGCCGATCGGCTTGTCGGACTCGCCGAATCCCGGCAGGTCGATCGACACGACCCGGTAGCTGTCGGCCAGCGCGGACACCGTGGGCAGGAACGAGGCCTTCGTTCCGCCGAGGCCGTGCAGGCAGACGATCGTCTCTGGGCCGGTGCCGGCAGAGAGGAAGGAGATAGAGCCGAATCCACGCGTCCGCACCACGTCGAACTCGAGCCGCCCTGGCTCATGGGAGCCGTTCGTGGCCGCCAGGAAGCCCACGCCCACGTGCAGGCTGCCGCGAATCTGGAGTCGCCCCGCGCGGAACGCGCCCATGCCACCACGCATGTCGGCGGCGATCCTCCGCCAGGTGGCGGGGTCGGCGCTCAGCACGCAGTCCGCCTCGCTGCTCTCGTCCGCGTCACGGAGACGCAGCCGTCGCCCGGCGATCACCGCGTCCCACGAGCGCCCGCCGGTCACGACCAGCCGGACGCGCGCCCGGCCGCCGGGCAGGTGCATCACGTGCGCATCGAAGCGCTCTGCGAGCGACGCGATTCCGTCCGCCGGCGCGCTGCCGGATTCCCGTGTGGCCGTCGTCATCCCCCGATCAATACCACCGAAAGCGTGCCCTGAACCTTCCCGACCATGCCGGACGGCATTCGCACTTGCGGCAGGATCGAACAAACGAGGGCGGTTATCGTGCCGACTTCGGCCGAGTCCTTGACAAATCCTCCAGCGGTTCGCAAGGATCGGTCAATGGAGGAGGAGCCAGGGGGGACGCCGTCCCTGCGCGAGGCGAGCCGGCTGCGCGTGATTCAGGCGTTGCAGATCTTGGGGGTAACCAGCCGCGCCGACGTGGCTCGCCACACGGGCCTGTCGCGCTCGACCGTTTCGACGATCGTGGCCGCGCTGCAGGCCGAGGGAATCGTGGTCGACCGCGACCCCGACGGGCGCTTCCCCGGAGGCGGTGGCCGCCCGCCGGCGCCGATCGCCCTCTATCCCGCGGCGGGCCTCGCGATCGGCGTGGACTTCGGCAAGCGCCACCTCGCCGTCGCGCTCGCCGACCTATCCCACGAGCTGCTCGAGGAGGAGTGGCGCGAGATGCCGGACGACTACGACGCCGCGACCGGAATCGATAGCGCGGCCGAGATGGTCGAGCTCGCCCTAGGTGCCGCGGGCGCGGACCGCGAGCGGGTGCTCGGCGTCGGGATGGGCCTTCCGGGACCCGTGCATCGCAGCGGCGTCGTGGGCTCGTCGGCCATCCTGCCCGGCTGGGCAGGCACGCACGCCGCCGAGCGAATGAGCGATCGGCTCGGCATGGAGGTCTGGCTGCGCAACGACGCGAACCTCGGCGCGCTCGCCGAGGCCACCTGGGGCGCCGGTCGCGGCACCTCCGCGATGGTCTACCTCAAGCTGGCGACGGGAATCGGCGCCGGAATCGTGATCGACGGGCGGCTGTTCGGCGGCGCTGGCGGGACTGCCGGAGAGATCGGCCACACGTCGCTCGACGAGACGGGCGACATCTGCCGCTGCGGAAGTCGCGGCTGCCTCGAGACGTACGCAAGCGCCGCGGCGATAGCGGGCCTTTTGAGCCGCAGCCTCGGCGAGCCACTCGGCCCGGACGACGTGACGCAGCGGGCCGTCGACGGCGATCCCGGATGCCGGCGCGCGCTCGCCGACGCCGGCCGCCACATAGGCGCCGCCGTGGCGGACCTGTGCAACCTCATCAACCCCGAGCGGATCATCGTGGGGGGCAGCATGGCGATCGCCGGAAACGTGCTGCTCGACCCGCTCAGAGAAGCAGTCGGACTACGAGCCATTCCGAGCGCGGCGGAGGACGTCGAGATCGTCCTCGGCGAGCTCGGAGAGCGCGCCGAGTTGCTCGGCGCGATCGCGCTCGTGCTCCATGAGGCCGGTCCCGCCTGGAGCGGGCCGGCCCCGGCGGTCAACACGGCAACGGCAACTCGGTAAGGAGGACACATGCTCAAGCTCAGAACGGTCGGCGTGATCTTCGCGCTGGTGGGCGCTATGGCGCTCGCAGCGTGCGGTGACGACGACAAC
>Ga0126307_10003474_pt1 | contig 10791 bp, 10 predicted proteins | sample Plot28_FD_89955 | JGI IMG/M metagenome (GOLD analysis project Ga0126307, IMG submission 89955) | Serpentine soil microbial communities from UC McLaughlin Reserve, CA, USA - Plot28 | ecosystem: Environmental > Terrestrial > Soil > Grasslands | place: USA: UC McLaughlin Reserve, Lake County...
CTGCGCAACCTCTTCCTCAAGTCGGTCGAGCGCGGACGCCGAGCCGAGCCGGTCGCCGAGGTCCCCGAGCCCGCAGAGGCGGCGCCGATCGAGGACGATCCCGAGCGCAGCACGCTGCTGCACCACCAGCAGGAGGAGGTGCGCGGCGCCAACGCGCAGCTGGCGCCGCGTCAGCGGCTCGTGCTCGCGCTCCGGGAGCTCGAGGACAAGAGCTACGCCGAGATCGGCGAGATCGTCGGGCTGAAGGAGAACGCCGTCGCACAGCTGATCTCCCGTGCGCGGGAGAGCCTCCGCGTCGAGCTGCGGCTCGCCCAGGTCGATCCCGGACGGCTGCCGGAGGAGTGCCGCCGCCGGCTGCCGCTGCTGAGCCGGCACCTCGACGGCCAGCTGCGCGGGCCGGAGCTCCAGGCGACGCTCGCGCACCTGGAGGGCTGCCGTACCTGTCAGGACGCGCTCGACTCGATGCGTGAGGCGCAGCGGCGCTACCGCGTGATCCCGCCCTGGATCTGGGCCGGGGACGAGCTGCGCCGGCGGATCGAACTCGAGCTGACGGCCGCCCGCTATTGGGAGGGCTCCAGCCGGCGCCTGGGCCGCCGGGGCGCCGTCGCTGCGGCCGTCGTCGTCCTGTTCGCGCTCGGCGGCGGCGGCGTCGGCGCCGCCCTCGTGCTCGGTGGAGACGACCCGGTGGTCGCGGCGGTGAAGACCGGCTCACGTGCGTCGTCCGGCGCGGCGACCACGCCGGCTGCCGAGCCGGAGCCCGAGCCGGCGACCAGCGAGGAGCCGCAGCCGCAGTCCACGACGAACGCGTCCGTCGTTCCCGCGACGATGACCGAGGCCACCGAGACGACCGGGTCGGCGGCGACGACCGAGGTCCCACCGACCACGACGGCTCCCTCGCCCGGGGCCCCGATCGCGCCGAGCACGACTCTGCCGTCGACGACGACCGCCGAGCGGGACACGCTGTCCCCGACGGTGACCCTGATCGCGAGACCGCCGGCGGTGACGGCCCTGGCGACCGCAGGCTTCTCCTTCCGCGCGAGTGAACGCGACGTCACGTTCAGCTGCCGGCTCGATGGCAGTGCGTACAGCGCCTGCGCCCCGCCCCGTGCGATCGCGGGCCTCACGCTCGGCTCCCACTCGTTCGCCGTCCGCGCGCGTGACCGCGCGGGCAACACGGGCGCTCCTGCGATCGCGCGCTGGACGGTGATCGCACCGCCGGACACGACGGCGCCGACCGTCACGATCACCTCAGCCGCCACGGCGGGCAGCGACGCGAGCTTCCAGTTCACCGCCTCCGAGAGCGGCGCCACGTTCGCCTGCTCGGTCGACGGCGCCCTCTACGCCCCGTGCGGGAGCCCGCAACCGTACTCGGGCCTCGGGGTCGGGGCACACACGTTCGCGGTCCGCGCGACCGACGCCGCCGGCAACACGGGGGCTGCGGCGACCCATGCCTGGACGATCGCCGCACCGCCCCCGCCGCCGCTCCCGGACCTCGTCGTCTCGGCGCTCTCCAGGAGCGGGTTCGCCGTCGCCAACGTGGGCACGGCCGCTGCGGGGCCGTTCGTCGTCAGCGTCACGCCGATCGGCACCTTCACGATTCCCGGGCTTGCGCCGGGACAGACGGCGACGCGAACGTGGTCGATCTGCCGCGTCGGCACGATCACGGCGATCGCCGACCGCGGCGAGGCCGTGGCCGAGTCCGACGAGCGCAACAACGCCCGCTCGGTCGCCGGCACCTGCTGAGCCGACCATAAGGAACCGGCGGCGTCCGGGTTGTACGGGCATCCAACGACACGAGGAGGTCACCGATGCTCCGCACGACCCTCATCTCCATCCTGTCGGCGCTCGTACTCGCCGCCTCTCTCGCCGGTGCGGCGAGCGCCGCGCCGGAGCGCTCCGCCGCCACCGGCCCACCGGTGCAGGTCTACGTCGCCGAGCTGTTCACGAAGATCTACCGCGGCGACGACGGCGGCGCCCTGTACCTGCGCCAATCGCCGACACCGTCTACGGCTTCGGCGAGCACCCGGGCAAGGACTACGCGTACGTCCTGAAGGGCACGATCGCCGGCGACGGCATCACCGGCTCCTGGTGGGACGTGCCCAAGGGCGACCGCGCCACCAAGGGATCGCTGCAGCTGCGCTGGTCGCAGGTCGGCAACCGGATCGTCCGAATCGGCGGCGGCGACTTCGGCCCCGACGTCTTCACTGCGATCCCGCCGGACGGGATCCCGTGGCCGAACCGCCAGGCGGCCGGCTTCCAGTCGACGACGCAGGGCGACCTCGACGGCCTGTTCGTCGGCGACGACGGCAGCCGGCACTACCTCCGCGAGTCCTCCGGCGACGTCGTCGGGGTCGCCGAGCGCGCCGCACAGCCGGAGGAGCGGCCCGGCTGGGTGACCGTCCTGATCGGCGACCGCGCCGGCGCCGGCGGCACCTACGTCGACGTCCCGAAAAGACTCGAGCGCCGTGCGGGCGGCTGGGGCATCGCGCTCGTTGGTGCACAGCGGGAGCTCCGCGTCGCGCAGACCAGCGTCGACCGGACGCGCTCGCTCGCGCCGGAGTACACGATCGACTGGGATTCCTTCTCGCGCGAGATCGAGCTGCGCGTGGGGGGCGGGGGCTTCAACACCGTGGGCTTCGCCTACGTGATCGCCCACAACGGCGCGATTTTCCGCTCCGGCGCCGGCGGCGCGCGGCGGCTGAGCCAGGATGGCAGCCGTCTCCCGTTCACGACGCACACGCAGGCCCAGACTGCCAGCGCGGCCAAGACGATCAACGCGGCCGCGATCGTCAAGGCGCTCAACGACCGCGGCCTCACCGTCGACACCAAGGTGGCGCCGTACCTGCCTTCGTGCTGGGAGCGCGGCAAGGACGTCGCGACGCTGACGTTCCGCCAGATCCTGAACCACACGAGCGGCCTTCCCAAGGCCGGCTCGGCGTGCAACTTCGGCGACGGCTACACGTGCCTGCTCGAGATGATCCAGAAGGGCCGGATCGCCTCGACCGCGGTCGTCTACAACACCCACGCGTACGACCTGCTGCGCTTCCTCGTCCCGACGGTCGTCGACCGCGACGGGACGATGGGCGAGTTCGAGCTCTTCGGCTGCAGGAACACGAACGGGATCCTGAACCGGAAGGTCTCGGAGAAGTTCGTCCGCTACGTCTTCAGCAAGATCCTCGACCCCGTCCGCGCCGACGCGAGCTTCTACCCGTCCGGCGACTTCTCGTACAACTACGACGATAATCGTCGCGGGCTGAACGGCGACAAGCCGCGCCAGGACTTCTTCATGCGGGCGGGGAGCGGCAAGCTCACGATCTCCGTCCTCGATTACATCCGCTTTCTCAGCGCCCTCGACCGCGGCCTGATCATCCCGAAGGGCCTCGTCGAGATGATGAAGGGCCCGTCGGATTCGAACCGGCTCGGTTTCGACAGCGTCCGCACCGGCGCAGCCGGCGCCTACTACAGGAAGACGGGCGGCTGCCCAGACTTCCCCGGGACGACCGGCGGCTGCAAGACGGTCGCGATGGTCTTCCCCGGCGACACGCAGGTGTACGTCGCCACCAACTCGCACAACAACGACCATCCGGGCGGCCTCACCGGCATCGTCATGAACGCGTTCGAGAACGCGCTCCGCTAGCCCGATCCCGTGCCGGACGCGCGGCCGGCGAGCACGAGCTTGAGCTCCTGCTCGCCGCCGTGAACGACGCCCGTAGGCCCGAACCCGAAGCTCTGGTAGAAGCCGAGGGCGGAGTTCGCGCCCGGGACGACGCTCAATGTCACTTCGTCGGCGCCGTCCGCCAAAGCCTCGTCGACGAGTAGCTCCAGTGCACGGCGCCCGACGCCCCTCCCCTGGAAGCCGGCGTCGACCATGAAGCGCCAGATGTAGAAGAGGCCCTCCGCCGGGTCGCGCCAGACCATCGCGAAGCCCGCCGGCTCCTCGCCCGAGTAGATCGCGCGGAACCACGCCTTCGGCTCGAAGTACGCCTCGGCGATCGAGACGCTGTTGGGTGCCACCAGACCCTGCTGATCGGCGCCCGACGTCGAGCCTGGTGATCTCGCGAACCGTCTCCTTGGTGATCTCGCGCAGGGTCGTCTCTGCGGCCATGCCGTGACTCTAAGGTGAGGCGATGCCGCTGCAGAACCGTGTCACGCCGCTGGGCGAGCTGATCGCGACGCCGGCGCGCGGCCTCGTCTACGGCAACCGGGGTTGTCTGCACGACGAGACGGGCGCGATCCGCCGTCGCTTTGCCGTCAAACGCTGGATCGCCTGCCGGCTCGAGTTCACGGGCTGGCAGCGGACGCAGCTGCTGCAGCCGGGCCGCTTCACCGAGCTCTTCTTCCTCGACGAGGCAACTGCGTTCGCGGCGGGGCACAGGCCGTGCGCGCTCTGCCGGCGAGCCGACTACGACCGCTTCGTCGCCCTCGTCGGGGCGCGGGCCGACGAGGTGGACGAGCGCCTACACGTGGAGCGTCTGGACGGATCGCGCGGGCGCCGCCTGCACCCGGCCCGCCCGGCGGACCTCCCGGACGGCGCCTTCGTCCTCGAGGACGCGGAGCCGTGGCTGGTGCTCGGAGGCGAGCTTCTGCGCTGGACACCCGAGGGCTACGGGCAGCGACGTCCGCGTCGCCGGGGTGGAGAGGCGGCGGCGCTGATCACCCCACCGACGCTCGTCGACGTCCTCCGCGCCGGCTGGGCGGGGTCGGTGCCGCTCCTCCACCCCTCCGCCGTCGGGGCGGCAGGCGCCTGACCGGCTGGCTCGATACCCTCGAGCTCCGGGTCGGCCTCGGCTGCATGCGGATCGCGGACGACGACATCGGCGCAGTGGTCGGCGCCGCCGTCGAGGCCGGGATCACCGTCTTCGACACGGCCCGCGCCTACGGCGGGAGCGAACGGCTGCTGGCGGCGGCGCTGCGGGCGGCAGGCGCGGGGAGCGGCGCGCGCATCGTGACCAAGGGCGGAATGGCGCGACCGGCGGACGCGTGGGTCCCGGATGGGCGTGCGAAGGCGATCCGGGCCGATTGCGAGGCCAGCCTCGCGGCACTGGAAGGCCTGCCGGTCGACCTCTACCTGCTCCACACGCCCGATCCGCGCACGCCCTGGAGGACGTCGGTGCGTGCGCTCGCCCGGCTCGTGGACGAGGGTCTCGTCCGACGCGTCGGCCTGGCCAACGTCAACCGTCGCCGGCTTGACGAGGCGCTCGAGCTGGCGCCGGTCGCGGCGGTGCAGGTCGCCCTCTCGCCATTCGACGACCGGGCCCTCCGCGGCGGCGTCGTCGAGCGCTGCGAGGAGCTTGGTCTGGCCTTGCTCGCGCACTCGCCGCTCGGCGGGCCGAAGCGGGCCGGACGCGTGGACGCGGAGGAGACGCTCGCCTGGCTGCTCGGGCTCTCACCGGTCGTGGTCCCGATCCCGGGCGCGCGGCGCCCGGAGACGGCGCGTGCGTCCGCCCGCGCCGCCGCGGCGGCTCCGCCGCCCCGGCCGCGGCCCCCGCGCGCCCGCCCGCCGGCGCGGACCGACGCGGAGATCGTGCTCGTGATGGGAATCCCCGGAGCCGGAAAAAGCCGCGTCGCCGGGGACTACGGGGCCCGCGGCTACGTCCGCTTGAACCGGGACGAGCGGGGCGGCTCACTGCGCGAGCTCGCCGGCGCGCTCCACGAGCGGCTCGTCGCCGGCGACCGCCACGTCGTCCTCGACAACACGTACCTCACCCGCGCTTCGCGCAACGAGGTGCTGGAGGTGGCGAGCCGGCACGGCGCTCCTGTTCGGTGCGTCTGGGTCGACACGCCCCTCGCCCAGGCGCAGGTCAACATGGTCGAGCGCTTTCTCGGCCGCCTCGGCGCGCTCCCGACTCCCGAGGAGCTCCGCCGCCTCGCCCGGCGGGAGCCGGGCTTGCTGTCGCCCACGTCGCAGATGCGGGCGCTCCGCGAGCTCGAGCCGCCGTGGGCGGACGAGGGCTTCGCCGAGATCGAGCAAGTCCCGTTCGAGCGCACGCCATCCGGAGGAGCGCCGGGCGTGTTCGTCGCTGCGTCCGCGCTGCTCCGAGGCGCACGGCCGCCGGAGGAGCTCGCCGATGCGCCTCATCTCGTCTTCGACTGGGGCGAGCAGGACCTCGCGCCGCTCGCCGCGCAGCTCGGCGTGCGCGTGGTCGAGACCGCGGTCTGCCCGCACGGCGGCGGCGCCCCGACCTGCTGGTGCCGACCGCCGCTGCCCGGTCTGCCACTCGCGTTCGCGCGGGCGCACGGCGTCGATCCATCGCGGTCGGTCCTCGTCGGCAACGGGGCGGCGCACCGGATCCTGGCGAACGCGCTCGGGGCCGCATTCGTCGCCGTCGAGCGATGAAATCCGACGACCCACGCGGTCTTTTTTCCCGAACCCCGACCGAAGGAGCACGAGATGAGAAAGCTCATCGTTGGCACGTTCATGAGCCTGGACGGCGTCATGCAGGCGCCGGGTGGGCCGGAGGAGGACCCGACCGGTGGCTTCACGCACGGCGGCTGGTCCGTGAACTACTGGGACGACGTGATGGGGGCTCAGATGGGCGAGTCGATGGGGCACCCGTTCGACCTGCTCCTCGGCCGCAAGACGTACGAGATCTTCGCAGCCCACTGGCCGCACTCGACGGAGCCCGGCGCCGAGGAGCTCAACCGGGCGACGAAGTACGTCGCCTCCCGCACACTCGACCGCGTCGACTGGGCCAACTCGCACCTTCTCGAAGGAGACGTCCCGGAAGCCGTGCGGCGGCTGAAGGAGCAGGACGGCCCGGAGCTGCAGGTGCACGGCAGCTCCGAGCTGCTGCAGACCCTGCAGCAGCACGACCTCGTCGACGAGTACAGGCTGATGACGTTCCCCCTGCTGCTCGGGACGGGGAAGAAGCTCTTCCGCGGGGGCGAGGTTCCCACGTCGCTGCGGCTCGTCGACTCGAAGGTCGCATCCACCGGCGTCGTGATCGCCACCTACGAGCGGGCGGGAGCGATCGAGTACGGCTCGTTCGCGTCCGAGGAGCCCACGCCGGACGAGGTCGAGCGCCGGCGGCGGATGGAGAAGGAGGGATAGAAGTAGGGCGTGAGCCTCGACGACTACGAGCTGGTGCACGCGGAGACGCGTGCCGAGTGGCGCCGCTGGCTCGCCGAGAACCACGCGAGCTCGCCGGGCGCCTGGCTCGTCTCGTGGAAGAACGCGACGGGGAAGCCGTCCGTCGGCTATGGCGCGTCGGTCGAGGAGGGGCTCTGCTTCGGTTGGATCGACTCGCTCAACCGGAGGGTGGACGACGAGCGGACGCAGCAGCTCTTCACGCCGCGCCGGCCCGGCAGCCGCTGGTCGCGCTCGAACAAGGAGCGCGTCGAGCGGCTGCTGGCGGACGGGCTGATCGACCCGGCCGGTCTCGCCGCGATCGAGGCGGCGAAGGCGAGCGGAGCCTGGACCGCGCTCGACGACGTCGAGAACCTCGTCGTCCCGGGCGACCTCGCGGCCGCCTTCGCGGCGCACCCCGCCGCGGCGGATCACTGGGAGGCGTTTCCGCCCTCCGCGCGCCGTCTGATCCTCGCGTGGATCCTGGACGCGAAGCGGCCGGAGACGCGCGCGAAGCGACTCGCGGAGACGGCCTCGGAGGCGGCCGCCGGCCGCCGTGCGAAGGGCTGAACCGGAGCTCGACGACGGACTAACCTGCCGAGGTGTCCGTGCACCGGCTCGACCGGGCCCAGGCCCGGCGCATCGCAATCCGCGCCCAGCTCCTGGACGGGCAGCGGCCGACCGACCTGCTGCAGGTCGTCGAGCACCTGACGTTCCTGCAGCTCGACCCGACGGCAGCGGTCGCGCCCAGCGCCGACCTTGTTGCGTGGACCCGGCTCGGCGACACGTATCGACCGTCTGACCTGACGCAGGCCCTCGAGCAGGACCGGACGCTGTACGAGGTTCGCGCGATCATCCGGCCGACGGCCGACCTCGGGCTCCACCTAGCCGCAATGGCCGCCTGGCCGTTCGCGGACAACGGCAAGGCGGAGGTGGCCGTGCCCGGGCCGGGTGCGGGCAGCTGGGTCGAGGAGAACGACAGCTTCCGCCGGGACCTCCTCAGGCTGCTGCGCACGTCCGGGCCGCTGCTCTCGCGCGACATCCCGGACACGAGCGTCATGCCCTGGGAGTCGACGGGCTGGACCGGCAACCGCAACGTCACCCAGATGCTGGAGTTCCTGTCCGCCCGCGGCGAGATCGCAACAACCCGTCGCCAGGGGCGGCAGCGGGTCTGGGACCTCGCCGAGCGCGTCTACCCGGCCGCGGAAGTGGTGCCGCTGGAGGAGGCCCGGCGGGTCCTGGCCGCGCGGCGGCTGCGCGCGCTCGGGATCGCCCGGCCGCAGGTGTTCGGCATCGCCGGTGAGCGCCGTTACGAGGACGTCGCGGGCGAGCCCGCCGAGGTCGAGGGAACCACGGGCACCTGGGTCGTCGACTCTCAGGCGATCGGGCAGGAGTTCGAGGGCCGGACGGCGCTCCTCTCCCCGTTCGACCGCCTCGTTCACGACCGCGTGCGCGCCCAGGAGCTGTTCGACTTCGAGTACTACCTCGAGATGTACAAGCCGAAGGAGAAGCGCCGCTGGGGCTACTTCGCGCTCCCGGTGCTCCACCACGACCGGCTCGTCGGCAAGGTGGACGCGCTCGCCGACCGGAAGGCCGGCGTGCTGCGGGTGCACGCGATCCACGAGGACGTCCGCTTCACGCGCGCCGTTGCCAAGGCGGTCGACGCCGAGCTGGACGCGCTGGCGGCATGGCTCGGCCTGGACGCAGTCGACCGGACAGCCCCGTGACGAGGTTCGTGGTCGATGCGGGCGCCGTGCTCGAGCTGGCGAGGTCGGGGATCGAGGTCTCGGCCGAGCACGAGCTGCTCGCGCCGACGCTGCTGCGCTCGCAGGTGCTCTCGGCCCTGCACGAGGCCGTCCAGCAGGGCGAGCTCGCGGCGGACGTCGGACGGGAGCGTCTCGACTCGATCGGACGGATGTCGATCAGGCTGCTCGGCGACGCCGTGCTCCGGCGGCGGGCGTGGGAGGTGGCGGACGAGCTGGGCTGGACGTCGACCTACGACGCCGAGTACGTCGCGCTGACGCTGCTGCAGGCGGACGCCTTCATCACCGTGGACGCGGAGCTGGCCCGGAGCGTCGAGGGGATCGTCGCGACGGCGACGCTCGACGCGCTGCGCTAGCGAACCTCAGCGCAGCCAGGAGCTGCAGCCTGCAAGCTGCAATCGTCCGGTGCTCGCGTCGTCGTACGGCCGCTCGTCGAGGATCGCACCCTTCATTCCCATCCAGCAGCCCGCGATCTGCTCTCCGGCGATCCGGTAGCGAACGCGGTACGGGGAGCGAGGGAACGACGGGTCGATGAACGTCGCCTCGCAGAGCCGCAGCGTCGGACAGCGCGAGCTGCGGGCGACCGGAGCCCAGCGCTCGCCGGCGAGGACGTAGCGGAACGACGCCTCCAGCGTCGGTCGGTCGAGGCCGCGGACGGGGAGCACGGGAGCCGGCATCGGCCAGCTGTGGAGCGCCGGCCGGTAGCCGGGCACGCAGCCGGCGGCAGTATCGCCCGTCCCGGGACAGCGCAGCGGGCGCTCGACGGTCGGTCCGCGGACGCCGGCGACGCTCGTCGAGTTCACGATCACGTGGTACGGCGGCCGGCCCAGCCAGGGCACGTCGAGAACGACACGGCTGCGTGGGCCACGGAGCAGGTAGTGGCCGACGGCATTCCTGTAGCTCGAGCTCGCCTTCCGGCCGCCGTACACGACCACGTCGACGATCGCGGGGCGGCAGGCAAGCGAGCTGGGCATGCTCGCGTAGGCGATGGTCACCTCGACGTGGTGGCCGAGGATGCGCGGCGCGATCGCCGGCGTCGGCGGGCCGAGTATTCCTCGCTCGGCGGGCCGGCACCCGGCTGCAGCCGTTCGTGGCAGCGCTTGGGCCTTCCGCGCCGACTCCAGCAATGCCTGCTGCTCGCGAATGATCCGCGTGCGGACCGCCGGGGGCGTGTCGCGCTCGATCGACCAGGACGGCATCTCGGTCAGCAGCGGAATCGGCGCCGGCGCCGTGGTCGCAGCCGCACCGCCCGCGACGCACGCTGCGGACGCGACTGCAAGCACCGAACAGAGCCGACCGATCATCGACGTCTACATCGGCGCGCGCCGTCCCCGCCTGAAGCTCGGGTCAGACGCGGATCGCGGCCCAGTCTGCAGGCACGTCCCCGCCGCCTTCGCGCGACCAGCGCGGCCCGAAGCGTCCCAGTGTCGGGCTCGGGACGAGCTTGCCCGCGACCACCGCCTCGCCCTGGCGGAACTCTGCCGCAAGCGTTAGGAGCGACGCCGGTACGAAGGAGAAGATCTCCGACAGCCGGGCGAGGTCCGAGCGGGAGTTCATGCGCATCAGGACCAGGTTGTCGCATTGCGAGATCACGTTCTCGTGCACCTTCTGCGGGCGCTGCGTCGCCACCAGCAGGACGAGCCCGAACTTCCTGCCTTCGCCCGCGATGCGAATACCGTGCTCGGTCGCCATCGCCGCCAACAATCCGTCCGGGTCGGCAGGGCAGACGTTGTGCGCCTCGTCGATCACGATCAACATCGGCTCGCGGGCGGACGGTTGGCGCCAGAGCCCGGCGAGCAGCGACTCCGCGGCCACGACCTGCTCTTCGCGGGTGGCGAGGGAGCCGAGGTCGGCCACAACACAGCGCGGGCCGCCCGGTTGGACGAGATCCTCGAGCGAACCGGGATCCGCTCCGGACCAGATCTGCCAGCGGTCGACGCCGAGGTTGCGCGCCCGCACGCC
>Ga0126307_10003476_pt1 | contig 10788 bp, 9 predicted proteins | sample Plot28_FD_89955 | JGI IMG/M metagenome (GOLD analysis project Ga0126307, IMG submission 89955) | Serpentine soil microbial communities from UC McLaughlin Reserve, CA, USA - Plot28 | ecosystem: Environmental > Terrestrial > Soil > Grasslands | place: USA: UC McLaughlin Reserve, Lake County...
CTCCTCGCACTCGCCGGGGCTCTGGTCGAGCTCGTGCGCGGGCGGCGGCCGGTGCTGCTCACGCAGCCCGCGTAGCGAGCACCCACATGAAGCGGACGAGTCCGTGGCCGGGCTCTTCGTCTTCGTGCCGCCGGTGCCCGGCGTCCCGAGGATCGTCCGTCACGCGGCGGCCTCGATCAGCGCACGCGCGGCCCCGAACTGCTCCGGCGACAGGCGGATGTGCGAGTGGCGCCACAGGCTCTGCGGGAAGACGCCCGCGGCCTCGACCGGCGGTGCGTGGTGCAGGTCGCGCACGACGACGAGAGGCCGAATCGGAAAACGCCACGCCCAGCGCGTCCGCGCCGGGTCGTTCTCGGGCGCGCCCACGACCTCGACGATGCCGAAGACGGCCTGCCAGACGGCCGCGTAGAGGACGGCGCACTCGCCGGGCTGCACCGACGGCCGCTTCGACGAGGAGTGCGCGCGGATCTCCTCGGGCGGGACGACGGCATCGAGAGGGCGCTCGCCGAGACCCCGGATCAGCAGCCAGTGCTGCAGCGTCAGACGCGCTCGACGACCGCGGCGATCGCCTGGCCGAAGCCGATGCACATGCAGGCGACGCCGTAGCGCGCATCACGCCGCTCGAGCTCGTTGAGCAGCGTCGCGGTCACGCGCGCGCCGGTCGCGCCGAGCGGATGCCCGAGCGAGATGCCGCCGCCGTTCGGGTTGACGTCCTCCCAGCGCTCCTCGAGCCCGGCATCCTGCATGAACTGGAGCGGAACGCACGCGAACGCCTCATTGACCTCGACGACCGAGACGTCGTCCCAGGTCAGGCCCGCCTTCGCGAGTGCCTTCGCGCACGCCTCCGGGTTGCCGTGGAGCATCCGGTACGGGTCGACGCCGGCGAGGCCGAACGAGACGAACCGCGCGCGCGCCTCGAGCCCGAGCCGTCTGCAGGCCGCGTCGCTCGCGATCAGGACCGCCGCCGCGCCGTCGCAGATCTGCGACGAGCTGCCCGCCGTCACCTTGCCGTCCGGCACGAACGCGGGCTTCAGCGCCGCGAGCGCTTCAAGAGACGTCTCGCGCCGCGGCGTCTCGTCCACGCCCACGACCGCGCCCACGTGCGGGTTCGTCACCTCGACCGGCACGATCTCGTCCTCGAAACGCCCTTCGTCGATCGCAGCGAGTGCGCGCCGGTGCGACTCGAGCGAGTACCCGTCGAGCTGCTCTCGCGACAGTCCCCACTCCTCCGCGATCACTTCGGCGGAGATGCCCTGCGGCACGACCTGCCAGCGCTCGAGGAGCTCCGGTGAGAGGTCGCCGCCGTTCGAGCCCATCGGGACGCGCGACATCATCTCGACACCTGCTGAAACGACGACGTCGAGCTGGCCGGACCACACGGCCGCGGCCGCGTTGAAGTTCGCCTGCATCGACGAGCCGCACTGCCGGTCGACTGATGTCCCGCACACCGTTTCGGGCCAGCCGGCGACGAGCGGGATCATCCGGCCGATGTTCCAGCCCTGCTCGCCGATCTGGGTGACGCAGCCGAGCTGGACGTCTTCGATCTCGGCTGGATCGAGCTCGTGGCGCGCGACGAGCCCGTTCAGCACCTGAGCGGCAAGCTCGTCGCCGCGAAGCTTCGACAGGCTGCCGTTGCGCCTGCCGATCGGCGACCGGACAGCGTCGACGATCAGCGCTTCGGTGACCATGTCCGAAGCTTAGTGCGGGGCGCCGAGTTGACGACAGCCCGCCGGCCGACGACGATGCGCCGATCCGGCGGCTGCTGCCACACCTCCGTCTCACCGTTCTCTGCCTCGCGGCCGCAATCGCCGGCGGAGCCGCGCCCGCGCTCGTCTTCGACTCGCCGTCGACCGCCCGGGTGGTCCGCGACGCGGACCGACCCGTCGCGCTCGAGCAGCGCGTAGACGGGTTCCTCGCCCGCGGCGCCGGCTTCAACGCACTGCTTCGCCCCGACGGACAGCTCGTTGCGCTCCACCGGCCGTTCGGCCTCGAGCGCGACCGCCGCGGACGCGACACGCTTCCGCGTCGCGCGCCCGAGCAGGCGGGCTTCACGCTCCGCTTCCTCGGCGCGCGCGCCGGCGGGAACGCGGAGCCGGAATCGCCGCTCGCGCCGGTCAGTTACGTCTTCGGCGCGCGCAAAACGACGGCTCAGACGTTCGGCCGAGTCGTCTTCCGCGACGTCTACGACGGGATCGACCTCGCGTACCACGGCCGCAAGGGCCGGCTCCAGGGCGACTGGCTCGTAGCTCCCGGCGCGGACCCTGCGCAGATCCGGCTCGAGCTCGCCGGAGTCGAGACTGCCCGACTGGCGGCTCGCGGCGACATCGCCGTCACGGCGAACGGCCTCGCGGCGGGGCTGACGCGACCGTACGCATACCAACGGCGCGCCGGTGGGCGCAGTCGGGTTCCCGCTGCGTGGAAGCTCGTCGGGCGGACGCTCACCTTCGCCCTCGGCTCGTACGACCGCTCGCTCCCGCTCGTGATCGATCCGACGCTTGTGGGAACGGTCACCGCGGGCGGCGACGACATCGACACGCTGGTCGACGTCGACGCCGACGCGTCCGGGAACCTCGTCGCGGTCGGCGCAACGATCGAGTCCAACTTCCCGCGCACCGGCAACGGTGCGTTCCGACCAGGCGGCAACCTCGACGGCGTCGTCGTCTCGATGTCGCCGTCGCTCCAGATCCTCCAGACGATCGTCCTGGGCGGACTGGGCAACGACGTCTTCCAGCGGGTCGAGGCCGGCGACCCCGGCGAGTGGATCGTCTCCGGCTGGACGACGAGCAGCGACTTCCCGGTCGTCCACGCGCTCGACTCGACCTACGGCGGCGGCATCTGCGGCGAGGACGTCTGCGTCGACGGGCTGCTGCTCGGGTTCCGGAACGGCGCGCTGCGTTTCGGGACGTACTTCGGCGGCGCGCGCGACGACCAGATCACGTCGATCTCGCTCGACCGGTCGGCTCGCAACGGCAGCGGAGTGCTCGCGTTCGGCGGTTTCTCCAACTCGGTCGAGTACGTCAAGTCGGCGGGCTACGACGATTTCGTCGGACTGATCGACTACGAATCGCTCGAGACGCTCACGCCCGGGTCGAGCTACCGCCTGCAGGTGTTCGGCGGGCCGGGCAACGACGCGGTCTACGGCGTCGCGGCCCGGGGCGACCTCGTCTACGCCGTCGGCGGCGGTCGCTCGACCGCGCAGCTCGCCCCAGCGACGGCGCTCGGCTGGGAGAACTCGTTCATCTTCTACTCCAGGGACGCGGGGAAGACGTGGCAGGAGCGCGTCTACGCCTCGCCGACGCCGTTCTCCGAGCTCGACAACGTCGCGATCGACGCGGACGGCAGCGCCTACGCGTCGTTCACCGGCTTCTTTCCCGGCGGCGACTACGGCGGCTGCTCCTTCGGGACCTGCCTCCCGGTCGGGTTCGTGAAGCTCGACGCCGCGGCGCTCGCTCCAGGGCCGATCGCGACGCTCGTACCGCCGCCCGCGCACCGCTACGCCGTGCAGGACCTCGACGCGAAGAGAGCGGCGAACGGCGCGATCGAGGCGCTCGGCGCTGCAATCGACTCCTACGACTCGTTCGCGCTCTCGGCGACGCCGACGGGTGTCGGTGCTCTGATCAAGCCAGGGCCGACCGTCGCCTCCTCGGTCGAGCTGCCGGAGGGAACCCTCGCGTGGGGCACCGCGTTCGCCGGCGACTCGATGTTCGTCGCGGGCGTGGCGCTCGAGGATACCTTCGACGGGATCCGCGGCGAGGCCGACGGCTTCGTCTCGAAGCTCAACGACCTCGGCCTCGACACGTGCGCTTGCGCTTCGGTCGCGACGACGGCGCGGGTGACACGCAAGACGAAGCGAACCGTCGCCCTGACCGTCGACTGGACGATGTCCTGCACGGGCGGCTCGGGGCGCTGCGAAGGGGAGCTCGCCGTCGAGGCGCCGCGCGGTGTCCGCATCTCGCGCCCGACGCAGCGGGTGCACTGCGGCCCCGGGGAGTGCACGACGACGCCCCAGCGCGGCAGCTTCCAGGTCAACGCGACCGTGACCGGCAACGCGAAGCGCGTCACGTTCACCGTCAGGAAGTGGTGCGTCAGCGGCGAGACCCAGACGGCGCTCGCGCCGGCGCGGATCACGGTCGCCCTTCCTCGGCGTTAGCGGCGCGAGGATTGAGCCGCCGGGACGCGGGTACGGCGCGGCCATGCTCGGTATCGCGCTCGCGCTGATCCTCTTCGGCGTCGTCCTCCTCTTCATCATCCCGTGGGTCGGCATCCCGGTCGGCATCGTCGGGCTGCTGCTCGTGCTCGGATACCTGCTCGGCGCCGGTCGCCGCGCGGCCGAACCGCGCGCGTAGCGCGAGGGCGGGCCATCGCCCGGCCGGGCCGGCAGTAGACTCGCCGCGATGCCGTCGCTGCGCGAACGCTTTCGCCGCGGGCGCGACCCTGGCGACGACGCGCGCCCGAAGGCGCTTGTGGACGACCAGGCCGAGGCCGAGGCCGATCAGGACGACCAGGCCGAGGCCGAACAGGCCGAACACGCCGAACAGGCCGAGGACGGTACGGCCGCCCCGACGACGGACGGAGCCGCGCAGCCCGCGGCGCGGCCGCGACGCCGCCGGCCGCTCCCTTCGGCCGGCGCGCTTCGCCGGGAGCGGCGCGTGCTCCTGCGCGACCGCGACGACAGGATCCGCGACCTCGGCGGTCTCGTGCTCGAGATGTACCGGCAGGATCGCTTCCGGCAGGACCTGGTGTACGAGCAGGCCGCGGACGTCGTCGCGATCGAGGAGCGGCTGTTCCAGGTCGACCAGCTGCTGGCGCTCGCGAGTTCGCGCGGTCGCGCCGCGCCGGCGCAGCAGTGCCCGCATTGCGGCGCGCCGGTGTTCCCGGGGGCCCGGTTCTGCGCGAGCTGCGGCAATGCGCTCGCGCCAGCGCAACCGTGAGATCCCGCGAGGGGCCGCACGGAACGTGCCCGCGCTGCGGCGCTCCCGCGACGCCGGGCCAGGAGTACTGCCTCGAGTGCGGGCTCCGGCTGCCGCTCACCCGCCGCGGGTTCGGCGGCCGCGCCAGGCGTCCCTGGTACGCGGCGCCGGCTCTCTGGTCGCTGCTGGCCCTGCTCCTGCTGGCAGGTCTCGGAGCAGCGGTCGCCGTGGCGGTCACGAGGGACGTGGACGAGGAGACGTTGACCGCGACCGCTGCGCCCGCTCGTGCGCCCGCCACGTCTGCGTCACTGCCTGAGCCGACCACCGCGCCGGCAACCACCCCACCCCAGCCGACCACGCCGCCCGCGTCCACAGCTGCGCAGGAGCGTCCGGTCGACTGGCCCGACCGCGACGGTTACACGGTCGTCCTCGAGTCCATCCCGACCACGTCGAGTCGTCGCCGCGCGCTGGAAACCGCCCGCCGGGCGCTGCGGGCGGGCCTCGGCGACGTGGGCGTCCTCGCCTCGTCGAACTATCCGAGCCTCCAGCCCGGCTACTACGTCGTGTTCGCCGGGATCTACGACTCCACCGCCGAGGCGGTCGACTCGCTCGGAGAGGCGACTGACGCAGGATTCCAGGCGTATGTTCGGTCCATCAGCCGCTGATTTCGGCTTCGAGGTGTAAGCGGGACCCGACCGGGTACGTGGCGCGGGTGCCGCACGCACATGTTCGCTCTGAAGACAACGGACGCCCGGACTTTGTAACACCGCCCTGGACCTTGTATGCTCGCCCCGAGTCGGATCGGCGAATCGCCCGTTTTACCTGTCGTTAACAATCTTTTTCGGCCCCTGAACCAGCACACGAGCCCCCCTTGACGGACGAGCACGCCCTTCAGCTTCGTAACTGCATGTATCAGTACTCCCGGGCGATCTATCGCTCGATCAAGGACCTGATCGATCCGTACGTCGGGGCCGACGAACACCTCAAGTACCGCTGCCAGGTACTCGAAGCGTGCGAATCGACGATGGAGCGGCTCGCGACCGATCCGCTCTACTTCGCCAAGCCGGACCGGGCGCTGTTCCAGGACATCCGGCGGTACTTCCCGATCACGGTGCAGGCGCAGGTCGCGTGGGCCGTGCAGGAGGGCGTTGCCGCAGCGGTCGCCTTCATCGAGGAGCAGATCGAAGCCGGCGCGCTCGACGGCGGCGTTGCCCGCTGCCGCGCCACCACCCGCAAGGGGAAGCCCTGCCAGCGCACGCCGCTGCCGGAGCGCGACTACTGCCCCTCCCACCAGCATCTCGAGCGCTCGGCCTCGCGCGGCACCCGCAAGGTCGCCGCGGCCGCGGCCGCGGCCTGAGCCGCCGCAGTTCCTCCACACGAAATCCACAGCGCTCTCCACACGAGGCGCGCGATAGGGTGGCCGCGGGGTGTCACATGACACGGACAAGCTGATTCGCCAGCTCTCGCTGGTCGCGTTCCTGATGGCGGAGCGCCGCCCGCTGACCGCTCGCGACGTGAAGACCAACGTCGAGGGCTACCAGGAGATGTCAGACGAGGCGTTCGCGCGCCGCTTCTACTCGGACCGCGCCGAGCTGATCGCCCTCGGCGTCCCACTCGAGTCGCAGCGGGACGAGTTCACCGGCGAGGAGCTCTACACGCTTCGCTCGGAGCAGTACTTCCTGCCGCCGCTCGAGCTCACCGACGAGGAGCTCGCGGCGCTCCACACGTACCTCTACGCGCTCGAAGGCCGGTTTGCGTACGCCGAGCCGCTTCGGCTCGCGCTCCAGAACCTCGCGCTCGGACGGCCCGGCTTTCCGCAGGCGCCGACGCAGACGGCCGTCCGCGTGGAACGACTCGACCCCGACTACTCGATCGAGATCCAGGGGCGCCTGTCGAAGCTCGAAGGCGCGATCTCGAAACAGCGCACGGTCCGGTTCACCTACTGGTCGATCTCACGCGACGCCGTCGGCGAGCGCACCGTCAACCCGCTCGCGCTGCTGAACGACAACGGAATCTGGTACTTCGTCGGCGAGGACCTCGACGACGAAGGGCGTCGCAAGAAGTTCCGCGTCTCGAGGATTCGCGGCGACATCCGGTTCGCGACGCGACGCGAGCGCGACTTCCGCTTCCCGCACGACTTCGCGATCGACGACTACCGCGGACGGACGTCGTGGCAGCTGGGTGAGGCGGTCGGCGAAGCGCGGATCGAGGTCGCGCCCGACACGGCGTGGTGGGTCGACCGCGCGTTCGGCCGGGCCGGCCGCATCGAGGACGGCGTCTTCGTCACCGAGTACTCGACGCCCGCGCAGCTCGCGTCGTGGATCCTGCGCCAGGACGGGCGGGCGCGCCCCGAGGAGCCGGACGACCTGCGGCGGCTCGTCGCCGACGGTTTGCGGAAGGTGCGCGAGGTGCACACCGCCGCACCGCCCCAGCCCGCGCCGGCGGTGGCCGAGCTCTCGCCTGACGGACAGCCGGAGCGTCCCGCCGGACCGATCGCGCCCGAGCGCTTCGCGGTGCTGCAGGCCCTGCTCGCGTATCTGCTCGCCGCCTGCGGCGAGGAACCGCGCGCGACCATTCGCGCCGCCGACCTCGTAGAGCGCTTCCACATCCCGCCGGAGGAGCTCGAGGAGCACCTCTCGCTCCTGAACCTCGTCAACTTCGGGGGCGGGTGCTACACCGTCTACGCGGAGCTCGACGGCGACAGCGTTCGGATCGACAAGGAGCTGTACGGCGACACGTTCCGGGCCTCGCCGCGGCTGACTCCGCTCGAGGCGCGCGCGATCCGGCTCGCGCTCGAGTTCGTCGGGCCCGGTCTCGCCGCCGAGGTGCATACGCCGCTCGACCGGGTGCGACGGAAGCTGGAGGAGACCTTCGGGCAGTTCGATCTCGCGCAGAGCTCGCCCCCGCGCTCGTCGAGCGACGAGGAGCGGCTAATCGGGACCTTCACGGAGGGGATCCGTGGCCACCGCCTGGTCGAGATCCAGTACCAGAAGGAGGGCGAGCAGACGTGGTCCGAGCGGATCGTGGAGCCGTACGTCGTCGAGCGCCAACTCCCGCACTGGTACGTGCACACGTGGGACCGCACGAGCGACGCCGAGCGCACGTTCCGGCTCGACCGGATCAAGAAGGCACGCCTCGCGCGCTCGTCGTTCCAGCCACGCGAGGGCTTTGATCCGCACGAGTTCGCGGACGCGCGAACGGTGCGCGTGTGGTATTCGCCGGCGGTCGCCCGCTGGGAGGTCGAGAAGGGCGCGCAGCTCCTCTCGGACGGCTCGGCCGTCGCGGAGAAGACGTTCGGGGACGAGAGCTGGCTGATCGGCGAGCTGCTCGCGGCGCGCGGCGAGGCAGTGCTGCTCGCCCCCGAGGACCTGCGCCGCCGCGTCGCCGAGCGCGCCCGCACGCTCGCCGCGGATCTCGGCGTCAGCCGGCTGCGCGCTCGGGCGTAGGCAGCTTCATCGTGAAGGTCGCGCCCTCGCCGGGCGCCGACCGCACCTCGAGCGTGCCGCCGTGCGCCTCGACGATCGACCGCGCGATGAAGAGACCGAGTCCCGTGCCGGGCTTGCCGGCCGCTCCCTGCACGCGGCCGAACTTCTCGAAGATCAGGCCGTGCTCCTCGCGCGGGATGCCCGGACCGCGATCGGTGACGTCGATGCGGACGGAACTGTTCGCAGCGAGCGCCCGCACCTCGACCTCGTCGCCGGACTTCGAGTACTTCACGGCGTTCTCGATCAGGTTCATCAGCACCTGGTGGAGGCGGTCGCGGTCGGCGCGGACGGACGGAAGCCGCCCGTGGAGGTCCACCCGGAGGCGAACCTCGTCCTGACCGACGGCAGCCGTGGCCACCGTGTCCTCGACGAGCTTCTCGAGGTCGACGTCGGCGAAGCTGTAGCTGAACGTTCCCGCGTCGAGGCGGGACGTGTCGAGGACGTCACCGATCAGCATCGCGAGTCGAGACGTCTCGTCCTCGATCAGGGCGAGGAACGACTCGCGGTGCTCCGGCTTGAGCTCCCTCCAGTGCGCCTTGAGCGTCTGCGCGGAGCCGATCACGGCGGCCATCGGACTCCGGAGCTCGTGCGAGACGAGGGAGACGAAGTCCGCGCGAAGCGTCGAGAGCCTGCGCAGCTCGTCGACGGTGCGCCGCTCGGCGTCGTACGTCCGGATGTTCTGCACGGCGTGTGCGACGAGACGCGCGAGGAGCGTCACCAGCTGGAGCTCGTCAGGACGGAACGATCGGGGTTCGCGGCGGTTGACCGCGAGCGCGCCCAGAAGCTCGGTTCCCGTCCGCAGCGGCGCGACGACGCGCGCGCGGAGGCCGAGCGCGACCAGCGCCTTCTCCTCGTCGTACGGCGATTCGGTGAGGTCCTCGCGATGGATCGTCCGGCCTGTCCCGCGGAGCTCGGCGAAGACGGACCGCTCGACCGGCCACGTCGTCCCCTTGCGGAAGACCGCGTCCTCGCCGATCCCGGTCGCGATCAGGACCCGAGCGACGGCGCCCTCGTCGAGCAGGACGGCCGCGCGGTCGTACGGCACGATGTCGGCGAGCTCGCGGAGGAACGCCCCGAAAGCTTCGTCGAGATCGAGTGACGAGCCAAGCGCGCGGGCGCAGCGGTTCGCAGCCTCCAGCGTGTCGACGCGCTGGCGCAGCCGGTCGCGCAACTCCTCCGCCTCGCTCGCCCGAGCCTCCGCCTCGCGCCGCTGGCGCTGGAGCTCGTCGCGAAGCTGGCCGACGATCAGACCGGCCAGCACGCCGACAAGTGCACGGACGGCGGCCCCCACCCAACTGGGGTCGGCGTCGAGATACTCGGCGCGAAAGAGCTCCTGGCCGGCGACGAAGGGAGCGACGATCACGGCGGCGAGAACGCCGCCTCGCGCGCCGAACCTGAGCGCGGCCAGGACGACGGGGATCAGGTAGAGCGTGCGCAGCGGCTGCGACGGCTCGTACGAGAAGACGTACATGAACGCGATCGCGACGGCGCCGTCCGTAACGAGCGCGCCCACTCTCAAAACACGGCGCATCCGCAGCGACAGCGACATCCGCGCGCTGACGAACAGTCCGACCGCCGCGACGGTGAAGAACGCGAACGTCAGCCACGCCCAGAAGGCGAACCCGTCGGGGAACGGCGCCGTCATCACGACAATCGCGACAACGGCCACGACGACCAGGCGTACGCGGGCGAGCACCGGCCCCGGGCGGTTACTCGGCATGACGCTCCTCGAGCCGCCGACGCGCCCACTCGGCGGCTTCGCGCAAGACGGCGTCTTCCGCGTCCGCGTGTTCCTCGAGCTCGGGGAGGTGCTCGAGGCCGCCCGTGTTCCCGAGTGCGACGAGCGCGTTCCGCTTGAGCCAGCGCGCGTCGTTTCGCGGCACGTACAGGCGGTCGTAGCGCTCGACCAGCTCGGCGTCGGACGAACGCAGCCATTCGACGAGCGACACCGTCGGCTCGGCGTCTGCGTGCGGCGGCATGTCGCGCCGGCGCTTCTCGACGCCGCGGTTCCACGGGCAGACGTCCTGGCAGATGTCGCAGCCGTAGACGCGATCCTCGAGCGGCGCCCGGAATTCCTCGGGAATCGGCGCCGGCGCCTGCGTCCAGTACGAGAGGCACCTCGTCGCGTCGAGGGTCCCCGGGTCGTCGAGCGCACCCGTCGGGCAAGCGTCGATGCACAGCCGGCAGGCGCCGCAGTCGAGCGCGAGCGGCGGCGTCGGCTCGAGCTCGCGGTCGCTCACGAGCGTGCCCAGCACCACCCACGACCCGTGCCGGCGCGTGATCAGGAGCGTGTTCTTGCCGTAGAAGCCGGCGCCGGCGCGCGCGGCACCCTCGCGGTCGACGTGCTGGTTCGCGTCGACGAAGACGCGGTAGCTCCCGCCGATCCGCCGCCC
>Ga0126307_10003477_pt1 | contig 10786 bp, 11 predicted proteins | sample Plot28_FD_89955 | JGI IMG/M metagenome (GOLD analysis project Ga0126307, IMG submission 89955) | Serpentine soil microbial communities from UC McLaughlin Reserve, CA, USA - Plot28 | ecosystem: Environmental > Terrestrial > Soil > Grasslands | place: USA: UC McLaughlin Reserve, Lake County...
CCGTCGAGCACCGCGAACAGCGCGCGCTCGTCGCCCTCGTGCGCCGCGTACTCGCCTGCCCGCAGGCTGATGTCCGCGGCCGCCCGGGACAGCCGCTCGCGCGCAGCCTCGTCGAGCGACGCGAAGACCGCGACGGCGCCGATCTCCTCGGCCGTCACCACCTCTGGCGGCCTTCCACGAACTGCATCGCGCGAGCATAACCCGGACCCAACACCAGCCGGGGTGGCGCCGGCCGGCCCAGGGAGTTAGCGCTGCGCGATGCGGCGCGTGCTCAGCCTTGCGGTATCCCTCGGTGTCGCCGTCGCGGTCTGCGGCGCGCCGGCCCAGGCCAGCGTCCACCGATGCGGCGATGCCTTCGGCTCCGCCGATGCTCCCGGCTTCTCGGTTCGAGCCGACCACGTGAGGTGTGTGGACGCACGCCGGGCGGTTCGCACGATCGTCAGGCGCGGTGACCTGGGGCCGAGCAAATGCACCGTGAGCGACCCGTGCCGTTACCACCACTACCGCTGCGTGGCGCGTACGACGGTCGACCAGCTGTACCGCGAGCGCTGTCGCCGGGGTAGCCGGGTGTTCAGCTTCGGCGGCGGCAGCTAGAATTCAGCGACACGCCGCGGGGTGGAGCAGCCAGGTAGCTCGTCGGGCTCATAACCCGAAGGTCGCGGGTTCGAATCCCGCCCCCGCTACTGAGAAAGGCCCGCAAATGCGGGCCTTTTTCGTTGGGGGGTGCCCCGGTGGGGCCGCCCGAAGTACCAAACGGGTACCAGAGCGCGGCCGTTGGTGCTCCGACGGGTCCTCCAGCGGGGTCGGCGGCACCGGGCGCGTCGCGCCCGGTGCAGGGCTCACAGCATCAGTTGGATCAACGGCCAGCCATTGCCGCCTGGGCCTCGGCCAGCTTCGCGCGCACCGTGTCGGTTCCCTCCCTGAACTCGAGCAAGGGACGCACCTCCCAGGTGACCAGCCCGAACAGCGGATACTCCGCCATCAGCTCGAGCGCCTCGCGGTGGGAAGCGACGTTGGCCACGGCAAAACCGCCCCCCTCGATGAAGCCGAAGATGCAGTCGAACGTGCCGTCGTTGGCCTCGCCTTCGAGCCAGTCGAGCGCCGCGTCGAACTGCTCGGGCGTCGGCGGCATCGGGCCTGGTGTCGCGCTGATGAAGTACTTCATTGGCAGCCTCCTCCGGTTAGGTCATTGCAGTATCGCGCCAATCGCACCCCTGACGCACGGGAAGTGCTTTCGTTTTCGGGGCTGGGGACCTCGGGCGCTGTCTCCGGCCTTGAGTGACTTGGCCAATGTCGTATTCGGCCACAGCTGAAGCAGGATGATGGCCCCTTCATCGAGCTCTGAAGCAGCTCGGGACATATCGGAATCGGGCCGCCGGCACGAGTGCTTTCACGCGAAGGCAGCACTCCCGGAAAGCTCAAGAGAGCCGGTTGGGTCATACACTCCCGGCCAGATCGCGGCAGTCGGTCACCGCGTCGCCTGCCATCAAGGAGCGGCCACGCCCTTACTCGGACAGCTCACCGCCTCGAGCTCGCGGTTCATCAACAAGCGCGGCATTTACCTCGGGCGACGCTCAACGAAGCTCCATGTGGCTCTTTATCGGCGCTCCGGCGGCAGGATCGGCGGACATATCCCCGGTTGGCCCGAGGCCCGGATAGTCCTGGTCGACCACACGGGCGCCAAGAGCGGTGCGAAGCGGAGTCTCCTGTGATGTACCTCGAGGACGGCGACACCATCGTCGTGATGGCCTCGAAGGCGGGCCAGCCGACCCATCCCGCGTGGTTCCATAACCTCAAAGCGAACCCGGACACCACGATTCAGATCGGCGCGGTGGTTAGCGAAGTCCGCGCTCGCGTTGCGAGCGACGAGGAGCGCGATCGCCTCTGGTCGAAGTTCGTGGCGATGTATCCCGGATCCGAGTTCTACCAGCGCAACGCGAAGGGCCGGAAGATTCCGATCGTGATCCTCGATCCTCGGTAGAGGTTCTCAGCGTCGTCCACGAGATCTCCGGCTGAGGCGACGCGCGGCGCGGGGGGTCGAGCAGATCCCCTATCTCGCTAGGCCTCGGCCGGCAGATCATGCCCACCCCGCCCCCGCCAGTGCCTCGTCCTCGCTTGGATAGACCTTCGCCCAAACGACCTTCCGGTTGCGGAACTTGAAGGTGAAACCGGCCTGGTCGTCCACGACGAAGCTTCGTTGCCGAGCATAGATACGCGCAAGCGCCACGACGTAGTCGCCATGGGCGCGAACCTCCTCGACCGTCACCTCGAACTCATCCCAGGTCTCGTCCAGGTCTCGCAGGTAGCGCCGCAGGCCGCCGAGCCCGAGGTACGGAGTGCGCCGCTCGAGAGGGGTCGAAAGCGGCTCCATCATCACCCCCCGGTCGACCAGCTCTGTCGCGCGCGCCACGTCGCGCGCGGCAAAGCTGTCGAAGAGCTCGCGCACCACGCGGGCGTTGTGGTCGGCTGCTTCGGGTTCGGCCTGTCGGGCCGGTGTCGGGCTTCCGGGCAGCCGCTTCGTCAGCCGGAGGACCGTCTCGCCTGGGCGGGCGTCGAGCCGCACGTCATCCATCAGCAGGTTCATAAAGGCGAAGCCGCGACCACGTTCAGCTACCGGATCTGGTGCCGGCGATGCGGTGTGCTCGAAGTCGCCGCAATCTCGAACCGAGAAAGCCAAGCAGCCGCACTCCACGGTCGTTGCCAGGTGAAAGTGTCCGTCGTCACATGGAAAGCCATGCTCCATTGCGTTCGAGATGGCCTCATTGGTGGCGACGGTGATGTGGTATCGCGTTGCTGCGTCGAAGCCAGCCGCCGAGAGAGCTCGGTCGATGAAGCGCCGCCCCTCCGAAAGGCCGCGTGGGCCGGCGGGGATAGCGAGCACCTGAGCGGGCACGGTGACACGTTAGAGCGGCGCGCGCTTCACCAACCGCTCGCCTCGGCCCGACAACGTCGTCCCGTTCAGGCGCCAGACGGGCTGGCGAAACGGCCGATCCGGCAAGGGCGGAGCAAGGGTGGGACCCTGGCGCCGTGACCCTCATTGCGCTCGTGCTCGTGGTGCTCGTAGTCGCGGCGGGTCTCTACTACAACCAACGGTGGTGGCGTCCCCGACAGGCCGTGGCTCGGCTTCCCGACGACGGGCTCAAGGTCGGGGAGCTGACGGCGCCCCTTGCGACACTCACGGTCCTGTTGCTCGTGTTCGTGCTCGTGCAGACCTACGGGTCGTGGGCGGCCGCCGGCAGGGCCGAGACCGACGAAGCGACGGCCACGCTTCTGCTGTTTCGCGAGGTCGACCTCATCCGCGATGCGCGCCTTCGCACCGAGCTTCGGAAGGAGGTCGTCTGCTACGCGACAAGTGTCATCCGTCAGGACTGGCCGGCCATGGGCAACCGCCGGATCAGCAGCGTGCCCACGTACTGGGGAGCGCGCATCCGGGAGCATGGTGTGCGTCTAGTGCGCGCCCCCGGCGGCTCGACAGCCGGCGAGCAGATCGTCAAGCGCGACGGCGAGCGGGCCAGCGCACGCCAAAGCCGGCTCGGCGAGGCGCGTCCGACCGTGCCGAAGGCTCTCTCGTGGCTGATCCTGGTAGCCGTGGTGATGGTCCTTGCCGTGCTCAGCACCGCCTCGATGCCGGGCGTCGGCAGGCTCGTTCAGGTCGCGATAGTGCTGGCCGCGGCCGTTGCGTTCGTGTCCACCCTCCTCCTGATCCTCGACCTCGATCACCCCTACGCCGGACCGCTGCGCCGGGACCCCACCCAGACCGAGTTCGTGCGAAATCAGATCGCAGCGGAGGCGCGGGGTCCGTTGCCCTGCCATCCCACCGGCCTGCCGGTCGACGCCCCTGGCTTCCGCTCGACGACGTCGCCGCTGGGCTGAGGCTCGACTCGCCCACATTCACCTAGTCAGCGACGCCAGACGGGTCAGCGAAACGGCCGAGCCGGCAAGGGCGGAGCAGGGTGGGATCCCCCAAAACCCAGCAAACGGTCAGCCCCGCGTACGGCTCATAACCCGAAGGTCGCGGGTTCGAATCCCGCCCCCGCTACTCCTGAAGCCCAGGCATGCCAGCAGCCGCCGCTTGGGCCACCAGCACACGGCAAGGTGGCGGTGCATTGGTCCGCGCCCTCAGTTCCGAGGCCGGGCTCGCGGGTCAGCGCCTCCGGGGTACGGGAGTCGAAGCGGTGGCCGCAAGCCTCTTCACTCTCCGAGCAGCCCTCTGAGCGTTTGCGCGAGAGGCGAAAGCCTCACGGGACGTGGCGACCTTTCGGCGGTCATCGTCTAGAAGCTGCCAACGCCAGCGTCCACCTGTGTCTTCGAACGTTCGGAACTTGGGCACGGTCCTACCTCGGTGTCGATTGGCCCATACCTATGTTTCCCATGGCTAAACAGCCCGGGTGAGGCGCATGTCCCATGCAAACCGTTGTTATTAGCTTGGCGTCATACCGCCCCCGCTTACTCATACCTCCTGCGTTGGCAGGCTCTGGCGCGGCTCGATCACCGTCGCGCGCGCTCGCCGGCCTTGGCCTCGCTTCAGAACGCCCCCGGGCTCATATGTGACCCTCTCCCTGGAGATCCGGTTCGTGGGCCGCCGCCTCGACTGCCGCGGCCACCCGGCCAGGGTCCTCGATCTGCGGGTAGTGGCCGACCTGCGCGAGCTCGTTCACGGCGACTCCGGGGCGCAGCTCCTGCAGCCCCGCCAGCACAGCGGGCACGGCGACCGGGTCGCGCATTCCCCAGAGCAGTGAGAGCGGCTTCGGCCAGTCGCGGAACGCTCCGTGCCAGCGCTCCGTGTAGCGCTCCCGCTCGTCCATGTAGACGATCAGGCGGTGCGCCAGGCGATGGCCTCCGCCGTGAGCGATCAGGTTCCACTGGTCGGCCGCCTCGCGGGGGTCGAGCGGATGCTCGCTCGAGAAGAGCAAGGCGAACTGGCGGCGGAAGAATCGCTCGTTCATCAGGCGCGCGAACAGCGGCCCGGCGCGGGTTCTCAGGAGCTTCTGGCCCAGCGTCGGCCGGGCGCGGTCCAGGAGGATGCTGCCGTTGAAGAGCAGGGCGCCGACCAGGTCCACGTTCAGCCGGCTCTCCAGGTCGCGCGCCATCAGCTCGGTCGCCACCGAGGTGCCCATGTCGTGCGCGACCAGGAAGCAGGGCCGCCCAGGGAACTCCCGCTCGATCAGCTCCTCCGCGAGGTCGGCCTGCCGGAAGAGGCTGTAGTCCTCCTCGGGCGGCTTCTCGGAGAGCCCGAAGCCGAGGAAGTCGAAAGCCAGGATCGCCCGCTCGGTCCCCTCGTCGAGCAGCCCTCGCCAGTCGTAGGAGCTCGAGGGGAACCCATGCAGCAGAACGAGCACGGGGTCAGCGCCCTCGCATCGGAAGACGTGGATCCCTCGACCGCCCACAGTGAGCGTGCGCCCCCGAGAGCGCCAGCTCTCGACTCCGGCTGTCAGCTGCATGCGCTCATCGCCCAAGCCCATAGTTGTAGTCGGCGGGCACCTGGCGGCTGCCAGTCGAGCTCCAAGGCTGAGCGTTCCGGAAGGCCGCCGGGTCGCACCCCGCGCGTCGGGAGCGGGCGCACGTCGGCGAGGATCGCTCCGGCTCCGACGTAGCCAGCCGTGACGAGCTAGGCCATGGTCAAGCCGCCGCTGACCGACAGAGTTTGGCCCGTGATGAAGCCGGCTCGCTCCGAGGCCAGAAAGGCCACGGCCGCCGCTACGTCCTCGGGCTCGCCCAGACGCCGCATCGGGACCGCGCGTGTGAGCGCGTCAACGAGCTTCTCGCCGCCCTTCGCCGTCATGTCCTCCAGCAGCGGTGTGCGCGTGGGACCGGGACAGACGGCGTTTGCGGTGACCCCCGAGCGGGCGACCTCGCGCGCGACCGTCTTCGTGAAGGCAATCACGCCACCCTTGGCGCCCGAGTAGGCCGCCTCCATCGAGGAGCCGACCCGCGCGGCGTCAGAGCCGATATTGATCACCCGGCCGTATCCGCGCTCGACCATTCCCGCGAGCACCGTGTGCGTCACCCTCAGGCACCCCTTGAGATTGACGTCGATCACGCGGTCCCAGAACGGCTCGGCGCTCTCGAGGAAGGGCTTCAGCTCGTCCCAGCCGGCGTTGTTCACCACCACGTCTATCGACCCGAGAGCCGTTGTCGCTTCCTCCACGCCAGCCGACACGGAGTCCGGCGACGTGACGTCGAGCCGCACCGGATGCGCGCTCAGCCCAATGGCTCGGGCGGTCTCCCTCGCTGCGTCGAGCCGTAGGTCCGCGATCGCCACCGCATGACCTTCAGCGGCGAGGGTCGTGCAGATCGCCCGTCCGATCCCACCGCCGCCTCCGGTCACGAGTGCCACCGTGTCTCTCATCGGCGCGGCGAGGGTAGCGTGGCCGCCCCAACCAAGAGAGGAGCACGAGGTGGAGGAGCTGACGGACGTTCGCTACGACGTCGACAGGGGGATGACAACGATCACGATCGACCGGCCCGAGCGAATGAACGCCTTCCGTTCGCGGACGGTCGAGGAGCTGATCGCTTGCTTCAAGAGAGCGTGGGCGAGCCCCCACGTAGGCGTCGTGTGTCTGACCGGTCGCGGGGAGCGAGCGTTCTGCACGGGCGGCGACCAGAAGCAGCGCGCCGAGTCCGGCGACTACGGGCCTTCGGCATCGGGGCTCTTCGAGGTCGAGCAGCTCCACCGGGTGATCCGCGAGATACCCAAGCCGGTGATCGCCGCGGTCAACGGCTACGCCATTGGCGGGGGGCATGTGCTGCACGTCCTCTGCGACCTGACGATCGCTGCAGAGCACGCCCAGTTCGGCCAGACCGGTCCGCGGGTGGGCTCCTTCGACGCTGGGTTCGGCACGTCCTACCTCGCTCGCATGATCGGGGAAAAGCGAGCGCGGGAGGTGTGGATGCTCTGCCGCCGCTATGACGCCGCTACCGCGGAGCGCTGGGGCCTGGTCAACAGGGTCGTGCCGGTTGATGAACTCGCCGCAGAGGTGCGGAGTTGGGCCGACGAGGTGCTCTCGCTGTCGCCCACCGCGCTTCGCTTCGTCAAGCAGTCCTTCAATGTCGATACCGAGCATCTCGCCGGCGTCGGGCAGCTCGCCTTCTCGGGCCTCGGGCTGTTCGTCGACTCGGACGAGGCGGCCGAGGGCGTCGAGGCGTTCGTGGAGAGGCGTCCACCCGACTTCAGCGACTTCCGCGCCCGCGCCGCGAGGTAATACCGCAAGTCAGGAGATCGAGGCGGGTCGCAAGGACGCCGCCTACCGCGCCGGCTTTCAGGCGCGCGCTGGCGTACGCTGCCATCGCACCCTGACCGGCCCCGAAGGTCGCGCTGCTACCGGGCCGGACTCCTTCGATTTGACCCGGACCGGACCCACCGCCGCCGCTTTAGCGGACGGCGCCCCCATTTAGCCGCCCGCGCGAACTCGATCAGACGAGGCAGGTAGGCCTCAACCGGTGTCACATGCAACCCGGCGCGAGCGAGTCGCGCGCGCGCACGCCGGTCGTCGAAGCGGACGCGCATCGCGAAGTAAGGGAAGAAGGTCTCGATCCGGCGGAGAGCCCGCCGGCGGCGCTCGGGCCCTGTGCGGACGAGCAACGGATGCACGACGCGTCGGTAGAGCGTGGGCGGCATCAGCTTCGGCGGCCGCTGACGCAGGTGGCTGGCCGCCCGCTCAGCGAGGACGCCCACGGTGGTGGCTTCCGAGCCTGCCACCAGCTGGAATGTCTCTGCGCTGCCCTCCACCGGCCTGGTGGCCAGCGCGAAGATCGCGTCGGCGACGAAGTCCACGGGGACAACGTCCACCGGTGCCGAGCGGCGGGCCGGGAGCAGCCGCAGCCTCTCTCGCGCGAAGGCCTTGAGCGGCGTGTAGAGCACGTTGAACGATGCCGTCCAGCCGGTCGAGCGCTCGCCGACGATGATGCTGGGCCTAAAGATCTGGACCGGAAGCGCGGCCCCCTGGTCTTGGACCAGCTGTTCGGCCTCGAACTTGGAGCGCTCATACGTGTTGCGGAAGCCTTGGCCGAGGTCGAGCTGGTCCTCTCGGAACTCGCCGGCGTGGGTGCCCGCCACGTAGGCGGTGGACACGTACGCGAAGCGGTTCAGCCCGCCCAGCGCCTGTGCCTCGCGCGCCAATTTCAGTATGTGGCGTGTGCCTTCGACGTTGATCCGCCGTGAGTCCTCGAGCGGCAGCGTGAACGACACCGACGCCGCCGAGTGGACGATGTCCGTCACGGATCTCGCCAGCTCCGTCCGGCGGTCTGACGGAAGGGCGAGGTCCTCGCCCTCCAGGTCCGCCGCTACCGCCGTTACCCGCCCCGGGGGCAGGCCTTCCGGGCCGTAGGCGTCCGCCAGCGTGGAGTGCAGCCTCGAAGCCGCCTCGGCGCCGTCTCGCGCCCGGACCAGAGCGTAGAGGTGGCGGTCCGTCCGGTCGAGGTAGCGGACGAGCACCTGGGCGCCGAGGAAACCGGTGACGCCGGTGATGAGGACCGACCCCTCAGGCGCCACTGGCATTCACCTCCTCGCCGGTCCGTGAACCCGTTTCTCCGGGTCCGGCTGGCGGCCCTCTCAGCTCGTCGATCGACTCGGCGATCGCCGCCGCCAGCTCGTCGGCGTCCGCGAGCGCATCGGGGGCGGCGTAAACGCCGAAGCAGGCCTGGTCTTCGACGGTCGTCATCCCAATCGATACGGCGTGGCGGTCGGCGAGCGGCACGACCGGATAGCTCTCCTCCAGTCGGCAGCCGCGCATGTAGAGCGGCTGCCTCGGGCCGGGGATGTTCGAGACCACCAGGTTGAAGGTGCGCGGGCTGGCGGCAACCCGGGCGAGCGCCTGCTTGAGCGGGCGCGGCGCGTACTCGACGGCGTCGAGCAGCGCGCCCGCGCCCTCCGGCTCGCCCGCTTCCTTTCGCTCCGCCATCGCGGCGCGTACGTCGAGCAGGCGCCGGATGGGGTCCTCCTCCTCACACGGAAGGTCGACGAACACGAACGAGATGCGGTTTCCGAGCTGCGATTGCTCGCCCTCCTCGCGAAGGCTCACCGGCACCATCGCCTTGAGCCGGGTCGTCTCGGCATCCCCGAGGATGCGGCGGAGCCCGCCTGCCGACGCGGCCAGGAGGACGTCGTTGACCGTTGAGCGATACCTACGCTTGATCGCCCGGAACTCCTCGAGCGACCGGTGCGTCCAGGCCAGGTGCCGGCGCGGAGAGATCTGGTCGTTGAGCGGTGTGTGCGGCGCGGGTGCGATCGAGCTGCGCGCCGCGCGCAGCGCCCGGACCCCCGTGCCGAGCAGGTGCGCAGCTCGTGACGGGCGCCGCATGACCTCGAGCGGCAGCAGGCCCACCGAGGCAAGCTGGGAGGCTCGGTGGCGGACGCCTGCGACAAGCAGCTCCAAGTCGGTCGGCTCTGGAGAGGGTTCCCAGTCGTCGGGCTCAGGCCGCGGCGCATCGGAGCTCGGATCGAGCAGCATCGCGGCCAGCTCCACGGCCGCGATGCCGTCCACCATGCAGTGGTGGACCTTGCCCACGGCGCCGATGCGACCGTCGTCGAGCTTGTCGGCCAAGTGGAGCTCCCACAGCGGGCGGTCCTCCCGCAGCGGGGTCGACATGACGGTGTCCACGACCTCGCGTAGTTCCCCTGACTCGGCGGGCAGCACGTGGAGGTCGACGTCGAAGTCCGGGTCATCTACCCACGCCGGGTCGCTCAGGCCCACCGGGTCGAAAGCCAGCTTCTGGCGATAGCGAGGGGCGCGCGGCAGGCGGCTGGCTACGAAGTCGCGCAGCTCCTCGAAGCGCGGGGCGGGCCCCTCAGCGGGAGGCGAGAACAGCGCCGCCCAGCCAACGTGCATGTGCGCTGTCGCGCTCTCCACCTCCAGGAACGATGCGTCGAGCGATGTCAAGCGTGTCTGGTGCATGGAACCTCCCATCTCCAGTCCACCGCTGCGCTCCAGCGGCCTTGCGGCGTACACGGCGATCCGAAAGGGGGGAGCGCGCCACAGCCCGATTTCCCGACCGCGCCCTGCGCCTCGGGTCGCCCTGATCGCACGCTAGCAAGTGCGTCCAGCGCACCGAGTCTCGAGCCTCAGCGTGGCTTTTCCGAGTCCCGGCTACGCGGCTGCGGTCATCCATTCCCCCATGCGATCTGCGGGCCAACCGGGACGACCTCGGGGATCGGCTGCAGCGCCCAGTCCGGCGGCTCGATGCCCTGCGAGGCGGCGGCGATCCGCCCGAAGTGGCGCTCGAACCCGGCCGGCGTGCAAGCGAGCAGATAGCGCGCGTCCGCGTCGCTGTGGTTGGCGAGCGTGTGGGCGACGTTGCGCGGGGCGAAAACGAGCTCGCCTGCGTTCTTGGTGATCAGCTCGCCCTCGACCTGGAAGATCAACTCGCCTTCGAGGATGTAGAACGCCTCATCGAAGTCATGCCTGTGCAGTGGCGGGCCTGCGTTGTGCGGGGGGATCACGTTCTCGATCACCGAGATGTGGCCGCCGGACTGCTCGCTGCGGAGCAGGACGTTGGTGCGGAGGTTCGGTACGGACGCCATGGTCAGGCTCCCTTCACGGTTGCGGGGTGGTCGGCGCCGGCGGGTTGGAAGAGTTCGATCGGGTTGCCGGCGGGGTCGTCGAGCAGGATCTGCTGGCCGCCCGGGCCGCTGACGATGTCGTTGCGGAAGGTCAGCCCCGCGGCTCGCAGCCGCTCGACTTCGCCGGCGAGGTCCTCGACGATCAGGTGGATGCGGTTCCAGCCGCCGGGCTGGGGCCTGCGCCCGTCAGGCATTGGGCGGCCAGCCGAGCTGGCGGGGCCGCTCAGC
>Ga0126307_10003478_pt1 | contig 10784 bp, 9 predicted proteins | sample Plot28_FD_89955 | JGI IMG/M metagenome (GOLD analysis project Ga0126307, IMG submission 89955) | Serpentine soil microbial communities from UC McLaughlin Reserve, CA, USA - Plot28 | ecosystem: Environmental > Terrestrial > Soil > Grasslands | place: USA: UC McLaughlin Reserve, Lake County...
GCATCGTGGTAGGCCTTAAAGCCGCCCGGGTGCCTCTGTAGACCTGTTCTTCTTAGAAGACGCCAACTTCCTCTTCTTCGCAGCTTACCGCGCCGATGCGGGTCTTGGCTCTGGGGGCTAACCGGGGGTGCGGATATGATCACCTCCATGCTTACGCGGCCGAAGGAAGCCCGCAGAAACCTGAGGCATCTTAGGCCACGTGAAGATCTAGAGGAATTGTTCGGCTTCGTAGAGGTCGTTGCTACCGCCGCCCGCCCCTACAGACCATCCTCTCTTCTCGACCCTTAAGTTACCCGACAAAGACCGGCCCATACTGCTTGGGGCGATCATCGGCGCGGGGGCGAGGCACCTCTTTACTGGCGACTTTCGGCACTTCGGCCGTACTACGGAGAGAGGATAGGGTGAGTTCTCATTCAGCCGCCGGGAGCTTATATGTATTCGAGAACCGAATTCTTCGAGAACCGAATAATCCTCCGCCATTAAAAGAGGCTCAGCCTCCACTGAGATCAGTCGATCCGGCCGTCTCGTGTAGAAGGAGAAGTATTTATGCTCTCGTAAAACCATACGTGGCGGAAGCTCACGACAACGCGTTGTTTGTCCACCGACGAAGGAAGCGCTGCAGCCGAGGCAGACCTTGTTGTCCATTTTTGCGAAACAAAGCCATTTTCAGAGGTGCTCTCCTGAGACACCAGAGACGTCCACATCTAAGGCTACGGGTGGGGTAGCGTTAGCTTCGGCGCTACGAGCGGCCTGAAGGCGTTGGAGCTCGTGGAGGGCTTTGTGGAATCTTTGTTCCAGGTTGGTCTCGTAGCGGGAGAGCTTAGAGAAGGCGTTCGCCCCATCGGCGTCCCGGATGAAGGTTCGGCCGAGCGTGGCGGTCTCCGTGTCTTACCTGGCCTTTACCTCCTGTGCCTTGGAGAGGGCTTCCTGGTGCTTCTGTTCGTCCGTTAGCGTGGTAGACGGGCCGTACTGGTCTTCGATAAAGTCTTTAAGGGTGCTTCTTTCGTAGTTTTGAGCTTCTCCTTGCGCCCGCTCGAGCAATTCCTCGTAGAGCTGCCAGGCGAATATCCCGGCCTCCACTCGTCCGAGGCGACGAAGCCCCCAATGAGCGGCGATAATACGGTCCAAAGAGATTTTAGGCCGGGCCGTCCGTCCTCCCAACAGCTATTTTTAAGCCTCCAAATCTGAGTAAGGGCGGTGATAGGAAGCTCCATCAAGAAAGGCTCTTACGGCCCAAGAAGGGTTCTATAAGAGGGGTAGCTCGGTACAAGGAGTCGTTAAGCTTCTATAATAGAGCTCTTGGCAGGAGAGCTAGACCGAAAGAGGGAAGAGTATTGGGCCGCGGTGATAAGGATCGTGAGGTACGGGTGTTGACCGAGGGCGGACGAAGAGAGGACGAGAAGAAGAAAATCCTCTTCGTCTGTACGGCGAACATCTGCCGGAGCCCGATGGCCGAGGCGATGTTCAACGCCCTGGCCGAGGATAAAGGGCTCGCCTTTCGGGCAGAGAGCGCGGGCGTTAGGGCGCTCGTAGACGAGGAGATAGCCCCGGACGCGCGCGCGGCGCTCGAAGAGACCGGCATCTATTCCGAAGGGCACCGCGCGAGGCAGGTGAGCGAGAAGATGCTCGAAGAGGCGGAGCTCGTACTCGTTATGGGCCCGCGCCACGTGGCGACGCTTGAGGGGCGCTTTAAGGACCTACAACAAGGCAAGGTCTACGCCCTGCCGGAGTACGCCCTGGGAGCTTCTGCTGAGGAGGGGATCCCCGATCCCTACGGGTACACCATGACCGCCTACCGCGCCTCCGTGCGCCAGCTCCTCGAGTGTGTGGAGGGCGTGGTCGAGCGCCTAGAGCGCGAGGGGGTATCCCGGTAGGTGGCTCTATCTGTGTAGGCGCTCTACGTAGGCGAACCCTACGTTCCCACTATCGCCACTTCTGCGTGGGCACTGCTGTCTAACGTCTTCGGTCCTGTACGTGGCTGGCGAGCCCAAGCGGTAGATGTTAAGTCTTATAAAGATTCTTGACGTAAGGTACTTGACGCTTGGCGCGTTGTGGTGACTTCAAGTAAAATTAGCGATCCGTAAAGGGTAGAGGAGGCAGCTAGGCACCGAGATAAGGGTAGACCAGCATAGACGCTTAACTGCTGAGTAGAGGCTAAGAATCCTGTCCTGCGTGTGGGCATCTAAGGGATAGAGGGAGCCAGTAATGCAACCGGCTACTTGGGGTATCGACCCCCATGTGGTCGGCTTTTACTTTTTAAAAGATCGGAGTAGTTCGAATCATGAAGGCGATGGTTTTAGCCGCGGGGAAGGGTACGAGGCTCTTTCCGCTTACCCACGAGATCCCCAAACCCCTAGCCCCGGTTGCTGGTGTTCCCCTAATCGAGCACCTCTTCAAGCTGCTCGGCTCTCACGGGATAAGCGAGCTCTACGTCAACGTCCACTACCTAGCAGACGCCTTCTTGGAGGCCTACGGTAAAGAAGCTCATATAAACGGCACGACCGTTCGCTTCAGCCGGGAGGCAGAGCTGATGGGTACCGCCGGGGGTGTAAAGCGGCTGGCAAAGAACTTTGAGGACACCTTCTTGGTCGTCATGGGAGACGCTTTAACCGACGCAGATTTACGGGAGATCGTTGCCTTCCACAAAGAGAAGGGTGCTCTGGCTACCATAGCCTTGAGGAGGGTCGATGACCCTTCTCAGTACGGGGTCGTGAAGCTGGATGACGCGGGGAACATCGTAGCCTTTCAGGAGAAGCCGGGTCCTAAGGAGGCCATAAGCACTCTAGCCAACACCGGCATCTACGTCCTCGAGCCTAAGGTCTTAGATTACATCCCGAAGAACACCTTCTTCGACTTCGCTAGGGATGTCTTCCCGAGGCTGCTCGAGGCTAATGAGAGGTTTGTCGGCTACGAGGGAGACTTCTACTGGTCGGATGTAGGGACACTTCAAGCCTACCGGCAGGCCCAGTACGACGTCCTCTCGGGTAGGGTTAAGGTAGAGATGCCCGGAAAGAAGCGGGCTGAGACAACCTGGATCGGCAAGAACGTCCAGCTCCACCCGACCGCGAGCCTCAAAGGGTGCGTGGTGGTGGGAGAAAACGCCGTGATCGGCAGGGACGTCGTTCTATCGGGGCACCTAACCGTGGGAAGCGATTGCTGGGTTAAGCCCGGCTGCGTAATAAGAAGGAGCATACTGCTCCCCGGGGCGAGCGTGGGCGAGGGCGCTCATCTAGAAGATTGTATCGTCGGCCACGGATACGACGTACGAGCCGGCGAGATCATAAGGGGTAGCGCCCTTACTGGCCGGCGCGCTGTTGGCAGCGCTGCTGCCAGGGCAGAGGTTTACCCTAGACGTTTGCGATCGGCCTGAAAACAATGGGGTTGGCAGGCGGGCACGAAGGACAAGAGGAAGCCTTTAGTGGAAGGATTTGCCCCGGTTGGGCGCTTCGGAGAAGAGCTTACGTGGAGGACATTCGCCCCGGCGACGTCCTCGCCCTCGCGAGGGGACACACCGGCCGGCGCCTACACGGGGTAGGCACCGCTGATCACAGGCTCTGTGCTAACCCCTGGGCCGCAAGAAAGAACCCAGCGTAAACTAGGAGGGTGCCGCAAGGTGCTACTCGCCCACCAAGGTGATACGTGAGAGCAAGAAGATCCTAGAGTTTTGGTATGGGGCGCAAAGATGCTAAGCGCAAGCAGGAGGCAGAGGAGACCCTGCGCGAGAGCGCGCAACTGTTTCGGCTTTTGGCCGAGAACGCCCGAGACATCATCTACCGCTACCGGCTGCAGCCGAGGCGCGGGTTCGAGTACGTAAGCCCCTCAGCCACAGAGATAACCGGCTACTCGCCCGAGGAATTCTACGCCAGCCCGGAGCTGTATTTCGAGCTGGTACACCCCGAGGATAGGCATCTACTCGAAGGTTTCATGCGCTTACCCAACACCTCAACGCCCCCTTGTACCATACGCTTGAGACGTAAAGACGGGAGGATGATCTGGGGGGAACAGCATCACGAGCTGGTTTACGACGCAGAGGGGGAGATCGTAGCGATAGAGGGCATTATCCGAGACATTACTAGGTATAAAGAGGTTGAAGAAGACCTGCGCTTTCAGAAGAACCTCTTGGAGGCTCAGAGCGAGGCCTCTGTAGACGGCATCCTTGTTCTCTCCGCAGATCATAGGAAGATAATCTCCTTCAACCGGCGCTTTGTAGAGATGTGGGGGCGAACGATAGAACATGTGTATAGAGCATCTGGATAGAGCACCTGTAGAGGCTAGTCTGCTTCTCTAAGCACGGGCTCTGAGTACAGGGTACCGTTTATCAAGATGCCGCCGTACTGGGCGTTGACCTTCGTGCGCCACGCGAAGAGGCCCTGGCGCCGCTCATCCAGCTCTTCTTTGCTACGCTCGCTCGCGAGGTTGTGCCTCTCTAGGGGGTCCTTCGCCAGGTCGAAGACCTCCTCGGGCCGCTCACCGAAGTGGTAGATGTACTTCTCGAGGCCCTCGATGCTCGCCAGGCACCTGCTGCTGCTGATGCAGCTGGCCATGAGGGTTCGATCTTCGGGTAGCGGACGCAGAAGCGAGTAGCCCGGGTACCGTCCGTTCTCGACCTCGTAGCCTAGCAAGTCCAACACCGTAGGGAGGACGTCGATCTGGCTCGAGGGCCCCCCGACCCGCTCGCCGTCCTCGAACCAGCCCGGGGTATGGATGATCAGCGGTATCCTTAGGCCCTCTTCCCAGATAGTATCGCCGTGCATGTCGCGGCGGTGCTCTTTGAAGCCCTCCCCGTGGTCGCCAAAGAGTACGAAGATCGTGTTCTCGTAGAGCCCTAGCTCCTCGTACTGATCGAAGAGGTTCTTCAAGAAGATGTCCTGGAGCCTAAGACAGTTGAGGTAGCGGTTGAGCTCGTCGTCCTCGGCGAAGTCCTCGGTCCCGTAACGTGTGCCGAGGCATTCGTAGCCGTAGTGCCCCGTGCCCGTAAAGTATTCGGCCACGAACGGCTCGTCCCTATGTTCTTTGAGCCACTGCTCGCTTGGCTTCAGCATTATGTCTTCCTCGTAGCCGAAGGTGTTCGTTTCCGCGAAGCCCTCCGTGCCCATGGCACTGGGCGGGTAGAATTCCTCGTAGCCAAAATTTTCTACCAGATCCCCAAAGCCGCTGCTAGTTGCCGACTGAAAGAAAACGGTGTTGTAGCCCTGGTCCTTGAGGAGGCTAGCGAGACACCGGGCGGGGATGCCGCCCGGCTCGAACTCTGGGCCGGAATACAGGGGTGGCTCGATCCCGCAGTTGATCGCCACGCTCCCCTTAGAAGAGCGAGGTAGAACCACGTAGGCTCGCTCGGCGAGAAGGCTGCTCTTCGCCAGCTCGTTAAGAAAGGGGGTCGTCTTTAGGTCTTCGTTGTAAGGAGTAATAGACTGGGCGCGGGTGGACTCGAGATGGATCAGGACGACGGTGTGTTTCTCGGTCTGCGGCGTCAGCGCGAGCCTGGTATGCGCAGCCGGATGCTTGGCAGCCGAGTCCGAGCCGGCCAGCCGCGAGAGCGAGTTCGAACCTAAAGCCAGGAGAAAGAGCGTAAGAAGACCCAAAAAAGAGATCTTGAGCGCCCGGGTTGAGGATCTCTGTTCCAACCCTAGCCTCGCCACAAACCGACGACGCGCGTCAGGAGCGAGGGACCCAAAACCGCGTAGCAGACGAGGGCAGCGAAGAGGAGCATACCCACTGAGGGTGGTGTTCCGTGGAGGAGGATCGTCTCGATCTCATCCAACCCGGGGATCAACCCGGCGATAGTGCCATACCCTAGCGTAGCAGTTGTCTTCTGGAAATACTGGTAAGTATATACGGTAACGAGCATCATTACTGTGTGGAAGAGCCTCTCCACCGCCCGATGCGTAGGCCCGTACGTAGCCCGGCGAAGAGCCCGCTCCACACTAACGCGTACCCCCAGGTTAAAGTACACATCCGATCACACCAATATAATCTTAGGAAACTTAGGAGGTTCGATGATAGGTCGCCAACGAGTAGAGCCCGGTCCAGGACAAGAATCTGTCTGGGACTACCCGCGTCCGCCGAGGCTGGAAGAAACGGACAAGCGCATCAAGGTCGTCTTTGGCGGGGTGACGCTCGCGTACACGACTCGTGCCAAGCGCGTCCTGGAGACGAGCCACCCGCCGGTCTATTACTTACCACCCGAGGACATCCGGATGGAGCATCTGGCGCTCGCGGCGGAGGGCGTATCCTTCTGCGAGTGGAAGGGTGTTGCCCGCTACTACGACCTCGAAACCGAGGAGCGAAAAGAGCCTCGGGTCGCCTGGTTCTACCCGGACCCTGTACCCGCTTACGCGGGACTCAAGGATTACGTGGCCTTCTACCCTTTCTTGATGGATGCGTGTTGGGTCGATGGGGAGAAGGTTCGGGCGCAGGAGGGGGACTTTTACGGTGGTTGGATCACCTCGGACATCGTAGGCCCCTTTAAGGGTGGCCCCGGTACCTGGGGCTGGTAGTAATTGTCCTCCGCCGCCGACCTACAAAAGCTCCGCGAGGAGTACACCCGCGCCGGCCTCCATGAGTCCGACGTCAACCCGGACCCTATAGAGCAGTTTCGTACGTGGTTCGACGAGGCTTTATCTGCAAACCTTTACGAGCCGAACGCCATGACTTTAGCTACTACAACGCCTGACGGATGTCCCTCCGCCCGCATAGTGCTCCTCAAGGGCTACGACGAGAGGGGCTTCGTCTTCTACACCAACCACGAGGGCCGCAAGGCTCGGGAGCTTGAGGAGAACCCGCGCTGCGCGCTCGTCTTCTACTGGGGCGAGTTCGAGCGGCAGGTGAGGGTGGAGGGACGAGCTTCTCGCGTCTCGGAAGAGGAGTCAGATGCGTACTACGCGAGCCGGCCGCGGGGGAGCCGCTTGGGCGCCTGGGCTTCTGAGCAGAGCCGTCCTATCGAGCGTCGGGATCTTCTGGAGGAGCGGCTGCGGGAGCTTGAGACCGAGTACGAGGGTCGTGAAATACCATGCCCGTCCTTCTGGGGTGGCTACCGGGTCGAGCCCGAGGCGATCGAGTTCTGGCAGGGCCGCGAGAACCGGTTGCACGACCGTCTGCTCTACCGCCGCTCTGAGAACGCAGGCTGGAGGATAGAGCGCCTCCAACCTTAGGGTAGTGCTTTCCTCGCCCGGGGCGCTCCGCGTTACTCGCGCGAATTCGCGCTGGACGCCGGGTTGCTGCTAAGATGATGCAAGTCTCTTGGGGAATCGCGGGAAGAGGAGAAGCTTTGAAGCTGGTTTCGTATTCGACCGACGACGGGGCGCCGAAGGTGGGCTACGTCGAGGATGGCGAGGTGCGACCCTTGGGCGGGGCGAGCATGCTCGAGTATATCGAGCACGGCCGAAGCACCGATCGGCAGCCCGGTGATGAGGCTGTGCCGCTAGAGGAGGTGCGGCTCCGCGCCCCTATAGCCCGACCCCCCAAGATCATAGCTATCGGCCTCAACTACAGCGACCATGCCGCCGAAACGGGACGCGAGATCCCCGAGAAGCCGCTCGTCTTCGCAAAGTACCCGAATACCGTTATCGGTCCCGGCGAGGCTATCCGCATCCCGCCTATTACCGAGCAGGTCGATTACGAGGCCGAGCTCGCGGTCGTGATCGGCCGGACGGCGAAGAACGTCTCCGAGGAGGAGGCCCTCGAGTACGTCTTCGGCTATACGAACGGCAACGACGTTTCGTCGCGTGACCTGCAGTACTCCGAGGGTGGGCAGTGGACGAGGAGCAAGTCTTTGGACACCTTCGCCCCGATGGGTCCCTTTGTAGCCACCCGCGACGAGGTGCCCGACCCACAAAACCTCTCCGTCTGTTGCATCCTCAACGGGGAGGTCGTCCAAGACGGGACGACGTCGAAGATGATCTTCTCGGTCGCCGAGCTTATTTCGTTTCTCTCGAAGGGCATGACGCTAACCCCCGGCGACGTTATCTTCACCGGCACCCCGCCCGGGGTTGGGTACGTGCGCGACCCTAAGCTTTTTATGAAGCCCGGCGACGAGGTTACGGTCGAGATCGAGGGTCTTGGCGCCCTCACTAACCCCGTCGAGACTGGATAGCGTCCTGAGCCTCGTCTCGGAGCTGAGGAGCATCCTACCGGAGGACCGCGTCGCGACCAAGGAGGAGGAGCTCGAACATCACGCGCACGGCTTTGGCCACCACGCCTCCAATCTCCCCGACGCCGTCGTTTTCCCTGAAAGTACTGAAGAGGTCGCAAAGATTTTGAGCTTCGCCAACGAAAAGGGCATCCCCGTCGTCCCCTTTGGCCAGGGGAGCAGCCTCGAAGGGCACGTGGTCCCGATGCGGGGTGGCATCAGCCTGGATACGAGCTCTATGGGCGAGATCCTCGAGGTACGTCCCGAAGACTTCGTCGCTCGCGTACAACCCGGCGTGACCTACGGTAAGCTCAACACACACCTCGAAGGGCACGACCTCTTTTTTCCGGTTGATCCCGGCTGGGACGCTTCCTTAGGCGGTATGGCCGCGACCAACGCGAGCGGCACCAACGCGGTCCGCTACGGGGCGATGCGCGATCAGGTCTTGGGGCTTGAGGTCGTGCTCGCCGACGGGAACGTGATGCGCACCGGCGGCTTGGCGATAAAGTCCTCTGCCGGGTACGACCTGACCGGGCTCTTCGTCGGCTCCGAGGGGACTCTCGGGGTGTTTACCGAGATCATCCTGCGACTCTCCTCCATACCCGAACACGTCCTCGCCGCAAGGGTCGTATTCCCGGACGTCGAAAAAGCTGGGCGGGCGGCGATCGCCATGATCCGTAGCGGTACGCAGATGGGCCGCGTCGAGCTTGTAGACCAGCGCACCGTCGCGGCCGTCAACCTCTACAAAGGTACGGAATACCCCGAGGCGCCGACCCTTTTCCTCGAGTTCAGCGGCAGCGAAAAGAGCGTTGAAGAGGATGTCGAGAGGACACGCGTTATCGCCGAGGACGAGGGCTGTTCTGCCTTCGACTTCGAGGCTGGCGAGGAAGGCAGGGAGAGGCTCTGGGATGCCCGTCACGAGGCCGGCCTTGCCGTAAGGAACCTTCACGCCGAACAGGGTTCTATGTCCACCGACGTCTGCGTCCCCGTCTCCAACCTTCCCGGGGCCCTCAAAGAGGCGCGGCGCGTCATGGATGCTCACGACCTCGAGGGTGCTATCTTGGGGCACGTCGGCGACGGCAACTACCACGCCATCTTCCCCGTGGATCCAAACGATGAGGAGGACTTGAGGAGGGCTGAGAAGGTCAACGCCGAGATCGTAGACTACGCCCTGATGCGTGGTGGCACCTGCACCGGTGAGCATGGCATCGGGGTAGGCAAGAAGGAACACCTAAAAAAGGAGCACGGCGGCTCCCTCCCGTTTATGCGAAAGATAAAGCAGCTCGCCGACCCGAACGGAATCATGAACCCCGACAAGATCTTCCCCGACGAGGAACGCGAGGCGCCGGAGGAGCCTTAAGAGGCAGCTATAGGAGGTCCTCCTCCGTGGCGCCTGCGAGACGGCTCACCGGGCTTTTCTTCAGCCGTAGGCGCGACGCGAGTTCTTTCTGCAAGAGTGGTTGCTTCCCGCGAGAGATCCCGCGAGAGATCCATCAACGCGTGCGCCTTGGCAACGGAGACCGGACGCACGGCGTGTGGCTCGGAAGGTGCCGCCCGAACACCCGTATCAGCGAGGTCACCCACTCCTGCAGGTCGAGCTTCGTACCCTCAGAGCCCTCGATTCTCAGCCCCGTTCTCCTCTTGATAGTTCGACCGTACAACAGATTTTGTTCGCTTTGTACAATAACCAGGTTACTGGCGGCGTGTCTAGCGACGTGGAACTGGGCTAAAGCGGCAAATTTAGCTCTGTGGAGCTCTGAGATAGAGGAATGGCGGGCGTAAAACTAGTAATCTTCTCTCCTGTGAAGATAGCTTTAGGCATTAAAAGGAAGCACCTCCGAAGGTGGGGTGTGGCGCTGGCTGGGGCGGCGGTCTCCTTGTTGGTGTTTGTATTGTACTTGGAGACCCTGGCGCCAACGGTCTTGTATTACGCCCGGCCCGCCATGTTCGATTCCGCCATGCTGCAGACCGAAGCCTCCGTGCTCGGTATCGGCCATCCCACTGGCTACCCCACCTATATGATGCTCACGCATCTCTTTACCTACCTGCCGGTCGGGGACGTGGCCTACAGGACCAACCTAGCCTCCGCTGTTTACGGCTTCGCCGCGGTGATCGTGGTCTACCTCATAGGGTTAAGGCTCAGCAAGCGGGTGGTAGCTGCGGTGGCCGGGGCTTTGGCCTTTGGGGTCGGTGAGACCTTTTGGAGCCAGGCCGTAATAGCCGAGGTCTATACTCTGGATGCCCTCTTACTGTCGCTCACTATCTTCGCTTTGCTCGTCTGGCGGGATCGCAGGGAGGATCGTTACCTTCTGTTGAGCGCGTTCTTAACAGGCCTCTCGCTCACGCACCATCTGACGAGTGGGTTGCTCATACCGGCCGGGCTAGCCTTTGTATTCTTGGTTAACAAGCCGAGCCTTACCTCGGGAAGGTCTCTGCTGAAGAGGGTAAGGCCTTCTTTGGGCGTACCGTCCGGGTTGGTCTCTGCGCACCTGGTCAACAATTGGAGGCTTCCAAAGGTAAGGTTGCTGCTGCAGGGAGTGGGGCTTTTTCTGGTGGGTCTTACCCCGTACCTGTATCTCCCGATAAGGGCGGTGATGGATGCGCCTTTGAACGAGTCGGACCCCTCCAGCCTCGAACGTTTCCTGCTCCTTATCAC
>Ga0126307_10003479_pt1 | contig 10784 bp, 11 predicted proteins | sample Plot28_FD_89955 | JGI IMG/M metagenome (GOLD analysis project Ga0126307, IMG submission 89955) | Serpentine soil microbial communities from UC McLaughlin Reserve, CA, USA - Plot28 | ecosystem: Environmental > Terrestrial > Soil > Grasslands | place: USA: UC McLaughlin Reserve, Lake County...
AGGGACATCAGGAACCGACTCCCGAGGAGGTCAACGCCGCCTAGACTGACCACCACCGGGAACCTAGACCGCCGCGAATTTACAGCAGCAAAGAGACGCCACCGCCGACGGCTTGAGACGACCGGAGATCGTCCAACTCAGTAGCGAGCGGCGGCCAGCGCGGAGCGCCTGACGCTGCTGCTTCCGTCGAGAAGGAGTGTCTCGACCTCCCCTCCCGTTGCTGGTCCTAAGCGGGCGCCTGCTACGGGTCACGTCCCTAGGGTTGGTGTGGGACGCGGTCGGACGGATTCATGTCGGGCCCGTTTCGGGTGATGGATCGGTCGGGGTGGGTGCTCGGAGGCCGTTAGCGGCGGTTTCTATGCCCTGCTGATTTCCGGTCTGTCGCGGGTTTGCGGGCTCGGACGCGATCCCGGCCACGCGGCGCTCATGATCGTCGGCTCGTTCCACGCAGTCGATGAAATGAGGCGCCAGCGGTGGCCGGTGCCGACAGGATGACGATCGGGGAGGTCGTCAGGAAGGTGTTGCTCGACGAGCATGCCGACGTGATCCGCGAGGCCGTCAAGGCGGTCGCGGCGGAGTTGATGGAGCTCGAGGTGTCGGAGTTGATCGGCGCCGAGCGCGGTGAGCGCCGGCCGGAGGACCGTGCGACGCATCGCAACGGCTATCGCCAGCGGCGCTGGGACACCAGGCGAGCAGCGATAGGGGCGCCAACCGGCTCTACGTGGCGGCAAGTGCAACCCGGAGGCGGTAACGGTGGTAGTTGCTGTGTGGGCGCTGAAGCCGACCGCGCCGCGCCCTCGCGCGCCTCGCCCTGCTGGGGCTTTCGATCGCCGTCGCGTTCCTGGCTGTGTCGTTCGCCGGGATCGGCCCGGCGATGCGCAGCGCTGGGTTGCCGGCGCCGGTTTGGCAGGGCCGGTCGTGTTCGTGCTCGTCGGCGGCGCGCTCGGCCTCGCGCTGTTCCCCGGGCACGTGACCGCTGCTGTCGCCGGCGTGCTGTTCGGCGCCGTAGCTGGAACGGCGCTCGCGCTTGCCGCGGCGCTGCTGGGTGCCGCGTTGTGCCTGCTGGCGGCGCGCCGGTTCGGTGCGGATGCAGTCATCTCGCTGCTCGGCCCGCGCGGACGGCGCTGGCAGTCGTGGCTGATCGCGAACGGGTTCAGCGCGGTGCTCGCCTCGCGGCTCGCGCCGGGTACGCCGTCCGGGATGGTCAACTACCTCGCCGGTCTGGCGGGGATACGCCAACGCGCGTTCTACCCGGCGGTCGCGCTCGGCGCGCTGCCGAAGACGATCGCGTACGTAGCACTCGGCGGCGCGCTGTCGGACCCGGTTTCCACGCGCGGCGTGGCCGCGGTCGCCCTCTACGTCGGCGGAGCGGCCGGCGGCGCGCTGGTCGCGCGCCGACTGCTTCGCTCACGCCCCGCGCCTGCCACGGCCTGAAGCGCGGTCGTCGTCGATCCAGATGATCCCGGCCGAGAAGGCGACCGCCACCGCATGCGGTCAGTTTCGCGCGCCGAGCCTGTCCAGGATGTGCCGGACGTGCGCACGAACCGTGTTCGGGGAGCAGGATTGGCCGAGTCGAGCCATCGGGAACGGAAAGGGGCTGGTTGTCGCTGTGACCGAACCAACCGGCGAAGGCGTCGTCAGGTTGCCTGGGGAAGGCGGGACCACCCTCGCTGTTTTGGCGACAGCTATGAGGTCAAGGCTGCCGAGGAGGAAACCGGTGGAGCGCTCGGGTGATCGAGGCTTGCCTTGCTCCTCACAGCGGTGGGACACCGCTGCACGTCAACACGCTCGAGGACGAGAACTACTAGGTCGTCGAGGGAACACTCAGCTTTCGGCTGGGCGAGCGCACCCTCGAAGCACCGGCGGGGACCTTCGTCCACATTCCCGAAGGCGTCGTACACACGCACTGGAACGCCACCGCCGCGCCGGTTCGGCTACTGGGCTTCCCTGTTCCGGCCGGTTTCGAGCACTTCTTCGCCGATCTCGCCGAGCTCATGGCCGGCATGCCCACTGGCCCGCCGGACATGAGCCGGATGGCGGCGGTTTACGAGAAGTACGGTCTGCGAGTGGTGGGGCCGCCCCCGAGCAGCGAACGCTGATCAACCGGACTGAGCCGCACAGCCGGCGTCGGGGCCTCGTGACAGCGAGCGCTCGCAAGATCCGATGCGACTGTGGCGTCCGTCCGAAAGCGGCCGTAGATTGCGTTTTGACGACGCACGCCCCACTCAGAAGACAAGGAGCCGTACTTGTCTGACTCCATCGGAAGACGCTCCGGCTGGGTCACCTTCGCAGGCATAGTCGCGCTCGCCGCAGGCGGATACAACGCGCTGAGCGGAATCGCCGCGGTTGCCGATGACGACACGGTCGCTTCCCGGGCCACCGACGTGCTCTACGGGATCGATCTCACCGTCTGGGGTTGGTTCTGGTTGATCGTCGGCGTGGCGCAACTCATCACCGGCGCGCTCATCCTCGCGCGCAACTCCTGGGGACTCTTCTTTGGCGTGGGCATCGCGTTGCTCAGCGCGTTGATGACCGTATTCGTCATCTTCATCTTCCCGCTGTGGGCGATCGCGGTCCTCACCCTCGACTTCCTGGTCGTGTACGGCCTGCTGACCCAGAGCGACGAGTTCGATTGACGCCCGCGGGTGCGCCCGACGTGCCACGGTGGTCTCGCGTCAGCGCCCGTAGCGTGCGGTGATCGTCCCGCTTGCGAGCGGGCCCTGACGCACTGCCTCGGTGACCTCGGCCGGCGTTGCGCCGGCCTCCAGCCCGGTGGGATCGCGCAGCGCGTAGACCGACCACACGTACCGGTGCAGATCGTCGCCCTTCGGGGGACACGGCGCAGTCCAGCCGTTCTCGCCGGTGCTGTTGCGGCCCTCGAGGCCGCCCTGATCGACCGAGCCGTCTCCGCGCGGACTGAGGCCGTAGCGGGTCACGTGCACGTATGTGCCGCCGGGTGCGTCGGGGTCCGAGACGATCAGTACGAGTTCGCGCGTGCTCGGCGGGACCGTGCCGGCCTGGACCGGCGGTTCCTCGCCGGCGCTGTCGCAGGTGTACCGCGCCGGCAGGCGTGAGCCGTCGATGAACGCCGGGCTCGAAAGGCGCAGCGCCGCGGGCGCACGGGGCAGCTCTTCGCCGGCGCGCAGGTCGTCATCGTCGCCGCCGCAGCCCGTGGCGAGCGCGACGACTGCCAAGAGCCCGAGCGCGGGCCGCATGGCGCCCAGACTACGCCTGCATCGGAGTCGCGCGTACTCCCGCCGGGGGGAATAATGGCCAGGCAGGCCGACGAAGGGAGAGGCGGCGTTGAGCAAGATGTACTACGTGCTGGCTGCGTCCTACGAGCGCGTCGACGACGCGCTTGCGGATTACGAGGCAATCGACGGCGCGTACCGTCATTTCGCCAAGTCGCACGAGTTCGACGCGACCGATCGTCGCCAAGGACGAGGCGGGAAAGGTGGACATCGTGCGCAGGCACGACGAGCAGACGCGCCGCCCCACGGGGAGATTCGGCTGCGGCATCGCCGCGGGCGCCGTCGCCGCGCCGTTCCCTCGATCGGCATCCTCGGTGCGCTCGCCGCCCGCGGGGCACCGGGGCGGCGCTGGGCGCCCTGGCGGGCCATGCCCCCGCGCGCTGAGCCGCGACGATCTGAAGCTGCCATCAGCGCCAGATCGAAGCGGTCGTCGGCGACGGTATCGGAGTGCTTGTCGCACCCGACTCGAGCCTGCGCAAAGGCGCCCGCCCGGGCTGCTTCGGCGGCCTCTAGGCTCGGGCGTCGCGGACGCGGCGATTTGCGCCGGCCCGGACCTCCTCCGCGAGCTGCTCGGCGGAGACGTTGGTGTTCGCATTGACGTTGCTGCTTGCTCGCGTCACGCTGGTGGCCACGCGGTCGGCCATGTCCGGGCCGTGACCACGACCGGGTCCGCGTCGCCGCGGTCGAGCTTGCCGGTGTCAGGGTCGGGTCCGACGGTCGGGCCGGTCGGCGCTCCACTCAATCTCGGGGCGGTTGTCATCGCTGGTCCTTGCTCGCCGGTCGCCGCGCCCCGGCATGGTGCACCGGCCGGTGCTCGCGGAAATCATTTCCGCGCTGGCAGTGGCGCACCTTCGGCGATCGCCGGCTTGCTCGTCGAGCGCTTTGCGCATGCGCCAGCGGGAAGGGGATGCACGCTTCACTTTGGGACACGCGCATGCGCCCTTGCCGCCCGCTCGACCGCGTGGAACATTCTAGGGCGTGACGGATCAGAAGCGCAGGCGTCCGCTCGGTGTCGCGCTGGTCGCGGTCGCCTCGCTGCTGGCGTTCGTCGCAGTCCTCGCGATCTGGGTCGACCGGCAGATGCTGAACACCGACAACTGGACGCGGGCGAGCAGCGAGATGCTCCAGGACCCGACGATCCGCAACCGCGTCGCCGAGCGCCTGGTCGACGATCTCTATCAGAACGTCGACGTAGAGGCCGAGATCCGCGCGGCGCTGCCGCCGCGTGCTCAGCCGCTCGCGGGTCCGGCGGCCGGCGCGCTGCGCAACTTCGCCGAGCGCGCCGCCAAGGAGATCCTGTCGCGGCCGCGGGCGCAGCAGGCGTGGGAGAACGCCAACCGGACCGCGCACGAGCAGCTGGTGCAAGTGCTCAAGGGCGGCGGCCCGATCGTTTCGACGGGCGGCGGGGTCGTCACGCTCGATCTCCGCGAGCTGCTGACCGAGCTCGAGGCGCGTACGGGAGTCGGCGGCCGGGTGGCCGGGAGACTGCCTCCGAGCGCGGCGCAGATCACCGTGATGCGCTCCGACCAGCTCGAGGCGGCGCAGGACGGATTCAAAGTGCTCGACGCGCTGCCGATCATCTCGGTCGCCCTGTCGCTCGCGTTGTTCGCGATCGCGCTGGCCGTCGCGCCAGGATGGCGGCGCCAGGCGGTGCGCGGCTACGGGTTCGGCCTTGTCGCGGCCGGACTCGCCGGGCTGGCCACCCGCAGCCTTGCCGGTGACTCGATCGTGAACTCGCTCGTCGCGACGGAGGCGGGAAAGCCGGCCGCACACGACGTGTGGGAGATAGTGACCGAGCTGCTCGACCAGGCCGCCATCGCCGCGATCTTCTACGGAGCCGTGTTGATCATCGGGGCCTTCCTTGCCGGTCCCACGCGGCTCGCGAGCGGCAGCCGGCGTGTCACCGCGCCGTACATGCGCGAGCCCGCGATCGCGTACGCCGGCTTCGCCGCACTTGCTGCCGCCGTGATCTTGTGGTGGGCGCCGACGCCCGCGATGCGCAATCCGGTCACCGCGGTCCTGCTCGTCGTCCTGCTCGCGCTCGGCTTCGAGGGGCTGCGACGGCGGACCCGCCGCGAGTTCCCCGACGCCGATATGCATGATTTCCACCAGCGCCTCCGCGAGCGACTCGCCCGCTCCTACGAGTCGGTGCGCGCGCGGACGGCGAGCGGTGGGAGCACCGTCGTGCGCCGCACATCCGCGCTCAAGAGCGAGCTCGCCGGCGACGGGCCGTCGGCTCGGCCGGCGGCGCCGCCCGCGGCGGCTGCCACGATTGGGGCTCCCGCTGCGGCCGCGCCGGCGGCGACCGACACGCGCGTCGACCAGCTCGAGCGGCTCGCGCGGCTGCGCGACAGCGGCGTGCTGGACGAGCAGGAGTTCCGTGCCGAGAAGGCGCGCATCCTGAGCGACACTCGCGCGCCCGTGCGACCGTGAACCGGCCGGTCGCCCGACGGCGTCAGCCGGTGACCTGCTCGCGCTGCGTCAGCAGCGCGTAGATGATGAGGAAATCGACGGTCAGGACCGCGATCGCCCACAGCGGGAAGATGAAGATCACGAACACGGTCATAAGGGCGCTGAAGCCGGCGATGCCGACGAGAAGCCGTCGATCCAAGCGCGCGCCCGCAAGCACCCCAGCCAGCCTGCCGCGCCCGGCGGCCGAGAATCAGTACTCCGGTGCCGAGCTGCACCGGTCCGACGATCAGCCAGAACCAGCCCCAAAGCGGTGAGATCCATGCCGTACAGCACGTTCGTCGCCTGGCCTGCGAGCGTGTCGTCGTCGGACAGTGCGCCGATTCCGCTCAGCGCGTTGTAGTCGCCCACGTTGAGCGCCATCACGCCGGCGAAGGTGATCCAGCCGGAGCGCGCCGTGGAGAGATCCGACAGCTGCGAGTTTGCATGCGGGTTGTCGAGCCAGTCTACGTTTGCATTCGGACGACCGCCCGCTTGAGGTAGCGCAGGCACCACCGTACGCGGCGTGCGCACGTCATTGCCGTGGAGGCCGCTCCCACCCAAACTATGCGGCCATGCATGCGAAGACGCTCATGGTCCTGCTCATCGTGCTTGCCGCCGCCGGCTTGCTCGCCGGCTGCGGGCAGTCCGAGGAGGAGAAGGCGACCGACCAGGTCTGCATCGCCCGCGACGACATCGCGAAACAGGTCGACCAGCTCAAGGGCCTCACGCTCACGACGGCGACCACCGACCAGGTGCAAAACAACGTGCAGGCGATCCGGGACGACCTCGCCAAGATCGCCGACGCGCGGGCCAACCTGTCAGACAACCAGCGCACTCAGGTCGAGCAGGCCAACGACGCCTTCCGCAGTGAAATGGGGAACATCGCCGCGACCGTCGCCAGGTCGACCTCGATCGAGGAGGCCTCGGCGCAGCTCAAGGCCGCCTTCAACGACCTTGCGGCGACCTACAACAAGACCTTCGGGCAAATCGACTGTTCGTGAGCGCTGCTCGCGGCGGCGAAACGCTCGTGCGCACACGTGCCGGTTCGGGTGGGGCGCCCTTTTTGCTCGGTCGTCAGGATCGCGACACGGTGCGACGATGCCGGCCAAGCGCGCTCCTCCGGTCACCGTCGCGGCCGTCGACGATCAGGCGATCTTCTCGCGCGCGGTGCGCGAACTGATTGCGGCGACGCCGGGGTTCCCGCAGGTCGGGCAGGCGGCGTCCGGGCCCCAGGCGCTCGAGCTGGCTGCCGAGCTGCGGCGCGATCTCGTGCTGCTCGACGTGCGGCTACCCCGACATGGATGGGATCGAGACGGCGCCGCGACTGCTTGCGGCCGACCTGAAGCCGTCGTGGTGCTGATCTCGCTCGACGAGGTCCGCGCCGCCCCGTCGGTCGCGTCGGTCGGCATGGCCGCCCATGTGCGCAAGCAGCACCTCTTGACCCGGCGCTTCAGCGCAATCTCGGCCACGCACGGCGGGTCGCGCGCAACGCTCTGACCTCCGGTTGCGCCGACGTGGGGGCGCGGCCGCGCACCAGCGCGCCTGCACCCGGCGTGGACGTGACCGCGACGTGGCCCTGATCGCAGGCGAACGCGCACAATCTCACCGCGCCGACGCCGCGGCCCTCGCGCCCCACGGGTCGTAGGGCATGAGCTCGGTGCCCTTCGGGGCCGCCGGATCACATTCGCCGCGCTCGCGAGCCTGGCGAAAGCGCAGCGCGTGCGCCGCAGGTGTTTCGTATTCGCCCCGTGCGGCGAATCACGCCCAACTGCTTCGTGCCCCAACAGAAGAAGCCGCGTCCGGAGTTCGACAGTTGGTAGGTGAGCGAGGGGCGTGATTGGGCGCTGCGCGGTGGATCGCGGCGGGTGCGGCTGATGGCGTGTAGTGCCTACGCGCCGGCGGGAGGCTCGATCGCGAGGAACCGCGGTGGTTCGGGGACCTGGAGCGCGGTGAGGATGCGCCGCTGGCCGGCGGTGGTGTCGGTGCGCTGGAGCACGCGCCCGGCGGGTCCGTCGAGCTCGCCGAGATGCATGCGCTGCAGTTCGCGGCGCAGGTTCGGCCAGGTGTCGGTGGCCTGGGTCTCGGCGACGCGGATCCGCAGCAGGCCGAGGAAGGTAACCGACCGATCAACAGCAGCTCGCGCAGATGCCTGGCGTCCGCCCAGTCGGTCTTCGGACGCTTCTTGGGCCCGCGCAGCCCGCTCGTCTCCGCCGGCTCGGCGAGATGCACCCCGGCACCGACCCGCTCGAGCTCCTCGACCACGAACCGCCAGCCCGTGGTCGCCTCCAACGCGACCTCGAGCTCGCGCCCGGCGAACCGTGACAGGAATCGCCTGACCGCGGCCCGGTCGGCCGGCGCGACCCGCCCGCGCGAGATCTCGCCGGTCGCGAGGTCGATCCACTCCGCGGTGATCTGCGCCCGATGCCGATCGAGCCCCATCACGATCGGCGACCGGCCAGCCCGGTCTCGATCATCCCGCACGTCCAACGCGGCCAGGGCCGCGACGCGCGCAGCGTCCAGCCCGACCCAGCGCGTACCGTGAGCCACGGTCGGTCCTCCCATTCGAGATGGCCGGCCGCGCGGCCGACATCCGCGCGCGCCTTGACCTATGCCGTTCGACGCGGAGGACCGGCCACCTTCAACACGACCTCACACCATTTGGACATGCCATCTTTCGCCTGTTGCGAGCGTCTCGCAATCACGCGTCAGACGACCGCGTTGGACGAAACGAGGCGCCCACGGGCGTGCCAGCGGCTACTTCCTCGCTACTGCATCCGTGGACAGCAGCAGCGGTGCCCTGACTGCTCCCTTCCATGGTGGCTGTTCTGTAAATAGCCGTGGCGATTCTCATTCCTCAGGGGCGGCGCCGGGCCGCCACGGACGCTGTTGCGTAACTCGGGGGTCTGTCCGGGCGGGTTAAGACGATTCGGGGTATGGGCCCGAATTTCTTGGAGTGCGACCGTGACCAGGTGTTGTTGTTGCCGCCGAGCCTGCGCGAGTGGCTGCCCGTGGGGCACCTGGCGTGGTTTGTGATCGATGCCGTTCAGCGGCTGGATCTGACGGCGTTCTATGCGGCCTATCGGCTGGACGGGCAGGGCCGCGCGGCGCACGAGCCGTCGATGATGGTCGTGTTGTTGCTCTACAGCTACGCGGTCGGGGAGCGCTCGTCGCGGCGGATCGAGCGCCGCTGCGTCGAGGACGTCGCCACGCGCGTGATCTGCGCCGGCCGCGCGCCGGATCACACGACGATCGCGCGCTTTCGTCAGCGCCACGAGGCGGCACTGGCGGAGCTGTTCGGTGAGGTGCTGTGGCTGTGCGCGGAGGCCGGGCTGGTCCGTGTCGGGGTGATCGCCGTCGACGGCACCAAGGTCCAGGCCAACGCGTCGCATCACGCCACGCGCGATTACGAGCAGATCGCGCGCGAGATCCTCGAGCACGCCGACGCCGTCGACGCCGAGGAGGACGAGCGCTTCGGGGACGCGCGCGGTGACGAGCTGCCCGAGGCGCTCTCCACGCCGGAGGGCCGGCAGCGCTGGCTGCGCGACGCGCGCCGGCGCCTGGATGAGCGCCGCGCGCGGGAGGCGCGCCCGATCCCCGGGCCGCGGCCCAAGCGGCTGAAGGAGGCCAAGCGCCGGCTGGAGGAAGACCACCAGGTCCAGCTCGAAGCCAACGCCGCCTACGAGGACTACCGCCGCAACGGCCGCATGAAGAATGGGCGGCGGCTGGGCGCCCACAGCCCGCCCAAGGCCTACCAGCCGCCCGAGGCCCCGGAGGGCAAAATCAACCTCAGCGACCTGGACTCGCGCAACGTCAAGACGCCGCGCGGCTGGGTGCAGGGCTACAACGCCCAGGCCGTCACGACCACCGATCAGATCGTCATCGCCGCCGAGGTGACGATCGACTCGCCGGACTTCGGGCACCTGGAGCCGATGGTCACCGCCGCGCTGGGCGAGCTGCAGTACGCGGGCGTCACCGAGCGCCTGGAGGTGGTGCTCGCCGACGCCGGCTACTGGCACCAGATCCAGATGCAGCGGCTGATGAGCGAGGGACTGCAGGTGCTCGTCCCGCCCGACGCCAACAAGCGCAAGGGCGAGCGACCGGGCTGGCACGGCGGGCTCTATGACTTCATGCGCCGCGTCCTGGCGACCGAGCGCGGCGGCGAGCTCTACGCCCGCCGCCAGACCATGATCGAGCCGGTCTTCGCCCACACGAAGTTTAACCGCCGCTGCGACCGCTTCTTACGCCGCGGCAGATCGGCCTGCCGGTCGGAGTGGCGGCTGATCAACGCCACCCACAACTTGCTCAAACTCTACAAGCACACCAGCGCCCCGATCACCGCCTGATCGGGCGACCGCAGCCGCTCCAGCAGCCGGACGCCGTCTGCGCCCCCGACCCCCCGCTCCACCGCCACGGCCACGGAAGCCAGCGGAGTTACGCAACAGCCACCATGCAACCCAGCAGCAAGGCGAGCAGGGCGAGATGGCCCGCCACCTCACGCGCCAGTCGAGCCGCGGACGCGTGGCGACGAGAACCTCGTTTCACGCGCAGGCATGAGGGTAGGCATCAACGTGCAAGATCTTGCGTCGCGAGCGGTAGGGGATTCGGCGTACCCCCGCCCCTCGCCGCTCGCTAGCTGGAGAGCCTGGCCGGAACGCCGGGCTCTTCACTCTCAGGCGCCGTCTCCGTCGCCGCGCCACGGCAACAGCCGCCGGATCGTCGAAGCGCGCGACCATACGGCCCACCGGCGCGCTTGAGCGGCGACCGGGCCACGCTCGGCACCCGACCCCCACCCCAACGGAGCTCGCTTCCGCTACTGCGCGCGAACACCGTCAGCGTGCAAGACGCCGTCATCAGCCGTGCACTACGCCGGCATCTACTCGCTCCGCATGACACGGCAAGCATCGTCTTCCCGTCTGTCCACGAAGCGAGTGCCCGCCGTCGGCGCGCGATCGGAGCCCGCGCGTGTAGGCGCCGCCTGAATACTGGTCCGCCTGCGCCGGTCTAAAAGTGGTCCACCTTGGCGCGGCGTCGGTGGTGTCCGGCGGGGTCGGTGATCTGGCTCGATCTGTTGATCGAGATCAG
>Ga0126307_10003480_pt1 | contig 10784 bp, 6 predicted proteins | sample Plot28_FD_89955 | JGI IMG/M metagenome (GOLD analysis project Ga0126307, IMG submission 89955) | Serpentine soil microbial communities from UC McLaughlin Reserve, CA, USA - Plot28 | ecosystem: Environmental > Terrestrial > Soil > Grasslands | place: USA: UC McLaughlin Reserve, Lake County...
GCGGTATCGACGACGCCTACAGGGCGACGCTCCCCTCGGGCCGCTATCCGCCGGTGGCCTTGCGCATCGAAGTGGATCCCCGCCGGGTAGACGTCAACGTACACCCGACCAAGCAGATCGTACGCTTCTCCGAGGAGCAGGCCGCCCGGGCCGCCGTCGCCGCCGCGATCCGCGAGGCCATAGAGTGGCGTCCGCCCCCGCCGGCCGCCACGCCTCGTCAGACGGAGCGCCCCTACGTGCAAGAGTACCTCTCACCTCCTCTTGCACCCTCCCCAAGCTACGCTCGCGTGGCGGAGTCGCGTCCCGATTATTCCCCGCCCCCGCAGGGCCTAGAAGAGGTGCGCGAGCGCCTTGCGGAGGCTTCGGCGCCGCTGGCCGAGGCGGCGCCGCAGGGGCAGGCCAGCACGCCGGAGTTGCCAGAGCGCGGGGCGTTGCCTTCGTTGGAGGAAGTGCGGGTCATCGGGCAGCTCGCAGCAGGCTACATACTCCTCGAAGAGCCCGCGCAAGCGTTGTGGATCGTGGACCAGCACGTCGCCCACGAGCGAGCCATTTTGGACCGTCTGACCGACGCCGAGGGGGATTCGGGTCTGCCAACCACACAAGCCCTCCTCGTCCCGGAGGTCGTGGAACTCTCGCCCGGCGAGGCGGCTGCGGCCACCGAGCACCTAGAGGAGCTCGCCGTATACGGCTTCGAGGCCGAACCCTTCGGGCCGAGCTCGTTCAGGATCACCGGCGTCATCTCGACCTTAGTTGGCCGCGATGTGGCCGGGGCCTTTAAAGAGGCTCTGGCCGCCGCAAAGGGGACCGGGCCGGGGCGACGCCGTGAGGATCACATCCTCGCCACCATCGCCTGTCACTCGGCCGTAAAGCTCGGCGACAGACTCGAAAAGCCCGAGATGGAGGCGCTCATAAAGGACTGGCTCACCAGCCGCCTCCCCGCCACCTGTCCGCACGGCCGCTCTATCTGCTACCGCATCGGCGTAAACGAGGTCGCCCGTAAGCTCGACCGGCACTAAAGGTACGGTGGGAGCCGCTTCTCCGCCCCACTGCTAACCCCGTATTCGTTCAACCCTACGCTTCGGCAACCCGGCGTCGGAGCAGAGCGGTAGCTGACTTCAACTCCTCCACCTTGAGCAGGAACGCCGCCCCGAGGTAGGTTGCGAGCGAAGCTCCTCCGACGACGATCAGGATACCTCCCCGCTCCAGGGCGTTAGCACCCTCGCCGAGAAGCGCCATACCGCCCCACGCAACGGCATACATGGTCGTTCCGGCGACGAGGATCTTGAAAAGAGAGCGCAGCAGGAGCCGGCCACCTATACGTCCTATCTCCCTTCTCATCGCTGCGAGGCAGACCAGGGCGAAAACGGCATTGGTCCCCGAGAGCGCGAGCGCTACGCCGATCACCCCCATAATGCTTGAGAGGAGGTAGGCGAAACCCGCATAGAACCCGAAGAATACAAGGTTTAGTAAGGCGGGGATCTTCGTGTTCTGCCGCGAGTAGAACGCCCGCACCAAGAGGAAGTATGCAGAGTAGACGAGAAGGCCTACCGAGTAGGCGGCGAGGATGCTCGCGACCAGGTCGGTATCCTCTGCGGTGAAGTTCCCGCGCTCGTAGAGCAGACCGGTTATAGGCTCCGCAAAGGCGACGAGGCCGACGCTGGACGGGACCACGATAAAGGCCATCGTGCGGAGGCCGAAGGAGAGGGTGTCGCGGTAGCCTTCGGTGTCCTCGCGGGTGTGCCTCTCAGAGAGCTCGGGCATGGTAGCGGTCTCTATGGCGAGGACGAAGACGCCGTAGGGTAGCGAGAAGACCACGAAGGCGTAGCCGAGCTGCGCCACGGCGCCGAAGGAGGAGCTGAGCAGTAGCCCGACGAACTGAACGCCGAGCGACCCCGCCGTGAAGACGAGCACGGGGATGGCGAGCCTGACGGCGGGCAGCAGGGACGGATGGCCGAAGATCGGGCGTATCTTGTAGCCCAAGCGCCAGGCAGGCGGCAGTAGGATCAGCGCCGTCAGCGCAACCCCGAAGGTGGTGGCGGCGAGTAGATAGACGGCGGCGGTAGGGTTCTTCGGCACGAGCAGGGCGTAGCCGCCAAAGCAGGCCACGGCGAACAGGTTGTTCAAGACCGGGCCGAAGGTCGGCAAGAAGAAGCGTCGGTGGGCGTTGAGGACACCGGTCAGGACGGATCCGAGGCCGAAGAAGAAGATGTAGATGACGAAGAAGCGGAAGAAGAAGACCGAGAGCTCCGTCGTCCTTTGCGCCTCATCCGGAGAGAGCTCCGTCGAGCCTTGGAAGCGGGTTGCGAAGTTCACCACAGGTTCGGCGAAGACGATCCCGAGGAGGGCCACGGCGGCGAGAGACGGCAGGATCAGGGTGAGGACGGCATTGGTGAGGCGTCTTGCGTCTTCTTCACCGTGGGCCGTTATGCGCTCGACGAGGAGCGGGATGAAGGCTGAATAAAGGATGCCTCCGAGGAAGAGCTCATAGATCAGGTTCGCGATCCCGTTGGAGGCGCCGTAGGCATTCGCAACCGCCCCGGTCCCGAGGACGGACGCCATGACCATCGTCCGCAGGTACCCCGTCGCCCGCGAGAGGGCGTTGATCGCCGACATCGAGAGCACGGCCCGCATGATGGCTGCCATATGCGGGATGGTACTACTACAGCGTTTGTTGCGCGATCATGTACGTGTGCCAGAGACTCGCCCGGACCCACCCCGGTTACCCTGCGTACTTCTTCTTCGAGCGACGCCTTTCGAGGAGCGAGTAGCCAACCGGTACGACGAGCAGGGTGAGAAAGGTCGAGGTCAAAAGGCCGCCTATCACGGTGATGGCGAGGCTTGAGGAGACGAGTTCGCTGCCGCCAGCAAGGCCCAGAGCGAGAGGCAAAAGGGCGAAGATGGTCGCCAAAGCGGTCATCAATATGGGCCTCAGACGCGTCTGCGCGGCGACTACGACCGCCTCGTCGAGCCTCTCGTAGTCGTCACGGGCTTTTACGGCGAAGTCGACGAGGAGGATGGCGTTGGAGACGACGATGCCGATGAGGAGCAAAAGACCCAGGAGTGACGGGAGGCTCAAAGGGGTGTTCGTCAAGAAGAGCGCACCGAAGGCACCAACGGTCGTCAAAGGGACGGCCAGGAGGATGATCAGCGGCACCAGGAGGGAGCCGAAGAAGACGACCAGGATCAGGTACACCAAAGCCAACGCTACGATGATGGAGAGGAAGAGGTTGTAGAAGCCCTCCTCGATGTCCTCGGACTCGCCCCCGACGCTGGCCGTCACACCCGCTGGCAGGTCGAGCTCGGCCACCGCCGCCTCCACCTCGCTTGAGACCGCGGCCGTGTCGGCCGACGTGATCCTACCCATCACCGTCGCCGCCCGCTCCCCATCCGAGCGGCTTATCGCCGAAGGAGCTTCCTCCTCCCTGACGTCGGCTACGTTCCCCACCGTTGCGCCAACCCCGATCGGCAACCCTCGAACCTCCTGAAGAGAGTCCACGTCCTCTTCGGGGACTCCTATGGAGACCGGCGTCTCCCCGAGGCTCGTCTGCGCCCCACTACCGAGGAGGATGCCTAAAGAAGACGAGACCTGCGCCGGGGATACCCCGGCCCTGACGGCCCTCTCGGGATCAACCGTCACGGTCACCTCGGGGGTACTCTCCGAGAGGTCGCTCTTTACGTTTATCACCACGTCGTTGCTGGAGATCTCACGCGCGACCGACTCGGTGGCCTCCCTCAACTCTTCCTCCGATCTCCCGGTGATGACCGCCCTGAGCTCGCCCTGCGGAGGGCCGCCAGCGATGACCTCCACCTGGAAGTTCTCCTCTCCATAGAGCCGGCCGCCCTCCTCTTTCACGCGGTCTAAAGCACCGGAGACGTCCTCGCCCTCCTCTACCGTGATAAACGCCTGGGCCTGATTGTCGTTACGCACGGGGTTGAAGTCGAGGTTGTTCTTACCCCCGGCGGCGAGCAGGTAGCTCTCTATAGCGGGATCGTCGAGCAAAAAGTTCTCGAAGGACTCGAGTTCCTCGCTGGTCCTCTGGAGGCTCGTCCCGGCCGGAAGCTCCAGCTCGGCGATAAGGATGTTCTCCTGGCTCGGCGGGAAGAAGCTGACCGGCAAGAAGAAAGCAGTGGCTACACCCCCCGCGAAGAGCAAAAAGGCCAGGATCAGGACGGCTGCCCTGTGCCGCAGGCTCCAGCGCAACATCGGCGTGTAGAGCCGTACCAGCGCCCCCTCGCCCCCGCCACCGCGACGCGCCGGACGCCTCGCCTCGCGCACCGCCAGCGCCGCGAGCCCTACTAGGAGCAGCGTACCGAGTACCCCTCCAAGCACCCCCAACGTCACAAGAACGGCCGGCGAGCTAAAGTCTATCCTCGAAAAGGCTTCTGAAACGGCACCGAAGAAACCTTCCAGCAAGCCCGTCCACCCTGCGGCGACGACCACGCCCACCACGAGAAGGAAGACCGCAAGTGCGGCCGGCTCCCAGGACCTCGGACCACCTTCAATCTCCCGATCAACATCGTCGGAAGGGGTTTTGGCGACGGTAGGTCTGTCAAAAGATCCGGATTCTACCCTCTGAAACCTGCTCGACGACCACGGGCTTGCTCGTCTCGGAGACCAGTCGGGAGGGTTGGTCTCGGGGACCTTTGCGAGGTATTTCTCAGCTGCGGTCTCCGGTGGGCCTTCGAGCCGGTCTTCTAGAGTTTGCTCGCGGGGAGGCTCTTCTCGAGGCTTGACGCGCTTTATGAACATACTGACGAGGACCGGGATGATCGTTACCGAGACGATCAGGGAAGCAAGTAGCGCCAGGGCCACGGTTAAAGAGAGCGGGACGAAGAACTTGCTGATGAGCCCGCCGACGACCGCCAAAGGTACGAAGACCGCCGTAGTAGTGAGCGTCGAGGAGGTGATGGCGCTCGCGACCTCCGTGGTCCCCTTGAGAGCGGCCACTTCTGGCTCGTAGCCCGCCTGGACGTAGCGGTAGGAGTTCTCAAGCACGACGATGGCGTCGTCCACGACCCGGCCCACGGCGATGGTCAGCCCTGCGAGCGTCAGGATATTTAGGGTGAGGTCGTATCCCCAGGAGAACAAAAGGGCCGCGAGCACCGAGGTCGGCAGAGAGACTGCCGTCACCAGCGTCGCCCGCACGCTCCTCAAGAACGCGAAGATGACGAGGACCGCGAGGAAGGCCCCGATCAAACCCTCCTGCACCAGACCGCTCACAGACTCCTCCACGTCCCTCGCCGAGTCGAGGACGACGCGGACCTCGTCATCGCCTAAGTCATCACGGATCTCGTCTAGAGCCTCCTCTACCCCGCGAGCGACTTCGACCGTATTGGCGTCGGGGGCCTTAATTATGTTGAGCCCCAAACTGGGCTCCCCGTTCGTCCGGGAGACGCCAGCGATCTCTAAGCCGGCCTCTCGCACCTCTGCAACGTCCCCCAAAAGGACCGGCTCCGCCGAAGGCGGCGGCGTCGTGGCTAGAGCGCCGGGAGCGCCCTTGGGAGCGCCCCCTGGACCGCCACCCGGACGACCACCGCCGGCCCCTCCTCCTTTAGATGCTCCCCCTTTGGGCGCCCCGGCCGCTGCCGCCGCGGCTCCGGCTCCCACGGGCAAGTCTTTCAAAGCTTCGGCATCTTTGAGCTCGCCGTTGACACGCACTGGGGTGGAGAGACCATCAACCTGCACGGCGCCTACAGGGACGTTAACACTAGCTGCGCTTATGGCCCCGACGACAGCCTCAGGGGGCAGGTTGTTCTCTTTTAGCTCCTCGGGGTCTAGCTCAACCTCTATGAGCTCCTCCGCGCCCCCGACGAGCTCCACCTTCCCCACGCCCTCGACCTTCTCGATACGAGGTATAGCCTCGTCCCGAGCATAGGTAGTGAGAGCGGCCAGGTCACCATTCTCAGCCGCCAAAGAGATGTTGAGGATCGGGAACTCCGCAGCAGACTGGCGCCGCACCTCGGGCTCTCCGGCCTGCTGCGGAAGTGTAAGACCCGCGAGGGCATCATTTATATCGGCCTCGGCCTCCTCGGTATCTGCGTCGAGGTCAAACTCCGCGGCCACCAAAGAGAAGCCTTGAAAAGAAGTTGACTGAATACTCTCGATGCTCTCGACGCCGCTTACGGCGCTCTCCACCGCCTGCGTGACCTGCTCATCTACTAAATCAGGTCCCGCCCCCGGCACCGGGGTCGTGATGGTTATGAGCGGGAAGGCGATATCGGGGAAGAGTTCCTGGTTGAGACGCGTGCTCGCGTAGACACCGCTTCCTACAAGCAGGAGGGTCGCGAGGACGACCACAGATTTGTTGCTCAAGCACCAGCTAACGATGCGGTGCAACGGCTTCCTCCTCGTGTGTAGCGTCGAAGCTCTCGACGAGTGCTCTCAGACCTACTAAAACGCCCGAGCCTCCTCGTCCGTCAACGAGTTCACGGCCTTCTTGAGCCGCCTGCGACGTCCCTCCATCATCCGGTGCGCGATGTCCCGCATACCCGGTGCGTACTCTACGAGTACCACCCGACGATCTTCGGGATCATGCCTGCGCTCGACGATCCCGTGCTCCGCGAGCCGGTCCACCAGCTGGCTCGCCGCCGGCCGCCAGACCCCTACCGCCTCCGCCAGAGCGCCAACCGAGCGTGGTCCCTTTTCGAGCGCGATCAGGACCTGCACGTGCCCGGCAGAGAGCTGCGTGTTCACGGACACCCCCAGCCGCGCCATCTCGTTAAACTCAGAACGATCTGGCCTCCCAAACCCCCTCCCTAGCGCGGGCAGAGCATCAAGACCTCATCTATCAACCACTCCTGGCTCAGAGCACTCCTCAGGTTCGATCGCACAGATTACGGCAACCCTCCAAAGGTTAAGCTACTTAAGCAATATTTCAATGAGAACCGGCGGTTGGGGCTGATTTGCGCCTTTCGTGGGTAGGATATCGGTGTTTTCGACCGATATGGGAGGACGGCGGCATGAGGTTACTGCGGACGGTTCTAGGTACGGCAGGTTTTATGGGGGGACTTGCTGTTTTGAACGAGCGGCTAAAGGAGCGCGGCGACCCCCCGCGGCTCGGTGGGGAAGAGCGGTACTACCGGTGGCGGGGTGGGAAGCTGGCCTACCAGGTGGCAGGCAGCCCCGAAGCTCCCCCGCTCCTACTCGTGCACGGTATCTACGCGGGGGCGTCCTCTTACGAGTTTCGCAAGAACTTCGCCGAGCTGTCGAAGAGTTTTCGGGTCCATGCCATGGACCTTCTGGGATGCGGCCTATCAGATAAGCCGCGGTGGCGCTACGGGCCGGAGGATATCGGAGCGCAGGTCGAGGACTTTGTGCGGGAGGAGGTCTCAGGCCGGGTTCACCTTATAGCAAGCTCTTTGAGCGCCGCGCTCGTCATGCCCGTCGCTGTCAGAAGCCCACGGCTGTTCAAGGGGCTCGTGTTCATCTGCCCGACCGGTCTTGGAAGCTTGAATCGACCCTCCGGGCTCTTAGGCGACCTCATCTACGGGCTCTTTCGAGCGCCTGTCCTGGGGGACTCGCTCTACCACGCGATCTCCTCGCGGCAGGGCATCCGTTATTACTTGGAGAACATGGTCTACTACGACCCGAAGTTCGTCACGGACTCGCTCGTCGAGGACTACTACGGGGCGAGCCACGGTCCGGGGAGCAAGTACCTGCCCACCGCCTTCGTCTCGGGCAAGCTCAACCTGGGCGTGACGGAGTACTTCCCGCGCATACCACACAAGGTCCTCGTCGCCTGGGGTCAAGAGGCGAGGACGGCACCTGTAGCTCGGATTAACAACTTCCTGAGGATCAACCCCCGGTCGGAGCCCAGAATCTTCCGGGATGCCGGCCTCCTGCCCCACGACGAGCGGGCCGATACGTTCAACGAAGAGGTGCGCGCCTTTCTGTTGGGCGAGCCGTTACGATACCGGCAAGCGATAGACCACATGCAGAAAACCGGGTGTACTAAAATATAAGGGTTGAAGATTTGTATATTCGAGGAGCGTGTTTCTAATTGGATGAGAAGATCTACGACACGATCATCATCGGGTCCGGACCAGCTGGGTACACCGCGGCCCTGTACGCCTCGCGGGCGAACCTAAAGACTCTGGTCTTTCAGGGGTTCGAATCGGGTGGGCAGCTGATGCTCACCTCCGAGGTCGAGAACTACCCAGGGTACAAAGACGGCGTGACGGGCCCGGACATGATGGACGACTTCGAGGCGCAGGCAGCTCGTTTTGGGGCCGAGATGCGCCCGGACAACGTGGAGCGGGTAGATTTCTCCGAACGCCCGTTCAAGTTGTGGGCCGAGGGCGAGGAGGAGCCTACTCTCGCGAACACGGTGATAATCGCCACGGGGGCCAAGGCTAGATGGCTCGGGCTCCCCGGCGAGCAGCGCCTTATGGGCCGGGGAGTAAGCGGCTGTGCCACCTGTGATGGGTTCTTCTTCAAGGACAAGAGGGTTGCGGTCGTCGGCGGCGGCGATACGGCGATGGAGGAGGCGCTCTTCCTCACGAGGTACGCGGGGGAAGTCATCATCATCCACCGGCGCGACCAGTTTCGGGCGTCCAAGATCATGCTGGATCGCGCGAAAAAGAACCCCAAGATCTCCTTCATAACCGACGCGGTGGTCGAGGAGGTTCTGGGCGATAGCAGCGTCGAAGGCGTTCGGATAAAGAACGTCAAGACCGGCGAGGCGCGAGAGCTTGCGGTTGACGGGTTCTTCGCGGCGATAGGCCACGAACCCGCGACCATGTTGTTTAAGGGGCAGATCGAGATGGACGCGGAGGGGTACATCATCCAGCGCGAGCACACGATGACGAACATCCCCGGGGTCTTCGCAGCGGGCGACGTATCAGACAGACGCTACCGCCAGGCGGTCACTGCTGCGGGCGACGGCTGTATGGCGGCCATAGACGCTGAGCGCTGGCTCGACGAGCAGGGCGAGGCCGATCACGCCGAAGACCCCGCCGTCTGGACCGAGGACCGCGCTACCGAAGCAGCCATCACCTCCGCTCAGGAGTACTTGGGGACATGACAAGGCCCTCCTCCTCTGCCCATGAAGCGGAGGAGGAGACCTCTTTTCTAGTGCGAGCCATCGAGAGTTTTTCGCCGGACCCGGATGTATAATGCTCGCTGGGTGAATGCGGGCATGAGCAAGATCATACTGTTGGTAGAGGACGACGAGGATCAGGCACGGCTCGCGATGCGCGCCCTCCGCAAGCACGGCATTGTGGATGAGGTAGACGAGGTGGTGGTCGCAGGAGACGGAGCCGAAGCTTTAGACTACCTGTTCGCCACGGGCTCCTATGCCGGGCGGGACGTCGGGGTGATGCCGGAGTTCGTTCTACTGGACGTACAATTGCCCAGGATGGACGGCCTGCAGGTACTGAAGCACCTGCGGGAAGACGAGCGGACGGAGCTTCTGCCCGTGATCCTCTTTTCCTCCTCTAAAGAGCACGTGGTCGAGGGCTACAAGCTCGGGGCCAACAGCTACGTAACCAAACCAGCGAACTTCGATAGGTTCTCCGAGGCGATGCAGTACCTCGGATGGTATTGGCTCAACTTCAACGAAGCGCCCTAAAGAGTGGTCTAGCCTCTAGGTTACTTCCCGCTCTTCAGGTACTCCTCGAACTTCGTTAACGGCAGGCAGTTGATAACGCTTTCCTTCTCGACCCACGCCCGCCGCGCTTGAACCACCCCGAATTTCACGAAGCCTAAACCTGTCTCGTCGTGGGCGTCGGTGTCGATGGTGATCTTTACACCGGCGCTGACCGCCTCCCGCGTATAGGGTACGGCCAGGTCTAGCCGGTCCGGGGCGGAGTTGAGCTCCAGCGCCGTGTTCGTCGCCTTGGCCTCCAAGATCAGGCGCGATACGTCCACCTCGTAGGGGTCGCGGCGGCTGAGGAGACGCCCTGTGGGATGGGCTACGGTGCGGACGTAAGGGTTGTTCATCGCCGTTACTACGCGTTCTGTCATCGCCGCCTCGCCCATCCGGAACGAGGTATGCACGCTCGCCACCACGAAGTCGAGCTTAGAGAGCAGACCGTCTTCGTAGTCAAGCGTGCCGTCCTTCAAGATGTCTACCTCCGAGCCGCAGAGGAGGCGTATCTCCGGATACTTCTCGTCCGCCGCGCGCACGGCTTCGAGCTTCTCTATGAGCCGAGCGGGGGAGAGACCGTTAGCTACCTTGAGGCTCTGCGAGTGGTCGCAGAAGACGAGGTACTCGTAGCCGATCTCTATCGCCGCCTCCGCCATCGTCTCTATGGTTCCCCGCCCGTCGGACCAGTTCGTGTGGACGTGTAGGTCGCCCCGCACGTCCCCCACCTCGACGAGGTTTGGCAACTCCCCCTTCTCGGCGGCCTCGATCTCGCCGGTGTCCTCCCGAAGCTCCGGCGCGATATATGCCAGGCCAAGCCTCGCGTAGATCTCCGCCTCCGTCGCCACCGGCTCGTACTGATGCGTGCCGAGCTTGGCCAGACCGTACTCGGAGATGTTCAAGCCCATCTTGACGGCCCTCTCCCTGAGCGCGATGTTGTGGGCCTGCCCCCCGGTGAAGTGGTGCAGCAGGGAGCCGAACGCCTCCGGCGCCACGATCCTGAGGTCCACCTCCACCCCGCCGCACTTTATAAACACCTTCGTCGGGCCGTGGGCAAGTATCTCGTCAGCGAACGGGGCCTCCGCGAAGGCGTCGGCCAGGGTCTTCTGATCCCTGCTTGCGGCCACGAGGTCCAGATCGCCGATGGTCTCCCTCCCCCGCCGCAGAGAGCCCGCCACTCGCGCCTCCTCACAGGTCGGA
>Ga0126307_10003481_pt1 | contig 10783 bp, 10 predicted proteins | sample Plot28_FD_89955 | JGI IMG/M metagenome (GOLD analysis project Ga0126307, IMG submission 89955) | Serpentine soil microbial communities from UC McLaughlin Reserve, CA, USA - Plot28 | ecosystem: Environmental > Terrestrial > Soil > Grasslands | place: USA: UC McLaughlin Reserve, Lake County...
CCCCGGCTCAGCATGTTTACCAGGACGACGGCCAAGACTATGAGGATGACGAAGTACAGCAGCCCGCCGCTTCTCAAGATTCTGCCCAAAGCTTCTTACCTTCCATGAAGTGCGTCTAGGACACTGGAATTATACTACCTGCGCACCGAATGGGACGCGCCCCTGAAGCTCTGCAGGAAAAACTGTAGCGCGCGGCCGAAAAGCTCTAATCTGCCGCGAAGACCTCGGGCTTGAGGACGCAGATGTCGGGGAGGTTGCGGTAGGCCCCCGCGTAGTCGAGCCCGTAGCCGACGACGAACTCGTCGGGCACCTCGAAGCCGAGGTATCTTACGTCGAGCTTGGCGCTCCGCCTGGATGGCTTGGAGAGGAGGGCGCAGACCTCGAGCGAGGCGGGCTTGCGGGCTTGCAGCGAACGCATCAGGTACGAGAGCGTGAGCCCCGTGTCGATGATGTCCTCGACGATCAGGACGTGACGGTCCGTGATGTCTTCTTCGAGATCTTTGAGGATGCGAACTACGCCGCTCGAGGAGGTGCCACTGCCATAGGAGCTTATGTCCATGAAATCCAGCTCACACTGCAGGTCTATGTTGCGCATGAGGTCGCTCATGATCACGACCGCGCCGCGCAGGACACCGACCAGTAGTGGCTTCTCGCCCCTGTAATCCTCGGTGATGCGCGCCCCGATCTCGCGCACCTTCGCCTCGATCTGATCCGAGGTTATGAGGACCTCTTTCACGTCGGGCATCATACTGGACATCCTCACGAGATTCTTGCCACCTCCAGCCTCAGGATCTTCTGCGTCCTCTCATCCACCTTGTGCCGCTCGTCAAGCTCACCGCGCACTATCCAGGCGACCTCGCCCCGCCCGTCTACGACTACGGGTGTCCTTTGCCTCAGGTCGCTCGGCACCTTCCTGTCCATCATCGCCCTGAAGACCTTCTTGGTCCCACCGAGGCCCAACGGCCGGATGATATCCCCCTCCCGCGCCATCCGCACCCCGAAAGGTTCCATTCCCCCGTCGAGGTAGGCCACTTCGACCCTGGCCGCGTCCACGGGATCCAGGCCGGATAGCTCTCGCGCCGAGATCCTCCACCCCCCGAAAACCACGGTCTCGCCGGCCCTGATCTCCTCCCGCCCCGACACGGTCGACCGTGGCTCTATGTACAGTGCGAGTCCCACCCCGGTACGGGCGGAAGCGACTACGCTACCCGGCAAGTCCAATTTCCGCGTACCCCCACCAACTCCCAACAGCCCGAGCACCGCCTCGACCAGATTCGAAGGGAGTGACGCCGCCTCGGGAACCAGCGTCGCGTACGCCAGGCGCACGGCGTGGCGCCGGAGCGCGGGCCGCAACTCTGTGAGGCGTTCGAGCGGCAGTGCGACCTCCTCTCCCCTCCTCTCCACGGCCCTGGTAGCAAGCCCTTCGAGGACCTCGAGGTCTTCTCGCACAAGCGACGCGGTGCGGGCGATGTTGCCTGCCGCCGCCGGATACAGCTCCTCCAGTACGGGTAGCACGTCGAGCCTGACCCGGTTGCGGGCATACTTGTCCGTCAGGTTGGTGGGGTCCGTACGAAAAGGCTGCTCGAGTTCTTGCAGGTAATCCAGGACTTCCCTGCGCGTACATGCGATGAGGGGGCGTTGGATCCTACCCCGCACAGGAGGGATGCCAGCGAGCCCGCGCAGACCGGCACCCCTCGCCAGGTTCATAAGCACAGTCTCGGCCACGTCGTCGGCAGTGTGGCCTGTCGCAACGACCTCCAGCCCCAGCCAAACGATCACCTCTTCGGCGAGTCTGTAGCGCTCCTCGCGCGCCCGCTCCTGCAGGTTGGAACCGCCGTCGAGCCCGAGCCTGTGCACCTCGCAACGCACACCCAGCCGTCCACAGAGGCCGCGGACGAACTCGGCGTCTTCGCGTGATTCTTCGCCGCGCAGGCCGTGGTCGAGGTGCAGCACCACCGGCTCGCCGTCGAGGGCGACTATCACGCGTAGCAGCGCCACCGAGTCTGGTCCGCCGGAGACCAGCGCCAATGGACGACGAAGGTCCATGCCGTAACGCTCCGCCGTCAGCGCGACATTGTCCTGGAAGTGGGTGCTTCCCATGCAGGTAGTTTATAGCGGTTCTCAAGAAGGATAAGCTACGCTGCAGGAGGAGGCTGCAGGCATCAGGTTTCAGGTCTATTGCTGAAGCCTGATGCCTTTTCTCACCTCAGGTCTACTCTTTCCGCAAACCGCTTTAGAGAACCGCGGGAGCACGCAAAAAGAAAAACCGGGGCGTGGCGCCCCGGTCTCGTACCCTATGTTGTAGTTGTACCCGACTCAGACTTGCCGCTATTGGCGGCTGGCCAGCGCCTAAGTCTGTCCCTGATCCTGGGGGATCTGGACGTCGCTGACTACTATGTTCACTTCGTTGACCCGCAACCCGGCGAGGCTCTCCACGCGGTTGATCACGTTGCGCCGAACGGCCTCGGCGAGCTGGGGTATAGACTGGCCGTACTCTACGGTCATCGTCAGGTCCACAACGGTCTCTTCCTCACCGACCTCGACAGTCACACCCCTGGAGTAGCTTCCTCCACTCGAGCTGCCGCCGGTCACGCTCTGCAGTAACCCGCCCACGGCCTGGGAGGTGCCGCCGCCCATCTGGACCTTCTCTACTTCCTGCGCCGCGATACCCGCTATCTGGGAGACCACCGAGTTACTGATAGTAGTGTTGCCCCTCTCGCTCTTGAGGGGGCTTCCCTGGCTATTACCGCTCTCTTCGCTCATGTTCGTCCTTTCCGAGCCTTACATTCCCCGAGTCAGTGGTGTCCGTGCGTCGCACAGTTGCCGCTGCACGCCAATACGCACGCTTCCAAGCTGCCTACCCCGCCGTCACCGATCCTAAACCCTGTCCCAGGCCGTGCGCCTGGCCTCGACCGACTCAGCCAGTCCGCGGAGGACCTGCACTGTCGTCTCCCAGCTTATGCAAGCGTCGGTGATGCTCTGGCCGTAGGTGAGTGGGGACTGGTCGGAGAGACTCTGGTTTCCTTCTACCAGGAAGCTCTCCATCATCACGCCGACGATACCCGTCTCGCCTGCTGCGACCTGGGCGGCGACGTCCTGCGCCACGAGCCGCTGACGACGGTAGTCTTTGCGGCTATTGGCATGGCTCGTGTCGACCATGAGCCGCCGCGGCAAACCCGCCTTTTGAAGGTTTGTCAGGGTCTCCCTAACACTGGCCGCGTCGTAATTCGGGCCGCTCTCGCCTCCGCGTAGGATCACGTGACAGTCCGGGTTGCCGCTCGTGGTCACGATACCGGCGAGTCCCTGGTCGGTAACGCCCAGGAAGCTGTGCGGATGATCGGCGGCGCGAACGGCGTTGATCGCGGCCTGCACCCCGCCGCCGGTACCGTTCTTGAAGCCTACCGGCATGGAGAGACCCGAGGCCAACTGGCGATGGACCTGGCTCTCGGTCGTGCGTGCACCGATGGCCGCCCAGGTCACGGCGTCGGCGAAGAACTGGGGGGTTATGGGGTCCAGAAACTCGGTACCGGCGGGCAACCCGAGCTCCGCGAGATCCAGGAGCAACCTTCGCGCCATGTACAGCCCTTCGTTGACGGCGAAGCTGCCGTCGAGGTGCGGGTCGTTGATCAGACCCTTCCATCCTACGGTCGAGCGCGGCTTCTCGAAGTACACGCGCATGACCATGCAGAGATCCCTGGCGAGTTCCGCGGACAATTCTCTCAGACGGTGTGCGTAGTCGCGGGCGGCGGTGGGATCGTGGATGGAACAGGGTCCCACGACCACGACCAGCCGATCGTCCTCCCCGTTTAGGACGCGGATGACCTCCTCGCGCGAGCGGCTCACCGTCCTCAGAGCCGTCCCGGAAAGGGGCAGCTGTTCGCGCAGTATCGTCGGCGAGATCAGGGGCCGGATGTTCGGCACGCGCAGGTCACGGGTCTCCAGGAGATCTGGCTTCCCACTTCCCACTACGTCCTGCACCCCCAGCATGGTCCCCAACTGCACCTCTAGCGTGGGAGAGATCTCGCCCTCTACTCCGATGACGGTACGCTCCTCACCCTGGAAGACCCTGGTGCTGAAACCGATCGCTTCCGCCCGTCTTTGGACTGCCTCTGTCTCGGTTCGGGAAGCGCCTGACCTCATCACCAGGAATATAGATCTTCTGTCTTCCTGTCTTTTCGTGCCGGTTATCATCCATATCCTCCTTTACTAGATCCCCAGAAGCCAAAGAAAAAGCGGAGGCCACGGCCTCCGCTTCCCTTCGACTGGTTTTCGGGCCGGTTGCGGCTAGTTCATGCGCGCAATCTCCATCGACCCGTCGAAGGGCGGACCGCTAAAGTAATAGCGGCCGGGATCGTAGCCGCGCATTCCCGCAACAGGCTTCATGACGTTCATTCTAAAGGTGCCGTGCCACACCATCAAGGGTTCCGGCGCTCGACTACTTCGGTCAGGAGGCTGGTGAACCCTGGAAAGCGCGCCGGTAGGCTTGCGGGCTGGTGCCGACCAACCTCTTGAAGTGTTCGCGGAAGCTCGTCGGAGAGCTGAAACCGACCTGGAGGGCGATCCGCTCGACGGAGTGTCCCGTGGTCTCGAGCAGATACTGGGACCGCCGGATCCGGGCTCTTCGCAGCCACTGCATCGGGGTCGCAGACGTCTGCACTCGGAAACGCCGGTTCAGGGTGCGGGTACTCATCTTTGCCCTGGTAGCGAGGTCGTCGAGGGTGAGTTCCCGATGGGCGTTCTCTTCTATCCAATGCAAGAGCGGTTGGAGGTTGGAGCCGTCTGCGCCGGGTTGCTCGTGCACGATGTACTGGGCCTGCCCACCGTCGCGCTCGAGGGGCATTACGGCCAGCCTGGCGGCATCGGCCGCCACCGCGGAACCGTGATCCTGGCGGATCATGTACAGACAGAGGTCCAAGCCCGCCGCGGCGCCGGCGGAGGTGAGGATCCCACCGTTGTCTACGAAGAGTACGCCGGCGTCCACTTCGACTTCGGGATACCGGCGCGAAAGCTCTTTGGCCGCGGCCCAATGCGTGGTCGCGCGCAGACCGTTCAGAAGACCGGCGGCGGCCAGGGTGAAAGCGCCGACGCAGATCGAGGCGATCCTGGTTCCTCCCTCCGCAGCAGCCCGCAACGCCTCCAGCACATCATCGGATACCGGCGCCGTAGGATCGGCCAGCCCAGGAACGATGATCGTGTCGGCACCTGCCAACGCATCGAGGCCGTTGGTGGTACGCAATCCGAAAGCGCCAGCGTCTACCTCATCACATGGGGCGCAGACGCGCACCGTGTAAGCCACCCTCCCGTCAGGCAACCTGGCACGACCGAAGACCTCGAGCGGCGTCGAAAGGTCAAAGGCCAATACCCTATCAAGCGCCAGAACAGACACCGAATGCATGGCAATATCGACACCCTATAGGGGTTTTCTCGCCACGCCCCAGTCCCGTCCTGTCAGATCATCCTGCATGCGTGCGGGAGATGATCGCGACACTTTCAGCTTGATGGCCAAAATTCGTTGATAATTGGCAATCTTGCCACTTCTTCGAATTGGTCGGTTAGTCGAGAATGGGGACACTTTGCACGGCTACGTCGAAGGGATCTGCTCGCGTCGATCATAAGTGTAGTTGGACCGCTTATCGTAGCGGTGGTTTACATTGCGTTGTGTTCCCTGTTCGCAGAGCCGCAAAGACAGAACTTCAACGCCATCATGATCGCCGGCGCGGGCGCGGCGTATTTGAACGGAGGCTTCGGTATCTGGGAGTTTGCCTTCACCGCGATGGTCACCTTCTGCGCGTACAAGGGACTGCGATCCTACAACTTCATAGGGGTTGGTTGGATATTGCATACCGGCTGGGACGTGCTGCATCACCTCTACGGGGATCCCATCGTGCCTTTCGCTGCAGGCTCGTCGTTTGGGTGCGCCATCTGCGACCCGGTGATCGCCCTCTGGTGTTTCGTGGGCGCACTGTCCGTGTACGACCTGCTTCGCAGAAGGAGGCGTGAAGAACCAGGCACCGGATGACCCCGGAAACGAGAAAAACCCCGCGTGTGCGGGGTCTCTGCGAAGTAGCGGGGGCAGGATTTGAACCTGCGACCTTCGGGTTATGAGCCCGACGAGCTACCAGACTGCTCCACCCCGCGTCGTGGGCGAGATTTTAGCACCGGTCGGAAGTTTGTAAAGTCGCGTGGGGCCGTGATACGGTAGCGGAGGATATGTACATTGCTCTACTCATCTTGATCCTCGTTGGGGCCGTGATCTCTGCGGTGACAGCCTTGCGCGCGCTCGGGGCCTACCTCAGATTCCGCCGCACGCGGGCGGCCTTCCAGGACGAGGTTACAGACGAAGTCGCCAGCCTCGCCGCACGGACCGATGAGCTCGAGATCAGCATCTCGGCCCTCGACGCCCGCGCCGCGGAGCTTCCGATCCAGATCTCCGAGCTGCAGCAGAGCCTGAGTACTCTCCAGATCCTCACCAGGGCGCTAGGCACCTCGCTCCGCCAGATACAGAAGGTCCTCTCCTACAGCGCACTCAAGACGCTCAGCGCCGAGCGTATCGGCAGAATCCTCCAGAGCTCTACGGCCCCGAAAGACACGCAGAGCTGAGCTCGGAGTCGCGAGTGTCACGGACGGGTTCTACACGTCGAGAGATGGGCGAAGAGAGCGAGCAGCAGGGACAGAGTACCAAGGTACTGCAACCTTCAGGTGAGGACTGCGAGGTCTGTGGCGCGGGGATGTATGGTTTGCATTGCAAGCTGATCTGCCCCAACTGCGGTTACCGACGCGACTGCTCCGACCCGTAAGTCAGGACACGAGCGTATCGCTACCCCAGCGAATTGCCTGGCGAGGTAGGGGTCTCAGAAGGCGGCGGCGCGCCGCCCACGAGGCCGTGGCGCTCGGCGAGCACGGGGATAGAGCCCATGTCCATCTCGAGCCCGTACTTCTCCCTCACAGCGCCAACCGCCTCCTCGTCGAGCGGACCCTGGTTGGCAGGCGGTAACAGCGGTGCTAACTCCGCGAAGTAGCGCTCGAAACCCGCAGGGGAGATCATCTCCAGCGCCCGTGCCGGCTCATCAGTCGCGTTCCATAAGGCGTGCGGAACACCCCTTGGCTTGAAGACCAGATCCCCCGGTTGGGCAAGGAGAACCTCCTCACCTATCTGGACACCAACCTCTCCCTCCAGCACGTAGGTGTACTCCCCCTCACGCTCATGGGTGTGCATCGGCGCAGCGAGGGCCCGTGCTCCGATCAGATACTCGACGAGCGCGAAGTTACCCCCGGTCTCCTCTCCTCCGATCATGAACCTTATGCCGAGCTTCCGCAGCCACACCGGCTCGCCCTCCTCCGGCGAGAGCACTCTGCGCGCTCGCTGGTTTACCAATTCGCTCACAGAAGACCTCCTCTCCTAATTTCGATAAACACTGCGTTTATCGAACTGTCAGCACCCTACACCTGTCTGATCTCTTTGTCAATATCGTTTGATATAGTGTTTATTGAAATGGCAGAGAAACGCAAGTACGAGATGAAGAAGCGGGCGGAGCGCCAACGTGAGACGCGGCGCCGGATCGTGGAGGCCACGGTCGAGCTACATCGCACGCGGGGGCCAGCAAACACGACCATAAGCGAGATAGCTCAGCGCGCGGGGGTGAACAGGTTGACCATCTACAACCACTTCCCTGACTTGACCGATCTTCTGAAGGCATGTTCGAGGAGCTGGACCGAGCGGTATCCGGCGCCGGATCCGAAGCCCTGGGTGCGGATCAGCGATCCGCAAGTGAGGTTGCGGACGGCACTGGAAGATCTCTACGGCTTCTACGCGCGCACCGAGCCGATGAGGGCGAACGTCCTACGAGACGCCCAGACGATGCCCGAGCTCGCCGCCCTGCTCGAGGGTTCGGTCGTGCCCTACCTTGGGACGGTGCGTGACCTGCTCATCGAAGGGTGGGAGGTCAGTGATGACAGAAGGAACCGCCTGCTCGCGACGATCAAACTCGCGGTCGACTTCCACACCTGGCGCTCACTCGAACGAGGGAGCGGCTTGAGCAGGAAGGAAGCCGTGGAAACCATGCTCGAGGCGGTGCGCTCTTCTGTGCCGCGCCCAGACATCCCATAGCGTTTACACCAGCGACTTCTCGCATGGCGCGATCAGTAGACAGTTATAGCTTTACCGGGCGACGTGTCAGCAGCACAGCGGGCGAGACGAGCCGTCAGCGGTTGGCATCCAACGAGAACGAAGCCGATCCCTGAAAGGCGGTATTCGAACATCGGATAATTTCATGTTTCGACGACCCTCGTTATGCCGAGCTCCCGACCCGACTGGTCTCTGGCCCTGACCGCGACGTACGCTTCCGAGGTCCTCACCAACATGGCCGTCTCGAAGCCGTCCCTGGGCACCTCGCCCAACGACTCTAGTCGATCCGGTCCAGGGCCTGCCAGCACCTCCCAGCGTTCGACCTCCGTGGCGCCGTTCCAGCTGGCGTAGACCCTGGCCTCCTCGCTGGAGGTACGCTCTGCATCCGCGGCGGGCGCGCCGTCAGGTTGCGCGTTCCACGGGAAGCGAAAAGATCGGTAGGACCTATTCTCCGCCGGCAACGTGAGATCGAAGAGCATCTTCCCATCATGATCGAACTCCGAGATGGCCAGCGCCCTGCCCCAACCTACGAACACGTTGCCGTTCGGTAGCACCTGGGTGTTGCCTGCCGCGTCGGCGTATTTCTTGTCGGGGTGGGTGTACACGCTGACCAGTTTGGCTTTCATCTTGTCCTCGTCTACCTCGAGCACGATCGCACGCGACTCTTCTATGGCCTCGGGGAGATCGTCGTGAAAGATTGTGGTGCCGTTATCGAAGATGGAGATGGTCCCGTCGGGCAGTCGGCGGGCGTCGTGCTGGAAGGCGAAGCGGGCGCCCGGACCCATCTCGAAGTCACTCTTCTTGCCGCCCAGGCGCCAGATGATCTCACCGCTTTTGCGGTCTATTTTGTAGACGGCGAAGGTTTCGCGGGCGGAGACGAGGAGGTTGTTGTCGTGGTCCACGTCTATGGAGTTGATGTGAAAGTAGTCGAACCCGGAGCGGCCGTCCTGCATCAACTCCGCATAGGTCTCGTCGAAGCCGACGTGCTCGAGGCTTCGCCATTCGAAGATGACCTCCCCGGTCTCGATGTCCAGCTCCTGGATGATGCCCTGCCACGCCAGTCCATTCAGGGGGCCGCCGACGGGGGTGAGGTCCGTTGGCACCGGGCTGTAGATCGTGATCAGGGCCGTGTCCTGCGGGCTGATGTGGAACTCGTGGTGGTCACCATCGTAGCCGTTGGCGGCCCTGATCCTGGCTATCTCGCGGTAGGTGCTGTCGGCGATTACGTACTCGCTGGCGAACTCGCCCGGCGTTTCCATCCAGGTGAGCACGGGGCTGCCCTTGTAGCTCTGGACTTTGAGGTCCATGGCGCGACCGAACACGGCCGGCAAGGGACGGAACCACACGACCTCCCCGCGATCGTCGACGATCAACGAGCCACCCTGCCCGGCGCCACCCGTCTGCGGGGCGACGAAGACATAGCCGGGGGCGGTGCCGTGCGCCCTGGTTGCCACCTCGGCGACGGGTGGGCTTAGGTCTGGGCGTGAGCGGAAGGACCACGCGCCCTCCTCCGGCGCGGATGAAGCGCCAGGCAAAGGTAAGACCCTTCTCGGGATGCGCACGGGTCCGACTTCCGGGGTACGCACGGAGCTTACCCCTGCGCCGCGACCGAGCACTTCGCAACCCGCCAGACTTGTACCTGCGAGAAACGCCGCGCCCGCCGCGGTGAGAAATCGCCGTCGCGTGACCCTATTGCCCATCGCGAAACTCTACACCAACCCCGACCTTCCATGCACTCAGGTGAGTAAAGGCCCGGTATGGCGCCAGGTTCCTCAGGTTGGCACTATGGAAGACACTGTAAGGGCTACGACAGGAGACCCTACACGCGAAGTCCGCAGAACTTCCATTCCTCGCACCCGGGTGCACAAGTGATTCGCGATCGGTTCGTTCTTACGGCCACGCGCGGTTCGTAAAGAAATCCTTCAGCACTGGCACCAGGACCTCGGGGGGCACGGCGTGTTCCTGGCCCTCCAGGACGCGGTGTCGCCCGTTCGCCACGGCCTCTGCGAGCCGCCTGCCCACGTCGATCATCCACGGATAGTCCGCTCCGCCGGTGAGCACGAGGGCGGGGACGGTCACCTTGCTGGCCTCGCCGACTGGAATCGTACCGTCTCTGCTGGTGTCACCCATGACTTCCGAGTCGTAGGCGAGCGTGGGCGCCAAAGCCTCCAGTTCTGCCCACCTGGGTGTACAGCGCGTCCCCTCGATCATCTCCTGCGGCATACCCACCGTCGTCATGAACAGTTCTACCGCGTCACCCCGGCGGTCCTCCGACAGTATGGCCTCGAGGTCCTCGCCGTACTCCCGCGCGGTCCGTCGCCCTTCCTCGTCGCCATCCGGCGAGTAGGGGGGGTCGTGCAGAGCGATCTTGCCGAGGGGCAACCCGTGTGCCGCCGCGCGCAGGACGAAGCCCGCTCCGGAGGAATGGCCGTACACAGACGCCGTCCCCCCGGCCTCGGCGACGAGGGCCCCGATGTCTTCTATCTCGCGCTCGACCGCGTACGGCGCCGTGTCTGAACTGTCGCCGCGGCCCCGACGATCGTAGTTGAACACGGTGAAATGCTTCGCCAGCTCCTCGGCGGTAGGGCGCATCAAAGCCCGGTCGCACATCGCTCCACACACCAAGATGACCGGCGGACCATCGCCCAGCCGGTCGAA
>Ga0126307_10003482_pt1 | contig 10780 bp, 11 predicted proteins | sample Plot28_FD_89955 | JGI IMG/M metagenome (GOLD analysis project Ga0126307, IMG submission 89955) | Serpentine soil microbial communities from UC McLaughlin Reserve, CA, USA - Plot28 | ecosystem: Environmental > Terrestrial > Soil > Grasslands | place: USA: UC McLaughlin Reserve, Lake County...
TCCCCTGTTCGGCAGACGACAGGCTGATCGCGCCTGCCGCTACAAAGCGACACGCTGCTCATCAGTCAGCAGCACCGTCCGAATACGGGCTCTTCGTCATCAAGCGTAGTGAGCGTCTGACGACACGGCGTTCAGCCTGGGCCTGAGAACAGGCCTGGGGCCTCACGATCTGTGGTGTGTGGACACAGAGGATGGAGGCCCCAGGTGCAAGGTGACGGTAGCGCGGCGACGGCGATGCTGGGGTTGCCCGGCTTCGTTCTGCTGGCCGTGTCGGAGGTCGACGGGGAGCTGGAGCAGGCGGTCGAGACCACCGCGTCGGAGGAGTTCTGCTGGGGCTGCGGCGTGCGGGCGGTGCCGCACGGGCGGCGGCCGGTGCGGGTGCGGGATCTGCCGGTGGCAGGTCGGCCGGTGACGTTGATCTGGGTGAAGCGGCTGTGGCGGTGCGCCGAGTCTCGCTGCCCGGCAAGGACGTGGTCGGAGCTCAGTGAGCTGATCCGGCCGCGGGCGTCGCTGACCGAGCGGGCTCGCGCCGAGGCGTGTCGGCGGGTTGGGCAGGACGGCCACGATGTGGCCGCGGTCGCGGTCGAGTACGGGGTCGGTTGGCACACCATCATGCGGGCGGTCGACGACCACGGCCGGCCGCTGATCGACGATCCCGCCCGGCTGGACGGAGTGGCCGCGGTCGGGGTGGATGAGACCGCGTTCCTGGCCGCGACGGCCACCTCCTCGACCGAGTTCGTCACCGGCATCGTGGATCTGACCGGTCATCCGCATCGAGCTGCGCGGCTGCTCGATGTGGTCGAAGGCCGGTCCGGGAAGGCCTTGTCCGATTGGGTTTCTGCCCGGGACCAGGTCTGGCGGGATGGCATCACGGTGGCCGCGCTGGACCCGTTCAGGGGTTATGCCACCGCCCTCCGCACTCAACTGCCCAACGCGGTGCGGGTGCTGGACGCCTTCCATGTGACGCGGCTCGGCCTGGCCGCGGTGGATGAGGTCCGTCGCCGGGTCCAGCAGAACACCCTGCATCGGCGCGGGCACCGCGACGACCCGCTCTACCGGATCCGGCGGCTGCTGCGCCGGGCCCCGGAGACGCTGTCCGAGTGGGCCTGGGCCCGGCTGGAGACCGGGCTGCTGCTCGGCGACCCGCACGGCGAACTCAGCCAGGCGTGGATGGCCGCGCACGAGCTGCGCTACCTCTACCGGCGCGGCCGCGACCTGCTCGACGGCCGCCGCCGGCTGCACGACGTCCTGACCCGGTGCGTGTTCTCCGACGTCCCCGAGCTGCTGCGCCTCGCCCGCACACTCGACGCATGGCATGGGGAGCTGCTGGCCTACTTCACCACCGGCGGCGTCTCCAACGGACCCACCGAAGCGATCAACCTGCTTATCAAGCGGATCAAGCGCGTCGGCTTCGGGTTCCGGAACTTCGACAACTACCGGCTGCGACTACTCCTGCACTGCGGCACCGCCTGGCACACTCCAACCGCCACCCCGATCAGAGGCCGCGCACCACGCTCAGCGGCGTAGAGCCGTTTTGATTGGGACGCCGTTGCCCGGGCCGCCGGGGATCGCATCGAGATCCGTCGAGGTAAGGCAGTCCCGCCGTACGAGTGCTGCTTCGAGTTCCGGCCGTACCACCAGCCGGAGCCGACGACAGCGCCCGCACGTCACCGGGTCGAGCGGGCCCTGCGCCGCGACTACCAGAGCCAGCAGAAGATCGGCAGGGTGCGCGAGGCCCTGTTACGTCACGCCCCGACCAAGGTCGCCCGCGGCGTCCGTCGGTAGGCCCGCCGGGCGACGGTGCGCCGTCCGGCCGGCATGTAGACACAGCACGGCATAGCAACCGCCTCGACGTGAGCGTGTGATCGACTCGCGGCTATGACCGGATGTCGCTGGTCTGCGTGTGAGATGCATGACCATGCAGCGCGGGAGCGGTCCCCCAGGGATGGAGGCGGGCCGGCGGGCCCGCTCCGTTGGGCGACGGAGGGCTCGGTAGCGCCGATCGACAAGTGGCATTACTTGGATCACGACAGCTGGCACTGGTCCGCCACACTGCGCGGGTCGGCTGGACCGGTGTCGAACGCGTCGGCTGGACGCGCTGGCCGGCTCAGCCAAGCCGCCGGCGGCGGCGACTGCCGCGCAGCCCGCGCCACCAGCTCAGCGACTCCTCGCCCCCCTCGCCCTCCTCGGGGGTGCGGACGCTGACGTCGCCGAGCAATCCGTAGGCGTGCACCCGGATCAGCGGCGTCCCGCGCCGGCGGGGCACCGGCGCCAGCCGAAGCTCACGGCTGCCCAGCACGTCGAAGCCGGTGAGCTCGACCTCGATCCCCGCCGGCACCAGGATGTCCACGCTGCCTAACAGTGTGACCGCGCGGATCTCGACGACGTCGGTGTCCAGCACTACGACCGTACGCAGGTCAAGGTGCACGTCGCCGAGTAGGCCGACCGCGCGCAACATCGGCGGCAGCCGCCAGCGGCCGGCCCGCCACTGATCGCCCAACACCGAAACCACCGACGAGACCGTCTTCGTCGAGCCGACCGGCGGTGCCTCCTCCAGCCCGGACGTGGCCGCCGTCAGCTGCTGGTGGCTGGTCGCGGCCCACACCGCGCCCACCATGTCGCTGAACTGCTCCAGCGTCAGCCGGCCGTCTCCAGCCGCCCGCTGCAACAACTCCGCGGCGGCGGTCCGGTCGGCATCGGTCGCCGACGCGGGCGGCTCTCCGGGTCGGGGCTCGATCTCCACATCCGGCACGCTACCGGGTGTGCGACAGTCGGAGGCCCCGAAGTGCCGGCCGGCGTCCCAAGCCCTCTGCACGGCGTACCGACGGGCGGTGCCGGCATGGCGACCCTGTCTGCGCCCACGGAACCCGCAGAGACGCAACGGCCCTAACACCGGCAGCCCTCGGGCCGCCGCGCCGCCCACCACGGACGCGTCGCAGGATGCCACGCACGCGGCTCGTCCGGCGCGCCGATTCCGGGGGCCGATCGCGGCCACCTGCGACGCTGGTGAGCGGGGCGAGGAAGGCATGAGGGGGATTCGTGCGGGTAGCGATCATCGGCACAGGGAAGATGGGTCGAGGGTTCGCCCAGGCCGTCGCTCCGACGCATGAGGTGGTCGTGGGTTCGCGCCGCCCGGCCAGGGCGGCCGCGACCGCATCGAAGACCGGCGCCGCCGGCAGTGGTACCTACGCCGATGCCCCGGCGAACGCCGATGTCGTCATCCTCACCGTGCCATGGCAGGCGATGGACGAGGCGCTCGGCCAACTTGGCGACCTGTCGGGAAGCATCGTGATCGACGTGTCCTACCCCTACAACAAGGGTGAACGGGAGGCGCTGAGAGGACGCTCGACGGCCGAGGCGATACAGGAGCAGCTGCCGAGCGCGAGGGTGTTCAAGGGCTGGAATTACGTCCACGCCCGGCATCTGACCGACCCAGAGGTGGACGGGATGGCCGCGTCGGTGTTGATCGCCGGCGACGATCCGCAAGCAAAGGACATCGTGTTCGCGATTGCGCGGGACATGGGGTTCCATCCGGTGGACGCCGGGCCGCTGAGAGAACCCGCGACCTGGACAAGCTCGTTGGCGTGATGCTCTTCGTGAGACTCGGTCCGTTCCGGGTCTTGTCCCCGCCCTGATCGCAGCACGCGCCCGGCGCTCCCCGTGGAGGTCTACTCCCGCCCGAAAGGCGGCAATACCGCGTTCCTGGTGCGCGGCTCGGTCGGCGTGGGCAAGCAATTCCGGGCGACGGACGCCGCGACCGGGCAGGTGCTGGAGGAGACGTTCACCGGCCTGGGGATAGCCGACGACTGCCTATTCTACTGCAGGTTCCTGTTCGAAGACGTGCCGACACCCTCGGGCACGATCGAATCCTTTTCTCTCCGTTCATCGGGCGGATTCTGGGTCGAGGTGCAGTCGTCCGTTGGTCCGCGTGTCGAGTGTCTGGTCCAGCCGTTGGCGAGTGGCGAAGCCGAGGGCCGAGGTTGCCTCGTCGGCGAAACCGGCGTGGGTGTTGCTCGCCGGGTGGAACTGAGCGGTGATGCAGCCGCCGGGGAATACGATGTACCAGGTGCTTCCACGGACCGACGAATCGGGCGGAGAACGTTCGTAGCGTCGCGTCCCGGGCTGGTTGGGGGACCGCTGGACGGCGCCGCTGGTGTCGCATCCTGCGGTGAGCCGCACAATCAGCGCCCGGGAGCCGACGCGGTCGTGGTTGAGCGTGAACTGCGACCAGCCGTTCCTGACGTTGGCGCTGCCGAACGTCCAACCCGCGGGCAACGGTTGCAGACACGGCACCACCGAGGCGGAGGGCACCGACTGGGCTTGGAGCCAGAGCGGTTCTGGGCGGCCGCAGTCCAGGCTGCCGATCTCGAGCGTGGTGGTGGTGACGTCGTTGTTGACCAGCACGAAGCTGGAGATCTTGGTGAGGACGGCCAGGACGACGGCGGTGAGCAGCAGCAGTCCGACCCGGCGCGCGCTCCATCGTTGGATGCTGATCCGGTGAGGCCGCGCGGGAAGGAGGGTTTGGAACTCGGCGTGCAGGTCGCGGCCCTCGGCGCGGATCAGATGCCGCAGCTGCGACGGGAGTGCCAGCCCGTGCGCGGCGGCGAATCCCTCGCTGATCTCGTCGTCGGTGAAGTGGTGCCGGGCCCGTTCGTAGACCTGCCGTGGGCTGGAACGCAGCGCCAGGCACAGCATCATGTTGGCCAGGTCGACCGCCTGCCGCCAGGGGGTGGGGCGGGTTTCGACGAACGCGACGTCGATCAGCAGTAGTCGGCCGTCGCGCACCAGTAGGTTCGCTGGTTTGATGTCGCGGTGCGCCAGGCCGGCGTCCCAGAGTCGGCGGATGATCTGCAGGCCCTCGTCGATGACGTCGTCGGTGACCTCGGCCTCGCCCAGCTCGACGGCGCCGTCGAAGAACTCGGTGACCAGTAGGTACTCCCGCTCCGGGGTCAGTTCCACGAAGCCATGCGGCGCCGGGCTGGGCAGGCCGGCGCGCTGCATCAGGGACAGCGCGTAGTCCTCCTGCTGGACCAGCCGGCGGACGGTGTGGAACGGCTTCTCGTCCTCGAGCCGGCCGTAGAGCAGCTCCCGACCGAGCTTGTACCAGCGGTCGGCGCGCAGATGGCTGCGGGCGTACAACTTCCCGAACAGGTTCGTGGGCGGGTCGCCCTTGACGGTGATGCGCAGCGGGGTGGATCCGGCCGAGCCAGCCAACCCGAACGGCTCCACCTGCTCCACGGTCAGCCCGAGCTGGTCTTCAAGGGCGCGCCGGATTGCGATCCCCCGGGCCCCGCCGACGTCCAGGTGGGCGCTGCGGCGGCGCCGGTAGGTGATCGGATATATCTCGTTCGGGGTGAGCAGGCGGAATGCAAGCAACGGGACAGCCACCCCGATCGCGACCGCCACGAGGATGTCGGTGGGCGTCTCGATACCCAGGTACAGGTGGGCTACCGCGACCAGCGCTACCAGTCCGGTCGCCATCCGCTTTCCGATCTGTCGCCAGCGGCCCTCCGGCACCAGTCCGTACAAGATCCCCATCAAAACGACCACTAGCGCCGCGACCTGCTCGGACGGCATCGGCCATCCGGTCCAGTCGGCCCGGAACTCCACCCCGAACGGCCGGGGTCGCCGCAGCAGCGGCGCGACCACGTACTGGATGATCACTCCCTGCACGATCCAGGCGACCAACACGACCAGCAGATGCCTCAGCCGCCTGCGGATGAGCAAGGCGAGCAGCAGCCCCCACAGCAGCACGTTGATCGCCGCCCAGGAGGCCAGCTCAGCCACGCCCCGCATCCCCGGCAACAGGCCGGGCGCGCGCAACCCTGCCAGCCATCGGACCACCGCATCGTCCACCACCGTGACCGCCACAGCAGGTCCCCGCAAGCCGCGGGCGAAGACCAACAGGGACAGCACCACCAGCACCAGGGCAGCCGCCAGCCACCCCACCCCGGTGGTCTGCACGTGATGCGGCAACGGCGGTGGCTGTCCGGACGGACGCCGCCGACGAGACGACCGCCAACCCTCCGGAGGGCCACGCGGAGGGCCGCGCTGCACCCCTTGCGTGGCCGGTGGAGCAGGCCGGCTCGCCGATACGTCCACGACGCCCTCCCAGCTGGGCGACGACCGGCCCGCCGGCGGACTGCGGCGTGCTCAGACAGGCCGACGGGCCTCGGACCTTCGCATGAACCGTCCTCCCGAGCGCCCGCCGGGTCAAGGACGACAGGCAGCACACCCGGCCAACCCCCTCACCGGAGGGCACGTCCTCGCCCGCGCCGAGGGGGGACGCGCCGAGCCCGGCAACTACCGCACCGAATGCCGCCGCTGCGGGAGCCGCGAGGGCGGACGGCTCGGCGCCCGCCGCCGTTTTCGACGGACCGGCTGACGGACCCCCGTGCCAGCCCGAGTGCCGGTTACTCAGGCGCGCCGCGCTGGACGATCACCGCGGTGCCGGTGATCGTCACCATGAAATCGCCTTCACCGAAGGTCCCCTGGAAGGTGCAGGTAATCGCGTCGGCCGGGACGGGCGCATTCTTCACGTCGTTAAACGTGAGGGGCTCTTGGCCAGTCGCCGTGATGGTGCCCGAGATCTGGTACGGGATGAAGACCTGGTGAGTAGCGGCGACGAATGCGGGCGTGAACGATGCGCTTTCCCCGGTGGGTGGCGTGACGACCTCGAACGTGCCGAGGTCAGGGCAGGTGACGGTCAACGTCCCACCCGGGATGGTCGGAGCCGCGACGGCTGCGGGGCTGCCAACCATCAGGGCGGCAGCGGCGGCGGTAGTGGCACCCAACAGGACGGGAAGCCGACGTCGTATGATCGACATGGAGTCCCCCTTTGGGACCGCGCCCACATCTGTGGTGAGCGAGACCGCCGAACATACGACCTCGTGGCCCGCCTGCCTAGGGGCAACGGGTGAAAGCCGGCCCAAAGGCGGCCGTCGACGGCTCTGTACTGCCATTCACTAACCGCGCAAAGGGCGCAAAGCGGTTCGATGCCTTCTGCAAGACCTATGTAATCGTCCCGAAAGGCAAGGCGCGCTAAAGCCGCTGCGTCTGCGCCCATGGCAGGTCGAGCTGGTCGGTTCGGTGCTTGACCCGGACCCGCCGCCCTCGCTCGCCGGTTGGATGCTGCCGCGACGGCAGGGGAAGTCCGCGCTGGTCGCCGCGCTGGGGCTGTACGACCTGATGCTGGGCGCCGAGGGTGCCTCGGTGGTGGTGGTCGCCACGGACGAGCGGCAGGCCGGCATTGTGTTCGGCGCCGCCGCCCGGATGGTGGAGCTCCATCCCGAGCTCGCCACCCGGGTGCAGGTGTACCAGGACCGGCTGGTCGTGCCGGCCCGTGGCGCCTCCTTCCAAGTGCTGCCCGCGGTGCCGAAGCGGTTGGAGGGGCTGGATCCCACACTGGCAATCCTGGACGAGTTCGGGGTGATCTCCCGGGACGTGTACGAGGTGGTGTCCCTCGCCTCGGGCAAGCGGGAGACCTCGCTGATCCTGGGGATCGGCACTCCGCCCGCGGACTGGTCATGCCGCACCTGGACGTCGCGGGGCTGTGGGAGCCGCCGGCCGGCCGGCCGGAGTATCGGGTGCCGATCCTCGACGTCGAGGATGCGATCCGGGCCGCCCGTCGCCGCTGGCAGGTCCGGCAGATCGTCGCAGACCCCTTCCGGTGGGCCCGGTCGCTGCAGATCCTCGCCGCCGATGGGCTGCCGATCATGGAGTACCCGCAATCGCCCCAGCGGATGACCCCGGCGACGACCGGGCTGTACGAGGCCGTGGTGAACCGGGCGGTGACGCACTCCGGCGACCCGCGGCTGGCCCGGCACATCGGCAACGCCACCGTCCGCACCGACAACCGCGGCACCAGGATCTACAAAGAGCACAAGCACAGCGCCCGCCGGATCGACCTCGCCGTCTGCGCGATCATGGCGCACTCCGTCGCCGCTGCGGCCAAGCCGGGCCTGCAGCTCTACTGGTACGACGCGGCGTCGTTGAACCGCTGAGCGTCCTCGTCCGTACGACCGGGGAGGTAGCGGCGCCGCTCACTGAGGGGAGGGCGGCGCCGCACCCTCACGCTCTACGGATTGACCGGACCGGACGTGAAGGGCCAAGGGGTTCAATGTCGGCTAGTCCGGACAGAAGCGTTGGGGCGGTCCCGCCGGGGGGATGCGGGACCGCCTCTTGGACTAGTGCACCATACGGCGGCCGCCGCCACACCACGTTGCGGGAATCGGTCCAGCGGTCCCGCTCGAAGGGGGAGAGCGGGACCGCCCCTTGCATCCGCGCTACTCCGGAGTACCTTCCCGCGCTGCGACCCGTCCTTGTCCCCCGTGCCGGGGCGGGTCGCCTCGACTAGGCGAGGACCTGGCCACGCCGGCCTCGGGGCGTGGGCCGGGATCCCGGTTGTGTGAGGCTAGGCGCCATGGCGGGAGGCAACCGAGACGTGGAGGCGGACCTGCGGGCGCGGTTGGGTCTGGATGCCTGTGGCTACGTGAATCTTCTCCGGTCCCGCACCACGACGACGGACGCGGCGATCGACAACCTGGTCCGCAGAGCGTTCGGCAGCCCGGATCGGCTTCGGGATGCGGCGGATCTCCTCGGCGGCGACTTCCGCGAGGCGGCTGCCCTCCTGCGCCGGGCCGTCCGCCGGGCTGCTGACCCGCCGCCACCGGAGGCACCCCAGCACTACGCCCAGTGGGAAGCCCCGCGGAACCTGCCACGTACCTGAAGCACCACCCGGCCTACTGGTTCACGTCCTGTTCAGATCGAACAAATGTTCGATAGGGTCGGCTAATGGCGAGGATGCGCGGGCCGAACGGCGAGGTGGTCTACGTGATCCGCTACCGCGACAAGATGGGCTACGACCGGCGCTGTTACCGGCTCTCTCGACACGGGGTCTTCATCGGTGAGTACAAGAGCCCGGACGAGCTGGCCAACGTGGTCAACCTCGGCGAGCTGGTGGAGGACGACGACGACCCCGGAGAGGATACGCCCGGCTGAGAGAACGCACCGCATTGGAGGGCTGTCGGGAAGGCGAGTGCCAGAGGTGAGGCGGCGGGCCCCCGGTTATAACCGCTTGTGTCGCCCTGGATACCGGGCGAGTTGGCGTAGCTTGCTGAACCACCAAATTGCGCGGGACCGGCGTAGGACTCGCGTCGGGGGATTAGGGTCACCGTCTTGCCCCCAACGCGTAGGAACAGTAATGAAGCGCAAGCTACTCGCCGGGCTGGCCCTGATCGGACTGCTGGTGGCCCTCCCGCTGAGCCAGGCTGGGGCCGCCGCTCGGGCCAGCCGGACCACCAGTCCGGTGACCCTGGCGGGCACATCGGTGGAGGTCGGCTCCTCCACGCTCACCCGGACCGAGAGCGGCATCGCGTTCACGCTGGAGACCAGCGGTCTGGAGCCCGGTCACGCATACACGATCTGGTGGATGGTGACCAACCCCGACGGCGGTGTGGCGGTGCTGTACGCCGCCGGTCACGTCGTCGACGCCACCGGCACCGCCACCTTCGCCGGCTACCTCGCGGAGGGCGACACCGAAGGCTGGGTGATGGGCGACGACAAGATGCTGGAGGACGCGCTGGCAGCCACCGTGACCCTGGTGGTCCGTGACCACGGACCCGGCCGGGCCGACATCCTTCCTCACCAGATCCGGACCTTCGACGCCTGCAACCCCACCTGCACCGACGTGCAGGTCTCGGTGCACTCGCCGAGCTGACGAAGGGGTCCGACCGGCGAACCTTCGGATAGACCGCAGCCCCGCCAGCGCAGAGCTGACGGGGCCCGCAGGTCGGTCGGTGTCGGCTACCGCGGTCCCCACAGCACGTCGCCGATGATCTGGACCTCGCTCGGGCTGAGGCCGAGCGAGCCGAAGGCCGCCCAGACCATCGCGTCGATCGTGTCGACCACGATGGACGCCACCCGGGGCGGGACGGTGGGAACGGCGCCGACTATCAGGGTCGACGCGAGCTGGCGCAGGTCGGACGGGGCGAACTGGGCCGGGCGGTGGGGTGGGATGCTCTGGGACACGGTCGCCTCCTGGGGCGATCGAGGACCCGGCCAGCGGCGGAATCGCTGCGCCGGGTCCGCCTGCACGGCCACCCCGCGTGGGTGCCGCGACTCGGTTACCAGAAAGGTGAAGACGTTGTGCCGACAGGTCGGGGTGCACCAGACGCTGGATGACCTGCTGCGCAGGCTCAACCCAGCGATACGCGGTTGGTGCCGGCGGCCCGTCAGCCGTTGGCCGGCGGGGTCGCGGCCTGTCCGGGCCCTAGCGCGCCCCACTCGTCCAGTGCGTCGAAGATTTCCCCGGTCGACCGACCGGTCGGGCTCGCCAGCTCCCTGACGAGCTGTCCTGCCACCATGACAGCACCAGCTAGCAGCGTCTCGACGTTCTCCGCTGACTCCATCCAGTCCTCGGCGGTCGCAGCGACGCCCTCTTCTCGGTCGGCTGCAGCCAGAAGTGCCACGAACCGCAGCATGTCGTTCATGTCGGCGGAGGTTACGCGCCCTATTCCTCGTCCTCGACCAGCTCGGCGAGGTCGACCACCTTGCCCAACTCCTCCGGGGTCTTGAACTCACCGATGAAGACGCCGTGCCGGGACAGCCGGTAGCAACGGCGCTGGTAGCCGACACAGCAACCACGAACACCGCGACCCAACAGCACCGAACGGACGGGCCCGGGAGGGCACTCGGGGGCGACTCTGACATCCAGCGCGGCCGACCTCACCCCGGTCATCGGCTCTTCGGACAAGCCACAGCCCGGACCCGCACCGGCGAA
>Ga0126307_10003483_pt1 | contig 10777 bp, 11 predicted proteins | sample Plot28_FD_89955 | JGI IMG/M metagenome (GOLD analysis project Ga0126307, IMG submission 89955) | Serpentine soil microbial communities from UC McLaughlin Reserve, CA, USA - Plot28 | ecosystem: Environmental > Terrestrial > Soil > Grasslands | place: USA: UC McLaughlin Reserve, Lake County...
CCGCAGGTCGTCAATGGAGCCTCGGAGCTTATAGGCGAGCTGTTCGGAGAGGCCGGCCTGCACGCCCGCTCCGCCGTGGGCGTCGCAGAGTTGCCGCTCGACGCGCCCGTCGAGGTGGAGCTCATAGTCGAGGGCTAGGCCGCAGCGCTCAACTCTCCCGGACACATCACCCCTCAAGGTTTAAAATCTGCTTGACCGGATATAATTACTAACGTGTACGACCGGGAGGGAATGAACAATGGATGCGACGCTGTGCGAGACTGCGGAGATAAAGCTATACACGGGTGCTTACTGCCCTTACTGTCGGATAGTCCAGAAAGAGCTTGAGAGGCTGGAGCTGGACTACGAGGTGGTGGACGCTGACGTTGATGGGCGAGATGAGGTGATACGCCTCTCCGGGCAGCGAGCGATCCCGATCCTGACCATCGACGATGAGGTCCTCGTGGACTCCTCTCACATCATCCGCGAGCTTCGCCGCCGCTGCGCCTGACGGGTTCCTGCTATTCCGAGCCGGTGATGAGCTGCTCCAGGACGTAGTTGGCATAGAAGGCTATAGAGTCGTCTGCGCCTTCGAGGAGGAAGGCGCGTGACTTACCGATGGGATCCAGGACCAGCCAGCCGGCTTCGATCACCGGGCCCTCGCCCCAGCTTTCGTCGGGGCGCCAGGCGCCGGGGGGGTTGGCGTGGCGGCGGATGATCTCCCCCACGAAGCAGCCCAACCCTACGACGAGCCCGTCGAGGATGGGCGGGGCCTCGTCCTCGTCCAGGGCGGCCATCAGCAGCTCCTCGACCAGCGGCAGATATTCCGGCTCGTAGTCCAGGTCTACGCCCCACTTGAGGCTTGCAGCCTCCCTGAACAGCGCGGCCGCTTCCTCGGGCCGGTCCGCGGCCACGCGGACCAGGGCGAGCTGGAGCAGGGCCGCAGGCGACCGGCCGAAGAAAAACTCCACCTCGCGCGGTACGGGGTATGCGCTCAGGATCTCCAGCCCGGCGTCGGCGTGGTCTGAGCCACGCAGAACGGCCGCCCTGTTAATCGCCTCCTCGGTCGTGCGAAAATCCCAGGGTCCGGTCTCGACCTCGACGAAGAAGTCGCGCTCGCCGCGCACGAGGTGTATCGGCAGCGCCACCTCCCCCCAAGGGCTCCGAATCTCCTTGAACAGCTCCCGGATCTCGGCGCCGCGCTCCTCAAGCTCGGTGGCCACCTTGAGAATGGTCGCCGGACGCGGGGAATCGCGCTCCAGGTGGATGGGCCCGACTCGGTTACCGTCGGGCGTTTCGCCGCCGTTGCTCCACAGCATCCGGGTTAGCCTCCCCCGTCGCGGTCCTAATCGAACCCACAGATTCTAGCAACCAGTTGCCGAAGGCGGGACCGATGGACTAACCTTACCACCATGCCTGAACAAGAGTATTTCCTGATCCGCCATGGTCAATCCACGGCGAACGCGAGCGGCGTCTGGCAAGGGCAGTTGGAATTCCCGCTCTCCGAGGAGGGGCGTCTGCAGGCGCGCCTCGCGGGCAAGGCCATGGCCAGCCAGCCGTTCGACGCCATCTACTCCAGCCCGCTCAGCAGAGCCTTCGAGACGGCCGAGACAATCGCCCGCGAGGCGGGTTTCTCAGGAGAGGTCGTCCCCATAGAGTGTCTCATGGAGCGGCACGGGGGCTTGCTCGAAGGAACCACCCACGCCGAGCGGGAGGCGCGCAACCCCGAGCTCACGAAGAAGCTGCTCGGGTTGCCGGAGGAGGAGCGCTGGACGCTGGTCGGGGCCGAGACCGACGAGGAAGTCCTCGCGCGGTTCGAGGCTGCTATCTCCGACATCCGCGTCCGCCACAAGGCGGGTGCGCGCCTCGTCGTCGTCTCCCACGGCGGAGTAATGCGGGCTTTCTTGAGGGATCGCTTCGGGCCCGGGATATTGCCCGGCACCGTACGGGCGGCGAACGCCTCGATCACGCGCATCAGGTGGGGAGAGAGCGGCGAGCTCCGCCTGTTGGAGCTCGCCTCCACGCGGCACCTCACTTCCGCCCCACGGCCCTCCGTAACGGAATGAGGGCTCCCGGCAGGTCGGCGGCTAGTTCACGGGTTGGACGCGGCGCGCGTTGGGGCCGCGGTCGTTCCGCCCGACCTCGTACTCCACGTCGTCGTTGGGCGAGAGCGATGAGGGGTCGCCCTGAATCTCCGAGTGGTGGACGAATAGGTCCTCCCCCGTCGGCCGGACGAGGAACCCGTAACCCTTCTCCGCGTCGAACCACTTGACGCGCCCGCGCTCGCGCGGCGGCCCTTCGGGGTCTTCCGGCTGGCTGTCGAGGGGAGCAGGGACCTGGACGGCTGACCCGTTCCGGTCGGTGGTTACCACCGCGGTCCCCTCTGGGTCGGCCTCGAGCACTATCGAGTCCTCGGCCACCTTGACGGTCACCGCCTCGACACCGACCCAATGCTCCTTCCAGATGGGATCTTCGGCGATGGCCGGGTCCAGCCACAGCCCCCAGCCGTCGCGTTCTCCGTGGTCGAGGACGCCCTCGAAGACGCTCTCCGGCTCGCGGGGCCCTCGCTCGCGGCGGTAGATGTCGTTGCGGGAGCGGAACGACTGCACCGACGAGGCGCTGGTACCAAGGGCGTCGGCGATCCAGTCATCCGTCTTGCCTTCCTCCACCCACTCCCTGATCTGCTCCATATGAGGTTTCAACGCTATACGCTTTTTGGAATCTGCCATGCTACCGCCTGCTCCTTATTACCTATCAACCAATTATCTTAACGATGCGATGTTAAGCGATCGATTCACGAGCTATCACCGATGTTAGTGCGCATTCTAACACCTCACCGTCTGGTTCAAGAATCATCCTCCCGATCTGAGGAACCCGGCGCACCCCCCCGTCCCGTCTCGGGGGAGCCAGGGTCTTTCTTGCTGCCGGACTCCTGCTCGACCCCGGGAGCGTCCTTTGCCTGGGGGTCCTGCACTCTGGTGGGTTCCTCGCCCTTGCCGGGGTCCTCGCGGACCGTGCGGCGGGCGGCCCTGTCCTCTGGGCTCGGCTTCTCCTCCCTCGCCTCCGCCGCGGCGCCCCCACTCACGTCTCCGCCCTCCGACGCGACGCCCTCACGTTCTCGGGCGTCTTCTGCCGGCTCTTCAGGCTCCGCCGCGTCGCGTGGCGGTTCGGGGAAGTCCGTGTAGCCCTCACGACCGAAATCCTCGAGCATCTCCCCCACCACTGGAGCCGGTAGCTCGAGGTAAAGGGCGAGCTCCTCGGCTTGGGCCAGGACCTGGTAATCGTCCGCAGCGGCCCCGTAGCCGAGGGCTTCGAGGGCCCGCGCCACGTTTCCGGAGGGAACGAGAGTGTTCCCTCCGGCAATCAGGCGCAGGTACTGGACCAGCCGGAGATCAAAGCCTCCACCTACCACCCCGACAACCGGCTCGGTCTCGTAGATGCGCCGCCGGATGAACAGCCGCGTGTCGTAGCCGTCAGCCCAGCGCCTCAATACCTCGCGCTCGTTGATGTAGTTGTACTGGGCTACCCTGTGCTGGAACTGTCCGAGCAAACGCCCGGTCAGGACCCGCAAGTGTTCGTCGCCGAAGAACCACGCGTCGCCCTCGACGTTCATGATGCCGCTGGCCCGCGGGATCGTGAGCGGCTCCTCCTCATCCTCGAAGGCGTCGCGGAAGCCACGCACCATCTCCCGGATCTCCTGGCGCGGACGCCCGCTCTTCGCCAGAGCCGCCTCGTAGATCACGAGCGCAGCCGTCTCGTGCTCCCTCGCGAGCTCGTCCGCCCTCGCGGCGGCCCGCTCCAGCCTCCGGTCGTAGTCCTCCAGGTTTCGTATCTTCCAGGCAGCCTCGACGGCCCTGTTTGCTACCTCAACCATCGTCTCTCCTCGATGTCTTGCACGTTTTGACCCTCCGAACGTCCAATATACAGCATCTCCGGGCGCTCATAGACGACCTTTGAGGCCGTAGACGCCCGGAGCAGTATGGACGAACGGGCTCTCGGGGTTGTCCCGCACGTCCACGGAGAGCCGGGCCCGCATCGTGTTTTCCGGCGTACGCCCCGCACTCCTCAGGTAGCCGCTCTCCAGCGCGATCTCGGTTATGTCCGAGTAGTGGAGGGGATGGCCGACCTCTCTGAGAACCTCCCGCGCGGCGGCCTTGAAGTCCATCCTCTCTAGGCGAGGATCTCCGGCGAGACGGCGGGGTAGGCCCCGATGAGGCTCACGTAAGGGCAATGATCCTCGAGCGCCGCGAGTGCCCGTTGCACCCGCTCCTCCTCAGGATGGCCCTCGAAGTCCGCGAAGAACACGTAGGTCCAGGCCCGTTTGCGGCTCGGGCGGCTCTCTATGCGGGTCAGGTTGATACCCTCCTCCGCGAAGGCCGCGAGCGCGTCGCGCAGCACGCCGGGGCGGTCCTTGACCGAGAAGACAACGCTTGTCTTGTCCCTACCCGTCCTCCCGGCCCAGGCGCGGCCGAGAACGATGAAGCGCGTGGCGTTGGCTCGGGCGTCCTGGACGCTGCGGGCGAGGACGTTCAGGTGGTGCGCCTCGGCTGCCAGGACGCTCCCGACCGCGGCCACCCCCGGCTCGCTGACGGCGCGGCGGGCCGCCTCGGCGGTCGACCCGACCTCCTCCAGGCGCGCGCCGGGGAGATGGTGGCGCAGCCAGGCCGCCGCCTGGGCGAGGGCCATCGGGTGCGAGCAGATCACCCGGACGCGATCCAGGGACGGCTCGGAGGAGATCAGGTTCTGCGAGACGGGCAGGTAGACCTCGCCACAGATCTTCAAGGGGCTGTTCATCAGCTCGTCTAGGGTGTGGGTAACGGCGCCCTCCATCGAGTTCTCGACAGGGACGATGCCGTGCCCGGCGTCGCCGCGCTCTACGCGGGTGAAGACCTCGGCCACTGTCGCCTGCGGCTCCAGTTCCACGCTCGCCCCGAACGAGCGCAGCGCCGCTTCGTGGGTAAAGGTGGACTCGGGCCCGAGGTAGGCCACCTTCAGGCGCGCCTCGAGCGAGATGGAGCTGGAGATGATCTCGCGGAAGACGGCCTGGAGGCCCCGCTTGGGGAAGTCGCCCGCGCCCAGAGCCGCTACGCGGTCCAAGACCGCCCGCTCCCTGGCTGGCGCGTAGGCTTCGAGCCCGTTCTTCTGCTTGATCTCCCCGATCCTGCGCGCTAGCCGCGCCCGCCTATCCAACAGGCGCACGATCCCCTCGTCCACCTCGTCTATCCCGGCTCGCAGCGCATCTATCTCGTCCTTCGTCCCCTTTTGGGAGCGGAGATCCGGCTGCGCCGGGCTCTCGGCGGTGTTCTCGTTCAATCCGTCGGAGGAAAACATCAAGTACGGCCTTTCGGTAGGAGTCTACGCGACGTTCAGCGTAGGAGGAGCGTGGCCGCGCATCCCGGATGGGCATACCCCTCCCCAGTAAATCGCCCAAAAGCCGAGACCGCAACCCGCATAACAGGGCCAAAGTATCAAAAGAACGCGGTCCGTGTCAAAAAACCTGTGCTGTTCACAAGGGTCGCGGCACCTGCACGACGACCACCAGGACGCTGGAGTATGCAAGAGCTCGCTTCCATTTGCAGCCGAACGTTCTGATACGGCCAACCCGTTCGTGACGACATGGTGGTGCACGCCTTCGGGGGAAGCCTCGCACACCCGAGGTTAGTAGTCTTCGCTTAGGCTAGCCCACGGAAATTGCCACTTGTGGCCATCTCAGGCTCAGGTTCATCAGTCCGGGCAACGTTTCACAGCTGTCGGCACGCCCTTCTCGTTGGCCCACTCTTCCAATTCTTGGCCATAGGTGGAGCAAACTTTCTTGGTCCGGCTCAAGCTGCCGTGAGTGCCTTTGTCGCCGTGGTCCCAGTGCGCGTTGTGCTCTCACAGGTGCCAACACAGGGCGCAGTGCAGCGTGGAGTCCCTCGGGCCTTTGTAGTTGAGATAGTAACCATCTTGTTGGTGTCGTTGCCTCCACCGATGGAACTTGATGTGTGGCGTTCTCCTCGGCCACGGCCCTCTTCGTAACCAGGTTGTAGGTGTTGTGCGACCAGTTCTGGATGGTCGAGTACCTTATGCGGGCGTCGGGCTCGGCCTCGCAAATACTAGCGATCACGCTCGTTCCACTCGCCTCTAATGAGGCGAGGTCGACGATAGCCAAGTCGAGCGTGTCATGCAGATCGCCCAGGATCTGGCGCGTCTCGGTGAGCGATCCGGCCTGCATGATTTCGAAACCCTTTCGCCACTCGATCGGCAGCGCGAGCCCTACGCGGAACAAGGGCTGGACCGCTACGAGCAGGATTCGTCTTCTTTCTACGAACAGGAGCTGCTTTCTTCCATAATCTGTTCTCGCCAACCGGAGATCGGAACTCCTTCTCCAGGGAGTCCCCGGTTGTCCGATTTTGCCCCTGCCCACAAAAACATCCCCCCTTACCCAAGAGAAGTCCTACTCTCCCTCGTCGAAACGAGCGCAAATGAACTCTTGGGGTACTCCGCAGGGTACCCGGTATTGGCGTGGACTAGCATGGGCATTCGAGCGCACGTTGCCGGGCGGAACCTGGCCAAAAAGGTTCATGTGAAGGCCAAGTGATTTGCTGCCTTGCAGGAGCGTGAGCCGTGGCATTCTCTTGTCCCGTCGGGCGAGCGTTCCCGGGTTCTACCTCTTTTTGTGTGAGAAGTTTCGCCTATTTCACTCAGGGAGAGCGGGTGGCCATTTGGTAGCAGATCCGGCCTACGCCGCTTCCACCTCGACGACGAAGTGAGGGCGTCCTCTGCACCAAACATCCGCAGCTAACCGCTAGTGAGCACAACCCCCAGCCGATCCGAGTCCGACGCGCCTCCAGTCCCGGCTGACGCGACGTTCAACGGGTGGTGGCCGACGCAGTATTGCTAGGATCACTGGGTCCGACGGAGTTGTTCGTGCTGACCCGATACTAGTACTTGGTCTTGCTAAGGAGCTTGTTGTTGGGTAGGCAGAGGCCAATGTCAGTGTCGCTTGTCGTGTTCGCCCCCAACAGCGGAGTGATGGGCACCGGGCCCAATACGGAGTCGGGCTCGTGATGTTAGTGGCTCGCTCCACAATGAACCTCGTCTCGTTGTTGGAGTTATCAGTCCATTGCACCTTGACGTTCGGTTTTCTTGCGTAGCCGCCTGCCGTCGCCCTCAGGTTACTCGGAGCGGCCGGGGAGTCTCCTCGCTGGATGGCGGTGGCGCAGTAGTAGCGCCGACGAACGTGTCCAGCATGTTCTTCGGTTTACGCTGGATGCGGGCGTCTGCCCCACCCGACTCGGCATCTAGCCCATTGCTCCAATGCAGCGTGCCTGCTCCGAACACCCAGATCCCACTACCAGCCTTGTAGATAGCCGAGTTCGCATAGTCGGCACTGTTGTCATAGTTGGTATATAGAGACCTGGAAAGAAGTGTAGTACTAATCCTTTGAGGTTGGGGATACTCGGAGAAGTTGCGATCTGCCTCGTAGGCGACGAGCCCGGTGTCCTGATCGCCGTCTCTAAAGCCCGTGCCCTCGTAAGCCCAGTGGGAGCTGTTTATTACCGCGTAAGGTAAGCTCCGGTTACTGCGCGTCTGCGAGGTGAATTGGACGCCGCCTCACCTCTAGCGACGCTCGTATCACGGGTGTGACTTCCCGTTCTGGATCGGCGGATGTGAAGGCGTGCCGCTATGCGCCCTGCAGTCCGTGCACAGGGCAGCCTCGATGCGCCACTCCCACTCCTCTGCACACCAGGGCCAGGGCACCGTAGAGCAGCCCGGCACCGTCTGCTCCTGTGAAGCGGAGCCGAGTTCCAAGATCGGTATACCCGCATTCATCGCTTCTTCCCTCAATGGATCCAGGAGAGCGTCGCGGCGACTGGGGCTCAACCCCGACGTCGAGTCGAGTAGCACCACCCGAACGCCCTCCAGCGAGCCCGGGCCGCTCGACGAGAAGACGGCTGGCACGAGCCTCGCATCGTAACGGCAAGGCGCCAGCAACGACGCCAGGGCTTTGCCGACGATCGGGTCGGCAAAGACGGCTACGGTAATCGGGCTCTTGTCCGGATGACATTCTGCTACTCTCTCGCGAGAAGATACATCTCGATGCTCATCACCCCATTCGCCCATCTCGGGGACAATGATCGCGTCCACCATAGCAGTGCACATCAGCCAGGTAGCACATTTTCGAGGCGGTGATCGAACACCGACGCTCGACGCTAAGGTCGGGCCTCGGCACCGGGACGGTCAAGGATCTGCATTACTAGGCGCTTGACCACTCGACGGTGTTATCCCTCCGAGACCCCGGCATCGTACAATGTTGCTCGCCGGGTCTGGCAGCGAGCTGCAGACTTCGAATCCAGAGCCGCGCAGCCTGCCTTGCAGCTAGGCGGAGGCGCAAAATATGCCATCCGGCGGGTAGTCGAGGGCTCAGCTTCGGGTAATCATTACCTTACTAATGAACGTGGCAAGGCCGACATGTTAGGTAGGTGAACTGGGGTGGCCGCCCACAGACTCCGAGTAGCGAGGGTTGTAGCTGGCGGCGGCGAGGCGCTGGTCGATTCGCGCCTGTAGTTATCGTCTGGAAGAAACGAACCTACCGTGATCTTACAAGCGGAACCAATTCCTGGGAAGCGCTGAATTGTTCGACGAGCCCCCTGAGGGAGAGCAAAAGAGTGTGGAGTATGGTTAGGGTTCAGATCGAGGTTGTAATCGGCCGCGCTTGCGTCACCGTAATGGTCAGGGCCGAGAGCATCCAGCGAGCCTTGAGTATGGTGGAGAGCCGTTTTCTGTCCTGCGACGACATCCGTGTGGTGCACCCGATCGACCCCGAGACCTTCTTTGTCAAGGATCCCGCAGCGTCAGAAGAGTTGGCCGAGGCCGACACCTTAGAGGGCTTCGCAGGTGCCCTGGAGGCGACCGGTTGAGAGAAAACACCTGGCACCAATTCCTACTAGAGTGGCAGGAGAGTATGAAAGGTGTGATTCTGGCGGCCGGGAAAAGCACGCGCCTCCTCCCGCTCACGGGCGAAGTCCCCAAATCAATGGCCCGATTGCGGGCTAGCCCATAACGTCCAGCACATCTTCGAGCTTCCCGACGCGAACGGGATCATCTCTAGGGCAGAATCTGCCACCGTTCTATTAGGAAGCCACGCCAATAGGTCATGGTCGGCGAGAGGGTTGTCCCTCCCAACGGTAGCGAGTCCAGGATTTTCGTATGAGCATGCCTACGATTATGATCACATGTTAGAAGGCGAACCAAGAGTCGATGACCTGTACCCGCCGCTCGGTACACCAGATGAGATGAGAAGGTCGACCCTCCGCGCAGTACCCTTCGGGAGGGTCTGCAAATAACTTCGGGCTCTAGCGACCCAGAGAGGAGAGTCGACCCATGACGAATACTAGCAGGGAGCAGCAGTTGACCGCAGGTCTGGACCTCGGCGACAAGTACAGCTACCTGTGCGTTCTCGACACCGACAGCGGCGAGCTCGTCGAGGATGGCAGGCTGCGTACCACCCCTGAGGACCTCCGCCGCCGCTTCGACTTCGAAAAGAAGCTGAGGATCGCCATCGAGGTCGGTACCCACTCACCCTGGGTGAGTCGACTGCTCGAAGCGTGCGGCCACGAGGTGGTGGTAGCCAACCCTCGCAAGACACGGCTGATCTACGGCGACAAGCGTAAGACCGACGAGCTCGACGCCCAGAAGCTGGCGCGTCTTGCCCGAGCCGATCCCGAGCTTCTGTATCCCATAGAGCATCGGGGCGAAGACTCCCAAGCCCACCTAGCTCTGATCCATTCCCGGGACGCCTTGGTCCGCTCGCGCACCCAGCTGATCAACCACGTCCGAGGAATGGTCAAGTCTTTCGGAGCCAGGCTTCCCAAATGCTCTGCCGAGAGCTTCCACAAAAAGGTCGCCGATGCGCTGCCCTCCGAACTCGCCGAGGCCCTCGGAGGCGTAGTCGAAACCATCACCTCGCTCACCGAGAGGATCAGGGACTACGAGAGGCGCATAGAGAGAGTCTGCAAAGAAAGCTACCCGCAAGAGACGGGGCTGCTGCGGCAGGTTCCGGGAGTAGGTGCGATTACGTCGCTGACCTTCGTCCTAACCCTGGAGGACCCCGACCGTTTCGAGAAAAGCCGGGCGGTAGGAGCGTACTTGGGCCTCGTTCCCGGTAAGGACCAATCCGGCGAGAGTGATCCCGGCAGGCCGATCTCCGGGGAAGGCGACAAGATGCTGAGGAGACTGTTGGTCTCGAGCGCCCACTACATCTTGGGACCGTTCGCCCCGGACTGCGATCTCAGGCGTCACGGCGAGAAGATTGCTGAACGTGGTGGCAAGAATGCCAAAAAACGGGCCGTGGTGGCCGTGGCCCGCAAGCTCTCGGTGCTCTTACACAGGCTTTGGATAACCGGCGAGGCCTACGAGCCTTTACGCAACGCCCGACTATCGAGGGCTCTGGGAGAGGAGGTCGCTTGAAAGACGAGACGTAGAACCGCGAGACGCGAGGTAGGGACCTACGCCGAGCGGCCCATAGCCGGCTGAGGAGGGTGAGCGAGGGCTGACCAACGAGGAACGATGACGAGCGCCCAGAACGCCCGGTCTTCGGCGACTGCGAACAAGAAGATGGACCTTTCGAGGCAAACCGAACACGAGATTGCAGCGCCTTTGAGTCCGGACGGACCTCATCATGCACCGGGTCGCCGGAGAGCCGACCCAACGACAGTGCGGATAGAAGCAAGCGTAGGGGTGCAAACATCACGGTTTTTCGAGGACGGCCAGAGCCGCCACGTCGGCCTTGACAATTTCGGCCTTCTCATAGAAG
>Ga0126307_10003484_pt1 | contig 10774 bp, 11 predicted proteins | sample Plot28_FD_89955 | JGI IMG/M metagenome (GOLD analysis project Ga0126307, IMG submission 89955) | Serpentine soil microbial communities from UC McLaughlin Reserve, CA, USA - Plot28 | ecosystem: Environmental > Terrestrial > Soil > Grasslands | place: USA: UC McLaughlin Reserve, Lake County...
AGCGCGCACGCCACCCCGAAGGCTAACAGCATGCCGCCACCGCCGAAGTCGCCGACGACGTTCATCGGCGGAGTGGGCTTGCCACCCGCCCGCCCGAAGTGAGCAAGGGCGCCGGCAAGCGCGATGTAGTTGATGTCGTGGCCGGCCGCTTGCGCGTACGGGCCGTCCTGGCCCCAGCCCGTCATGCGGCCGTACACGAGCTTCGGGTTGCGGGCGCGGCAGGCGTCGGGCCCGATCCCGAGCCGCTCTGCCACGCCGGGTCGGAACCCTTCGATGAGCGCGTCGGCTTGCTCGACCATGCGGAGGACGGTCTCGACACCGTCGGGCTGCTTCAGGTCGACGCCGATCGAGCGCCGGCCGCGGTTCAACACCTCCATCCACCCGGGATCGAATCCGCGCTCGACCGACTGGGCGCGATCGACGCGCACCACGTCGGCGCCCATGTCGGAGAGCAGCATCGCCGCGAACGGCCCCGGCCCGATGCCCGCGATCTCGATCACCCTCACACCCGACAGCGGTCCCACGTCGTTGTCCTCCGTCGCGATCTTGTGTCGAGGCGACACTACCCCGACGCTGTCAGTGAACTTCCGTGCACGACCGGGCTACCGTCGCGCCATGCCGACGATCCAAAGCATCATCCCGCTCCTCGTGTACGAGGACATCGAGCGCGCGCACGACTTCCTCGTCGACGCATTCGGGTTCGGCGCCGGCGGCGTCGAGCGTGCTGGCGACGGACAGGTCGTCCACGGCGAGGTGGTCGCGGGCGACCATGCCATCTGGCTGCATCGCGTCACCCCCGAGCACGAACTCGCGTCGCCGCACTCGATGAAAGCCCAGACCGGCGGACTCGTCGTGCGCGTCGACGATGTCGACGCGCACTACGCGCGGGCCCGCGCGGCCGGCGCGCACATCGACCAGGAACCCGTCGACCAGCCGTACGGGCAACGCGAGTACGGCGTTCGCGACCCGGAGGGCCACCGCTGGTGGTTCGCGACCGCGCTGGCGTAGGTCGCTCGCCACGCATGGTTGAAACACTCGCTTCCGGCTACGGGCTCGTCGAAGGGCCGACGGTCGACGGCGACGGGAACCTGTACTTCAGCGACGTGCTCGGAGGCGGCGTGTACCGGCGCGATCCCGACGGCGACATCACGACCATCGTGCCAAAGCGCCGCGGCGTCGGCGGCATCGTGCTCCACGCAGACGACGGCGTCGTCGTGTCGGGCCGCGACATCGTGCACGTGCGTGACGGCGAGAACCGCACCCTGTACTCCATCGACGAGTTGCCGGGATGGAACGACATCTGCACGGATGCAGCCGGCCGTGTCTACGCCGGTTCGATCCGCTTCGCCGTGTTCGATCCCCACGCCACGCCGGTGCCCGGCGAGCTATGGCGCATCGACGCCGAAGGCGACGCCACCTGTCTCTACGACGACGTCCTCCACGCCAACGGCGTCGTCCTGTCGCCCGGCGGCCAGACCATCTACCACTCGGACACTCGCAACAACGTCATTCTCGTGCACACGATCGCCGACGACGGCACCGCCGGCGATCGCCGCGCGTTCCACTTCCCACCCGGCGCGCCCGACGGGATGGCCGTCGATGGGCAAGGTCTCCTCTGGGTCGCCTCCGCGCGGGCCGGGTGTGTCGCCCGCATGACGCCCGACGGCGAGATCGACCGGGTGCTCGAGGTTCCCGCCCAGACGGTCACGTCACTCTGCTTCGCCGGCGGTGACCAGCATGACCTCTACGTGGTGACCGCCGACAACACCGAAGAGCCCGACCGGCGCGGCACGATCTTCCGCGTCACCGCCGGTGTCGGCGGCGCGCCGGTGCACCCGGCGCGGATCTGACCGTGCGACCAGAGAGCTAGAACGCGAGCTTCAGCCCCGGCCGCGGCCACGGCGTCGACACGAGCTTGCCCGTGGCCGAGCACGTCACGTACGCGGTGCGGAGGTCGTCGCCACCGAAGCACACGTTGGTCACCATCGGGTCCGGGAAGGGCACGTGCTCGACGCTGCTGCCGTCGGGCGAGATCACGGTGAGCCCGCCGTTGACCAATGTGCCCACCACGACGTTCCCCTCGCCGTCGACCGCCAGCGAGTCGAAGAGCTGAATCCCCGGCAGCCCGCACACGAGCTCTCCGCCGTTGCCGACGGGTGGCGGTGGCGCGGCGAGCTCACCCGGACCGGCGAGTTCCCAGGCAAACGCCCGACCCGTGAACGTCTCCGCCGCGTACACACGCTTCCTATCGGGTGACAGGCCGACGCCATTGGGCCCGTCGAGCGGGTACACGACCTCACGGATCTCGGATCCGTCGGGACGCGCGTAGTAGAGGCCGCCGTGGGTCTTGTCGCGCTCGCGCCAGCGGCCGTGGTCGGTGAACCAGAAGCCGCCGGTGTCGTCGAATACCAGGTCGTTGGGGCCGATGAGGTGGTGCCCATCGCACTCGCGGTAGAGGACCGTGACCTCGCCGGTCGCGAGATCGACGCGCTCGATACGGCCGCCCGTGTGGTCCTGGGGCAGGTAGCTGTCGGGAATGGTGAGCCCGCCGAGGTCGTGCGAGCCGTACCCGCCGCTGTTGCACACGTACACGGCGCCGTCGGGACCGATCGCGAGCCCGTTCGGGCTGCCACCGTTCTCCGATACGACCTCCTTTTTGCCGTCGGGCTGCACGCGCACGACGGTGCCGCCGAGGAGCTCGACGCACAACAGGGTGCCGTCCGGCATCCAGACCGGTCCCTCGGGGAAGCGCAATCCGCTCGTGATGTCGGTGATCTCCATGGCCGGAGCGAAGCACTTGCTTGACCGGTCGGTCAAGGCCGAGTTCCATGGCGCGCATGAAGCTGCGCCTGGAGCCGTCCGACGAGTACATGCACCCGCTGGAGTCGGCCAAGAACTTCAACGAGTCGATGTACTTCAACTTCTTCTCCCCCGCCGACCGCATCGGCGGCTGGGTCCGCCTCGGCAACCGCGCCAACGAGGGCTACGCCGAGATGACGACGTGCATCTACCTCCCCGACGGGCGCGTCGGCTTCATGTTCAGCCGGCCCGAGATCGCCGACAACGACGCGTTCGACGCCGGCGGGATGCGGTTCGAGGTCATCGAGCCGTTCGAGTCCCAGCGCGTGTCGTACACGGGGAAGGTCGCCCTGCTCGAGCGTCCGCTCGAGATGGCGAACCCGCGCCGGGCGTTCACGGAGAACCCGTGGGTCGACGCCGCCGTCGAGCTCGACTACCGGGGTGTTGCGCCGATGTTGGGCGGCGAGCCCGTGAACGACGACGGCTCCCCCATCACCGAGGACGCCGAGCAGGGGTTCGCGCGGGGTCACTACGAGCAGCACGTCGGCGCCCGCGGTGTCGTGCGCGTCGCCGACCAGGAGTGGGAGGTCGACGGCTTCGGGCTCCGCGACCACTCGTGGGGGCCGCGCTACTGGCAGTCGCCGTGGTGGTACCGATGGCTGACGGCCAACTTCGGCGAGGACTTCGGGTTCGTGATCTCGATCATCACCTCGCGCGACGGCGGCCAGCGCATCGGCGGAGTCGTGCTCGAAGACGGCGAGTACCGCACGATCGACGACGCCAAGCTCGAGACCGAGTGGCGCGGCGCCGACTCGTACCATCAGGAGATGCGGGCGTGGGCGCACACGGCCGACCGCGACTACGAGATCACGGGCAGTGTGCTGTCGCTCATCCCGTTGCGGAACCGTCGTCAGACGCCCGACGGCGACATGCTCGTGACGCGCATCTCGGAGGGCATGACCGAGTGGCGCTGCGATGGCAAGGTCGGGTTCGGGCTGTCGGAGTACCTCGACCAGATCGTCGACGGGCAGCCGGTCGGCGGTAACGCCTGACCGTCACGCCGTCTTGCGCTCGCCGTCCCGCAGCGCGCGCCGGAACTGGGGTCGCCACCCGGGTTGAAGTCGCTCGTGCTCGAGGTAACGACTTCTCGCGCGCAGCAGGTCCGCGCGTGTGCAGATCCCGATCAACCGGTCGCCTTCGACGACAGGCACGTGGTCCACGCCGTCCTCCGTCATGCGCTCGAGCACCGTCAGCAGGCTGTCCTCCGGCTCCACGGTCACGACGGCTGTAGTCGCGATCTCCGTGACGGGCGCTCCCTCCGGGATGTCGCGGATCAGCAGGTCGCCGCGGCTCACGATCCCCGCGCAGGCGGCCGGTGTCTCACCGGCGCAGCACCAGCTGCTTCTGGCGATCCGGGGCCATCCCGATTCGCGCGGTCCCACGATCGGCGACGTCGCCGAATACCTGCTCTTGCGCCACCACAGTGCCGTGGAGCTCGTCGACCGCGCCGTGACCGCCGGGCTCGTGCGGCGCCGCCAGGATCGCGACGATCACCGGGTCGTCCGGTTGCAGCTCACCGCGCGGGGCGGCGAGAAGCTCCGACGACTGACTGCCGTCACCCTCGAGGAACTGGCCCGTCTGTCCCCACGTATGCCGCCGATGTGGGCCGGACTGTCCGGCTGACCGGTCTTGTGACGCGGCCTACCAGCTACCGCCGCCTCCGCCACCGGCGCCACCGCCGGAGAACCCGCCACCGGAGAAGCCGCTCGAGCCAGATGTCGACGGAGGCGTCGACGTCAGCGTCCCCGACGTCGACACCGTGAAGCCGTCGATCGCACTCGAGAAGGCGAGGAACGTGAACGGCGTCGAGGCGATGTACCACGACGACGTGTCGGGTGGCTGGTCGTCGAGACCGGCGAACGCCGCGGCCCACTTCCCCGTCGCGCCGAACACGATCGCGTAGGGCAGGTACTCGGAGAACAGGTTCTTCCGCTCGGCGAAGCGGGCGCGCTCCTTCTCCGACTCGTTGATGAATCTCCGGAATCCCTCCGCGTGCCGGAGGACGGCAGTGCCCTTGGCCGTGCGCTGGGGGCTCCAGTACGCCCCGAAGGTGAACAGGATGCCGGCGACGAGCAGCGGGATGCCGAGCAGCGCCGCGTGCGTGAACAGGATGAGCAGCGTCATCAGGCCCGCCCCGGCCAGCAGCACGAGAACGCCGAGGAACCCCCACTGGAGCCGCGAGCTCGCAGGGGGACGAACGAACCATCTGTGGTCTGTCGCGTCCTCGAGGAGCGCGCCCTGCACCTCCTGCATCTTGGTATGGAACGTGTAGCGGAGGTCGGAGAGCTGCACTTCGTTCCCGTCCTCGAACAAGCCGTTGAGGAGCTTCTGCTCATATTCCTTGAGCTCGGTGTCCGGTTCCTTCTTCTTCGTCAGCTTCCAGTCCGGCTTGTGGAGGAAGCCTCCCTCGCCCGGGATCTCCTCGATCACGAGGTAGCCGCGCACTGCGAGGTCGACGATGGTGGCGGTGACGTCGAGCGGGTTCGCCGTGAAGTCGACGAGTGTGCCGAGCTGGCCGGGACGCAGGTTGTCTGGTGGGACGAACTCGACGGGCGTCTCCTCGTGATGGAGCAGGGGAACGAGCTCGTCGGCGCCGCTGTCGCTGCCATAGGCCTGATCGACTGCGGAGCCGCGGTAGCGCCGGTCGCGCCCGAACCGGTACATGAGGAACGCGAACACGACGACCACCAGGAGCAGGAGCGCGCCACCGATCCCGGCGGTCACGGGCGTGATCGAAAACGCCGTCCCGAGGTTGAAGCGCTCCTCGAGGATCGGCTTTGGCGGCGGCACCGCCCCCTTCGGCACGGCGGTCACGACGGTCATGGCGGCGTTGGGGGGAATGTCACTCTGGGTGAACGTCGCGGTCGTGCCGCCACTGGTCGCGCTGGTGCACGGGAGCGTCGACCGGAGCGGACCGCTGAAGCACGCGACCTGCGTGATGTCGGCCGGCGCTTCGACGGTGACGGTCGCGCGCTGGATCGGGACCGTCCAACCGGGGCCGATCGCGTTGAGATTCAGCTCGTCGTGGTCCCCGAATCCGTTCAGCACGCCGCGCAGCGTGTACGTGATGTCGTAGGTGTGTTGGCCGCTGATCGTGCGGTCGGGATCACCGATCTTGATCCGCTTCAGTCCGACGCCAGCGACGTCGCCGCTCTCGATCGTGTACTGCGCCGGCGTGCCTTCCGACGCCCGCACCGACTGGACCTCCAGCGGGTACACGCGGTCGTGGTTGGACTTGGGCGGGTAGTCGAACCGCACCGGGACGTCCCGGAAGATGCCGTGCTTCGGGACGACGCCGAAGTCGTAGTCGATCCGCTCGTGGACCCGAACCAGGCCCGTCGACTCGATGCGCACGTCGACGACGTAGTTCCGGATCTGCTCGGGGCCGAATTGCGTGGTGGTCTCGGACGCCGCCGGAGCCGAGAGCCCGAGGACGCCGACGACCGCCGCGAGACCTCCGAGGAAAGCAACCCGCCCGGAACGCACGGCGGGAATCTAATCGCAGCCGGCGCGATGCGTCGGGCTACCGTTCCGCGCCGTGCCCGCCCGCGTCGACGATCAGCCGCTCGCGGCGGCGGTCCGTCGCCATCTCGGGCAGGCGGTGACGATCGAGGATCTGCGCCGCCTGTCGGGCGGGGCGTCACGCGAGACGTGGTCGTTCGATGCCGTATCGGCCGACGGCGTCCGCCACGCCCTCGTGCTCCGCCGCGATCCCGCGGCCTCGATCGGGCAGTCGGACCGGTCGGTCGAGTTCGCGCTCTTGGACGCGGCGCACCAGGGTGGCGTCGCCACGCCGCGGGTCTGGTTCCTGCTCGAACCGGACGACGGGCTCGGCTCGGGCTTCGTGATGGAACGGATCGAGGGCGAGACGATCCCGCGCCGCATCCTGCGGGACGAGACCTATGCGGCGGCACGCCCGTTGCTCGCCCGGCACTGCGGCGAGCAAGCGGCGCGCATCCACGCCCTCGACCCGGCGCGCCTGCCGGAGCTTCCTGTTCAGGGCGCGCGCGAGCAGATCGCCCTCTACCGCGGGTACCTCGACGGGTTCGGCGAACCGCACCCCGCGTTCGAGCTCGGTCTGCGCTGGCTCGACGAGCACGCACCCCCCGACCCTGCGCAACCGGCGCTTGTGCACGGCGACTTCCGCAACGGCAACCTCGTCGTCGGGCCGGATGGCATCCGAGCCGTGCTCGATTGGGAGCTCGCGCATCTCGGCGACCCGGTCGAGGACCTGGGCTGGCTGTGCGTGAAGTCGTGGCGCTTCGGCGTGCCCGGTCAACGCGTCGGCGGGTTCGGAAGCGTGGACGACCTGCTCGCGGCGTACCGGGCGGCCGGCGGAGGCGACGTCCACCCGCGCGAGCTCCGCTACTGGGAGGCGATGGGCACGCTGAAGTGGGGCGTGATCTGCGAGATCCAGGCTTTCACGCACCTCGAGGGCGCGGTTCGCTCGGTGGAGCTGGCGACGCTGGGACGCCGGGTCGCCGAGATGGAATGGGACCTCCTCGAGCTCATCGATCCGGCCCGCGGCAGCCGCAGCGAAGGAGAGGCGTGATGCAGGATCGACCGACCGCCGTCGAGCTGCTCGAGGCGATCCGCGAGTTCGTCGAGCAGGATGTGATGCCCGCGGTGGAAGGCCGGGTGCAGTTCCACAGCCGCGTCGCGGTCAATGCGCTCGGGATGCTCGAGCGAGAGCACCGTCTCGGACCCGACCTCGACGCCGCCGAGCGCGCCCGGCTCCGTGCGCTGCTCGGCCATGACGCGGACCTCGCCACCCTGACGACCGAGCTGGCGGGCCGCATCCGGAAAGGGTCCCTCGACGACCGCCGCGACGACGTCGTCGCCGCCGTCCGGGAATCCGTCCGGGCGAAACTCCTGGTCTCGAACCCGAACTACGTCGGGTAGGTTCCAAAATGCTGTGCGCTTCGCCACCTGGAACGTCAACTCGCTGAAGGCCCGCCTCCCCCGGGTCGAGGAATGGCTGCAGTACGCCCAGCCCGACGTGCTGTGCCTCCAGGAGACCAAGCTGTCCGACGACTCGTTCCCGCAGCTGACCTTCCAGTCGCTCGGGTACGACTCCGTGCACTACGGGCCCGGGCAATGGAACGGCGTGGCGATCCTGTCCCGCGCCGGCGTCGCCGACGTCACCTCCGGGTTCGACGGAGCCGAGCTCGTCGATCCGTATGAGGGCGACGCGCGCCTCCTCTCCGCCATGTGCGGCGGCGTGCGCGTCATCTGCGTATACGTGCCCAACGGTCGCAAAGTTGGCACCGAGTTCTACGAACGCAAGCTGGCCTGGCTCGAGTGCCTCCACGACTGGATCGCCGCCACGTACAAGCCCGGCGACCCGATCGTGATGATGGGCGACTTCAACGTCGCTCCCGAGGACCGCGACCTGTGGTCGCCGAAGGCGTTCATCGGCGACACGCACGTCACCGAGCCCGAACGCGCCGCGGTCGCCAAGCTGCGCGACTGGGGGTTCGTCGACGGGTTCCGCGCCGTGTACCCCCAGGAGCAGCTGTTCACCTACTGGGACTACCGCCGCGGAGACTTCCACGAGCACCGCGGCATGCGCATCGACCTCGCGTACGTGACCGAGCCGCTGGTGGACCGCATCCGGTGGGGCCTGGTGGACCGGTTCGCCCGCAAGGGCAAGCTGCCGTCGGACCACGCACCTCTCTTCCTGGACATCGACGTCGACGCAGGGTGAGCCCGTCGCCACTGGGGCGCCGCGGGCGTACCGTGGCCGCATGGCCATGTACCACGACGGGTCGCGAGAGCTCCAAGACCGCTTCGACAGCAGGCGGATCGCCGACCGGCTCGAGCAGATCACGGTCCACGACCGCTTCAGCGACGACGACCGGGCGTTCATCGAACGCGTGCCGATGTTCTTCCTCGCCACCGCCGACGCCGACGGCTGGCCGGACTGCTCGTACAAGGGTGGGCAGCCCGGTTTCGTTCGTGTCGTCGACCACAGCACGCTCGCGTTCCCGAGCTACGACGGCAACGGCATGTTCCGGAGTCTCGGCAACGTGCTCGTCAACCCAAAGGTCGGGATGCTGTTCGTCGACTTCGAGCGCCCGAACCGGATGCGCATCAACGGCATCGCTTCGCTGCACGACGACGACGAGCTGCTGAGCTCGTTCGAGGGCGCACAACTGATCGTGCGCGTGCGCGCCGAGCGGATCTTCCCGAACTGTCCCCGCTACATCCACAAGATGCAGGTGGTCGAGCACTCCGTGTACTCGCCACGCCCCGGCCACGTGCCGCCGGTGCCGGACTGGAAGCAGATGGACGTCTTCCGGGACTACCTCCCCGAAACGAAGCCATGACCGGACCTGTGACCCACGTCATCTGGCCACGGCCGGAGGGTCGGCCGATGATGAACCTGCTGACTTATCAGCGATAACACACCTCGGTTGGGGGCCCGGTCCTGCTTACTCGCCTCGGTCGTTTCGCGGTCGCCCACCGCAAGGCGGTGCTCGTCGGCACGGTGGTGTTCTTCGTCGCCGCCGTCGTGCTTGGTGGTGGCGTCGCATCCCGCTTGAGCAGCGGCGGCTTCGAAGACCCTTCCTCCGAGTCCTCTCGGGCCGGAGACGCCATCGAACGGGAATTCGGGGAGCAACAGCCCGACCTCATCCTCCTTGTCACGGTGAAGCGCGGCACGGTCGACGACCCCGAGGTCGCCGCCGCCGCCGGTGCGCTCACCGCCCGGCTCGGGTCCGAGCGCGGCGTCGCTCGCGCCATCTCGTACTGGGATCTCGGCAGCCCGCCCCCGCTCCGCAGCGCGGACGGTCGTCAAGCGCTCGTCGTCGCTGCGTTGCGGGGCGACGAAGACGCCGTGCACGACACGGCCGACCGGCTCTCGCCGCGATTCTCGGGCGTCCACGGGCCCGTCACCGTGGGCGTCGGCGGCTTCGCCGAGGTCTTCCGGCAGGTCAACACGCAAGTCGAGGAAGACCTGCTCCGGGGCGAACTCCTCGCGTTCCCGATCGTCCTGCTGCTGACGGTGCTCGTGTTCGGGAGCGTGGTCGCCGCCGGTCTCCCCTTGGTGGTCGGCATCCTGGCGATCGTCGGCACCTTCCTCGTGCTCCTCGTGCTCTCGTCGCTCACCCAGGTGTCGATCTTCTCGCTCAACCTCACGACGGGCATGGGGCTCGGCCTCGCCATCGACTACAGCCTGTTCGTCGTGTCGCGGTACCGGGAGGAGCTGCGGGGAGGCCGCGCGCCGCACAACGCCGTGGTGCGCACGGTGCAGACCGCCGGCAAGACCGTGGCGTTCAGCGCGGTGACCGTGGCCATCTCGCTGTCCGCGCTGCTCGTCTTCCCGCTCGCGTTCCTGCGGTCGTTCGCGTATGCGGGCATCGGCGTGTCGTTGCTTGCGGGCGCGGTGTCGATCATCTGCCTCCCCGCTCTGCTCGCGGTACTGGGGCCGCGGGTGAACTCACTGCGGTTGTGGCGGCGGGAGCCGAAGCCAGTCGGTCAGGGCGTCTGGCATCGGATTGCAATGGTCGTGATGCGACGCCCGGTACCGATCGCGATCGTCGTCGTCGTCCTGCTCCTCGCACTGGGGATCCCGTTCCTACGCATCCAGTTCGGGCTACCCGACGATCGCGTGCTGCCCTCCGACGTCTCGAGCCGCCAGGTGCAGGACGACATCAGGACGCGGTTCTCGTCGGACGAGGGCGGAGCGCTCCAGGTCGTCGCCACCCGGATCCCGAACCCCGTCGATCGCGCGTCGGAGGTCGACCGGTACGCGACGGCGCTGTCGCGCCTGCCGGGCGCGGCGCGCGTCGACGCCTTCACCGGCAGCTACATCGACGGGCAGCAAGTTGCCGGGCCGGGACCATTGAGCGCGCGCTTCCGGGCGCGCGATGCCACTTGGCTCTCGATCGTTCCGTCGGTCGAGCCGTACTCC
>Ga0126307_10003485_pt1 | contig 10774 bp, 16 predicted proteins | sample Plot28_FD_89955 | JGI IMG/M metagenome (GOLD analysis project Ga0126307, IMG submission 89955) | Serpentine soil microbial communities from UC McLaughlin Reserve, CA, USA - Plot28 | ecosystem: Environmental > Terrestrial > Soil > Grasslands | place: USA: UC McLaughlin Reserve, Lake County...
AGCAGCAACTCGCCAGCACCGCAGGTCGCGAGTCACCAGCAGACTCCGACCCGAGGAGGCATGGTACATGGCCTCGATCGCGGTTGTCCCGCCATCCCCCCGCCACCCCCACGAGCGCTCCCAAGTCTGCTACCGGGAGGGCACCCGCCAGCGCTTGGCCGGCATCTTCCCGACCAAGCGACGCGCCGAGGCCGAACGGCGGGCCATCGAACGTGGCCGGACCGAACTCACCAGCGCGGATACGACGGAGCGGGACTGTGATGCTGCCGGTGGTGCCCGTCTGGGTGCCGGTCGGCTGGTGTTGGCGGTGGGAGTGGCTCAGAGCGTAACTGGCCGTGCTGGAGAGGGCTGATGCTGGCCTGGTGTGGTTGCGACGTGGCAGGTTGACGCCGGCAGCGCGAGTGGCCCGGAGCGGTAACCGGCCGTCACGGGATGTGCCTTGGGAGCGAAGCGCCCTCAAGCTGCCGGCACCGGCCTGGCCGACCACATCGCTGGCCTGATCAGAAGCCTGTCCGGCCCTGTCGGGTCGTGACCCTCACCGTCCTGCCGCGCGGTGACTCCATCCAGGCCGGCGCCGACCACGGTCGCCGCCTGCAAGGAGACAACCGCCGATGCCCATCCTAGAAGGCAAGGTCGACCACGTCATCGGGGTCGACACCCACCGCGACCGCCACCCCGCCGCGATCCTGGACCCAACGGCGGCCTGGTCGCCGAGCTCACGGTGACCAGCAACCAGCCCGGCTCCGAGGCCCTGCTGGGCGTGGCCGCCCAACAGCCGCCGGGCCGCCGCTGCTGGCGTTGGAGGCACCGGCTGCTATGGCGCCGGCCTGGCCAGCTTCCTGGCCGACCGGGGCGAGGGGTGACCGAGATCGACCGGCCCAAGCGGCCCCACGGCCGCAACGGCGCCACGAGCGACCCGCTGGACGCGATCCGGGCCGGCCGGGAAGCGCTTGGCCGTGACCATCTGGCCAGCCCCGCCAGCGTGGCCACCGCGAAGCCCTGCGGGTGCTGCAGCTGACCCGCTCGGGCGCGGTCAAGGTCGCCGCCGCCGCCCGCCGCCAGCTCAAGGCGCTGGTGGTGACCGCCCCCGAGCCGCTGCCGGCTGCGCTGTGTGCTGGGACCTGGCCTGCCCAGGCCCCTGCCTGTGCGGCGCTGACCGCCAAGCCGAGCGACCCGGTGGAGGATCAGGCGACCGTGCACGCGTTGCGGCTGACCGCCGAGCGGGCGCTGGCCGCGCACGCCGAGCCAAACAGCTTGCCGAGGAGCTACAGATGCTGGTGGCGGTGATGGCGCCGACGCTGCTGGCCCAGCCTGGGTCGGTCCCATCACCGCCGCCCAGGTGCTGATCAGCTGGTCGCATCCAGGTCGGCTGCGCTCAGAGGCCGCCTTCGCCATGCTGGCCGGGTGGCGCCGATCCCGGCCTCTGGGGCCGGGTCGTGCGCCATCGGCTCAACCGGGGCGGGAACTGGCGCGGGTGCGCCCGAACAAACGGCGCTATGAACCACTCCTCCAAGTCATGTACCTGCTGCAGCTCGAAGAACTGCCGGGTCAGGCGCTGTAGCTGGCTGACCTCACGCTCGCCCAGGCATCCATCGCCGACAGCCAGGCATCGGCATCGGCGGCGCCCGCGGTCGGGAGCCGCAAGGGCAGGTTGAGGGCCTCAGCCTGGCTGCCAGGAGCCACCGCCCCGTACGTGCACTTCCACACGCTGGCGAAGTCGCACTGCCAGCCTGGGCTGTCCCCGGGTTCTGCGGTCCTGAGCGGCATGGGAGCGGCTCCCGGGGCTTCGCCGGCCAGGGTTCCTCCCGCCGGCGGGCGAATCTTCAGGCCACGTTGTCGGCCGACCCGGAGCCGACGTTGCGGATCACGATCGCCACCTGGACGACTCCCCCAGCCGTGGGAACCTCGGCCGGATCGACGGTCAGCCCCATGACCAGGTCGGGTCGGGTGGGGGCGGCGGCCGGGCGCACAACGGAGGCCGACGATGCTCCTGCGACGAGGCCGGCGGTGCCAGCGGACAGCATGAGCAGCGCGAGTGCGATACCAACCGCACGGGAGACTCGCCGGGACCGCGGTCGGAGCAGCATTCCCGTCCCTCCACATCGCATGCGTTGCCGGCTGCCACGTCGAGGCCCCGTGGGTCCGCGACCGGCGCGAGCAGGCTGGTCGTCCTGGAAGGACGGCAAGGACGGCTGTGCGGGGCAGGCTGATCCACACGTCAACCTCCCTCCAAGACCGCCCGCCGCCTGGCGTTACAGCGTTCCCTGCCCGAACCCCGGGACCAGGTCCACCAGCGAGCCGAAGGCGAGAACCGCTGATCCCCGGTTCTCCTTGGCTAGGTGCGTCGGCGCCCGCGGGAGCCAGCGAACAGGCTCGCGGCCCCAAGGCCGAGCAAGGCGATGGCCGCGAACGGCATCGGCAGGCTGGTGGCTCCGGTGAACGGCAGCACTCCCCCGCCCCGGGTGGACGAGTCGCCGCCCAGGGAGCCACCGGGCGCTGAGGATCCCCCGACGCCAGCCGTTGTGGTGGTCTCCCTGCTGGTGCTGGTCTCGCCCGAGGTCGAGGTCGCCCCCGTCGTGGAGGTCGCCTTCGTCGTTGACGTCGCCGCCGAGGTCGAGGTTCCCCCCGAGGTGGTGGTCGTTGGGGCGGGGACGCAGCCGGTGACCCAGAACACCTTGTGCTTGGTGTCGGCGCCCTGGGAGCCCTCGGCGTTGATGGTCAGCTTCACGTGGAAGCCCTGCACGGGGTGGGCCTCGATGCCGGTGAAGTCCAGGGTGTAGGTCTCGCTGGCGTCCAGCCCGGCCTCGCTGCCACCGCCCGAGTTGTCGTCCTCGCCGATGAACACGGTGTCGGTGAGCAGCACCTGGTCGTCCCCGTCGCGCTGGGTCGGCGGGTGGGCCTCGAAGGTGACGGTGGCATCGAGGTCGCCTTCGTCGTAGCCGTAGAAGTCGACCTGGAAGACACAGCCGACGTGGGGTTCGTTGTTGGGGTGGTCGTCGAAGGAGATGTCGTCGATCTTGATGGTGCCGTTGTTGCCCGGCGGGTTCGGCGCCGCCGATGCCGAGACGGGACCGGCCAGGAGCATCGCCGTCCCCGCCAGGGAGAAGGCCAAGACAACCAGGAACCTCCGGCCAGTTTGGGTCACGAGCACCATCCACCTCGCAAGCTGTTGGGGCGCCCGAGCGCGCGGACGCGGGCATCTGCCGGCAAGAACGTCCATTCCGGCGGAAAGAACCCCGGGCGGCCAGGAGCGTTACAGACCCGCCCGGAGCGCCGGGCTGTAACCGGAGGCGACGGCCGTCCGTTCCTTCAGCGAGCCGGGCACGTTCGGGTTCCCGGAGGGAGGTCTGCAGCGCCGCGACGCCATGGGGATGGGCCGGCGCCGGATCACCCGGTGGGCGCGGACCTCCGCTCTGGGGATGGGCGGAGGTCTGCGCGTTTGACAGAGCTGGGGCCCACGTGCAGCTTGTTTGCCTCTGGAACCGGTCCCTCGGGGGGATGGCGATGATCGGCCCCGAGTTCCCGGCCGTGCTCGGCGCCGCCGCCAGCGGCGACGAGGAGGCGTTCGGGAGGCTCTGGCACGACCTGCAGCCCCGCCTGCTCCGGTACTTCACGGTGGCCGCACCCGCCGCCGCCGAGGACCTCGCATCCGAGACCTGGCTCGCGGTGGTGGGTGGCATCGACCGCTTCCGGGGCAACGAGCCGGCCTTCCGAGCCTGGGTGTTCACCATCGCCCGCCACGAGGTGCTCGACTGGCACCGACGGGCCGCCCGCCGGCCGAGCGAGGACCCACCGGCGACCGGCCAGGTCGAACGGGCCGCCCCCGACGACCCAGCCGCCGACGCCCTGGAGGGCCTCTCCACCCAGGCCGCGCTGGCGGTGGTCGCCACCCTCCCCCCCGACCAGGCCGAGGCGATCGTGCTCCGCGTGGTCGCAGGGCTCGGCGTCGACCAGGTGGCATCCCTCATGGGAAAGCGCCCGGGCACGGTCAGGGTGCTCACCCACCGGGGGCTGCGGAAGCTGGCCCAGCGCCTCGGCCCCGACCGCATCTGGGGAGTGGTGTAACGCGATGGACACCGACGACGCTTCATCTGCCGAGATGCGCCGACGACCCACCGACCGCGACGCCGACCCGCTGGCCCTCGACGACGAGACCGTCGAGCGGCTGCTGTCCGGCGAGCTCCCCCCTGCTCAGGCGCCCCCCGAGTATGCCGCCGTGGCGGCGCTGCTCGCGGCCATGGCGGCCGCGCCGAGCCAGGAGGAGTTGGCCGGCCAGGCGGCAGCCCTGGCCGAGCTGCGGGCCGTGAGCTCGGCCCGCGCCGTCGCCATCCGCCGGGCGGCCAAGCCGAGGCGGCGTCGCCGGGTCGGGCTGGCCGCCGTCGCCGTGGCCGGCGCCCTCGCCACCGGAGGGGTGGCCGCGGCGGCCACCGGCAACCTCCCGGAACCGGTGCGCAAGGCGACCCGGAGCATCCTGGTCACCGTCGGCGGCGCGGAGCCGGCCACGAGCGATCCACTCCCGGGGTCGAGCGCACGACACCCAGGCGGTGGCCAGCCTCCGCCGCCCACCGGCGCGACTGTCGGCGCACCGGGCACGACCGGCGCCGCCGGGGCCGCCAGCCCGAACCTGAAGGGGCTCTGCCATGCCTACCTGGCCGGCAAGGGCGCCGAGAAGGGCAAGAAGCTGGACGCGACCGCGTTCCAGGTGCTGGCCCGCGCGGCCGCCGGCGAGGACAAGATCCAGGCCTACTGTCAACGCCTCCAGCTCCCGAACCCCGAGCCAGACGACACCAAGCCCAAGGGCCCCATGCCAAAGGACCAGGAGCCCGGGGCCTCTGACGATCCTGGGCAGGGGCAAGGCGGGCCGCCGCCGAGCACCGGCGCGGGCGACCAGAGCCAAGGCCAGGGCAACCCCCAGGCCATGCGGTCCCCCAGCCGCTGACGGCACCGTCACTCCGTGCTGCCGGGAGGTGGTGGTGGTAGGTGCCAGTGCAGTCCGCGCGAGCACGGCGTGGTTGAGGGCGGTGTAAGAACGCCGCGACCGGCAGCCATGCCGGCCCGGTCGGCTCGATGACCACGACCAGGTGGGCGTTTGGGGGCGGCGGCGAGCGCGGCCGCCACCAGGCCGGTCAGGCTGGCCACGGTGAAGCGGCGCGACGGCGGGCGCAGATGCTGCTGGCGCCTTCGACCATCACGGCGGTGTGGTCGCTGGTGATACCAAGGTCGATCCCGAGCAGACGAACAGGCGATGGCAAGTGCATGACGGCTCCTCCCCGAGACCAAGCAGGCACAACCACCTCGGCCGTCTCGGGGACGCGCCGACCACCGCCACCGTCCCAGGTCACATCGCCTAATTTAGCCGCAGGCCAGGCGTGCTCCACTCATGTGCTGCAGCTGGGCCCGGCCCAACAGGTCGGCCCACTTCCCGTAAGCGGGCCGTGGCAGGTGCCATGGATGCAATCAACAGCGCGAGACGACCCAGCATCCCGAGCCTCTCAGAGCCGAACTTGTGGCGCCTTCCCAGACCAGCCGGGCGTGCCATGCAACCCGGAACCCCAGCAGCGATCAACTCACCGAGGCTCCCTACATGAGCCGGTGGCGTTGCTGGTTGCCGCTGGAGGCATCCAGGGGTGCGGTAGCGGTGTAGCTGGCGAGGTGGTCTTGGCTTGCTGCTCGACAGGTGGGCGGTACAGCGCCGCGTGCTCATGTCTGAGCGCCGCAACCGCCAGTTGGATTCGGCGTTGGTCTGTACGCCTCGGTGTGACACCAACCTTCAGCGGGCTGTTCCCGACTCCGTTTCGCACGCTCTGGAGACGATGGTGTGGGATGGGAAGATGGCGGCATGCCTGACGCTGTCCCTCCGGTCGACCTGGCCAGCCTTGCCGCGGGCAGGAACCATCCAGGGGCGCTGTGGCGGCTCGATGGGGAGGACCTGCAGGCCAACCTGGTCCGGCTCGATGCGGGCGATCGCATCGAGCCGCACCGGAACGACGAGGTTGATGTGCTGGTGGTGGTCGTCTCGGGCCGGGGCGAGCTGACCTTTGACGGCCAGGTCGTCCAGCTCGCCCCGATGGTCGTCGCCCACCTGCCCAAGGGGACGATCAGGGCGGTGGAGGCGGTCGACGGGCCGCTTACTTACCTGTCGGTCCACCGTCGCCGGTCGGCGGGCCTTCAGGTGGGTCGGCGCGCCCAGCGACGCTGAGGTCCCAAGGGCCGAGCCGCCGGGGAGGTCAGCGCGTGCCAATCAATCCGCTGTAGCTCGACGGTGGCCGCGGCACAATCCAGTTGAGAGAAACGCCAGGCGATCTGTCCGATTCGAGATCAGAAACTCATCAGCATTTCTCGCCAACCGGTGCCAATTGCTGCCACTCGCTGCTACCTGATCCAAATGCTACGATCAGCATTGCCCTGCACAAATGGCTGTTCCTGCTGGTCAGCGGACGAGGAGCATAGCCCCGGGTTTTCCTTACCATGGATGTGCTCTGCCGACTGAGCTAGGGGGGCGTCAGTCTATCGTCGCAGATCAGCGTCTGTTCCAGTGCTTTCAACGCGGATATGCTCTTGCGACTCAGCAGCAATCCAGAGGCAGCCACCGCCTCGTCGCGTGCTTCCCAGTAGGGTTGCAAGGCGGGAGTGTACACGACCCGAGCCGCTCGCCGCCCGCGCGTTACGGCCTCCATATTCGATCCATAACCTTGCTGACCAGCGCAAATGCTACGGGCACCGCCTGCCGGACCTCCATGGCGCGAGGCGGAGCCCGGGAATCTGGCTGCTCCGGATCGGCGGGCGCCGCCAGAGCACATCCTGCAATCAGGTGTTCTCTGGGATTGCCCGGCCGGGAGGAAACCGGATGTGTCGCCGCAGCTCAGTGAGCCTCACTTGCGCTGGTGCAGCCGCTTGGCGATCCAGGCCGCGACCTCGGCTTCGACGGCCTCCAGGTCCACGCCGGGTGCTGCAGCGATGGCGATCATGAGCTGGTAGGTCTCCTCGCCGTCCGGGTCGTCCCCGGCCGGGGGGAGCCAGTTGAACCGGTTCACGTCGCAGAACGCGATCGTGGTGGCCAGCGCGGTGCGCTTGTTGCCGTCCGGCAGCGCGTGGTTCTTCGTCAGCCGCACCAGCAGCACGGCCGCCTTCATCGAGAAGCTCGGATAGAACTCCACGCCGCCCCAGCTGGCTTGGGGCGCGTGCAGCGCGGACTCGGCAAGGTCGAGCTTGACCGCCTTGACGATGGTCTCCACGGGCAGGCCGAGCACGAAGGCGGCGGTGTGGAGGTAGTCCTCCAGCGAGGGGTAGCGGACGCTCACGTCTGCGCGAGCCGCTCGAAGACCCGCTGGTTGGCCTTGACCGCGCGGTGGACCGCCGCCTGAAACTCGGGGTCGGCCTTGCGGACGGCGATGCGGTCGAGGACCGCCTGGCGCACGAACTCGTTCTGGGACATCGCGTCGACCCGAGCGGCCTGCTCCAGCAGCTCGGCCTCCTCGTCATTCAGGCGGACGGTGATCGGCTTGCGTGCCATGGCGCCTCCTCGCTAGGTGACTGCATGGTAGCACGATGGCATGACAACATCTTGGGATCCTGGCATGAACCGGGCGAGCACGCATCCTGGGCGCACTCCTGCGGGCCCATCCTGAACTGCTGGCAGAAGCCGAACGAGTAGCGGCCCCACTGCCCTATCGACAACGTGGCCACAGCGTGCAACGTAGCCGTGGACTGCGAGGCGGCGAGCCAGTTAACGTTGCTTGCATGCGGTCTGGTGTGCCGTGATTCGACGGCGCTGACGCGTCGTGCACGGCCGGCTCTTTGGTCCACCGGGTCATCAGCCCGGTCCTCGCGGGTCAACCAGCGGCTTCATCGGCCCCTGGTTGCCGGAGCCCGTGGCTGCAACGCCTCGGCGATCTCGGCCGCCCAGAGGCGGATCTCGGTCCAGTCGCGGAAGTCCCCCTCAGGGACCCGCAGGGCCGACACGATCGCCCGCTCAGGGAAGCTGAGCTGCTTGCGGACCAGCTTGCCGGCGAGCACCCGATGCTCTCGGGCCTCGGTCAGGGCGACCAGCTCGGCCACGTCCACCGGATCCTCCTCCGGCTTGGGCGGGTCGCCGACCGGGCCGCTGGAGAACAACCACACCGGCCGGCCGACCAGGCCCCTAGCGTGCCGCTCGATCACCTCCCTGGCCGGCTTCAGCCAGTGCCCGGCATAGACCGCGCTACCCAGCACCGCCGCGTCGTAGCCCTCGACCTCCTCGACCTGCTCGGGCGGCAGCACGGTCACCTCCAGCCCGTGCTCGCCCAGAACTGTGGCGATCGTCTGGGCGATCTCATCGGTGGCGCCGTACTTGGTCCCCGCCGTCACCAGCACCCGCATCATGCGCTCCTCTGGGTTCGTTCGTAGGCTTCCGGTGGTGTCTCCCAGTCGATGACCGGCCGCCGATAGGTGCCCGACCACCAGTGGGTGCCGTGGCCGGCCGGCCGCCAGCCCTCGGCGAGCAGCTGGCGGTGCAGTTCGTCGAGGCGTTGGCGCTGGTCGTCCAGCCAGGCCCCCTGGGCGCCGACGTCCTCCAGCGACGGCCGGGTGGCCGGGAAGGTCGCCCCGGCTATGGCATAGGTCGGCCAGCGCGGGTCGGCGCTGCGGGCCCGGGCCACGAACCGGGAGTAGCCGTTGCCGTACTGGCTGGACAGGGTGGTCATCAGGCTGGCCGCCAGGGAGATGCCGCCGACGTCTTGGGCCTCGATCTCCAGGACCTCCTGCTGGTCGGTGACCCGAAACCAGCGTCGCTGGCCCTCGTCCCACCACCAGCGGCCATCCTCGGAGTAGTGGCCGCGACCGCGGGGTGGTCCGCCGTCCAGGTACTTGCCGCGCCAGTTACCCATCAACCTCACCTCATCCTGAGCGGCGGGGACGCCGCCGGCTTCCTGATCCGGCGCCGATACCGCAGCGCTCATCTCCAGGGTTGCCGAGATCGGCTCCGGCAGCCAGCGGCACCCGGCCCAGGACCCATGGGCCGGTCGGCCCTCCCCCACGGCCGCGGCCGGGCCTAGCGTCGGCATGAAGGACAGCCCCGAGGAGGAGACGCAGATGGGCCCTCAGCTTGCTTCCCAGCCGGAGCCGGCCGACGCCCCGGTGGCGCCGCGTGCCCCAGCGTCCGCCAAGGCCGGCGTCGACCTGTACTGGCTGCCCCTCGGAGCGGGTGGCTGGTTCGTGCGGCTCAATGGGCGCGTCTGGGAGGCCGTCCAGGCGCGCAGGGAGCACCGTCGGCCACTCGACCTCTGCCACACCGCCCTGGTCGTGCGCCTTCCCGAGGGCCGGTTCGTGGTCGAGAACTGCTGGCCCATCCCCAACGCCGACGGCCCATCGCGCGGCGTGCTCGTGGAGGGCCCGGTGTTCAGCCGCCGGCTGGGCCGCTGGCGGGTGTTCCGCTACGAGGTCCGCTGCTGGCCGGAGGGGGTGATCGCCGACGCCGGCGAGGCGGTGGCCAGCCCCCAGCGCCTCAGCGACGACCCGGTGGTGGCCCGCCGCCTCCTGGAGCTGGTGAGTTCCCTGCCCACTCCGGTGTGGGGCCGGGACGAGCTCCAGACGGGTGAGATGTGGAACTCCAACTCGGTGATCGCCTGGCTGCTGGCCCGCAGCGGCCTACCCACCGACGCCATCCAGCCCCCGGTCGGCGGCCGGGCGCCAGGATGGCTGGCCGGCCTGGCCGTGGCCCACCGCTCGCCAGGAGCGATAACTTCGCCAGATGTGAAGGCTGCCGGACGGAGGGACAGGATGCGCACGACGCGGCTGACGGAGCCAGAGGCTCGCCTGCTCCAACCGCCCGAGCCAGCTAGGTTCGGCGCCGCCGAGCTGGAGGGGCTGCCCGAGCCGGTATAACGCCACCTCGCCCAGGCGATCGCCCCCGGGACGCCCCTGGCCACCTCGGCGCGGCTCCGCATGCGCGGCCACATCAAGGTCGGCCGCTGGCTCCCGTTCCGCACCCACCAGCTCCTCAACCCCCACAACGGCTTTGTGTGGACCGCTCGGGCCGCCGGCATCATCGCCGGGTCCGACCGCTACCTCGATGGCGCGGGTGCGATGGACTGGACCAGGCCGGCCTGGTCGCCGTCGCCCAGAGCGAGGGCCCCGACGTGTCGCGGAGCGCGGCCGGCCGGGTCGGTGGCGAAGCCCATCTGGCTGCCCACCACCCTGCTCCCCCGCTTCGGAGTGCGCTGGTCGGCCGGACCCGGCGACCAGGTGACGGCCGGCTTCCGGGTCGGGGACACCCCGGTGGAGCTCCGGCTGCGGCTGGATGCGGCCCGGCGGATCGCCTTGCTGGTCTTTGACCGCTGGGGCGACCCCGACAACCGCGGCACCTTCGCCCAGCACCGATTCGGCGGCGAGTTCACTGGCTACCGCAGCTTCCAGGGCCTGACCATCCCAAGCCAGGGCCGGCTGGGCTGGTTCTTCGGCCAGGATCGGTGGCTGGCCGGTGAGTTCTTCCGCTACCAGATCACCGACCTGGAGCCGGTCACCGGTCCCGGCCCGACTGGTGATCGCATGTGGTTCCGCAACCGTCTGATCAACCCGGTGGTGCGCCTGCTGCTGCGCTCCCCGCTGCACCGGCTGCTCAGCGGCTCGCTGGCGATCCTGAGCTACCAGGGCCGCAAGACCGGCCACTGGCACAGCCTGCCCTGCATGTACGCCCGCGACGGCCAGGACCTCTACATCATCCCCGGCCACCCCGACCGCAAGGTCTGGTGGCGCAACCTGCGCCAGCCCACCCCGGTCCGGCTGCGCCTGCAAGGCC
>Ga0126307_10003486_pt1 | contig 10773 bp, 13 predicted proteins | sample Plot28_FD_89955 | JGI IMG/M metagenome (GOLD analysis project Ga0126307, IMG submission 89955) | Serpentine soil microbial communities from UC McLaughlin Reserve, CA, USA - Plot28 | ecosystem: Environmental > Terrestrial > Soil > Grasslands | place: USA: UC McLaughlin Reserve, Lake County...
CCGCAGAAGGCCAACAGGAAGCCTATCAGCGCCAGTACCCGCACACCTGGTGGCTGGTGGTCGGTCGGCTCCTCCTCCTGCGCCTGGTCAACGTACAGGGCTACCAGCCCCAGCCCTACCAGCGCCCCGCCTACTAACGCCAGATTTTGCTGGACATACATGATAATGACCTCGGCTTGATCGAACCCACTGGTAGAGGCACCAGGATCAGGACGAAAAAGATTGACCAACTCGCTGAGGCCGAAGAGCACTACCAGTGCGGCCCCCACGACGGTGGCAAGCCCCCCAAGCCAAAGGAGGTTAGGACCAGTAGAAGAAAAAGGCCGTGGGAAGGTTTGGACTTCTTCTTCTACTACTTCGTGCCTCTCCCTGAAGAGGAGCAACCCCATCCAGGCTAGAGTCCCAAAGAGGACCATGCCAGCGACTGCGCCCACACCAGGAACATTTTCACCGAGTGCGACACGTACCGTAGGATTGAAGATCTCGCTAACCAGGGCGCTTACGATGAGCAGTACGGCGGCCGCACGCGGGTAGACCTGGGCTCTAAGGCTGGCAACCCCGAAGAGCGCCAAGCCCAGGTCGGCGAACATGACGGCCAGGTAGTTGGCTCTAATCAACTCGGTGCCCAGCAGAGCGAGCACGAAGCCTACAAACCCTGTAATGCCCGCACCCCTGGCCTGTCGAACATACAGCCCGATCAGCCCCAACCCCACCAACAGTTCACCCGCTCCCCTCAACCCGGGCGCCACGGACAAGGCGGCAAGGACGGTAGCGCCAGAGCCTTCGAAGAGGTTCGGGAAAGTGAGGTCTAGCAACCTCACACCCCTGGCGAGCACCAGTATGCTGCCTCCTACCAGGGCCGCCAGCCCTGCCAACCGGAGTAGTCGAGTAGTTGGAACGTATCTCAGTGTCATCGTTCCACTCTCCTCCCCTCGGCGTCGCTTCTCTTGAGAGGAAGCTCCGTTCTCCGCTGTTCGGTAGCCTGGCTACGTCCTCTAGAAAGAAGAGGCCCTTAAGCTTTGCGTCCCCGCCTCACGACAGTTTTGCCTTTCTCGCAGAGCGCTTCCAGAGGAGCATGCAGCTACGTTACTTCGACAATGCCCGCACAAGAAGAAGCTGTCAAGGGTAGGGACGCTGCCCACTGGGCTCTATTCACTCAGTTGCCGACAAGGAGTCTTCTCGGAAACTGATATTCACCCTCTCGGATGCTTATGCGTTAGGACCGGGGCAAAGCCCCATTAGGCGTCCGCGAGACATACAACGCTTCCACAACATCTAGTGGGTGTGTATAGATATCCAGGCTGCCCCCTATACAGAGGGCATGCGCTTCTGCCTTAATGTGAGTATCACGCCATGAATAACGAATGGATAACGGTAGCAGAGGCAGCGAGAATCCTGGGTGTTAGCAAGCAAGCTGTACGCCAGCGCATCTACCGCGACACCATCCCCCATAGTAAAGACGAAGACGGCACGGTCTTCGTTCGCATAACGGCAGATAACCCTGAGAATAACGGTGAGAGTCACGCCGAGAATACCGGCTACACGGGGGATGTTGGCCGCGAGCTCATAGCAGAATTGAGGGATCGAGTCGGGTTCCTCGAGCGGCAACTCGAAACGGAGCAAGCCGCCAGCGCCGAGCTAAGGCGGATCGTGGCCGGGCTGGTGCAACGTGTCCCCGAACTAGAGCCCGCCTCAGAGACACGAGAACCGCCCGAGACGGGGGACGCGGTCTCGTCTCCCCCAGAGCCCCGGTCCGCTACTGAAGGGCCGCAGGAGGCAAACTCGCGTTCGCAGGAGCAGCGGAGCTGGTGGCGAAGGATGTTCGGGGGGTAAGGTCATCAGCGGATACTATCCGGGCAAAAGCAACAGTGGGGTAGACTTTGCAAATGACGTCGGCCCAGGTACTGACCTTGATTATTGCTGGGTACGGTGCGCTCCTGTCAACCTTCCTGGCATTGAGGCAATGGTGGCAGGGTAGGAAGCGAATCAGGATTCGCCTGAATTATGTTGCCTTCCTCGAACTGGCGGAAATCACAATCACCAACGTAGGGTATCGGCCTATTACGATAACCGGAATCCATGTGCATCCCGAAGGGTCCGACATGGTTCCTAGCAACTCCCTGCTTTCAACGAGGGTGCCGCCAACGCAACCTTTGCCCGCGAAATTAGCCGATGGGGACCATATCACGCTGCCTCTATCGGAGGCTGTCAGCCGTGTGCCGTTGAAGAACGGTATGAAGGCGTACATAGGTGTACAGGATGCGGAAGGCAGGACGTACAGCAAATACAAGACAGGCATTCGTAATCCTAAGTGGGGCTATCAAGGCCAACGGGAGAGGTCAAACTAGGCTCTGGCCGATTGCCCCGGTCCGCTTGAATTGGCGCCGCAGATGCTACCATCGGGGCCAGGACCTCCGGGTCCTGGGTCGTCGGGAGGATGGACTCCAGGGACCGGCTCGTTTGCCAGGACGGGCCGGTTTAGTTTTGCCCAAAGGGAAGGTCTCGAAGTTTCCGGACGTCCGGAAAGTTGAATTGTCACGTCGACGTGACAATCTGTGTCGGCTCCGGTCCTAACGAACTAGTCTCTTCAACCCCGGACGTCGCCGACCATCGGAGGGTGAACCAATGGTCGAGTGTGCCGGCGTCGGTGCCAGCGCCGCCGCCCCGGATCGAAGTTTCCGCGCGGCTGAAAACTTGCTCCGCCCCGGGAACCGGAGGTCGGGGAGCAGAGGGTAACCTCGAGGTTGAAGGTGCCTCCGCTGACGGGGAGCTCCCCGCTTAGCCCTGGTCCGATAGGGGTGGCCATGATCACCTACACCTTGCATCTCCAAGTATTATGCGGAAGCTAGGAGTGGGGAGGCCGGATCCATCCTGGGTCATTAGGACCGGGGCGAAGCGGTCCCTACCACGCCGAGCCTAACACTGCCTAACAAAAGGGGGGGGGCCAGGGCCCACGTCAATGTAGAGCTGAGCGCACCACTTCGCCTGAGCGCAACCCTCACAGCGGTCATTGTTCGCGCGGATGGCACCACTGAGGAAAGGCCAAATTTTGGAGAAACAGAGCCGCCAGCGGCCGTGCCCGAGACTGCCGAGCCCCAGCCCACGGTAGAGTGGCGATGGTACTTCCTGGATTTGCCCCCAGCCGTCGAGGATAAAGATGTTGTCGCCCTATCCGAGGATCATGTCGCTAGGCTCGAACGGTTGGTGTCGGAGGGCGAATCTGTGCTTCCTTCCTCTTAGATGAAGAGGGACAGAATCCGTGACCAGCTCGGCATACCGACGCCATAAATAGAAGTGTAGTAGCCTTATCCCAACACCCTACTAGATATGATATAGGGCCTGCGTCGCCGCGTCTGTTCTGTGCTTGACTTGCAATTGTTCTGCATTTATCCTTGTACAAACCGCAAAGGAGGCCGATGAAACAACTAGCAAGGCTACGCAGAAATAAGGGGTACAGCCAGCGGGCTCTTGCCCAGGAAAGCGGGGTCTCACCGGCGACGATCTACGAGCTGGAGAACGACCGCCGAACGGCTAACCCATCCACGCTGCGGAAGCTCGCCGAAGCGCTAGGGGTCGAGGTGGTCGATCTGCTCGAGGAGGACGTCACCCCAAAAGCGTCGGCGCCCGGGTTCTGGAGAGCGCGGCTTCGGGCGCTTAGCGCTAGCATAAAGACTAGCACCGCCCTGGCCGCGAAGTCCGTCCAATCCGGCCTGTGGCTGGGCGGCACAACAACAGAAGATCTTCAAAACCTCAAAGCTCTAGAAACAGAGTGGGGCGTCTCCTCCGAAGAGATACTCGACGCCCTCATGGCCGAGACGCCCGGACTCGCCGACGTTTTGGATCGAAGGGCGCGCAAAGCCCTAGAAAACAAAGAGACGCACCGCGCCGAGGTCTCCAACGCCATAGAGCACACAGGAGCTTGAGCGTAAGGGAGGAGAGAGAAGAGAACCAGGAAGAGGGAGGATGGCGCGGACAAGAAGAAAAAGACGAAGGCTGATCTCTCGGATTTGCCAGCCTCGAGATCAGCCAAGTCTCAAAACCCCCAGGTTAAGGAGGTCATGACGTGATTATACCCGGCAGTGCACGCCCCCACACCGTGGAGACCTCCGCATGAGCGCCGCTGCGAAGACTGAGGCGGTCGGCTACTACCGCCGGGGATGGTCCCCCATTCCGGTGAAGTCCCGGTCAAAAGAGCCCGACCTCCACAAGCTAGCCCCCTACCTTAGTCAGCGGGCGACGAAGGAGGAACTTAGCTCCTGGTCGTGGCCCGGAGTCGGCATAGTCACAGGGGGGCTCTCCGGGATTCTAGTCCTCGACGTAGACGGGCCTGAAGGCGAGGCCGAGCTCAAGAAGCGTGGGCACCCTCTAACCCCGATGGTAAGGACCGCCGGCGGTGGGTTGCATCTCTACTTCAAGCATCCGGAAAAGGATATTAGGACGGGTATTCGAGTAGCACCCGGGCTCGACGTGAAAGCCTCTGGCGGCTATGTCGTCGCACCGCCCTCGCTTGGGCCGAACGGCAAGCCTTATGAGTGGATCGTTGGCCTCGAGGAAGTAGACCCCGCCGACCCCCCGGAGTGGCTCACGGAGCTTTTGGAGCGGCCGCGCTTTGGTGCCGCTCCAGTCGGGGACCGGATACCACCCGGCCAGCGCAACAAAGAACTCGCAAGCATAGCCGGGAGTATGCGGCGCCGGGGCCTGGGGGAAGCAGAGATCCTCGCAGCGCTCTCGGTCGCAAACGAGAGGCGCTGCGATCCACCCCTCGAGAGGGAAGAGGTCCGCAAGATCGCGGCCAGTGTGTCGAAGTATGAACCCGCCGGCGACGTAACACCAGTTTCGTACAACGGACGCGGTACCTTGCAACCACCCGCCCGCTTCAATCTCACGGACCTGGGCAACGCCGAGCGGTTCGTCGTCCGCCACAGTGAGGACGTGCGCTATTGCTTCCCGTGGAGGAAGTGGCTTGTTTGGACCGGAGCTCGGTGGGAGCGCGATGATACCGGCCACGTGCACCGGCTGGCGAAAGAAACCGTGCGGGGGATCTATCAGGAGGCCGCTGCGGCCGAAGATGAGGACCGCCGCAAGGCGCTTGCTCGGCACGCTACTCACTCAGAGGCGGAGAGCAAGATCAAGGGTATGGTGGAGCTTGCCAAGTCAGAGGTTCCAGTCTCCCCCGACGACCTCGACGCCGATCCGTGGCGTTTAAACGTACCGAACGGCACGGTCGATCTCAGAACCGGGGAGCTCCAGTCTCACCGCCGAGAGGACATGCAGACGAAGATGGCCGGCGCCGAGTACCGGCCCGAAGCAGGGGCGCCGACCTGGGCGTCGGTCCTGGAGCGAGTCTTGCCGAACCCGGAGGTAAGGACATTCTTTAAGAAGCTGTGCGGCTACGCTCTCAGCGGGGACGTATCAGAGCATATACTCCCCGTCCTCTATGGGACCGGGGCGAACGGCAAATCTACGGTGTTGAACGCCCTACTCGAGGCCGTAGGGGAATACGGGATGCAGGCAGCGCCGGATCTCTTGATAGCCAAACGCGGCAGCCATCCCACGGAGGTCGCCGACCTCTTCGGTATGCGTGCCGTTGCTTCTATTGAAGTCGAGGACGGCCGCAGACTCGCCGAGGCGCTTGTCAAGTCTTTGACCGGCGGCGACAGGATCCGGGCCAGGCGAATGCGTCAGGACTTCTGGGAGTTCGACCCTACACACACCGCGTTTCTGTCTACCAACCACAAACCCGAAATTCGAGGAACGGACAACGCCATATGGCGCAGGATCAGGTTAATCCCCTTTACCGAGACCATTCCGCCAGAGGAGCAGGATAAGAAGCTGCCCGAGAAACTCCGGGCGGAGCTGTCGGGAATACTGGCGTGGGCCGTGCAAGGGTGCCTCGAATGGCAGCGAGAGGGTCTCGAGGCTCCCGACGAGGTCCGTAAGGCGACCGGTCGGTATCGGGCGGAGATGGATGTTATTGGGGCGTTCGTACGTGAGTGTTGCGTGGTCGAGCCAGGGTGCCGCGAGAGTGCGGAGCAGGTCTACAAGACCTATAAGGACTGGTGTGAAAACAGCGGCGAGAAGCCAACCACCCGACTCAAATTCGACGAGCGACTGAGAGAACGAGGGGCATTCGAGGTCCGGCGAAGCGGCAAAAACGGGGCGCGGGAGTGGCACGGCCTGGAATTACTGACAGATGAGACCCGGCCATTTGCAGGAAAACTGACAGACCGGTCGTCAAGTGACTATAAACAGCCCGAAAGTGGCCCTCGCGAGAGTTATAGTCAACAGCCTGTCAGTTCGTCAGTAGCGTCAGTAGGAGCGCCCGAAAGACCTTCAGTACATCCACCCTTTACTGTCGCGGAGGTACTCGAGGAGCTCGAAAAGCCCGGCTCCGGTCCAGCTAAAACCGCGGCTACCTACCTAGCCGGCGAGACGCAGCTCGAGCACGTGGTTAGGTCTGTATTGTTCGCCAGGCGCATGGACGGGGAGCAGTGGGAGCACCGTGCACCGGTAGTCGAAGCGGCGGTTAAGGAGTGGGGCTCTCGTGAGTAACAAGAGCGAGAGACGCCCAAACCTCCGCTCGAGCCCGCCGCCGGGCGATAGTAAGTACCACTGGCGTCGGCTCATGAACCACCTATACGGCTGCGGTGAAGACGAGCTCTTTAAGTGGGCTCGGGACGTGCGCGCTACGGTGGAAGAGGCCGAGCGGAAGAGGAGATGGGCGGCGTGACCGAGCGGCGCACGGGCGAGGAGCTCTGGCGCAGGCGCAGGCTTGAACAGGCCGGGTTCGTCCTGGCGGAGGGACCCGAAGGGGAGAATCTGTGGAGAGAACCGGGGACCGGACGCCTCCTCCCGGAGAGCCGCGTGGAGGAGTTGGTACGTCAGCAAGAGGAGCGTGAGCTTCGGGAGGCGGGTTGGGAACCCGAGGAGGTCGAGGGTGTGAGGTACTGGCGCAATCCCAATTCCGGGTACCTGTACCCGCGCCAGGCTGCCCACGACCTGGAGAGCGGCGAGGACGAGGGAGGGGCGTGAAGCGGGGACGCCGCAAGCTTACCCGCCGCGAGGGGGGCATGATCACCTCGAGGAGACCCGTCGTACGCGAGATCCCGCCGCCCCAAAAAGTCGAGCGGAACCGGGGGAGGGGGGAGCATAGTTTATGCCCAGATGCATAGGCTCTAAGCCGGATGGGAGCCATTGCACGAGGATAGTTGCGGGCTCTAGCTCTTACTGTTACGCCCACGATCCTAACCGCGCAGAGGAGCGCCGGCGGCACGCTAAGCGGGGAGGCCGGGGCAAGCTAACCGAGCCGATGAAGGAGCTTCGAGGGCTCAAAAAACAGCTCGAGGACCTCGCCGAAGAGGTCCTCGAGGGCCGCCGGGATAAGGGCGTTGCCGTCGTGGTGAATCAGATCCTCAACACCCGCGCAAGGCTCATTGAGCTCGAGAGGAAACTCAAGGAGACCGAGGAGCTAGAGGAGCGCATCGAAGCCCTCGAGGCAACAGAGCAGAGGGGAGGGACACGGAGTTGGGGAAGCGCTTAGCGCGTCGTCTGGAGGACTTAGAGGAGCGGCGCGGAGTCTCTCGTGGGGTCTCTCGTGGGGTCTCTCCTAGAAGATGGGACGAAGAGGAGTACAAGCAACGCTGGCTTACTAACCGTCGGATCTGGGGCAACAACAAGGTGAAAACGAGGCATGTCGCCCTAGTCCGGTTGTATATCGAATACCTACGCACAACCGGAGCCGTTGACTCCACGAAGCGGCCCTGGACTGCAAAGCTAAAAGACCTTGCCTATGGAGAAGCCGTCGAGGAGATCTACGACCTCACCCGGCCGAAAGAGTGGATGCGTGAGGAAGAGGGCCCTTCGTGGGAACTTGTCGAGCGTGAAGTCGCCCTGGCGATTTACCGCCAGGAGCCGGGCACCGAGAACAAGGTGTGCCCTTCTCTGTGGCGAGACAGCTTCGTCGCCGGCGACGAGATGCGAGATAGGTTCCTATCCGTTCCCGACGAGGCTTTAGTCGAAATGGTGAAAGGTATAAGAACGCTTGAGTCCTTACGTGAGGAGGCCGGCATCTCGGAGGAACTTGTCAACAGGGCTCTCGGTCCCGACCACGAGGAGATCCCCGAAGAGGAGCAGGTCAGGCGCATAATCGAGTACATGGCCGATGCCTTCTTCGGTGAGAAGGCCTACCGTGTGCACAAGCTCGTGCTAAAGCTCTAGGCTAGACGTAGGCCCGCCCCCTCTTATTTCCCAGGTCTCGGAAACCCCCGATAGCCCCGTTCCGCTAAGGATAGGCCTGGTCCTAGTGAGCTTCTACCCCTCCTCGACCGAGGCGCAGCGGACTCTCTTTACATCAGGCGGGTGTGTTGGCTAAGCTACGTGGGCTGCGGGGCCGGAGCCTATTAACCTCGTTCCCCCGCAGGTTAATTTCTTACTCTTCAGTCCGGCCCCGCTTCTTCAGGCCGGATCGATAGCACCGACAGCCTATTGTGCTTGGCCGCTATACTCGGGAGCTATGAGAATCGACCGAATCCTCATTGGGTTGGGCGTACTGATCCTGCTGGTGTGGGCCGTGTTCACCGCCATCGACTGGTTTGGCTAGAGGCTGAGGGTCCGGGACTCCTCGTCGGGGCTGCGGCCTTTTGTTTATGCCTCGCCCGAGCAGAGTAGGGTGTAGGAGTACGTTCTGGCCGAGGCCGGGGTCTTTCCAACCGGGCTCCAGCCTCGCTATTGAGGCCCTCCGAACGTCCGCCTCGGAGGGCCTTTGACCTGCCCATAGCCCCAGTCCAATCGCCAAAGCACCAGTACCACAGCACCGGGGGCGAGCGGGTTTCCTAGAGCGCTGGTTTCTCGGAAGCTCGGAGGCAGGCTTCGGCGCCTCTGTCCTTGGTAACATATAGCTCAGGTTGTGCCGCTCGGGAACGCTGGCACTGGGAGGCGGCCCTATCAGCCTTATCTAGATGGGAGACTAGCTATGGCAAACCCTAACGACACCTTCGAGAATCCTCGCAACGGAGATAAGGTTCGATTCCTGATTACCTCGCAAGAGTCAGACGGGGAAGTCCTCAAAGTGCAAATCTGGAACAGGCCCGGCGTCTCAATGCCGCCGGAGCATTTCCATCCCCTACAAATCGAAACCATGGAAGTTATCGAAGGGGAGCTGGGTGTAAAGCTCAACGCTGGGGAGCAAGTTCTTTCGGCGGGGCAAAAAGTTACTGTTCCGAGGAACACACCTCACCGAACCTGGAATGCGGGAGGCAGTGAGCTAATCCTTACCTCAGAACTAAGGCCCGCGCTCAAATCGGAGTATTTCATCGAAACAGTTATTGCCCTGGCATCTCAAGGTAAAACAAACGTAGCGGGAGTTCCCAACAACTTCATTCAGTTTGCCACTATCCTCAATGAACACTATGGAGAGTTGTTTGTAACCAACCCTCCAGTGCCGGTGCAGAAGCTTACTGCAAGGCTTATAGGGGGATTGGGCAAGCTGCTTGGATACAAGGGGTATATTCCATTCGAAAGCAACTAAATCTACCCTCTATTCACCGAATTGCCGACAAGGAGTGTTCCCGGAAACCCCCGATAGCCCCGGTCCTAGTGTCTCTACCCCTCCCGACCGGGGCGCAACGGGCTCTCTTTGCAGCAGACGGGTGTGACAGCTATGCTACATAATCTGCGGAGCCGGAATCACTACTTTGTCGCTAGCTACTTTGCAACGTCAACCTTTCCCTTCCGGCCCCGCTGCTTGAGGCCGGAGAACACCCTTTCCCTCTCCGGCCTCTTTTCGTGCACCCGGCGGCCCGAGGATGGCCCAGGAGGTGCCTGCAGCACCGGTCCCAATGCCTTGCCTACCCCCTCGACCGGGGCCCGCGGGGGACGTACCATCTGTTCTGGGGCCGGAGATTGCCCTTCACCTCCCCGTGAACTTTCTCCCGCCCCGTTTTCGTGCTTTCCCCCGGTCCTAACGTGCTAGGACCGCCCGGGCGTACCCGCCGCTAACCTTCCGATAAGGACCCCAGCCTATTATTAGAGAGGAGGCGCATAGATAGTTATGGGCTGGTGGAATAGCTACTCACCTTAAGGTAAACGGAGACACAAAGGAGGAGAAGATGGTGAGGTTGACAGACAGCAACGAAGAAGAAGTGCACGCCAATATACGCAGAGCATATGAGGACGCAAGGAAAATGGAGGAACAGGAAATGGCACAGTGGATTTGTTAGCGCCATGATCTTGACTGCATACAATTGCTAGACAAGCAGTAGGAGAAAGGAGATGGAGTCTGTCACGTGTCTGCGATGGCGATCGGCGACCCGGCGGTCCTAATGCACCAGGACCGCCGGAGTAGGACCGGTGCTAACTTCCACATAATACTTTGCGGACCCCCTTACCCGGTGGTAGACCTACCCCTATAGGACCGGGGCTATCGCGCATAGAAGCAAACCCAGGTAATCCCTATTACGCTTTGTAGGCATGCTCTCTCTTTTACCCAAGGCTTGCCATCATTCCTTGACAACTTCGTTGGTTGCGCTCATTGTCGAGATAGGACAGGAAGAATCACATGAAACAGAAACAACAACAGCAGCCGTTTCGCCAACCACCCCAAGGAAGAGGGTGGTGGAGATGGACAGGCTTCGCTAACAAAACACTTTGGGACTGGTTACAGCTTCTAGTCGTCCCGGCCATGCTCGCTCTCGTCGGGTTCTTGCTCGCAGAGGCGCAGGAAAACATCCAGCAACAGGCTGAGGAGAGTCGTGCTCAAGATGCTCAAGACGAAGC
>Ga0126307_10003488_pt1 | contig 10770 bp, 8 predicted proteins | sample Plot28_FD_89955 | JGI IMG/M metagenome (GOLD analysis project Ga0126307, IMG submission 89955) | Serpentine soil microbial communities from UC McLaughlin Reserve, CA, USA - Plot28 | ecosystem: Environmental > Terrestrial > Soil > Grasslands | place: USA: UC McLaughlin Reserve, Lake County...
GCCGGTGTCCGGGTCGAGCCGGGCGAGCGCCTCGTCGCCGACGCTGAGCGCGTGGAGCACCGAACGCGGGAACAGCCGGTCCAGCAGCAGGAACTCGAGGACGAGCGGGACGTCGACCCCGCGCTGGTAGGTCCGCAGATACGCCTCGTGCGCTGAGCACGCGCGCAGCAGGGTGACCCAGTCGTCGCCCTGGGTGGGGGTGCTCACCGCGGCCGCGAGCAGCCGCGCGGTCATGTCCGCCCGCTCCAGGCTGCGGCCGAGGGCGAGGAAGTCGTAGCCGGCATCCCGGCTGATCGTCGAGGCCACGTACCCGGACAGCATCGCCGAGCGCTCGCGGACGTAGGCGAAGAACGGTGCCGGGCCGAACTCGCGGGCCGCCGCCACCCGCCGCGGCAGCTCGAGGTGGGTGGTGTTCAGGCACTCCCAGATCTCACCGGACAGCGCCTCCCGCACGCCGCGGGCGTTCTCCCGGGCGGCGCTCAGCGACCCGGCGATCGAGCTGGGGTCGTCGGGCTCGAAGGCGAGCAGCTCGAGCACCCCGCGGGCGGTCTCCGGCACCCGGTCGTGCCGGCCCATCACGGTCGCGACCACCCGGCAGGTCTCGCCCTCGTCGACCGCCGGGTCGACGATGATCTGGTGGAAGTGGACGTCGAGCAGCCGGGCGGTGTCCTCGGCGCGCTCGGCGTACCGGCCGATCCAGAACAGCGCCTCCGCGGCGCGGCTCAGCACGGCGGGCCCTGCTGTTGCTGCTGGGCCTGCTCGGTCGACGGGCCGGGGTCGGGCGCCGAGGCGGGCAGCGCGGCCGGCAGCAGCTCCAGCTGACCGTCCGGAGTCGACGGCCGGGACGGCCGGGACGTCAGCACCCAGGTGTCCTTCGAGCCGCCGCCCTGGCTGGAGTTCACCACCAGGCTGCCCTCGCGCAGCGCGACCCGGGTGAGGCCGCCGGGCAGCACGTGCACCCGCTGCCCGTCGTTGGTCGCGAACGGCCGGAGGTCGACGTGCCGGGGGACGAGCCGATCGCCGTCCTGCGAGGGCACCGTCGAGAGCATGACCAGCTCCTGTGCGATCCACGCCCGCGGCAGCTCCTCGACCTGCGCGGTGACCTCGGCCAGCTCGGCGTCCGTCGCCTGTGGACCGATGACGATGCCGTGCCCGCCGGAGCCGTCGACGGGCTTGAAGACGAGCTGGTCGGCTCGGCCCAGGCAGTCCACCCGCACGTCCGGGTCGTCCAGCCTGAAGGTCGGTACGTTCGGCAGCAGCGGCCCCTCGCCGAGGTAGTACTCGATCAGCGCCGGGACATACGTGTAGGTCAGCTTGTCGTCGGCCACGCCGTTGCCGAGGGCGTTGGCGATCGTGACGTTCCCGGCGCGCGCCGCGTTGACCAGGCCGGGGCAGCCGACCATCGAGTCGGGTCGGAAGTGCACCGGGTCCAGGTAGTCGTCGTCGATGCGCCGGTAGACCACGTCCACCCGCCGCTCGCCGCCGGTGGTGTGCATGTAGAGGACGTTGTCGCGGCAGAGCAGGTCGCGGCCCTCGACCAGCTCGACGCCCATCTTCCGGGCCAGGAACGCGTGCTCGAAGTAGGCGGAGTTGTGCACGCCCGGGGTGAGCAGCACCACCGTCGGGTCCTCGACCGCGGCCGGCGCGGCCGCCCGCAGCGAGTCCAGCAGCGTCGCGACGTACCCGGCCACCGGCTGCACCTGCTGTTCCAGGAACAGCCCGGGAAAGACCCGGGTGAGTGCCTCCCGGTTCTCCACCACGTACGAGATCCCGGACGGCACCCGTAGGTTGTCCTCGAGCACCCGCATGACGCCGTCGGCGCCGCGGACCAGGTCGATGCCGGCGAGGTGCACCCGCACGCCGGACGCAGGCACGATGCCGGCGGACGCCCGGGCGAAGTTGCTGCTCGTCACCACGAGCGAGTACGGCACGACGCCGTCGGCGAGCGCCTGCCGCTCGCCGTACACGTCGGCGAGGAAGGCCTCCAGCGCCCGCACCCGCTGCACGATGCCGGCCTCGATGTGCTCCCACTCCTGCTCGGGAATCAGCCGCGGGATGAGGTCGAGCGGGAAGACCCACTCGCGGCCGGAGGAGGAGAAGGTGATGCCCTGCTCCAGGAAGCTGCGCGCCCGGGCGGCGCCGCGCTCGCTCAGGTCGGCCGCCGAGAGCAGCTGCAGCGCCTCGTACAGCGACTTGGTGTGCGGGTACGGCGTGCCGTCCGCGTCGACCATCTCGTCGTACGCGGTGCTGCGGTACCCGGCGAGCAGGCCCTCCACGTCCCGTTCTTACCCCGTCCGTGTTACGGGGGCTTTGCGTAACGTTCCAGAAACCGTCGTCCGGGAGCATCCGGAGCATGCGGGATCGGCGCGAGGTGCGGGTCGGGTGCGAGTTCCGGTGGACGGCCGAGGTGGCCACGCCCGCGGTCTTCCAGGTCCAGCCGTACGAGGAGGGACCGGCCATGGTGCAGCGGCTGGCCTGGGGCGGCGAGCCGGAGCTGCTCCGGCACGGCTACCGAGACCTCTTCGGCAACGGCTGCCAGCGCATGACGCTGCCGGCCGGTACGTCGACGCAGCGTTTCGACGCGGTGGTCTCGGTGCCGGACGCGACCGAGGAGGTCGACCTGGACGCTTCGGAGACGCCGGTCACCGAGGTCCCGGACGAGGCGCTCGCCTACACCATGCCCAGCCGGTACGTGCTGCCCGACGTGCTCGGCGACGAGGCCTGGCGGCTCTTCGGCGGCATGCCGCCCGGCTACCGCCGGGTGCAGGCGATCTGCGACCACGTCAACTCGCACATCGCCTTCACCCACGGCAGCAGCACGCCGTTGACCACCGCCGCCGACGTGTACGAGGCCGGCAAGGGCGTCTGCCGCGACTTCGCCCATGTGGCCCTCAGCTTCTGTCGCGCGCTGAACATCCCGGCCCGGTACGTCTTCGGGTACCTGCCGGAGATCGAGGTGGAGCCGCTGCCGGAGCCGATGGACTTCGCCGCCTGGATCGAGGTGTACCTCGGAGGCAGCTGGTACACGTTCGACCCGCGCAACAACGAGGCCCGCAAGGGGCGGGTCCTCATCGGCCGGGGCAGGGACGCGCTCGACGTGGCGATGGTCACGACCTTCGGAGGACCAGTGCTGGAGCGGATGGATGTGTGGGCGGAGGAGGCGGCGGCACCGCCGGCGGTGGACGCGCCGCGCGGGATGCAGGACGTCGAGCGGCCGGGCGTCCGCCCGTGACGGGATGGGCGGACCGGCCCCTGCTCGACCTGTCCGCCGGCGACCTCGATCGCGGCGGGCGGGTCACCTACCTGCTGCGACAGACCTTCCGGTACGACTACGACGCCCCCGCGTACGACCTGCGCCAGCGGCTCGTCGCGCTGCCGCGGGCCCGGCACGGCGCGCTCCGGCGGCGGGCGCACCACGTCTCGGTGTCCCTGCCGGACGGCCGCACGGACATCCGGCGTGATCCCTTCGGCAACGTCGTCGTGCACGTGCGGCAGCGGGTCGTGCCGGAGACCGTGGAGTTCACCGTGGCCGCGCTGGTCGAGCGGGTCGGCCGGCCCGCGGCCGACCGGGTGCCCGGCGCGGCGCTGACCCGCTACCTCGCCCCCACCCGGCTGACCGAGGCCGATGTCGCCCTCCGGTCGGTGGCCGCCGAGCTGCGCGCGAGCGCGGCCGACGACGCGGCCTTCGCCGAGGCGGGCTGCGCGCGGGTGGGCGCCGACCTCGCGTACGGCTTCGAGGCCACCTCGGTCGCCACCACGGCGGCGGAGGCCTACGCGACCGGCCGTGGCGTCTGCCAGGACTCGGCCCATGTGCTGCTCGCCGTCTGTCGGGCCGCCGGCGTGCCCGCCCGTTACGTCTCCGGACATCTGCTCGGCCAGAGCGGCGGTAGCCACGCGTGGGTGGAGGTGCTCGTCCCCGACCCGAGCGGCGGCGTGCGGGCGATCGGCGTCGACCCGTCCAACGGCTGCCGGGCCGGTGCCCGGCATCTGCCGGTCGCGGTGGGCCGCGACTACGCCGATGTCGCGCCGACCTCCGGCAGCTACTCCGGCAGCGCCCAGGGTCGGCTCACCGCCACGAAGCGCGCCGGGGTCGTAGGCATCGACGTCGCGGGCCCCCGGCAGGCCGTTCCCGCCTGACGGCGACCCGGGACCTTCTCAGCCGGCTCTGTCGGCTCGGTCGGCGGCCTCCATCGCGTTGATGGCGTCGCGGGCCGCGATGGCCGCGCCGCGGGCGCCCGCCATGTCGCGGTGGGGGACGAGCTCGAAGGTCGCCACCCGCAGCTGCTCCTCGCGCAGCTGGGTGTTCTCCCGGACCAGCCCCAGGAACCACTCCCGGAAGTGCGGCTCGGTCTCCACGACGCCGCCGCCGAGGAAGTACGCGTGCGGGTCTGTCACGTTCGCCGCGATGGTGAACAGCCGGCCGATCGCCGCCGCCTGCTGCTCGAAGATCCGCAGCGCGAGCGGGTCGCCGGCCTCGCCGTACTTGCGCACCAGCATCGCCGCCGCGCGTGGGCTGCCGGCCCGGCTCAGCTCGTGCCCGGGATACCGGGTCAGCCAGAACGGCAGCAGGTTCCGCTCGATGCCGGTGAGCGAGGCAACGCTCTCCGCGTCGCCGGTGAATCCACAGTTGCACGTCGGCAGCGGCTGGCCCTCGACCAGCAGCCCGTGCAGCGGGATCTGCACGTGTCCGAGCTCGCCGGCCATCCCGGCCGCACCCTGCACGACCCGGCCGCTCTCGACCACCCCACCGCCGAGGCCCGTGCCGACGATCGCCGCGACCGACGAGCGCCGGTCGGCGTCGGCTCCGAAGTGGACGTGGTGGGCGTAGAGCGAGGCGGCGTTCGCGTCGTTGGTATAGACCACCGGGATGCCGAGCCGGCGGGCCAGCGCGCCGCGTGCGTCGAAGCCGTGCCACTCCGGCTGGCTGAAGTTCGTGCCGCCCTTGGAGGAGATGACGCCGTCGGCGCTGGCCGGGCCCGGCGTGTCGAGACCGACCGCCCGCACCGCGGGCAAGCGCAGCCCGACGGTGGCGAGCACGCCGTCCAGCGCCGTGGCGAGCGCCTCGACGGCGACGGCCGGGCCCTCCAGGACGCGGCTGGGTGTCTCGTGCAGCCGGCCGACGAGGAAGGTCCCGAAGCCGTCCAGGACCGTGGCGTTGATGCTCGTGCCGCCGACATCCAGGCCGACGACGACGCCGGGCTGTGGAATCTCCGTCCCGTTCGAGGTCACGGCCAGGACCCTCCTCTCGGAACCGGCCCGGGCTCCGCCGGCCTGCGGGCCCGCCGGCTCTTCTCGGATCCTCCCAGACGTGCGGCGGTGACCGCCGCCCGCTCGGGCTGCACGGGATGCGCCGATCGGCGCCTGGCCGGCGGCTGCGGGTTCCAGCGGCGGTCAGCGACCGATGCCGCCCCAGCAGACGCTGCAGTCAGGGTCCGGAGCGGCAGCGGCCGGGGAGGTGACGGCGGCCTGGACTGCGATCGCGGCCGCGAGCGCGGCCGCGGCGGCGAGGAGGGCACGGCAGAGCTTCACGGCGGCTCCCGGGATATCGGCGTGGCGCGCGCAGTGTCGACCGCACGCGGGCGACCGGCTATCGGCGTGTCCGGTTCCGGCCACGCCGCCGGGGACACGGTCCGGTTCGATCCCTTTGTGCATCGGCCCGGCGGCCTCTCCCGGTCGCCCTGCGCCCGGCCCCCTTGCCCGGCGGGCCGCCGTCCGCCACGGTTCTCGACGCCCGGGCCCAGTTCACCCTGCGTCGCCCTCCGTCCCGGTCGGAGAGCCGGTCGCGGGCGGGGCTTCGGGGTCGAGCCGCCCCAGGGCGACCTCGACCGGCAGTGACCGGCTCCGGCCGGGCGCGTCCCCGCCCGGCCGGACCGGTCCGTCGCCGTGCCCACCCGTGTTGTCGTGCTTCGGGCCCTCCGGCTAGGGTCGGCGCCTCATCGAGCGGGGAGCGGCCTCCCGTGGCGTTGGAGATCCTTGGCCTGGACGGGCTATCGGAGGCCGTCTACCGCGCGCTGCTGGCCGATCCCGAGCCCGACCTCGGGGACATCGCCGGCCGGCTCGGGGTCGCCGAGTCCGAGGTGCGGGCCGCCATCGGGCGGCTCGTCGCGCTGTCGCTGGTCAGCGAGCGCGCCCCCGGCCGGGTCTACGTACCGGTGAGCCCGGACGTCGCCCTCGAGGCCCTGCTCTCGCTCGAGCAGGCGGAGCTGTCCCGGCGGGAGCGGCGCCTGCTCGAGGCGCGGGCGGAGCTCGCCCGGCTCGTGCACGACGACCGGGCGGAGCGGGTGCGCCGAGTGCACCGGCTCGACGATGTCGAGCAGGTGAAGGAGGTGCTGCGCGAACTGGCGCTCCGCTGCTACCAGGAGACGATCAGCGTCACGTCGGGGCCGCCGACCGCCGAAGCGCAGCTCGCCGACGGCCTGCGCTACGACCTCGGCCTCATCGAGCGAGGCGTGCGGCTGCGCCTGCTCTACACCCGCAGCCAGCTGGAGAGCGAGGCGGTGCGACGGTACGTGCGGACCGTCGCGAAGGCGGGCGCGGAGGTGCGTGTCGCCGAGACGCTGCCGCACCGGCTGGTGGTCTTCGACCGCGCCGTCTCCTTCCTGCCCGTCGACCCGCTGCGCCCCAGCCGCGGCGCGCTGGTGGTCCGCGAGCCGGCGATCACCGCGAACCTCGTGATCCTCTTCGAGTCGCTCTGGGCGGCCGCAGCGGAGGTCGACCAGGCGCTGGAGTCCGGCGCCCCGGCTGCGTCCGAGCTCGACCGCGCGGTGCTGCTGCTGATGAGCAGCGGGGTGAAGGACGAGGCGGCCGCGCGGCAGCTGAACGTCTCCGACCGGACCTACCGCAGGCACGTCGCCGACATCATGGTCCGGCTGGGTGCATCCAGCCGCTTCCAGGCCGGCGTCGAGGCCGTTCGCCGCGGCTGGCTCTGAAGAGACGGCAGCATCAGGTCAGCACGATGCCGGTGAGGTCGGCGTCGTTCCCGCCGACGGTGACGGTGACCAGGTCGGTGGCCGCCGAGAGCCCCGTCGGGCCGCGAGGAGCGCAGCTGGCGGATCACAGCCGTTCGGAGCACTGTGAGCGACCGCACGGGCCGACTCGCGATGGTTCCTCCCGGCCGCGCCGTTGCCCCTCGTCGTGGGGACGAAGCGCGCGTACGCGGTCTGGAGCCTGGGCGTCGCCGCCTACGCCGTGGCGGTCTTCCAGCGGGCGTCGCTCGGCGTCGCCGGGCTCGACGCCCAGGAGCGCTTCGGCGCCACCGCCGCCGTGCTGTCCCTCTTCGGCGTCGTCCAGCTCGGCGTTTACGCCGCGATGCAGATCCCGGTCGGCGTGCTGCTCGACCGGGTGGGGCCGCGCCGGATGGTGGTCGCCGGCGCGCTCCTGATGGCCGCCGGGCAGCTCGCCCTCGCCCTCGCCGGCGGCGTGCCGGTCGCGCTCGCCGCCCGGGTGCTGGTCGGCGCGGGCGACGCGTTGACCTTCATCAGCGTGCTGCGGCTGGTGCCGGCGTGGTTCCCGCCCCGGCGGGCGCCGCTGCTCACCCAGCTCACCGGCATGCTGGGGCAGTCGGGGCAGGTCGCCGCCGCCTTCCCGCTGGTCGCCGGCCTTCACGCCGTCGGCTGGACGCCCACGTACGCGGTCGCGGCGGCGGTGGGCGTGCTGGTCGCCGCCCTCGTGGCCGCCGCGCTGCGCGACGCCCCGCCAGGCGTGCAGGCGGGGGCGCCCGAGGTCGAGAAGGGCGCCCGCCGGCGGGCCCTGCTCGCCGCGTGGCGGGAGCCCGGCACCCGGCTCGGCCTGTGGACCCACTTCGTCACCCAGTTCTCCGGAGCGGTCTTCGCGCTCTTCTGGGGCTATCCGTTCCTGGTCGGTGGGCAGGGGGTGAGCCCGGCGACGGCGGGCGTCCTGCTGACCGTGCTGGTCGTCGCGGCCGTCGCCGTGGGCCCGGTGCTGGGCGCGCTCGCCGCCCGCTGGCCGCTGCGGCGCTCGGCGATCGTGCTCGCCGTCGTGCTCGGCAGCGCGATCGCCTGGGCGGTCGTGCTGGCCTGGCCCGGGCGTGCGCCGCTGCCGCTGCTGGTGCTGCTCGTGCTGGTGCTCGCCGCCAACGGCCCCGCCTCGATGGTCGGCTTCGACTTCGCCCGCACCGAGAACCCGCCCGCCCGGCTCGGCAGCGCCACCGGGATCGTCAACGTCGGCGGTTTCGTCGCCTCGCTGCTGACCATCCTCGCCGTCGGCCTGCTACTCGACCTCACCGGATCGTGGCGGGTCGCGCTCAGCGTGCAGTTCGCCGTCTGGGCGGCCGGTCTCGCCGGCCTGCTCCGGACAAGGCGGGTGCTGCGCCGGGAGCGGGGCATGCGGATCGACCCGCTGCCGCGTGCGGTGGTCCGCCGACTGGCCGCCGCCCGGGCCTGAGCGGCTAGATTCGGCGGCAGACCCGTACGCACTCGACGAGGAGTGACGCATGACCGGGACCGCCGCGGAGGACCTCGTCCGGACGCACGCCGAGACATTGGAGCGGGCCGTCGCGGCGGCCCGGGAGCGCGGCTACTGGTCCGCGTTCCCCGAGTCGCCGAGCCCCCGGGTGTACGGGGAGGACGCGGCCGACGCGGGCCGCGCCGCGTACGACGCGCACCTGGGCAGGCGCTTCGAGCTGGACCAGCCGGGGACCGTCGGCTGGGTCGGCGCCGAGCGCTCGCCGTACGGACCGCAGCTCGGGGTGACGTACCCGCAGGCGGACCTGGACGCGCTGCTGGCCGGGGCTCAGGCGGGGATGCCGGCCTGGCGGGACGCCGGGCCGCGCGTGCGCGCTGCTGCCTGCGTCGAGATCCTCACCCGGATCAACCGGCGCAGCTTCGAGATCGCCAACGCGGTCATGCACACCAGCGGGCAGGCGTTCGTGATGGCGTTCCAGGCGGGCGGCCCGCACGCGCAGGACCGTGGACTGGAGGCGGTCGCCGAGGCGTACGCCGAGCAGACCCGGGTGCCGGCCGCCGCCCGGTGGGAGAAGCCGCAGGGGAAGCGGCCGCCGCTGGTGATGGACAAGACGTACACGGTCGTCCCGCGCGGCGTCGGGCTGGTGATCGGCTGCTCCACGTTCCCGACCTGGAACTCCTATCCCGGGCTGTTCGCCTCGCTCGCCACCGGCAACGCGGTGGTGGTCAAGCCGCACCCGGCGGCGATCCTGCCCCTGGCGATCACTGTCGCGATCGCCCGGGACGTCCTCGGCGAGGCGGGCTTCGCCCGCGACCTGGTCACGCTGGTCGCCGAGGAGCCCGGCGGCCGGGTCGCGTCCGAACTGGCCACCCGGGCCGAGGTGCGGATCGTCGACTTCACCGGGTCGACCGCGTACGGGACCTGGCTGGAGGAGCATGCTCGGCAGGCGGCGGTCTTCACCGAGAAGGCCGGGGTGAATATCGTCGTGCTCGACTCGACCGACGACTACCCCGGCATGCTCGCCAACCTCGCCTTTTCGCTCTCGCTCTACAGCGGGCAGATGTGCACCACGCCGCAGGACCTGCTGGTGCCGGCCGACGGCATCGCGACGCCGGACGGCCGGAAGACCGTGGACGAGCTCGGCCGCGACCTGGGCGCGGCGGTGGACCGGCTGCTCGGCGAGGACGCGCAGGCTGTGGAGCTGCTCGGCGCGATCGTCAACGACGACGTGCTGTCGCGTTTGGACGGTGCCGCTGCGCTCGGCGAGGTGGTGGTGCCCTCCCGGCCGGTGACCCATCCGGCCTACCCAGACGCGCGGGTGCGGACGCCGGCGGTGGTGCGGGTGCCCGCCGACTCGACCGCATGGACCTCGGAGTGCTTCGGACCGGTGTCCTTCCTCGTCACCACGGACTCCACCGACGAGAGCCTGGAGCTCTTCCGCCGTACGGTGGCGTCGCGCGGCGCGCTCACCGCGTCCGTGTACTCGACGGACGAGAAGGTGGTGGCCCGGACGCGGGAGGCGGCGCTGGACGCCGGGGTGGCGCTGTCGGAGAACCTCACCGGCGGCGTGTACGTGAACCAGTCGGCGGCGTTCTCGGACTTCCACGCGACCGGCGCCAACCCGGCGGCGAACGCCGCGTACACCGATCCGCACTTCGTCTCCGGCCGGTTCCGGATCGTGCAGTCCCGCCGCCACGCGCCCGCCTGAAAATCCCGACCCCGGGTCGACGGCGCCGGACGGGTCGGCTTCACTCGTTTGGTGCTCTGGCTGCCGACCGCCCTGCGTCGCCGGATCCGCGGCGTCCTGGTCCGTCGCGGCCGGACGCCGGGCCTCCGGACGCTGAAGACCACACTCGCCGCCGTGCTGTCCTTCGTGGTGGCCGACGCGCTGAACACCAGCGACCAGCCGGTGCTGGCGCCGCTGACCGCGCTGCTGGTCGTGCAGCTGACCATGTACGACACCGTTCGGCAGGGGTTCGAGCGGATCCTGAGCGTGCTGGCCGGCGTCATCCTCGCCGTCGGCATCGCGTCGGTGGTCGGCCTGACCTGGTGGAGCCTCGGCGGGGTCGTGCTGCTGTCGATCCTGGTCGGCCGGCTACTGCGGCTCGGCCCGCACCTGATGGAGGTGCCCATCAGCGCGATGCTCGTGCTCGCGGTGAGCTCCCAGGCGGAGGCGCTGGCCCGGAACCGGGTCTACGAGACGCTGATCGGCACGGCGGTCGGCGTGTTGGTCAACCTGCTGATCGCGCCGCCGCTCTACACGCAGCCGGCCGGCGACGCCCTCGCCGAGCTGGCCGACCGGACGGCGGGCGTGCTGCGCGGGCTGGCCGGCCAGCTGCGGCAGGA